>Ga0126377_10001254_pt1 | contig 16460 bp, 19 predicted proteins | sample PanSoiMetPlot_22_FD_92647 | JGI IMG/M metagenome (GOLD analysis project Ga0126377, IMG submission 92647) | Tropical forest soil microbial communities from Panama - MetaG Plot_22 | ecosystem: Environmental > Terrestrial > Soil > Tropical forest > Bulk soil | place: Panama | collected 2016-02-17 | reverse complement strand
CTTCCGATCCGATCCGCAAGGGAATCGAGTCTTCTCAAAGCAAAAGGCCACCGGCCGGATCGACGGCGCGGTGGCTCTTGCGATGGCCTTCGGCGCGGCGGATGTGGGACCGCCGCCCGACGACACGATTCAGAAGGGCTTCGTCGATTATTGAAGGAAGCGAAGCAAGCCCGCGCCACGATCCAACGCGGCCCACGGCCACTGACGCTCGATGATCTCCAGGCCGCGCCGATACGCATCGCGCGCTTGCGACAGATCGGCGCACAACAGCGCCCACTCGGCCAGCGACCTTCGGGCAGCCTTGCCGTGGTAGGGCGATCCGTCGGCCAGCTCTTCGAGCTTTTCCTTGAGATCATCCCGCCATTGCCGCCACCGCAACGCATTGTCGATGTTCGGCCGTTCGCGGATCATCTGGCTCGCCAGCAAGTCTTGCTCGGCGATATCGCGCGCCGAGAAGCCGTGCGCTCGCATGATCGCGACCGCCCAGGGATAGTGCGGATGGGTCTTGATCATGGGAGCTTCTCCAGTTCGCTGATCGCGCGCTGGATATGCTGGCTCGCCGCCATCATCGCTTCGGCTTGCGGCAGGGTGCTGGCGTCGTGATCGTGAAGGGCGCTGGCTTCGATCTCATCGGAGACAGCGTTCAATCGATCAATCCAGGCGCGCTTCATCGCTTGCCTCCCTTCTTCGGCTTCTTCGGCTTCGGCGGAAGCAAGCCGCCGACCGCGAGCTGGTTGGCGCTGACATCGATCGTGATCGTCGGGCATCCCGCCGCCATCGGATTGTCGAACATGCTGATGGGAAGATATTCGGCGAAGTCATCGCCGCCGACCGCATCGCGGGCATCTTCCCAGACTTGGCCGCGATCCCGCGCGGTCGGATCGAGGCCTTCGGCATAGACGACGACATGGCCCTTCGCGGGCGCGGGCTTCATCAGGCCAGGATTGCCGTTCGACATCAGATAGACGCCTTCGTCATGGACAAGGATCAGGCAAGGCTGCGCCTCGCCCTTATCGCCCCATCCCTTGCCGTGCTTCTTCGCGGCCTTCGCGTGGGCGATCAGCGGGCGAAGCTGATCGGCCTGGAACCGAAGGCGGGTCATGCTGCCGCCTTCCAAGCGGCCAGCCACTCGCCCGCCAGCGTGGCGGCGCGGTCAAGCTGATCGCTTGTGCCGTGCATGATCTGGAAATAGGGATTCTGGTCGCGGCGCATCCCGCCGCGTCGGGCTTCGCGCCCGGCGCGCCGGGCTTCCGCCAGATCGGCTTCGTCGATGTTCATGATTATTCCTTTCGCATCGAAGCGCCGGGATGGCGCTTCCCATCGAGCGCGGCCCGAAGGCCGCGCCCGCGAGGAAGCGTCCGCGCGGCGCTATTCGATCATGCCTTCGGCGATGGCATACTCGAAAAGCCGCGCCTCCAGCTTCGCCAGATCGGCTTCGAGCCATTGGCAATTCGCGATGATCAGAAGCCACTTGTCGCCATCATCCTTGGCGATGAACAGCACGCCATCGCAATAGGTCCAGCCCTGGCTTGGCTTGCCGAGCGATTCGCCGAAGAAGTGCCGCTCGATATCTTCGCACCATGCGCGGCCCGCCTGGAAAGCGGCGAAGCTGCCCGGAAGATCGCGGATCATCTGATCGCGGAAGGCATCGGCCGGATCGGCGTTCGCCCGCTGCATGATCACCGCGTAGGCATCCGCAAAGGGGATGCGATAGCGCGCCGCGATCTCGACTTCCTCGCGGGCCACCATCTGGCCGTGCGCCGGGCCGCTGAATTCGCCCGCATCGAAGCCCGCGTCGTAGTGGGCCGCTTCATCATGCGCGGCATACATCTCCTCCAGCGCGGCGACAGCCGCCGCGAGTCGGATCGGATAGGGGATAGCACTCATCGGATTGGCTCCTTGAAGATCGATAGGATTGAATTCGGGAGGGGTCGCGGCCCGCGCTTCGGCTTGCGCCAGCGGATCGAGACGAAGCCTTCCCACTTGCCGCCCGCCCACTCGAAGCACTCCGAATATTCGGCGGCGCGGCCCTGGATCATCGTCGGCTTCCACTTCGAAGCCTTGAAGTCGATCTGATCGACGGCGAGATCGCCCGCCGGGATCAGATCGAAGATCGGCCGCTCGGCCGCGTAGTCCTTTCGCTTGGGCATGATCGACTCCATTGAAGCGCGCCGGGATCGGCGGCTTCCCGCCGGGCGCATCCGCGAGGGATGCGCCCGCAAGGAAGCCGCCGGGATCAGCGCGCGGCCTTCGCTTCGAGGGCCATCAGCGCGAGGTCGCGGTAGCGGATGATCGCCTTCGGGCTGCTGCTCGCGAAGCCTTCCCACTTCCACTTCCGAAGGCCGCTGATATCCTTGTCGGCCACCATCGCGGCGACCGCGTCCAGATGCGGGCGGAACCGCTTGTGCGTCTCGGCCGAGAAGTCGGGCTTCGCGGGAAGCTTGCCTTCCTTGGCGTTCGCTTCGACCTGGGCGCGCTTGCCGAGCTTCTTCTCGGCGGCGGGCTTCGCGGCCTTCGCGGCCTTGCCCTTCGCGGCCTTCTTCGCGGCGGGCTTCGCGGCCTTCTTCGCGATCCCAAGGGCGGCGCGCTCGGCGCGCAGTTCCTTCTTCGTGGCCTTCGGCGCGGCCTTCGCGGCGGCTTCGGCCTGGGCGGCAGTCGGGGTCTCAAACTTGGCGGTATCGACGTTCACGACGATCCCGCTGGCCTTCTTCGCCTTGGGGGCGGTCTTCTTCGACTTCGACATTGGATCAATCTCCTGTTCTGTTGCGCGCTGGCGCGGCGTCCCGCCGCTTCGAAGCCCTTCGGCCCTATCCATCAGGCCAGCGCCGCGCGGCCCATTGCCGCGACAGGACGAGACTTAGGCCGCGCCCGGCGCGATGCGAGGGGCATCGCATGGTAAGGGAGCATCCCGATCATGGTCGAGGCGCGCAGCTGGCCCAGGCCGCCGGATCGCCTGGGGATCAGCTCGGGCGGGATCGGCCCGGCGGCTTCGCCTCGTGGGCGCCCATGCGCGGGAAGCCCGATCCCGATGGGTGATGGCCCGGCGCTCTGCCGCGCATGGGCGGGCTTCCTATGGCCTTGGCGATCGATCTGGGATGGTCTGCTTGACTTTTGAGCAATTTTATTACACAAGCCCGGCGGGGATGCGCCGGGCATAAGATCAAAGCGGGAACAGCTTGATCGACTTCCTTCGGCGCTGGCTTGGCGGCAATTCGCCGATGCCGGAAGGCGCTTCGGCATCGCCCGCGCCGCGCGCCCAGGATGATCCGCCAGCCGCGCCAGCCGCAGCGCCCGCGCCCGAAGCCAGCCCGCCCGCCGCCCTTCCCTTGAATGATGTTCAAGCTTGGATCGACGCGGGGATCATCGTGCCGACCGCCGCTGGCTTCGCGGTCACGAATGAAAGCGCGCTTCGCACCGCCGCCGTCTATGCGTGCGTGAATCTGATCGCGGGCGGGATCGCTGGCCTGCCGCTGCCGATCTTCAAGCGCGATCCGGAAGGCGCGCACACGCCAGCGCCCAACCATCCGCTGTATTGGCTGCTGAACGAAGAACCGAATGTGCTGCAATCGCGCACCGTCTTCTTCGAAGCCCTGGTCGCCAATCTTCTGCTGAACGGCGATGGGATCGCTGTGATCGGTCGGACCTATGGCGGCGATGCGGAATTCCTCCGATGCGTCAGCGCGCGCGGCGTCGGCGTCTATCCCGATCCGGATTATGCCAACGAACGCCTGATCTACGCGGTGCCCGAGCCGGATGGCGCAATCGCGGTCTATGATCAGGACGATATTCTTCACATCCCTGGCTTCGGCTTCGATGGGCAATCGCGCTTGCGCGGAATGTCGGTGATCCAGCACGCGGCGCGGCAATCGATCGGGACTTCGCTGGCGGCGGCCGACTATGCCGGGCGCTTCTTCGCCAACTCGGCGCGCGCCGACATGGTGATCAAATATCCGAAGGCGATGGAGCCAGCGAAGATTCGCGAGCTGATCCAATTCTGGGTCCAGCGCCATCAGGGAACCGCGAACGCGCACAAGCCCGCCGTGCTGACCGAAGGCGCGGATGTGGCACAGCTTTCGATCTCGCCCGAAGATTCGCAGCTGATCGAAACGCAGCAATGGTCGGCGACCGATATCGCGCGCGCCTTCGGCGTGCCGCCGCATATGATCGGCCTGACCGAGAAAGTCACCGCCTGGGGAACCGGCATCGAGCAGATGTCGATGGGCTTCGTGCGCTGGACGCTTCGGCGCTACTTCAAAAAGATCGAGGATGAATTCAATCGGAAGCTGTTCCGCACCGCGCGCTTCTTCTGCGAGTTCAATCCCGAAGCCCTGATGCGCGGCGACAGCGCCGCCGAGGCAACCTATCTGCGGAACGCCATCGGCGGATCATCCGGTCCCGGATGGATGCTGATCAACGAAGCCCGGCGCTACAAGAATCTTCCGCCGCTTCCGGAAGGCGACAAGCTCTGGGCACCGAACGCCACGCCAGCGCCCGCGCCGGGCGATGGCGGCGATGGATCTCCGAAGCCGCCGGCGGCGCCACCCGATCAGGAGGAAACCGACAATGCCGCGTAGCCCGATCCTTTCCCTGATGATCGCCAACCGCGCGAAGCCGCGCGCGATCCGGATGCAGGCCGATGGCGAGGAAGCGACGATCTATCTTTATGACGTGATCGGCGCGGGCGATATGTGGGGCGATGGCGAGACGACCGAAGATATCGTGAAGGCCATCCGGGCGCTCGACGCCAAGCGGATCAACATCAGGATCAATTCGCCGGGCGGCGACGTCTTCGCCGCGCGGGCGATTGGCCTGGCGCTTCGGCAGCATCCCGCGAAGATCGTCGCGCACATCGACGGAGTCGCGGCGTCGGCCGCTTCGGTGATCGCCATGTATGGCGACGAGATCGAGATCGCCGAAGGCGGGATGATCATGATCCATCTGTCGTGGGGACTGACCATCGGCAACGCGATCGAGCATCGCGAAACGGCCGATCTTCTCGACAAGGTCGATGCATCGCTGGCGAAAACCTACGCCGACCGCACCGGCATCGACGAAGGCGATATCCGCTCGATGCTCGAGGCCGAGACTTGGCTCGATGCCGAAGAGTCGGTCGCGAAGGGCTTCGCGGATCGCGTGGCCGAAGGCAAGGAAGCGAAGGCGCAAGCCAAGGCACCGGCGGCCGGCCAGTGGGACCTCAGCGCCTACAAGCATCCGCCGCGCGCGCGGGAAGCGCCGCCGCCGGATCAGCTGCAATCGACGTGGCAAGCGAAGCGCGAGACGGCGGTGCGCCGCGCTGCCCTGTATCAGCACGCCGCCGCATAGCGCAGCAAGGAGGGCCAGAGCCATGACTAAGCCGTTGACGATTCAGCAGCTTCGCGAGCGCCGGAAGGACAACGCGATCCAAGTCCACAAGCTGTTGGATGATCATCCCGAGTGGAACGCCGAGTGCCAATCGGCCTACGACGAATTGGTCCAGAAGATCGAAGTCGATGACGCCGATATCGCTCGCCGCGAGCGCGTGCTGGCGATCACCGCGCGCGAGATCAAGAGCATCGATCGCCGCGCCGATCAGCTCGGCGTCGGCCAGGATGAAGCCGCCTCGATCATCGCCCAGGAGAAAGAGATCTTCGAAACGTGGTGCCGCCACGGCGTCGAAGGTCTGACCGAAGATCAGCGCCGGTTCATGGCCCAGATGCGCCAGCGCGTCCGCGAGTCAGGCATGCTTCCGCGCAACCAGCAGCTTGAAGGAACGCCGACCGCCGGCGGCGTGCTGGTGCCGCGCACGTTCATGGACGTGCTGATCGAAACCTTGAAGGCGTTCGGCGGCATCCGCGAAGTCGCGCGCGTCATGCAGACTTCGGCGGGCGAGCCGATGGATTGGCCGACCACCGACGCCACGAACGAGGAAGGCGAGCTCGTCGCCGAAGCCGCGCCAGTCACCGATCTCGATACCGCCTTCGATCTGAAGACGCTCGGTGCCTTCAAGTATTCGAGCAAGGTCGTTTCCGTGTCGCTGGAACTGCTCCAGGATTCGGCGATCAATCTGGAAAGCTATCTGCCGCGCCTGTTGGCGACCCGCATCGCGCGGATCACCAACAAGCATTTCACGATTGGCACTGGCGTCGGCCAGCCCGAAGGCGTGGCGACGGTGGCCGCGTCGGCGGGCGCCATCGCGGCGACCGGGCCGACCTATGACGATCTGGTCGGCCTGGAACATTCGGTCGATCCCGCCTATCGATCCACGCCGTCTTGCCGTTGGATGTTCCACGATCTGACGCTCAAGGCGATGAAGCTTCTCAAGGATGATCAGCAGCGCCCGCTGTGGCTGCCTTCGGTGGCTGGCGTCGCGCCCGCGACCTTCCTGGGCTATCAGTACATTATCAACCAGGCCATGATCCCGACCGGGACCGCCGGGAAAACGGTCCTATTCGGCGACTTCAATTACTTCATCATCCGCGATGTGCTGGCCTTCCTGTTGTTCCGGATGACCGACTCGGTCTTCATCACGAAGGGCTTGATCGGCTTCCTGGGCTTCACCCGCCACGACTCGCGGATGCTTGACCCGAACGCAGTCAAGGCGCTGACCGGCGCTGCGGCTGGCCCGTAAGGGGAAGGGGTCCTGCGAGCGGGGGATGGGGATCGGGTGTCGCTTCCGCCCGATCCCGATCCTTCCGCTCTCCGGACTTCGCCGCGATGTGGAACCTTGAAGCCATCGGCGATCCGCAGGGCGAGCAGCTCGTCACCATCGAGCAGTTGCAAGCCCTGGTCGATGATCCCATCGATCCCGACTGGTTCGCCCAGGCCGAAGCCCGCGCCCACGCGCGCATGGCGGCGGCCTGCTATATCGCGCCCGATCAGCTTGGCGCGCAGGGCTTCGCGCGGCAGCAATTCCGCGCGAAGGGGATCGCCGATGGACAGATGCTCTTTCTGCCGTGGCGCATCCCGCTGATCAGCGTGACTTCGGTCACGGCCAACGGGACCGCGCTCGATCTGACCGACATGCTGATCTATCCGATGGCGGCGGCGGCGCTGATCACCGGATTGCGCGGCGGCGCGCGCGTCACGGTCGAATTCGAAGCGGGATCGATCCTGCCGCCCGAAGATGAAGCCGCGCCGCCGCTGATCCTCCAGCAAGCCGCGCTCGGCGAATTGCGCGCGGCCAACTTCGCGACGGATCGCGATCCGACGCTTCGATCCGAATCGACGCCTGATGTCTATTCGGTCTCCTATGGCCTGGGCGGCGCCGGATCGGGCGCGGGCTTCGGCGGCGCGGCCGCCAGCGATGCGCTTCTTCCCGAGACGCTTGCCTTGCTCGGCCCTTGGGCCGACCGGAAGTGGGCGGCATGAGCGGCGCGCGCATCCGACGCTTGATCCATCGCGCCGGGACGCATCTGGTCTTGTCGCGGCCCGCCGATCCGCCGGTCGTCGTCAACATCATCGGCAAGGTCCGAAGCTACACCGCGCAAGAACTGGCCGATGGGATCGATCAGGGCGACCGGCGCTTGACGATCTCGCCCCTCGATCTCGGCAGCTGGCCCGCGCCGCCGAAGAAGGGAGATCGAATTCTTCTGGGGTCAAAGACAGCGACGGTCGAAAGCGTCGAGCTTCGATATCTGGGCGATGAATTGGTTCGCTACGATCTCCAGATTCGCGGTGGCGTCTGATGGCCGATATCAGCACCACATGGACGAAGGATCTCGGGATCGGCTTCCGCGACTTCCACATCCAAGTCTCGCGCGAAGTGCTGGCCCTGGAACAGCGCCAGGGCTTCGACAAGAATCCGCGCACGATTGTGGATCGCCGCTTCGACGTGCCGATCGAGAACGTCAAGCAATTCGGGATCATCGAATACGCGGCGCGCGCCGATCTTCGCGAGCTTCTGATCGACATCCTGGCCCGCCTGGAGAAGCGGTCGCCGGTTCTGACCGGGCGCTATCGCCGCTCGCATCTGGTCTTCGTCAACGGCACATCGATCGAGGATATCCCGATCAATCCCGATCCCGATGCCACCTATGAATTCATCAACGTGCAGCCCTATGCGCGGCGCATCGAAGGCGGCGCGGCCGTTCGCATCCGCCGGTCGCGGCGCGGCACGAAAAGCGTGACGATGGCGAAGGGCTTCCGTGGCTGGTCGAAGCAAGCGCCCAACGGCGTCTATCGGCTGGTCTGGCGCGAAGCCCAGACGCGCTATGGGAAGGTCGCCTTCATCGAATTCCGCTGGCGCGCGCTCGAAGGCGGCGGGACCGTCATGGGCTTCGCCGGCGGCGGCAAGAATCGCCAGCGCGTCCGGCGCGATGCGCTCTATCCGTCGATCCGCGTGCGCCTATCGCAAGGCGGGAGGGCGCAATGAGCAGCGGCACCGTGCGCGCCGCCGTGCGCGACCGCATCGCCACCGGATGGGTCGGGCCGCCGCTGGTCGGCGATGTGAATCTGATGCCGACGCTTCCTGATCCCGCCGACTATCCGGATGGGTTCATGGCGCTCGATTTTCTGGCGGGCGATGAAGAGATCGTCGGCATCGGTGGGCAATGGGGGAACGTCTATCGCGAAGTCGGCCTGGTGCAAGTCCACATCTTCCGCAAGAGCGGCGAGGGCGACGATGCGCTGATCGATGATGGCGACCGGATGCGCGAGCTGTTCCGCCATTGGAAGTTCGCCAACGGCCAGGGCCGAACGTGGGGTGTCGATCCGCCGATCACTGGCCCAGGAAGCGCCAACGGCAACTGGTATCGCGCGACCGTTGCCTTCGACTATCGCTTCGATCTGATCGCGCCGACGCCATAGAGGAGGCCGACACATGCCGAACTTTGCCGATGCATCCGAAACTGTCCTGAGCTTCGTGCCCGAAGTGACGTGGGGGACGACGCCGCCCGCCGCGCCAGCCTTCCAAGTCTTGCGCTTCGTGTCCGACAATCTGGTTGGCAATCGCACGACGCAGCAATCGAACGAGATCACGCCGAGCGCCGATGACAGCGATCTGATCCGCCTGGGCGAAGGCGGCGGCGGCGACATCGCCTTCGAGCTTTCCTATGATCCGAATCTGCAATCGCTGATGGAAGCCGCGCTTCGGAAGACGTGGGGCGCGGCGCCAGCGGCGGGCGTGGCGCAGCCGATGGCGGCGGGGACGGAGAAGAAGTCCTTCACGTTCCAGAAGAAGTATGTCGGCGCGGCCGACATCTTCTTCCGCTTCCCAGGCGCGCGCATCGGCAACATGGCGCTGACGATCCAGGCGCGCCAGCCGATCACCGGCTCCTTCACCACGCTGGCGAAGGGCTACGAGTCGGATGATGCCGAACTGGCGGGCGCGACCTATGTCCAGCCCGGCGGCAATCCGGTCATGTCGGCGCCGGAAGTCGCCACGATCACGGTCGGATCGATCAGCGCGCCGCTCTACTTCACCGATCTCAGCTTCACCTTGAACAACAATCTTCGCGAACAGCCCTATGTCGGCGACGTGTTCAATGCGGGGATCGGCTACGGCCAGCGCCAGATCACCGGATCGCTGGTCGGATATCTCGAAGATCTCGGCCTCTACGATCTGTTCCAGGCGAACACCTTCTTCGCGCTGTCCTATGAGATCGAAGATGGCCTGTTGAACAAGTATAAGTTTGAATTCCCACGGTGCAAAATGCCGCAAGGCCAAGTGCCGACGCCGGGGAACAATCAAGACGTGATGTTCAACGGCGGCTTCCAGGCGCTTCGCGATCCGACCGCAGGGACCAGCTTCATCATCACGCGCACACCGCATGCGTGATCCCTTGCCGCTCTGGGACAGCGGCTTCGCGGGCGAACGAGGCGCGCCCGCCTTCGCGGATCGGCGGCGCGTCCCAGGCGCCGCCGGTTCCTTCCTGGGACGGAGGATTCGATGGGAACGTACAAGGCGTACAAGACCGATGAAAATCTGGAGTCGTCGCAAGGCGTGTGGATCGATTGCGGCGATGCCGGGAAGTATCTGATCCGCCGCGCCGGCGGTGCCAACGAACGCTATCGGCGCATCCTCGAAAACAAGATGACGCCGGTTCGCCAGCAGATCGAGCGGCGGCGGCTTCCGGAAGCGAAGGCGAATCGCCTGCTGATCGAAGCCTTCGTCGAAGGCGTGCTGGTCGATTGGAAGGATGTCACTGGCCCGGATGAAAAGCCGCTGGAGTTCAATCGCGCGAACGCGATCCAGCTGCTCGAAGACTTGCCCGATCTGTTTCAGGATCTCCAGACGGCGGCGGGCAATGCCGCCAACTTCCGCGCCGCGCTTCTCGATGATGCGGGCGAAGCCCTGGGAAACGGATGACATGGGACCTCCAGTGGGGATCAGCGATCAGGGCGATCGAGGCGGCGGCCGATGCCGGATCGGCCGTCGCTCAATCGCGCCTGGATTCCCGCCCGGAGGTTCCCGCCTGGGCGCAGCGCTACTGGCAATGCTTCACCGATCTGGCGTCGGATCGGCCGAGCGGCATGGGCGCCGCGCCGCTGCCGTGGCGCGCCATCGATCAGTGGGCGGCGCGGCATGGGATCGACGATCTGGACGAATTCGCGGAGCTGGTGCGCGTCGTGCGGCACCTGGATTCGGTGTGGATGGATTGGATCGGCAAGCATCCGCCGAAGCCGCCGCCGAAGCCGCCGAAGGGTGGTAAGTAGATGGCCGACGGCCGCCGCGTCTATCAGGTCATCATCGATGCCCAGAAGGCGATCGAGGGATCGAAGGCCGCCACCAAGGCGTTCTCCGAGATCGAAGGCGCGGGCGTTCGCCTGCAGAAGTCGCTATCGCTGATCCGGAACGCCTTCGCTGGCCTGGGGATCGCCTTCGGCTTGCATGAGCTCGCCCGCTTGACCGATGAGTGGGATGATCTCAATGACAAGCTGAAAATCGTCTCGCATAGCAACGCCGAACTGGCCCAGGCGCAAAAATCCGTCCTCGAGATCGCGAACCTGACCGCCACCGATATGACGAAGGTGGCCGACGCCTACAGCGATGTGGCGCGCGCGACCGAGAAGCTCGGCATTTCGCAGAAGGATGCGGCGCAGCTGACGAAGAACGTCGCCGAAGCCTTCACGCTATCGGGCGCTTCGGCCGAGCAATTCGCCAGCGGGATCGACACGCTGACGACCGCGCTGGTGAAGGGCGGCTTGTCGGAAAAGCAATTCGTGGAGCTTGCCAAGACCGCGCCCGCCTTGATCGATGCGCTGGCCGCCGCGACCGGGCGATCCCGCGAAGCCCTGCAAAAGATGGCGGCGCAGGGGAAGCTGACCACCGAAGTCCTATCGCAAGGCTTGTTGAAGGCGACCGACGATCTGGCGAAGCGGATGGGGGAAGTCGCGCCGACCATCGGCGATGCCTTCACCGCCGTGAAGAATTCGGTGTTGAACTTCATCGGCCAGCTTGATCAGGCGTCGGGCGCATCTTCGATGATCGCGCAGGGGATCATGCTGGTCTCGAAGGCGCTCGACTTCCTGGCTGGCAATCTCGATATCGTCACCGCCGCCTTCGCGGCCCTGGCCGTCATGGCGCTGCCCGCGATCTTCGCCCAGATCAGCGCGGGCGTCGGCGCGGTCGTGAGCGCGGTCAAGGCGCTGACGATTGCGATGATGGCGAATCCGCTGCTCGCCCTGGCGACGGCGGCGGCCGCGCTGATCGGATATCTGTGGAACAACGTCGATGCGATGAAGGCGATGACCGGATATGCCACCGATCTCGGCACGGTCGTCTCGGTCGTCTTCGATGACATGGTGAAGTGGGCGAAGGATGCGGGCGGCAAGATCTCCGATTGGATCAGCGGCGCGTGGGACTACATCAGCAGCCTGTGGGGCCAGGCCGCCGATTGGTTCCAGAACAGCGTCTTCTCGAAGATCGCCGGATATGTGAAGACGGCGGCGAATTATTGGATAGGAACTTATGTCGCGATCTACAACGTGATCACGACGCTGTTCCAGAAGCTGCCGGAATTCTTCTCGAAGATTCTCGACAGCATCAGTGCCAGCTTCGCTTCGCTGTGGGAAGCCTTCAAGGCGGGCGATGTGTCGAAAATCCAGGCGCCGCTCGCTGGCCTGGGCGCGGAAATGACGAAGCTGGCGGGCGATGTCGCCAAGAGCGCGGGCGATGCCTTCGGCACCGATTATGTCGGTGCCATCGGGAACGCGATCAGCTCGGGCGCTTCGTCGGTCGTGTCTACGGTCGCCGACTCGCTGGCGCCGGTCGCCAGCTATGCCGACGATGTGATGAAGCGCGCCGAAGAACGCACGAAGGCGGCGGGCGCGGCGGCCGACAAGGCCGCGCCGAGCTACGGCAAGCTGACCGAGAACATCGAAGGGACTTCGAAGGCGGCGGAAACGCTGGCGAAGAATATCGCGAAGGCGACCGCGCAGCTCGAAGCCAAGGCCAAGGCCGACGAGCGCCGCTTGGCCGCGATGGGCCAGGGCGAAGCGGCGATGGAGGCATTGAACCGCCAGCTCTACATCGAAGGCGAACTGGCGTCGGCGGGCGCGGATGCCACATCGAAGCTCGGCAAGGAACTCGAAGCCGCCGCCGGTCATGCCTACGACGCGAACAAGGCGCTCGAAGATCAGAAGAAGGCACTCGACGCGCAGAAGGAAGCCGCGAAGAAGGCCGCCGATGCGATCAAGGAGCAGGCCGATAAGATGACCGATGCGGTCACGGACTACGCGGCCGATGCCTTCGCGGATATGTTCGGCGAGAACCGCAAGGGCTGGAAAGACATGCTCGATGACTTCCAGACCTGGGCGCGCCAGACCTTCGCGCGGATCGCGGCCGAAGCGGTGATCCGCCCGATCATCGCGCCGATCATGCAAGGCATGGCGGGCGGGATGGCGGGCGGCGGCTCGGCGCTCGGCGGCCTGGGCGGCGGCTTCAACTTCGCCAACCTCGGCGCTTCGATCTTCGGCACCGGCGGCCAGCCGATGCCAGGGACGGTCGGCCCGCCGACAGCGGCGCAATCGCAAGGCATCTTCGGCGGCGGCTTCTCCGGAATGTCGGCTGGCCTGACGGCGGGCATGTCGATCATGCCGCTTGTCAGCACGCTTCTATCCGGCACGAAGCTCAAGGATATCGGCGGGACCGCGCTCGGCACCGGCATCGGCGGCGCGGTCGGCGGCATCGCTGGCTCCTTCTTCGGCCCGGTCGGCGGCATGTTGGGCCAGATGGTCGGAAGCATGCTCGGCGGCGTGATCGGCGGCCTGTTCGGCGATCCGAATAACTTCCCGAAGGCGGCGGCCTACTTCACCACATCGGGCGGCATGTTCGCCGGGAAGGGCGCGGCGCAGCAGCATGGCGGCCCGCTCGATGCGGTGACGAAGCTGCAAGCGGGGATCGTCGATCAGGTCAATGCGATGCTGACCGACATGGGCGCTTCGATCAGCGGCCAGCTTGGATACTTCGGCCCTGGCGGGATCGGCGGAATCCAGCTCAAGGCGGGCAAGGCTTACACCGTGGTCGGCGGCAAGGTCGAAGCCTTCGGCTCGGGCGAAGAAGGCGCGCAAGCCGCCGTCGAGAACTTCATCACCGAAACCTTTCAGCAGATGGCGAAGGGCGGCGGGATCACCGGCATAAGCGACACGCTGAAAACAGTCCTATCCAAAAGCACGACGAATTCGCTCAAGGAACTGACCGAGCAAATCAACTTCGCGAAGTGGTATGACGGCCTGGGCAAGACCGAAGAAGAGATCTCCGACGCCGCCGCCGCCTTGAAGGCGTTGAACGATCAATTCGCCGCGATGCGGAAGCAGGCCGAAGGCTTCGGCCTCGATCTCGGGAAGATCGACGATGCGCTGGCGTCGGCGCGGCAAAAGCTGACCGACGAATTCAATCGCGGGATACAGGATCAGATTCAGGCCATCGAAGACCCGATGGCCTACGCGATCAAGCAGCTGGACGCGCAATTCGAAGTTATCCGCCAGAACGCGACCGATCTGGGCGCGGATATGGTGGCCATCGACAAGCTCTATGGATTGAAGCGCGCGGCGATCATCGAGCAGTACAACGCCGCCGCCGCGCAATCCTTCAAATCGATCCTCGATATGATCCATCAACTGACGGCGACGACCGGATCGCCGCTGGCGCCGACGACCGCGCTCGCCAACGCCGAGCAGCTATTCGCGTCGATGAAGGCGCTGGCCCAGGCGGGCGATCCGGCGGCGCTGTCGGGGATCGCCCAGGCGGGCCAGAACCTTCTCGATCTATCGCGCGAGGTCTATGCATCCGGCGCGCAATACTTCGAGCGCTTCGACTATGTGATCGCCTCGCTGTCGGCGCTCCTTCCGGGCGGGACGGCGGCGAACGATAATCGAAGCATCCCGACGCTGTTGGATGGCTTGGGCCAGGAAACGGCGCGCCAGACCGCGACGGCCCAGGAAGACGCCGCCGCGATCCGGGCGCAGCTGATCATCCTCACCGAGACGGTCGCGGCGCAGCAAGCCGCGCTCGATCGCCTCGCTTATCGGGCGGCCGTGCCATGATCGCGGGCGATGCAATCTGCATGCGCGCAATCGCGATGCTCGAAGTCGAAGACGCATCCGCGCCGAGTCCCTATGAGCTGCTGATCAACGATCCCGACGCCGAGATCAATTATGTGCTGATCGCGCAGCCCGACGACGCGGCGGGCGATCCGGTCAACGTCTATCTGTCGTCGCGCGGCCTTGTGTCGGCAAACACCGACACGCCGCCGCGCACGCTGTTCCCGGCGCGCCTTCGCCAGCCCTACAACTTCGAGATATCGCTGTCGCCGCCGACCGATCCGGTCGGCGCTTCCTCGTCCTTCGGCGTCATCGAATTGATCAATCCGGACGGCGCGCTCGATTCCTACGAAGCGATGAACTGGTCGGGCCGCCCGCTCGAAGTCAGGATCGGCGGGCGCTTCAATGTCGGCCGCGCCGACGAGCGCACGCTGACGCTGGCGGAATATGCGACGATCTTCAAGGGCACCGTCGATAATCTGGCGCTTGACGAGGATTCGATCACGCTGGCGCTGCGCGATCCCGCTGTCGTGCTGGACGATCCGGTCCAATCGCGGCTCTATGCCGGGACCGGCGGCGATGAAGGCGGCCCGGATCTCGCGGGCCAGCCGATCCCGAAGGGATGGGGATTGATCCGCAACGCGAATCCGCCGCTGATCGACGGCGCGCTTCTGATCTATCAGCTGCACGACGGGCGGATCGAAAGCATCGACGAAGTGCGCGACAAGGGGATCGCGCTGATCAGCGATGGCGACACCGCCAACCTTGCGGCCTGGGTGCCGGTCGCGGGCCACTACAAGACCGACCGCTCGCGCGGCAAGTTCCGCCTGGGCGCGAAGGCGGCGGGCCAGATCACCGTCGATTTTCACGGCGATGCCGATCCGACCTACGAAGATTCGCCCGCTGGCCTGGCCTATCGGATCGTGCAATCGATGGGCTTCGAAGCCGACGACATCGATATCAATTCCTTCCTCGACTTCCCCTTCGGCGGCGCCGTGCACTATTGGACCGGGCTATCGCGGCCTTCGGCGAACGATGTGATCGCCGACCTTCTGGGCTCGGTCGATGGTCGCATGGTCTGGACGCGGCTGGCGCGCGTCAGCTTGGTGGCCTTGCGAACGCCGGAAGAAGGGATGCGCGGCGCGCGCGAGCCGATCAAGACGCTGATCATCGAGCGCGGCACGCTCCAGCGCGACCGGAAGCTTCTCCCGCGCTGGCGCTATAGCATCGGATGGGGATATCTCCAGATCACCCAGACCGCCGATCAATTGGCGGATGCGCTGACCGCCGCACAGAAAGCCTTCTACGAGCTTCCATACACTTTCGAGACGGCCAATGATCCGACGATCAAGGCCGCGCATCCGCTGGCGCGCGATGAAGAAGTCACCACGCGCTTGACCGATCAGGAAGACGCCGAAGCCGAAGCCGAGCGGCGGCTGGCGCGCGATGGCATCCCGCGCGGCGTCTGGCGCGCCAGCGCGATCCGCCAGTTCCTACAGTTGAAGATCGGCGATGTCGTCCAGCTGCAAAATCCGCGCTATGGCCTTGAAGATGGCAGGCCGATGCAGATCATCGGCATCGCCGACGAAGCCCGCACGCGGAAGATGAACGTCACCTTGTGGGGATAGCGCGATGGAGAGAATTCTGATCGCCGCGCCCATCGAATCCGACCTCGCCACGCTGACGGCGGGAAGCGCCATCGCGCCGGTCGCCAACCTGCAGAAGCCGCAGCCCGAAGATCTCTGGATCGCCGATCTGGCGTCGGCCTGGGTCGAGATCGATCTCGGCGCGGCCAAGCCCTTCCGCCTTGCTGGCCTTCTTCACACCAACGCCTCGGCCGCGAGCGCCACGATCCGCTTGCGCGCCGCCGCCACGGAAGCTGGCCTGATCTCGGCGCCGATCATCGATCAGACGCAGCCCTGTTGGATGGCGGCCGATCTATCGACGTGGCCCTGGATCGATTCGCTGTTCTGGCTTCCGGAAGCGCCGGTCGCGCGCTG
>Ga0126377_10001253_pt1 | contig 16466 bp, 13 predicted proteins | sample PanSoiMetPlot_22_FD_92647 | JGI IMG/M metagenome (GOLD analysis project Ga0126377, IMG submission 92647) | Tropical forest soil microbial communities from Panama - MetaG Plot_22 | ecosystem: Environmental > Terrestrial > Soil > Tropical forest > Bulk soil | place: Panama | collected 2016-02-17 | reverse complement strand
GCCGCCCGGCGCGCCGGGGTCGCGCACCTCTTCACCATGCACGGCAGCCGCTACTACGCGGACCGCTGGCGGCGCCGCTTCGCGTTGCGCGGGGCCGCGGCGTTGAGCGGCGCCGTCGCCGCGGTCTCCCACGGGCTCGCGCGCGACCTGCGGCACCACCTGTGGCTCCCCGCCTCGCGCGTACTCACCGTCCCGAACGGCGCCAACCTCACGCCCGCGCCGCGCTCGTCGCTGCGGGAAGAGCTGGGACTCGGCGATTCGGATCGCCTGGCGGTCGCCGTCGGCAACCTGTACCCCGTCAAAGGACACACACACCTGCTGGACGCTCTCGCTCTTCTCACCATGAGCGTGCCGCGACTTCACGTCGCGGTCGCCGGCCGCGGATTCCTCGAAAGCACGCTCCGCAGCCGCGCGCAGCTGCTCGGCGTGAGCGCGCGCTGGCACTTGCTCGGCATGCGGGCGGACGTCGCCAACGTGCTGGCGGCCGCGGATGTGTTCGTCCTGCCGTCGCTTTCCGAGGGACTGCCGCTCGCGCTGATCGAGGCGATGCTCGCCGCACGGCCCGTGGTGGCGAGCGCGGTCGGCGATGTGCCCGTGGTCCTCGACCACGGCAACGCCGGCGTACTCGTGCCGCCGGGCGATGCCGCGGCGCTCGCGGACGCTCTCCTGGCGCTTCTCTCCGAGCCGGGGCGGCGCCAGCACCTCGCCGCGGCCGCCCAGGCCAGAGCCCTCGCGGAGTACTCCTTCACCCGGATGCTGGACCGGTACACCGCGATTTACGCGAGGCTGCTCGACGGGAGCTCTCATGGAGCATCTCCCCCGGCCGCGCGAATCCAGTCGGCGAGTCGCGTCAAATCGAGCGCGGCGAGCCGGCTGTGAGTCGGGAGTGTGCAGAGGCGCGCCGCGAGTAGACGGGCGCCGTTAAATGCCATCCCCAGATTGCGGCAGCGCGTCCCGAATCCAGCCAGATCGCACAGCGCCTTGGGATAGCTCGGCATGACGCCGAGGCGTCGCGCTTTGGGCATGCTCGCCGCGAGACGCGCGCCGGGTGAGACGAGCACCGGCAATCGCAGGTAGCCCGGCCGCGTATCTTCGCGCACGCAAATCGACACGAATGCCGGGTGCTGCCGCACCACGCGCACGAGCGCTTCGGCATTGCGGCGACGCACCTCGCTCTCGCGCTCCGCCTCCGCCCACGTCGCGGCAAGGACGGCACCCGATACCGCCGTGGGCGCGCGCAGCCGGCGCGGCTCGCGATAGATGGTGTGCCCCAAGCGCAAAAACGGCAGTGCCACGGGAACCGCGTAGAGGGCTGGGCGCGCGAGCAGCAGCTGTGCGGCCAGCGCGACCAGCTGGGGCAGCGCCGGTCCAGCCTCGTCGAGCAGCTCTCGCACATCCTCGACGATCGCGGCACCCGCTTCGTCGTTGGCGAGGAGCGCCCCGCCTCCGCCACCGGTCACTCCCTTGCCGCGACCGAAGCTCAGGACGGCGAGCGACGCCTGCGTGCCGGCGGGACGTCCGCGGATCGTCGCGCCGACCGCCTGCGCCGCGTCTTCGATGACGATCGCCCCCGCTTCCTCGGCCAGACCATTCACCTCGGTCAGATCCACTGGGTAGCCGTAGTGGTGGACGACCACGATCGCGGCCGCGCCCTGCCGCAACGCGCCGCGCAGCTGTGCGAGATCGGGCGTGAGAGCGTGTGGGTCGACGTCGTAGAGCAGCACGGGCACGTCGGCACCGTCCGCGGCGGTCGCGACGTCATAGCAGGCGAATGCGGGCAACGCTGCCGCCGCGCCCGGCCGCCGCCGGACAACGCCCAGCAACGCCGCCGTCAGCGCGGTCGTGCCACTGTCGGTCAACAGCGCGGCCCGTGGGGCATACCGCTCGCGGATGAGCGCGAGAGCCGGGTCCGTCACCAGTGGCGACCGGGCCGCACCTGTCAGCGCACTCGCGCCGGCGAGCAACGCCGTCGGCGAGAGCGGCGAGTAGACGGGCAACTGGTGGCGCCAACCGCTCATGCGCCCCGCCGGACGAGAGGCCCGCCCCGCGCCAATCAAAAGATTGTGTAGATGAACGGGGCCAGAACCGAACCCTGCGCGAACACGAGCAGCGTGCCTACCACCATCAGGACCGCCATGATCGGGAGCAGCCACCATTTCTTGCGCTCGCGCATGAAGGCCCACAGCTCACGGGTGAGACTCGCCTCTCTCATGGGTCACCTTTCCGGAACGAGGGTCGGTCGCGTTTCGCTGGGCCGCGACCAACGCAAGAGGCGGGCTACGGCGGTAGTGGTGGTGCGCGAGCGACGGCGTGTTGCGCGGCCGCCATGATTCGACGGCCCTTTTGCTTCACACACGTGTCGGCCTCGCTCTTGCACCCCCTAAGAATTCGTGCATTCGCTCCGTGTCGCGTTCGTAGGCGCAGGCAACATCGCGCGCCTCCACGTCCACGCCCTCCGGCGGGTGCACACGTCCCACACCATCGTCGCGGTGTACGACCCGAACGAAGCGGCTGCCCGCCAGCTCGCGACCATGGCGGGCGCGCAGGCGTATCCCTCGCTCTCGGATCTCCTCGACAACGCGCGCCCCGACCTGGTGCACATCTGCACACCAGCGGGCACTCATTTCGAGCCGGCCCGCCAGGCGATCGCCGCCGGTGCACACGTCTACGTCGAGAAGCCATTCGTGGAGACGGTGCGCGACGCGTGGGAGCTGCTCGCGCTCGCCGGCGAAAAGGGTGTGTGCGTGTGCGCGGGGCACCAGCAGGTCCGCGATCCCGCGTACGTCGCGTTGTGTCGCCGCCTGCCGGAGCTGGGCGAGGCGGTCGAGGTGGATGGTCACTTCACCTTCCAGCCTGTCGGGCTGCACGCGCACGCCTCCCCGAACTCCCTCGCCGCGCAGCTGTTGGACATTTTGCCGCATCCGCTCTCGACGGTCGTGGACGCGCTCGAGCGCGTCGTCCCGGGTCCGGGCGAGCTCCGCATCGTGGCGGTCGCCGCGAGCCCCACGGATCTCCTCGTCACCTTCCAGGGCGATCAGCGGTACGGCCGGCTCTGTGTCAGCCTCCGGGCGCGCCCCATCGCTTCGATGGTCGCGGTCAGAGGTACGGCGGGGACGCTCACCGCGGACCTGCTGCACTCGAGCGTGGTCGGCGCGGCGAATGCCGGTACGGCTCCGATCGAGAAGGCGACGAATCCGATCATCGAAGCGTGGCAGCTCGCGACGCAGACCGTTCTGGGAGTCGGGAAGCGGGTGCTCGGCGGGGGCGCGTATCCGGGCATGGCCGAGCTGATGGGAGACTTCTACGCGGCGGCCGCGTCCGGCGGCCCCTCCCCCATCTCGCCCGAGCAGCTGCTGCGCATCACCGGGTTCTATGAAGAGCTGGCCGCGAATGTCCGGGGTGCGTCGGGGCCCTCCGGGCGGCGAGGGCCACCCCCCGATCCAGGTCCGCGCGCGCCCATCGCGGTCGTGACGGGCGCGCGCGGATTTTTCGGCGGAGAAATCGCCCACGAGCTGGGCCGCCGCGGTTACCGCGTGCGCGGAGTCGGCCGCGCACCCGATCCCGATGACCAGCCCGTGCACGAATGGGTGCAGCTCGATCTGGCCCGCACCGATTCCGCGCCCGCCTTCGCCGGCGCGGACGTCGTGATCCATGCAGCGGCGGCTTCATCGGGCGGATTCGAGCAGCACGAGCGCAATACGATCGACGCCACGCGGAACGTGCTGCGGGGCATGCATGCCGCGGGAGTGACCCGTCTCGTGTACGTGAGCAGTCTCGCGGTGCTGCGGCCGCCGCGTACGCCGTGGGAAATCCAGGACGAGAACACGCCGCTCTTGTCGCGCGAGGATCGCGCGCTCGGCCCCTACGCGTGGGGCAAGGCCGAGGCCGAACGCATTGTGCGCGCCGAAGCCGCCGACCTCGGGATCGACGTGAAGATCGTCCGGCCCGGTGCGCTCGTGGACTGGCGCGCTCCCGATCTCCCGGGTCTCGTGGGAAGACGGCTGTTCGGGCATTGGCATCTGGGCTTTGGCCGCCCCGGGCTGCCCATCCCCGTCTGCGACGTCCGCGTCGCGGCGGCGATCACCGCCTGGTACGCGGACCATTTCGAGGACACGGAGCCGGTCCTCCACATCATTGACGATGCGATTCCGACACGCGGGCACCTGCTCACGCGGTTGCGGCACAGCGGTTGGGAGGGCCGGATGTGCTGGGTGCCGATCTCCCTCTTCACGGCGCTGGTGCACACCGCCCGCGGGCTGATCGCCCTTGCCACGCGCCGGCGCCCGGCGCCACTCGCGCTGTGGAATATCCTGCGGCCGCGACGATACGCGCCCGCGGTGACCCGACTCGTCCTCGACCGCCCCACCGCCCTGCGCGCCTCCGAGCCCCCGATGGTGCCCGCTACGACGGCGCTCGAGCCATGACACCCGTGTGGGTGATCTCGAGCGTCGTGGTGGGCGTCGCCGCCCTCGTCCTGCTGTTGCCCACGGTGTCCGACCTGGTGAGCCTGGCGCGCATCGCCCTGGGACTCGAGCCGCGCGCGGCGTGGCCACGCGCGGAGCTGCCGCGCCTCCTGTTTCTCGTGCCGGCGCACAACGAAGAGCAGCTGATCGATTCCTGTGTGCGATCGATCGCCCGGATGCAGTACCCGCCCGAGCGCTTTCGTGTGGTCGTGGTCGCCGACAACTGTACCGACCGCACGGCGGCATTGGCGCGCGTGGCGGGGGCGCAGTGCCTCGAACGGCTCGAGCCGGCCCGCCCCGGCAAGCCGCGGGCGATCGCCTGGGCCATCGAGCGCCTGCCCCTCGGGCTCTACGACGCGGTGGTCATCATCGATGCCGACACGATTCTTCACCAACAGTTCGCGAGTGCCCTGGCGTCGCGCGCGCCTCTGGGCTCGAAGGCGGTGCAAGCGTTCTTCGATGTACGGAACCCGCAGGCGAGCCCGCTCACGCACATGGCCGCGGTACACGCGACCGCGATCCACGAGTTGGCCTACCCGCTGAAGCAGCGCGCCGGCCTCAACGTGCCGCTCGTAGGGAACGGGATGTGCCTGGGCACCGAGATCCTGGCCCGCTTCGGGTGGCGCGCGTTCTCGATCGCGGAGGACTGCGAGATGTACGCGCTGCTCACGGCGCGCGGCGTGCCGGTGGAATGCGCGCCGGGCGCCCGCCTGTACGCCGAGGAAGCGCGTTCGCTCGAGCAAAGCGCCACGCAACGGCAGCGCTGGACCGCCGGCCGGCTCACCGTGCTCGCTCGTGTGGCGCGAGGAATCCTGCGCAGCCACTACATCGGCTGGCACCAGAAGATCGACGTCATCGCCGAGCTGGCGGCTCCCGGTCCAGCCGGGCACGTCGGGCTCGCGCTCTTACTCGGGGTACTGACGGTAGCGCTCGCCCTGCCCGCCGCGCCGCTGCTGCTCTGGGCTTTGGGCGCCTCGTTGATCCGCCCCGTCGCCTACACCGCCGTGGCGCTCGCTCGCCAACCCGATCGCGCCAGAGCCATCCGCGCGTTTGCCTTCCTCCCTGCCTACACCCTCTGGCGGGTCGGCGCCCTCGCGCGCGCGATCCGCATGCTCGGCGACAAGCCCTGGGTCCGCACCGCGCGCGAGTAGTGCGCTAGCGTAGCGCCGCGTTGCACCCGCCGGGCACCAGTCCTTCACTCACCAGTCGATCAGCGAGATAGCTCGCAGCGACCGCATACCCCTGCGGCGATGGGTGGCCATCGTAGGGAAGCAGATAGAGGCTGTCGAGGGGGAGTCCGCTCCGGAACAGCGGCGCGAGCAGATTGATCATCGTGATCCCCGCCGCGGTTGACGTCTCGCTCAACCACTCGAGCTGGCCACGCTTTTCGGGACGAGTGATCGCGAAATGCATGGGATACGCGGCGAGGGCGAACGGCACCCGCCGCGCGCGCAGCGTGTCGCGCAGCGCCAGCAAATCCCCCCGATAGACCTGGCGCAGCCGCGCGGTCAAGGAGTCAACGTCAGACTCGGCGCCGAACCAGTCCGCTTTCACCGTTTTCACCTCGTGCGACCACGATGCGGCGCGCACCTGCTGCGCGAAGTTCCATAACGCCGTGCGGCGCAACACCGGGTAGAGCACCGACAGCGGCAGCTCCGCTTTGGCGCGCCGGTTGTCCGCCAGCATGGACCACGTCGAGCGCTCGCGCAAATCGATGACATCGTTCTCGCTGAACAACAGCACCACCAGGTCAGGCGATACCGCGAGGCCGCGCCTGATGATTTGCGCTTCGTCGACGATCGTGCCCGCGTCGAGACCGGCGTTGATCACCCGCACGTGGATGCACCGTCCGGCCAGACGTTGCGCGAGCTGCGCCGGCAGGGTCGCGTCGTCGTCCACAAAGTCGCCGTAGGCAAACGAGTCGCCGGTGAGAAACACGCGAAACTCTCCCGGCGGCTTCTCGAGCGGAAATTCCGATCCGCGATAGCCCAATGCGTTGGTCGTCACGTGGTGTGGGAGCCGACGATCCCGGGAGTCCACGAAATCCTGGTGGGGCGCCAGCATCCCCGGCACCGCGAGGAACTGCGCGGCGGATACCGTGGCGAGCCCGTTGGTCGGCGCGAGGCGGAGCGCCCGGAGCATGACCTCGCCCAGGATCGCTCCGGCACACAGGCCGAGTCCGGCGACGATACAGCGAGTGAAGACTGCGCGCATACGATTCGCACACGCCGAGAGGCAATTTTCATACGCCGCCGCCTGGCGTTGATTCGAAGCCCCAGCGGTTGCGTCGGCGCCACAGCCCACCCGCCATCTGAACCGTGCTCGTTGTGGTCCGCCCCTTGCTCGCCACTACAGCGGCTCAACCTCGTGGTCCGACCATGGCGCCCAACTACATCCTTGGCATCTCCGCCTTCTATCACGACAGCGCGGCCTGCCTGCTACGCGACGGGACCATCGTCGCCGCCGCGCAGGAGGAGCGCTTTACACGCAAGAAGGGCGATGCCTCGTTCCCCACCCACGCAGTGCGCTACTGTCTCGAAGCCGCCGGCATCAGGACCACAGACCTTGGCTGCGTCGGCTTCTACGACAAGCCGCTGCTCAAGTTCGAGCGGATCCTCGAGACCTACCTCGGCGTGGCGCCCAAGGGGTTCCCATCATTTCGCCTCGCCGGGCCGCTGTGGGTGAAGGAGAAGCTCTTCATGGAGCGCGACATCCGTCGCGCGCTGGGTGACTACGCGGGGTTGCTCCTGTACGCCGAGCACCATGAGTCGCATGCCGCGAGCGCGTTCTTCCCGTCCCCATTCCGCGAAGCCGCGATTCTCACCGTGGACGGCGTGGGCGAGTGGGCCACGGCATCCTACGGCATCGGGCGCGGCCACGAGCTCGAGCTGCGGAACGAGCTGCACTGGCCCGACTCGCTCGGGCTCCTCTACTCGGCGTTCACCTATTTCACCGGCTTCAAGGTGAACTCCGGCGAATACAAGGTGATGGGGCTCGCTCCCTACGGCGAGCCGAAGTATGTCGACACGATCCTGCGTGAGCTGGTCGACCTGCGCGAGGACGGGTCGTTCACGCTGAATCAGAAGTACTTCAAGTATCTGAGCGGGCTCACCATGACGAACGGCGCGTTTTCCGAGCTCTTCGGCGGCCCGCCGCGCGTCCCCGAGTCCCGGCTCACGCAGCGCGATATGGACCTCGCCCGGTCCGTTCAGGTTGTATGCGAGGAGATCATGCTGCGCATGGCACGCACCGCGCACCGCGAGACGGGCATGGAGAACCTCTGTCTCGCGGGTGGCGTGGCGCTGAACTGCGTCGCCAATGGGCGGCTGCTGCGGGAGGGTCCGTTCAAGCACCTCTGGATCCAGCCGGCCGCGGGAGACGCGGGCGGCGCGCTCGGCGTGGCGCTCCTCGCCTGGCACCGCTATCAGCAACAGCCCCGGCGCGTCACCCCGGGGAAGGACGCGATGCAGGGCGCCTACCTGGGCCCGGCGTTTTCCGACGAAGAGATCGAGGTGTTCCTCGAGTCCGTGGGTGCGTCCTATGAGCGCCTCGACCGGCACTGCCTGCACGAGCAAGTGGCTCACCTGCTCGGTGCGGAGCGTGTCGTGGGGTGGTTCGACGGGCGCATGGAGTTCGGCCCGCGCGCGCTCGGCGCGCGCAGCATCCTGGGCGATCCCCGCAGCCCGCGCATGCAGGCGCAGATGAACCTGAAGATCAAGTTCCGCGAGGGCTTCCGGCCGTTCGCCCCCAGCGTGCTGCGCGAGCGCGTGGCCGACTACTTCGAGCTGGACGCGGACTCCCCCTACATGCTCCTGGTGGCGCCGGTCAAGCGGGAGCGCCAGATCCCCATGACGTCCGAGCAACAGGGCCTGTGGGGAATCGATCAGCTCAACGTGCCCCGCTCGGACATTCCCGCCGTCACCCACATCGACTACTCCGCACGGATCCAGACGGTGGATCGCGAGACGAATCCGAACTACTACGACCTGCTGAAGGAGTTCGAGCGCCAGACCGGCTGCGGCGTGCTCGTCAACACGTCGTTCAACGTGCGCGGCGAGCCGATCGTTTGCACACCGGCCGATGCCTACCGGTGCTTCATGCGAACCCACATCGATTACCTGGTGCTCGGGCCCTTCCTGCTCGACAAGGCGGGGCAGCCGGCGAGAGAGGAGAGTACAGAGTGGCAACGGGAATTTCAGCTCGACTGAGCGCGAGCGAAGGCCGGCGGTTCGGGTTGCTCGTCGGTGCCGCGTGGCTCGCGCTCGCGGCCCTCACCGGGTGGCGCGGCCACACGCTCACGGCGACGATCTTCGCGAGCGTGGGCGTGGTCCTGCTCGTGGCGGGCGCGATCGCTCCCGCGCGGCTCGGACCGGTCTACCGCGGTTGGATGGCGCTCGCCGGAATGATTTCATCGGTTACGACACCCGTCTTCATGGGGGTCGTCTACTTCATCGTGCTGACGCCGTTGGGGTGGGTGCGGCGTCACGGGTGGCGCAGCCCGCTCGTACATGGGCAAGGCACCGCCTCGTGCTGGATTCCGCGCGAGCACCCCACGCCGCGACCCGCGGACATGGAGCACCAGTTCTAGTGCGCGATCGGCTCGGTGGTGCGGAGGCGGGCGTGGATGATCCAGGGCAGCGGCCGGTCACCCCATTCGCTCGACGGCAGATCGCAGTGGTATTGCTCGACGGTCGCGAGACCCGCGTTGCCGAACACGGTTGCCAGGGCGGCGTCTTGGAACGGGGCACCCGGTTCGCCGTCGGAGCCGACGCCGGGGTCAATCAGGTACGCGTCGCCATCGTGCTCGAGGACCCGCGCCACTTCGCGCAGCGCCAGCTCGGGGTCCGGCGCCAGGCGCCAGGAGACGCACCAGATCACGCGATCCACGGAGCTGTCGTGCACCGGCAAGCGCTCCGCGTCCCACGTTTTGAACTCGAGCCTCCCCTGCACGCCACGCAACCGTGTGGCCCGGTCCACCAGGCGGTTCGACGCGCTGAGTCCGCACACCCAGCCGCGCCCGATACGCCGCGACGCTTCCTCCGCGAGCCAGCCGTCGCCGCACTCGATGAAGAGCAACCGATCCCAGGCTCGGAGCCGTACCCGGTCCAGCAGCAGCGCGTCGAGCCGCCAAGCCCGCGCCGACAGGGTGTCGATGGGAAAGACGTGTGTCGCCATGCTGCCTGGAACGCGCAACGGGCGTGCCATTCCTGACCTCGCCCCCCCGCGCATTACCCTCACCCCGGCGAAGCGCGTGTCTGTCGCTCCGACTCCACAGACAGCGGCCGTGACGCCGCCACAGGTGGAGCAGCGCTGGACCATCGCGCTGATCCTGACGGTGGCGCTCTGGGTGATCGTCCTGTTCGACCCGGATATCTGGCTCGCGAGCAAGGGAGCCACGCTGGCGCGACGGATTCCACCCCTGCTCTACCTCGCGCTCGTCACACTCGTGGTGATCCAGGCGCCGCGCTCGCGCCGCGGCGTCTGGATGCTGCCGCTGCTGGCGTTCGTCGTGAACGCCAGCCTCACCGTCCCGTTCGCCGAGAACACGGGAATGGCGCGCGCGTACGTGTGGAAGACCCTGCTCCTCTACTACTTCCTCGCGGTGGGTTCACTCGCCTTCGTCAAAAGCCCGAACAAGATCCGCCTGCTGCTGCTGCTCTTTCTCCTCCAGTTTCTCTACTGGGGCGCCCAGGGGATGGCGAGCGAGGCGGCGATGGGTCACACCACCTGGCAACCGATTCCGTGGCATCCGAGTCTCGGCAACACCGACGCCTTCGCGCCGCTCATGGTGATCGGGATGGGGTTCTCCTACTACTACGGCCTCGCCGCCCGTTCTCCGGCCCGGCGCCGCATCGCGTTTCTCACCGGTGTGATTTGTCTCATCGGCGTAGTCGCCGCGTTTACGCGCGGCGCCTCGGTCGCAGCAGCCGCCGTCGGGGTGTACGTCTGCCTTCGCTCACCCCGCAAAGGCAAGGCGTTCTTGTGGCTCGCCGTCGCGACCGTCGCCGTCTGGATCGCGACTTCCATCATCTATCCCGAGGGCGAGTTCTGGACGCGGCTCAGTACGATCACCTCGGAGGGGACTCACGCCGGCACCGGTGAGGATCGCTGGAATCTGTGGAAGCTCGGATGGCGAGTCTTCACCGATCGCCCGTGGTTCGGCGTCGGGGCGGGCAACTTCGGCACCTACGCATTCGAGCACATCTCGAGCGACGAGCTGCTCGGGCGCTACGCGCACAACCGCTGGTTTCTCTACGGACGTGTGCTCCACAGCGTCCACGTCGAAGTGCTGGTCGAGTTCGGCATCGTCGGCGTCGCGTGCTACCTCTGGATGCTCGTCGATTTCTGGAAGCGCAATGTCGCGCTCCGCTCCCCCCGGCTCACCGCCGCCTGGGCGCGCGCCACTGACGGCCGGATCGACCTCAGCGCCGTCTCACTCGGCCTCGAGGCCGCGATGGTCGCGTTCCTCATCACCGGGTGCTTCTACGACCAGCTCTTCGTGCACTGGCTCTATTCGCTGCTGACGTTGAACGCGCTTCTCCACGCGACGGCGACGCGCATGGCCGCGACGCCGCAGGCCACCGCATGACCCGCGGGCGCATGGCGGGCGAGCTCCTGCTCGGCGCCTTCGCGCTGGGCGCCGCCCTGGTCCTCGGGGAGGCGGGCGTACGCGTGTACGCGGCGCTCGCTCCCACGTTCGCGCGCCAGCTGACCGAGGCCGACCCGCTGTCCGCGCTCATCGAGCCGCACGGTGACCTCGGCTATCGCCAGAAACCCAACAGCCATTTCCGCTACGCCAACGGCACGGTCGCAACGGCCAACGCGATGGGCTTCCGTGGACCCGCCGTCTCGGTCCCGAAACCCCCGGGCACATTCCGGATCGTCCTGCTCGGGGAGTCCACGACGCACGGGTGGGGAGTGAGTGACAGCGAGACGATTGACGCCTACATGCGGCGCGCGCTCGACCAGCGCTATCCCGCGCGTCATGTCGAGGTCGTGAACCTCGCCTTCGACGGATACGACGCTTATCAGCTCTACCAGCGCCTCGAGACGGACGGCCTCGGGCTCCAACCCGACGTGCTCATCGTCAACAGTGGGATCAACGACGTTCGCAACGCGCGCTTCCCGCACCTCGTGGATCGCGATCCGCGCACACTCCTGTACGCGGAGAATCTCCGCATCCAGCGGGATGCCGCCCGGCACCAGCTTGGATGGTGGGCCTGGTGCAAGCACCGCTTCTATCTCGCCCGCCTCCCGGGGATGATCCGGGGCGGCGTCGTGGAGGGGAATGTGGTGCCGGCGAACCGCGCCGTGACGCCGAATCCGGAAGCGATTGACCTCTTTGTCCTGAACCTTCGCCGCATCGCGGACGCGGCCGGGGAGGAGCATATCCCCGTGGTGTTCTCTACCCCTCCGTCATCTATCCCCGCGGGGTTCAGTCCCGCCAGCATCGCGGCGCGGAGCTATTTCATTGTCGATGTCGAAACCACCCAGCACTACCGCGATCTCCTGGCCGAGCGCATGCGGAACCTCACAGCGCAACTGGGGGTCGCGGGACGCGCGGTGACCTACCTGCACACGCAGCTTCCAGCCCAGATGTTTCTCGATGACTGCCACCCGACCGCCGATGGCAATCAAGTGGTCGCCATGAGCTTTGTCAGGACCGTTGAGCCGCTGATCGAAGGGAAACCACAGCTGCATGCCGCGCGCGAGCGGTGAGCCCGCCCGGCGCTACTTACTGAGTACGAGAATCAGGCTGCTCGAGAACGGGCGCAACGCCCAGAAGCGGGAGACCTCCGTGAGTCCGGCGCGACGCAGGTCGCGCTGCAGCTCCGCGGCGGCCACGGGATAGCGTACGGCGCCGGCCGGGCGGCCGGTGAGCCACGTCTTGATCCGCTGAAACGCCCCCAAACATCCGTATTGCACGACGATGAACCCGCGCGAGATGCGCGCCAGCTCGCGGAGCGCACGCACCCGCATGCCGCGGTCCAGGTGCATGAGCAGCCCGACGCAGGTCACCGCGTCGAACGACGTATCGGGGAACGGCAGCGAGGTCACATCGCCCTGCATGAACGGCACGCTCGCCACCCGGCGACGCGCCACGGCCATCATCGCCTCGGAGACGTCGCACCCCACCACCGAGAAGCCCGCGTGGTGGAGCAACGCACTGACGCGCCCCGTGCCACACGCCGCGTCGAGTACGTGGCACCCCGGCGTCAGCGCGTGAATGGCCTTCGCCAGCGCGTGCTCTTCGGCCCGGCGATAGAGGCGTCCCTTGACGTTGTCGAAGCGCCCGTGATCGTAGCCTTCCGCGTGGGGCGCGACCCGCCAGTACGATCCGGGATCACATACGACTGTTTCGCCGGCGTCGGTATCGAGCGCGAGGGGTGGCATCGTCGGTGTGGTCATGGCAGTTGCCTCGCTAACACGGGTCCAAGGGAGTTGGTGAGGGCGAGCGGCAGGCGCCGCCACACGGCGCTCGCGAGCCGGAACACCGGCCGCTCGGGCGATGGCGTGGCCGTCACGTTCGCGGGCGCCCACTGGCTCCACGCCAGCGGTGCGTCCTCCCCGCCCCACTGCTGCTTGAAGCGATGGGATCCGCTGTCGGGGGTGCAGCGCCCGAAATCGAAGACGCGCGCGCCCCGGCCGAGTACGTGCGTGAGCAACGACCAGTACAACAGCATGTTGGGCGCGAGGCGGCTGTGCTGCCGCAGTGACGACGCCCACGTCAGCTCGAATTCATGTCGCCAGAGGAATCCGCACCCGCCCGCCACCGGTTCGTCGCCGTGGTACACGACACCGAACGACACCAGGCTCCCGAACACTCGGGCGATGCGCTCGAAGAACTGGCGCGGCAGAACCGGGGTGCCGAGGTCCTTCATGTTGCGCGTGAAGACTTCGTAGAAGGCGTCGCGCTGGTCGGGCCCGAACTGCGCGCGCAGCCCGTCGCGCAGCGGGCGGCGAATCTGGCTCCGGAGCTTGGGCGGGAAGGTGTCCCACAGCGCCTCAGCGGTCGCGGGCAGCGGCAGTCGCACGGTGATTTTCCGCCGGGAAGTGCGCCACGCCCACGCGGCGGGTTGGGGCGTGCGCAGCTCGAGCAGGTCCACGCCGAGCGTGCGCGCCTCGCTCACCGCGTGATGCGCGAGGGCCTGCGCTGCTACCGCGCTCCCCACGGGTCCCCCGGCATTCAGGAACGGCATGGAGAGCAGGTAGTGACCGAGCAGGCCCCGCACTCGGACGAGCGGGAGCACACCGTGCCAGCCGCCGTTTTCATCGACCGCGACGACGTAACGGCATTCGTGACCGAGCACGCCGGTCATGACGTCGCGCCAGCCAGCGAGCTGGCAAAACGTGGCCGCGGGGTTCCCCTCTACGAGGAGATCCCATTCCCGGGTCTCGCCGTCGAATGGACGGACGGTGAGCTGATCGCTCATGGGCCCACCGGAGTCGCGGTGGGAAGCGCGTCCGCGATCGCCCTGAAACGAAACTCGGCGAGCAGTCGCTCGAGCTTCGCCGCCGCGCTTTCCAGGCCGGTGTAGTGACGGATCCCCGTGAGCCGCGGCACGGTGAGCCGGGGCTGCCCGGGATCGACCTCCCACGGGTGGATGTAGATGGTGGCGGGTGCGCCGCGTCGTTCGGCCTGGCGCAGGGCAGCTCTCACGAATTGGTGCGGAAAGAACCGCAGGTAGGCCCCGCCAGCCGCGGGGAGATTCACCCCGCACCACCGTAGCGTGGCCGGCGGGACCTCGCGGATGCGGCCGGCCGGCCGGTTCAGCCAGTAGGGATCACGCGGACCACCTCGGTACCCGTACCCCGGGCGGCGTACGGGAAAGAGGCTCGAATCGTAGCGGTAGCCTTCTTCGATTAGGATGTCGAGCGCCCACTCGCGGCCGCGCGTGATCGAGAAGCTGGGGGCGCGGAATCCAAGCACCGGCGCGCCGGTGAGATCCTCGAGCCGGTACTTGATGCGCCGCACGCCGGCGCGGAATTCGGACCGGGACTGCGTGTCGACGCGGACGTGGTCCCACCCGTGCGCCGCCACTTCGTGCCCCGCGCGCGCGATGGCGCCGACCACCGCGCGATGACGCTCCGCAACCCATCCGACGACAAAGAACGTCGCGCGCGCCTCGTATCGCGCCAGCAAGTCGAGTAGTCGCTCGACCCCGCCCGCCACGCGCGATTCGAGACCGGCCCAGAGCGCCGGGGGCACGAAGCGCTCGAAGGCATTGACCTGGAAATATTCCTCGACGTCGACGCTGCAATGGTGCGCGATCACGTGCGCCGGGAGGTGCAACGCGCATGCCCGTGCGTGCGCGCTGCGTCGGGGCGACAGCAATCGCTCCGCGAGCACACTCGGGCGCGACGAAGTCACAATGCACTAGATCGAGGCCGCGCCTTCCCAACGGGTGTGCGCGACAAGCGTGGCCCGCTCGCTGCAACAACGCCATGCATAACGGTGCATCGCGCTTCACGCGCGTCCTGGCCCGAGTCAGCCCGAATCTTGCCTGCCCGTTACTGCAGTCCACAGAAACGTTCACGTTTTGCGCGGAGGTTCCTACGAACGCTCGACTGCAGTTCGCCGGCCGAATTGGCCTACTGGCAGCCGCGCTGCTCGCCGCGGCCTGTACCGATCTGGAAGGTCCCCAGCAGCACGGTGCGACAACCCCCGTACTCGCCACCAGCGGTGGCGGCGTCATGCTCGACCAGAAGAACGGCTCGCTCGGCAGCGGGCCGACCCAGATTCTCGGGAAGGGATTCAATCCCTCCAATCCACACCTCGGCGACGCGATCGTCGTCACGTTCTTCTGGGTTGGCTCGACGAACACCATCACCCGCGTCCACGATCAGCTGACCAACGGGACGCCGGTGGGCAACCCGTACACCCTCGTCGAGTACGTCACGGCGGGCGGCATCTCGATGGCAACCTACGTCGCCACCAACGTGCAGAACTTCCCCGATCCGAACGTGGACCAGAACGACGTCCTCGTCGTCATCGCGGACTTCTCGGCGCAGATCCCCGATGGTGGGACCGAGATCACCTCGTTCAGCGGCGTCGAAGCGGTCACGGCGCAGGCGCTCGGTGAGCATCGCTCCGCGTCGGGCCAAGGCTCGGCCGTGACCACGGCCGCTGCCGGCGCGATCAACGCCAACGCCGGCGCGCTCGTCTATGGCGTCTCCATGGTCAATGCCCTCGTCGGCTTCGACCCGCCAGCGCCGCCGTTCGCGAACATCCTGACGATGGGCGCCAGCAGCGGCAGCATGAAGAGCGATGGGGAGTACGCGGTCCCGACGACCGCAGGATCGCAGAACCCGCAGTGGGGATGGCATTTCGAGCAGGCCACCAATCCACCGCGGACGTGGCTTGCATCCGTCATCGCGCTGAACGCGGGCGGAGGCGGTGGAACGAACCAGCCCCCAACGGCGGCGTTCACCTCGAGCTGCAGCGGCCTGACGTGCAGCTTCACGAGCACGAGCAGCGATCCCGACGGCTCAATCGCGTCGTACAACTGGTCCTTCGGCGACGGAACGACCTCGTCCGCGCAGAATCCTTCGCATAGCTACGCGGCGGGCGGGACCTTCACGGTCAGCCTCACCGTCACCGACAACCAGGGCGCGACGGGCAGCACGTCGCACACCGTCACGGTGAACCAGGCCAATCAGTCCCCAGTCGCGGCGTTCACGTCGAGCTGCAGCGGCTTGACCTGCAGCTTCACGAGCACGAGCAGCGATCCCGACGGATCGATCTCGGCATACGCGTGGACATTCGGCGATGGTGCGACCTCGAGCACGCAGAATCCGTCGCATACCTACGGCTCGGGTGGGACCTTCACCGTCACGCTCACCGTTACGGACAACCAGGGCGCGACCGGGTCGACCTCACACACCGTTACCGTCAATCAGGCCAACCAGGCCCCGGTGGCGAGCTTCACCTTCAACTGCAACGCGCTCACCTGCAACTTCACGAGCACGAGCAGCGATCCGGACGGCTCGATCTCGGCGTTC
>Ga0126377_10001250_pt1 | contig 16478 bp, 12 predicted proteins | sample PanSoiMetPlot_22_FD_92647 | JGI IMG/M metagenome (GOLD analysis project Ga0126377, IMG submission 92647) | Tropical forest soil microbial communities from Panama - MetaG Plot_22 | ecosystem: Environmental > Terrestrial > Soil > Tropical forest > Bulk soil | place: Panama | collected 2016-02-17 | reverse complement strand
GCCGCGCGAGCGGTGAACCGAGAGCCGGACAACGCAGCGCGTACACGCGTCTCAACCCACCGAGACCCGCCGACCACGGCGCAAGCGTTCGCTCATCGCCGGCAATCACAGCAGCGGTGCGGCATTCATCGAGCAGGATGCGCGTGCCTTGCACCCAGGAGCCCGGGCGTGCAAAACCTCGATGATCGGCGATGAAGTGCGGATGCAGGACCATATCGCCGTCGACGATCACCACGTAGTCACCCGTCGCCCGCGACAGCGCGAGATTGCGCGCGCGGCAAACGCGGAACCCGTCGTGCGGTTGCCAGCAATGCACCAGCGGGGGAGCGAAGCGCTCGCGGAAGCGCTCGAGCAGCGAACGGGTTGCGGGGCCGGAGCCGTCATCTGCAACGAGCAATTCGTCGGGCGGGCCGCTCTGCCGCGCGATGCTTTCGAGTACGCGGGCGAGCGCGTCGGGCCGCTCGAACGTCGTCGCGATCAGCGAGAGCTTCACAGCTCCGCGAGACGCCGGACCGCCTGGAGCGCCACCGAGACCGTGGGGAAGTCCGCGGTGAGGCCGCTGCGCATGTCGTTCACGATGCGGCTGATGTAGTCGGCATGGGCCTGATGAGCCGCGATCCATGCGTTGACGGCGGACAAGGGATCCTTGCGCCGGCCTGCGGTCAGTGCCTTCGCCGTGAGTTGCCGCTGCAGCGAATAGATATTGTCACGCAGTGTGCCGCGCGCCACCGCCTGCCAGTGACCCTCGATGGCGAGCCCTTCGATCCGTTCGCGGATCCAGTCGAGGCTCAGGCGCTCGCACAAGTGAAAGTACGCGCGCCCGGTGAAGTCCTCGTCGCGCCGCGCAGTCTGCGCGACCTCGACGATGTCGAGTGCCGCATGCATCGGCGCGAGACCGGCAACGCGCGCGGCGACCGCTTCCGGCACGCCGCGCTTGCGCAGCGCCGCCGCGGCCTCGTGGTAGCGGCTGCGCTCGTTGCCGACCAGCAGCTTGTCGAGATTGCGGCCGAGACGCGCGATGCCGGGCGCAAGACGCGAGACCGCCTTGTCGATATCGAGCCGCTCGGCATGATGCGCCAGGAACCAGTACGTCATGTGCCGCAGCAGGCGACTGGTCTGGTACATCATCTCGTACTGGGTCTCGGCCGGGACGCGGTTGTCGAGCGCCTCGACGTCCGACCAGAGATCGCGCATGTCGAACACTTCACGCGCGATGGTATAGGCGCGCGCGATGCGCCCGGTGTTCGCCCCGGTGTCTTCCTGCGCGCGCAGTGCGAACACGGGACCCATGCGATTGACGAGGCTGTTGGTCGTCGCGGTGGCGATGATCTCGCGGCGCAAGCGGTGACGGCCGAGCGAGCGTTCGTAGCGTTTGCGGATCGGCTCCGGAAAGTAGCGCTCGAGCTCCTTCGACAGGTAGCGGTCCTCGGGCACGTCGGAGTGGATGATCTGGTTGTTGAGCCAGATCTTGCTGTACGAGAGCACGATCGCGAGCTCGGGACGCGTCAGGCCGCGCTTCTGCTTGCGCCGCTCGGCGACCTCCTCGTCGTCCGGCAGGAACTCGAGCGCCGGGTCGAGCTCGCCCGACTGCTGCAGCACGCGGATCACGTGCACGTGCTCGTTGAAGCGCTCCGCGGCGTTCGCTTCGAGCGTGCTGATCGCCTGGCCCTGCAGGTAGTTGTTGCGCAGCACGAGACCGGCCACTTCGTCGGTCATCTGCACCAGCAGGCGATCGCGGGCTGCGCGCTTGAGCCGCCCCGCGTGCATCTCGGGGTTGAGCAGGATCTTGATGTTGACTTCGACGTCCGAGCAGTTGACGCCGGCGGAGTTGTCGATGAAATCGGTGTTGAGCCGCCCGCCGGAGAGCGCGTACTCGATCCGGCCGCGCTGCGAAAGCCCGAGATTGCCGCCTTCACCGATCACTCTGGCGCGCACTTCGTTGCCGTTCACGCGCACGCCGTCGTTGGTGCGATCGCCGATGTCGGCGTGAGATTCGCGGCTGCCCTTCACGTAGGTGCCGATACCGCCATTCCACAGCAGGTCCACCGGCAGCTTGAGTACGGCGCGGATGACTTCCTGCGGTGTGGCGCTGGCGGCGCGCAGCCCGAGGAGCGTCTGCGCCTGGGAGCTGAGCGAGATCGACTTCGCCGCGCGCGAGAACACGCCGCCACCCTTCGAGATCAGCTTGCGGTCGTAGTCTTCCCAGCTGGAGCGCGGCAGTTTGAACAGGCGCCGTCGCTCGGGGAAGGTGCGTGCCGCATCGGGATCGGGGTCGAGGAAGATGTGCAGGTGGTTGAACGCGGCGACCAGGCGGATGTGCGGTGACTGCAACATGCCGTTGCCGAACACATCACCCGCCATGTCACCGATTCCGGCGACCGTGAAGTCCTGGCGCTGCGTGTCGACACCGAGCTCGCGGAAGTGACGCTTCACGCACTCCCAGCCGCCACGCGCCGTGATCGCCATCTTCTTGTGGTCGTATCCCGCCGAGCCGCCGGAAGCGAATGCATCGTCGAGCCAGAAACCATACTCGGCGGAGATGGCGTTCGCGATGTCCGAGAACGTCGCGGTGCCTTTGTCCGCCGCGACCACGAGGTAGGGATCGTCACCGTCGCGCCGCACGGTGGAGGCGGGCGGCACGATGCGCTCGCCGACGATGTTGTCGGTGATGTCGAGCAGGCCGCGGATGAAGGTGCGATAGCACTCGACGACCTCACGCTGGACCTCGTCGCGGCCGCCCGCAGGCAGGCGCTTCGGCACGAAGCCACCTTTTGCGCCGACCGGCACGATCACCGTGTTCTTGACGTTCTGCGCCTTCATCAGCCCGAGCACTTCGGTGCGGAAATCCTCGCGCCGGTCTGACCAGCGGATCCCGCCGCGCGCGACGTGTCCCATGCGCAGGTGCACACCCTCGACGCGCGGGCTGTACACGAAGATCTCGAACATCGGTCGCGGCAACGGCAGGTCGGGCAGCTTGGCGGGATCGAGCTTGAAGGAGAAATAGCTCTTCGGCTGGCCGCTCGCGTCCGCCTGGTAGTAGTTGGTGCGCAGCGCCGCGTGAATCAGCGCGGCGTACGCGCGCAGGATCCGATCCTCGTCGAGACTCTTGACCGCTTCGAGCGAGGCATCGATGCGCTTCTGCAAACGCGCGTATTCGGCCGAACGCTTGCCGGGCTGAAGTGCCGGGTCGAACTGGGTCAGGAAGAGATGCAGCAGCAGACGACTGATCGCGGCGTTCGCGCTCAGCACCTGTTCCATGTAGGCTTGGCTGAACGGGATACCGGTTTGCAGCAGGTAGCGGCAGAACGCGCGCAGCACCGCGGTCTGTCGCCAGGTGAGTCCGGCGGCGAGCACCAGGCGGTTGAAGCCATCGTTCTCCGCCTGGCCTTGCCAGATATTCGCGACCGCATCCTGGAAGTCGCGAGCCACCGTCTCGAGGTCGATCGCGACGCCGGCGCGGTGCTCGAGCTCGAAGTCCTGGATCCAGAGCAGCCCGCCCGCCGGCGACTCGACCTCGTACGGACGCTCGCTGATCACCTTGAGTCCCAGGTTCTCCATCATCGGCAACACGTCCGAGATCGGGATCGGGCTCTCCCGGCGGAACAGGCGGAAGTGCAGCTGGCTGCTCGACTGCCCGCGTTGCCGGTGCAGGCTCATGCGCAGCGTCGCCTTGCCGTCGATGAGCGGCTCGAGCGCGTTCAGATCGTCGACCGCGAGCTGCGCCGAGGTGTCGTCCTGGTAGGCGGGCGGGAAATGGCTGGCGTAACGCTTGTAGAGCTTGAGCGCGGTCGCTTCGTCGTAGCGTGCGAGCAGCGCGTCCTTGAAGCCATCCGCCCAGGTGCGCACGGCGGCCGTGATGCGCTGCTCGATGTGTGCAGTTTCGGCGCGGTGCTGGTCCTGCGGATCGGTGCGCACCAGCAGGTGCAGGCGCGCGAGCACCGAGTCGGAGAGTTGCACCTGTGATTCGATCGCCTGCCCGTGAAACTCCTCGCGCACGATCGCTTCGATGCGCTGGCGGACCTGCGTGTTGTAGCGATCGCGCGGCACGTAGACGAGGCACGAGTAGAAGCGCCGGAAGGCGTCACGGCGCACGAACAGGCGCACCTGCTGGCGCTCGTAGAGATTGACAATGCCGCGCACGATGCGGACCAGGTCGTGGATCGAGGTCTGGAACAGCTCATCGCGCGGGTAGGTCTCCAGAACGTGCAGCACGGCCTTGCCATCGTGACTCGTCGGCGAAACCCCGAAGTGCGACACCACGCGCTGCACCTTGTGCCTGAGCACCGGGATCTCGCGTGGGCTCATGCTGTACGCCGAGGAGGTCCACAGCCCGATGAAGCGCTGCTCGCCGCTGACCTCGCCGGACGCATCGAAGGTCTTGATGCCGACGTAGTCGAGGTAGGTCGCGCGGTGCACGGTGGAGATCGTGTTCGCCTTGGTGACGATGAGGAGCTCTTTGGCGTGCGCGTGCTCGCGGATCTCGCCGGTGAGGACCACGGGCTTGGGCTTGCGCCTGCGCCGTCCGGGACGCAAGACACCGAGGCCCGTTTCGAGGATCGGCTCCAGCAGGTCCTGGTGGCGGCCGCGGCGCAGGCGATACTCGCGATAGCCGAGCAGGGTGAAGTGGTTGTCCTCCATCCACTCGAGCAGTTCCTTGGTCTCGATGACTTCGCTGCTCGGCAGGCCTGGCGAGCGGCCCTCCAGCTCGCTGGCAATCACCCGCGCGCGCCGCCGCATCTCCATCCAGTCGCCGGTGGCGCTGCGCACATCGTCGAGCATGGCGAGAATGCGCTGCTCGACCGCCTCGAGCTGCTGCGCGTCGGTTATGCGATCGACTTCGAAGAACTGCCAGGACTCGCTGAGCGAGTGCTCGGGGCTGCTCTCATCGCTCACATCGCGCAAAGTCCCCGTGCGATCACGCTGCACGTACAGGATGGGATGGGCGATGAAATGGATCGCCAGGCCCGACTGGTTGATCGCGATGCCCATCGAGTCGACGAGGAACGGCATGTCCTCGGTGATCATCAGGATCAGCGTGTGCGGCGAGGCGAAGCCGTCCTGTGCAGCGTCGGTGTTGAAGACCTTGACGATGGGCCGGCCGGGACGACGCGTCGCGCCGAGTTGCAGGTGGTGCAACGCCGCGCCGGCCAGGTCTTCGGGCTCGTGAGCGCCGAGGTCCTCTTCGCCGACGCCGCGATAGTAGGCGCGGATGAACCGCGTGACATCGACGGGACGGCGACCGGCACGGCGTCGCGCCTGCGCGGCGATCCTGTTGATCAGCTCGAGCCGCGCAGCGGGGATCTTCACTCGGGCAACTCGAGGTCCTTGATGACGGCCGCGAGGAAGCGCGCGGCTTCCCCGCCGGTGACACAGCGGTGATCGAAGGTGAGTGACAGCGGCATGCGCAGGTGCGCCTCGATCCCGCCCATCACGGCGACGACATCGTGGCGCAACACACCGGAGCCGAGGATCGCCACCGCCGGCGGGACCACGAGCGGCGTGGCGTAGCGTCCGGCGAGCGTGCCGAAGTTCGAGAGCATGATCGTGTAGTCGCGCAGGTCTTCGGGCGCGGCGGTGCGCGCCACCGCGGCCTCCTTGAGTCCCTTGAGCTCCGTGCGCAGCCGCTCGGCATCCTTGTTGCCGACGTCGCGGATCACGGGAACGATGAGTCCTTCCGGTGTGTCGACGGCCACCGCGATATCCACGCGCGCAAACACCTTGCGCGTCGCGGCTTCGCCGTCGAAGTGCGCGTTCAGCGACGGCTCCGCCTTGCAGGCGGCTGCCATCGCGCGCATCAGCCGCACCGTGTAGTCGCCCTTGCGAATCCAGGCATGCAGGTCCGCATCGTCGAACAGTGTGCAGCTCGCGACGGCATCGCGCGTGAGCGACATGGTGTGCGCCATCCCGCGGCGCAGCCCGCGCAGGCGCTCTTCGTCTCCGGTCGGCGGCGCGATGGGCGCTCGCGTAGCCGGTGCCGGTGCGGGTGAAGGTGCTCGTGCCGATTGGGCGCGCGGAGCGGTCCCGGTGCCGGCCGACATCACGTCATCGACCGTGATGAGTCCGCCGCGACCACTGGCGCGGACGGTGGTGAGATCGACGCCGAGCCGCTTGGCGAGGGCCCGCACCGCAGGGGCCGCGCGCACGCGCTCGACCCTCGCCCCGCCGGCACCGCCGGCGACCGCGTTCTCGATCAATTCCTCGTCGCTGGTCGGCATGTTGCCGACCACGGTGCCGGAATCGTCGGCCTTCTTCGGGTTGACCTTGGGCGCGTCGGCGGTCGCGGGCTTGGCGGGCGGCGCACCGTTCGCGCCCTCGATCTGGAAGTCGACGAGCGGCTGGCCGGTATTGACCACGTCGCCGTTATTGGCGTGGAGCGCCGTGACGATGCCTGTATAAGGAGAGGGCACCTCGACCACCGCCTTGGCGGTCTCGACCGAGACCATCGGCTGATCGACCACGACGCGATCGCCGACCTTGATGTGCCAATTGACGATCTCCGCCTCGGGCAGCCCTTCGCCGAGATCGGGCAGGTTGAACGTGGTCATCGGTGAGACCTCTTCTTATTGGTCCACGAATGTGGCGCGCACGCCGTCGAGAATCCTTGCCACGCTGGGGATGTAGTCATACTCGAGCCGGAACAGCGGCATGATCGTGTCATAGCCGGTAACACGCTGGATCGGCGCCTGCAGGTCGTACAGGCCGCGCTCGGCGACGGTCGCGGCGATCTCCGCACCGATGGCGCAATTGCGCGCGGCCTCATGCACGATCACGAGCCTGCCGGTCTTCGCCACGGACTCGAGGATCGTGTCGTGATCGATGGGCGAGAGCGTCGCGAGATCGATGACCTCCGCGCTGATGCCTTCCTTCGCGAGCTGGTCGGCCGCGCGCATCGTCTCGAAGGTCATCGCGCCCCAGGTCACCAGCGTGACATCGGTGCCCTCGCGCAGGACGTAGCAGACGTCGAGCGGCAGCGCCTGGCCGTCATCGGCGACCTCCTGTCGCACCAGCCGGTAGAGCCGCACCGGCTCGAGGAAGATCACCGGGTCGGGATCGCGGATCGATGCGAGCAGCAGGCCGTAGGCTCGCGCCGGCGAGGAGGGACACACAACTCTGAGGCCGGGCACGTGTGCCAGCATCGATTCGGTGCTCTCGGAGTGATGCTCGGGAGCGTGAATACCGCCGCCGTGCGGCGTGCGGATCACCATCGGGCAGCTCATGCGTCCACGCGTGCGATGGCGCATGCGCGAGGCGTGATTCACGATCTGGTCGAAAGCCGGGTAGATGAAGCCCATGAACTGGATTTCGGCTACGGGCTTCAAGCCCTGCACGGCCATGCCGACCGACATGCCGCCGATCATCCCTTCGGCGAGCGGCGTGTCCTGCACGCGGTCCTTGCCGAACTTTTCCTGCAGTCCCGCGGTGGCGCGAAACACGCCGCCATTCACGCCGACGTCCTCGCCGAGCACGACCACGTCCGGGTCGTGCGTCATTTCCCAGGCGTGCGCCAGGGTGATCGCTTCGATCATGGTGATCTTGGGCATCAGCGTACCTGGTCAGTGTCCGTGAGCGCCGGGCGCGGCGGCGTACTTGCGAGCCTGCTCGCGCTGTTCCTGCAGATGCTTGGGGAGCTTGGCGAACAGGTAGTCGAACATCGTGTCGGTCGACTGCTTGCCGGTGTGCGTGTATTCCTCGACCGCCGCCTCGACGCGCTTCGAGCACTCGGTCTTGAGTTCGCTCTCCTGCGTCTCGCTCCATGCGCCGGAGTCCGTGAGGTACTTCCTCAGGCGGATCAACGGCTCGACCTTCCAGGCGTTCTTCACTTCATCGGCCGGGCGGTAGCGGCTCGCGTCGTCCGCGGTCGTGTGATCGCTCAAGCGATAGGTGATGGCTTCGATGAGCGCGGGGCCGCCGCCGTTGCGCGCGATCGCGAGCGCCTGGCCGACGACGTGTCGCACGGCAATGGCGTCGTTCCCATCGACCTGCACGCCCGGGATGCCCGCTGCGACCGCCTTCTGTGCCAGCGTCGCCGCCGCGGTCTGGCTTGAGATCGGCACCGAGATCGCCCACTTGTTGTTGACGATCAGGAACACGACCGGCAGCGAGCGCGCGCCCGCGACGTTCATCGCTTCGTAGAAAGCGCCCTGCGAGGTGCCGCCATCGCCGATGAAAGCGAGCACGCAGCGTTTCTCACCGCGCACCTTGAAGGCCATGGCTGCGCCCGCGGCATGCAGGGACTGGGTTCCGATCGGCACGCACCAGGCGAAATCCTGTTTCGCGACCTCGTAGTTGTTGCCGCGCTCATCGCCACCCCAGTAGAGCAGCACGTCCGACATCTTCACGCCGCGCCAGAACTGTGCGCCGTACTCGCGGTAGACCGGCACCAGCACGTCCTCGGACTTCATCGCCGCGCCCGCGCCGACATGCGTGGCCTCGTGACCGAGGCAGGACGCATACGTGCCGAGCTTGCCGGTGCGCTGCAGGTTCACCGCCTTGGTGTCGAACGTTCGCACCAAGGTCATGAGCTGGTACATGCGCACCAGCTCGGCGGGATCGCGTGCGAACTCCGGCAGCGGGCCGGTGAGGCGGCCGTTGGCATCGAGGAGCTGGTGATACTTGATCTCGAACTCGGCCACGGTGCGAACCGGGCTGTCGTCGGATTTGCGGACGGGGGCGGGCGCTGCGGGCTGTAGACGCGTATTCATCGGTTCAACCCCCGTTGGTCCTGGAAACGGCGCGCGATTATAAGCCGAAGAATCCGACAATCCAGCCTGTATCGTGCGCCGCAAAATCGAATCAGTCTATCGCCGTCGACGTTGGGTCTAGCTTGCATGAATCGGTCCCAACTCGACCGCCCTGCGTTTGAGGTGCGCGAGCAGCCGATCCAGGCGCAGACGTTCAGCGTCCGAGAGGTCCGCGAGCAGGTCGCGTTCATAGCGCCGTGCAAATGGTACAACCCGCCAGTAAACACTTTCGCCGCTGCGCGTGAGCTTGAGCACCGAGCGGCGCCGGTCTGAGTTCGCGAACGCACGAGCGACGCGCCGTGACTTGAGCAGCGTCGATACCGCGCGACTCACCGCCACCTTGTCCATCGCGGTGCGCTGCGCCACCTGCGCGGCCGACAATCCGGGCTCGAGCCCAAGCACGGCGATCACGCGCCACTCGGGAATGGACAGGCCGAAGCGCTTGGCATAGGCGCCGGCGATCGCGGCGCTCACGATATTGGTGAGCACCGACAGGCGGTACGGGACGAAGTGCTCGAGCACCAGGCGCCGGCGGCGGCCGTTGCGGTTTCCCATGTGAGACCCGGCAACTATAATGGTTGCAAGTGTAACTAATTGTTCCCGGAGGCCGCCATGGCCGCCCCTGCATCCCGCACCGACCTGTTCGAGAATCCGATGGGCACGGACGGCTTCGAGTTCGTCGAGTACACCGCGCCCGACGCCGAGCTCCTGCGGACGCTGTTCGAGCAGCTCGGGTTCCCGGTCGTCGCCCGCCATCGCAGCAAGAACGTGACGCTGCATCGGCAGGGCGACATCAATTTCATCATCAACGCCGAACCGGACAGCTTCGCGCAGACCTTCGCCCGCCAGCATGGGCCTTCGGTGTGCGCGATGGCGTTTCGCGTCAAGGATGCGGCCCTCGCTTTCAAGCGGGCGGTCGAGCTCGGGGCGAAGCCTTTCACCGGCCGGGTCGGCCCCATGGAGCTCAACATCCCGGCGATCGAGGGCATCGGCGGGAGCCTCATCTACCTGGTCGATCGCTACGGCGAGCACACGATCTACGACATCGATTTCCGGCAGGAGGCCGACGCCGGCGCCAAAGGCGCGGGGCTCACCTACATCGATCACCTCACGCACAACGTGAAGCGCGGCAACATGGACGTGTGGGCGGGGTTCTACGCGCGCTTGTTCAATTTCCGTGAAATCCGCTACTTCGACATCGAGGGCCAGAAGACCGGGCTCTTCAGCCGCGCCATGACCAGTCCGTGCGGCAAGATCCGCATCCCGATCAACGAATCACAGGACGAGAAATCCCAGATCGAGGAATACCTGCACGCGTATCGCGGCGAGGGCATCCAGCACATCGCGCTCGGCACCAACGACATCTTCGCGACGGTCGACGTGCTGCACGGACGCGGCGTGAAATTTCAGGACACGCCCGACACCTATTACGAGGGGCTCGACGCGCGCGTTCCCGGCCATGGCGAGAGCCTCGCGGCGCTGAAGCAGCGGCGCATTCTCGTCGACGGAGCGCCCACCCAGGGGCAGGGCACGCTCCTGCAGATCTTCACGCAGAACGTGATCGGCCCGATCTTCTTCGAGATCATCCAGCGCAAGGGCAACGAAGGGTTCGGCGAGGGCAACTTCAAGGCCCTGTTCGAATCGATCGAGCTCGATCAGATCCGGCGCGGCGTGCTCTGAGAGCTGGGGCGCTCGCTTGCTGCACGAGCGCCCGTCGCCTGGGGCCTAGAGCGAGTCGATCGCGTTGGCGTAGCGCCGCGCCTGGATCAGCGCCGCGAAATGCAATAGCGCGAGTCCAGGAACAAAGAACGCCGGGATGAGCACCATCGGCAGGTGACCCATCGGGACGATCGTGGCGTCGGTGACACCGATGACCCCGCTGGCGATGAGCGTCCCGGTGCCGACGGCAGTCACCAGGTCGAGCAAGCCGAGCACGTTCCACAGGACGAAGCCACGGCTGGCCGCGATCCGGGGATTGCGCGCGAGTGCGAATGCCACGAATGGCGCCGAGAGGCCGATGGCGATGTCACCCAGCCCCGCCGGCCACGCGAAGGCACCGGGCAGGATGCGGTAGGTCAGCAGGGCGATGAAGACGAAACCCGCGAAGCGCCAGGCCTGTATCCCGGTGAGCAGTCGCAGGTCCAACCCCAGCACGAAGTCACGAAAGCGCTCGGACCTCCGATAGCCAATCACGAAGAGGGCGATGGGAGTCGCGACGGCGAGAAAGATCGCCAGGGGCGGCGTGCCGGGTGCCGCAAGAAAGGCGCCCTGGCTGCCGAGGATGAACACCAGGGCGAGCCAGACAGCGATCAGGGCGCCGATCAGCGGGCCAAGCGACGATGAAGTGGGTGCATGCACGGAATTGGGGAGGGTTGCAGTAGACATGGCGGTCTCCTTGACCAGTCACTTGCATATTGCAAGTTAGTAGACACGCTAGCACTGTGACTTGTATTATGCAAGTGACTTACAGATTCCCGGGGGAGACACATGCCACGAGCCAAACGGACCAGGGACGATGCAGCGCGCCGCTCGGATTGCCCGGTGGCGAATACGCTCGACCTCGTGGGTGACAAGTGGTCGCTGCTGGTGATCCGCGACCTGCTGCACGGCAAGCAGACGTACGGCGAGATGCTGGCATCGCCCGAGGGCATACCGACCAACATCCTCGCGGACCGGCTGCGCCGCCTCGAGGACGCCGGGCTGATCGACAGCAGGCCTTACCAGGAGCGGCCCGTGAGGTATGCCTACGCGCTCAGCGCCAAGGGGCGCGAACTGGGCGAGGTGGTGCTGGCACTGGTACGCTGGGGCAAACGACACATTTCCGGCACGCGGACGTACAGCGAGCTCCCGGCCTCCGGCGGGCGCGCGCCGCCCGGCAGAACCAGGAGCACACGATGATCTTCGAAGCGATCGCGAGCGGCGGTTGCCGCTCATATCTCGTCGGCTGCGGCGACACGTGCGCCGCCGCGCTCATCGATCCCGAGATCAGCCAGGTCGATCGCTACACGTCCCTCGCGGCGCGCAGTGGCGTGCGCATCCGTTACGTCATCGATACGCATACGCATGCCGATCACTTCACCGCCACGCGGCAACTGGCGCGCCAGCTCGACGTGCCGGTGGTCATGCACCGCGCGAGTCCGGCGCCGTTCGTGGACCTGCGCGTCGACGATGGCGAGATGGTGGCGGTGGGGCGGCTGCGGCTGCAGGTGCTGCATACGCCGGGTCATACGCGCGATTCGATGTGCCTCATCGCCGAGGATCGCGTGTTCACCGGTGACACGCTGCTCATCGGGGCGACTGGCCGCACCGACCTGCCGACGGGCGAGGCGGAGGCGCTCCATGACAGTCTCTTCTCGCACCTGCTCAAGCTCGATCCCGTCCTGATGGTTTTTCCGGCGCACGAGTACAAAGGCCGCAGCCACACGACACTCGCGAACGAGATGAAAGAGAATCCGCGGCTGCAGCAGCGCGAGCGCGCGGCGTTTGTCGAGATGATGGGCAATCTCAATCTCTCCATGCCGACGCACATCACGGAGGCGCTGCGCACCAACATGAGCGGCGGCAAGACCGTGAACCAGATGCTGAGCGAAGCGGCGGCGGTCGTGCCCTTCATGTCGCTTGCGGAGCTCAAGGCGCGGATTGAGGCGAACACCTGCGACCTCATCATCCTCGACGTGCGCGAGCGCGACGCTTACGAAGCGGGGCACATCCCCGGTGCGCGGCTGCTGCCGCGCGGGCAACTGGAACTGCGCGCCAGCGAGGATCTGCCCGACCCGACCAAGCGCATCCTGGCCTATTGCGAGTTCGGGCGAATCTCGACCCTTGCCACGGCGACGATGCGCGAAATGGGCTTTCAGCGCGCGGTCGCACTCGACGGCGGCATGAAGGCGTGGCGTGACGGGGGCTATCCCGTCAGGAGTGGCAAGGAACCCTGAGGCTCGAGCGGCGGCGTGTCGAAGTGCGGCGTCGGATCGTGATTCGGCGTTGCGTCGTGGTTCGAAGTCGCGTCGTGGTTCGGCGGCGCTCTGCCGCGGTGGCGCAGTTCTCTGCGGGACGCTTCAGGCGTGCACCGGGCAACCGGTTTTCGCACGCACCTCTTCAAGGGTGACGCCCGGCGCCAGCTCCACCAGCTTGAGCCCCTGCGCTGTCACATCGAGCACGCAGAGCTCGGTGATGATGCGATCGATGACGCCGACGCCGGTGAGCGGCAGCGTGCACTTCTTGATGATCTTGTGTTCGCCGCCCTTCGCGGTGTGTTCCATGAGCACGATGATGCGCTCGACGCCGGCGACGAGGTCCATCGCGCCACCCATGCCTTTCACCAGCTTTCCGGGGATCATCCAGTTGGCGATGTCGCCCGAGTCGGTGACCTGCATCGCGCCCAGGATCGCCAGGTCGATGTGGCCGCCACGGATCATGCCGAAGGAGTCGGCGCTGCTGAAATAGGCCGCGCCCACGCGTGCCGTGACCGTCTGCTTGCCCGCATTGATGAGATCCGCGTCGACTTCGGCGTCGGCGGGAAAGGGCCCGACACCGAGCAAACCGTTCTCGCTCTGCAGCCACACATCCATCCCGGGCGGAATGAAATTCGCCACCAGCGTCGGCAGGCCGATGCCGAGATTCACGTAGAAGCCATCGCGCAGCTCCTGCGCGGCGCGCTGCGCCATCTGGTCGCGGTTCCAGCTCATGCGGATTTCCTCACCGTGCGCTGCTCGATGCGCTTTTCCGGGTGCGGGTTGTGCACCAGCCGTTGCACGAAAATCCCGGGCGTGTGGATGTGATCGGGCTCGAGCGTGCCGAGCGGCACGATCTCCTCGACCTCGGCGATGCAGACCCTGCCCGCGGTCGCGACCATCGGGTTGAAATTGCGCGCGGTCATGCGATACACGAGGTTGCCGGCCGGGTCCGCGCGCCAGGCCTTCACCAGTGAGACGTCGGCCGTGAGCGAGTGCTCCATCACGTACGGCTTGCCGTTGAAGTCGCGCGTCTCCTTGCCTTCGGCGACTACCGTGCCGTAGCCGGTGCGCGTGAAGAACGCGGGAATCCCTGCGCCGCCGGCGCGCAGCTTCTCCGCGAGCGTGCCCTGCGGCGTGAACTCGAGCTGCAATTCGCCGGACAGGAACTGGCGCTCGAATTCCTTGTTCTCGCCGACGTAGGAGGAAATCATCTTGCGGATCTGGCGCGTGCGCAGCAGCAGGCCGAGACCGAAATCGTCGACGCCGGCGTTGTTGGAGATCACCGTCAGGTTCTTGCAGCCGGTGTCGCGCAGCGCGGCGATCAGCGCCTCGGGAATGCCGCACAGGCCAAACCCGCCGACGGCGATGGTCTGGCCATCCTTGACCAGTCCCGAAAGGGCTGCGTCCGCTGAAGGATAGAGTTTCTGCACCGGATGGCTCCGCGTGTGGGAAGCGCAATTCTACGGCCGGTGAGCGCGCGCGAGATAGGCTTCCGTCTGCATCTCTATCAGGCGGCTCGAGGTCCGCTGGAAATCGAATCTGAGCTTCTCACCGCGATAAAGTTCGTGCGGCGCCGCGGCCGCGGACAGGATCAGGTTGACGTTGCGATCGTAGAGTTCGTCGACGAGCGCGATGAAGCGCCGCGCCGCGTTGTCGTGCGTCGCCTCCAGCAGCGGCACATTGGCCACGATCAGCGTGTGGCAGAGGCGGGCGAGCTCGATGTAGTCGTTCTGGCTGCGCGGACCCTCGCAGATTTCGCGGAACTCGAACCAGAGCACCGCTTCGGAGCGACGCACGCAACGGATGCGACGGTGCTCGATCGTCACGGCCCCATCGTCGGTCCCGGGACCACCTGCGACCGAGGCGAACCAGCGCGACAGTCGCTCGTGCGTATCGGCGGCGCCGGACGGCAGATAGATCGGCGCCTGTTTCAGCTGACGCAGGCGATAGTCGGTCGCCCCTTCGAGGTGCAACACGCTGGTATGGCGCTCGATCAGTGCGATCGCGGGCAGGAAGCGCTCCCGCTGCAGCCCGCCGTGGTAGAGATCGCGGGGCGCCACGTTCGAGGTCGCCACCAGCGTCACGCCGCGCCGAAACAACGCATCGAGCAGCGTGGCGAGGATCATGGCGTCCGCGATGTCGCTGACCTGGAACTCGTCGAAACAGACGATGCGCGTGCGCCGCGCGATGTTGTGCGCCACGGATTCGAGCGGATAGGTGCGATCTTTCAGCTTGCGCAGATCGTCGTGAGCGTCGCGCATGAAGCGATGAAAGTGACGCCGCTCGCGGTCGGCGAACGGCAGTGCCTCATAGAAGAGATCCATGAGCAGCGTCTTGCCGCGCCCGACGCCGCCCCAGAGGTAGATCCCGCGCACCGGCGCGAGCGTGCTCTGCCCGGGCAGGAGCCGACGCAGGCGTCGCGCCCAATAGGTGAATTCGCGGGGATTGCCGATCAGGCGCGCGCGCAGGTCCTCGAGCTTGTCGGCCGCCTGTTCCTGGCGGCGATCGCGTGTGAAGCCCTCTTTGGCGGCGAGCGCCGCGTAGGCGTCGTGAACGACACCGCGACTCATGCGGCTGCGAAAGTGCGGCGAGAGGACGTCATCGCATCACAGCGACTGGTAATTCGGTCCGCTGCCGCCCTCGGGCGGCACCCAGGTGATGATCCCATACGGATCCTTGATGTCGCAGGCCTTGCAGTGCACGCAGTTGGCCGCGTTGATCTGCAAGCGCTTGCCGCCGGCGCCGTCATCGACCATCTCATAAACGTTGGCGGGGCAAAAACGCGTGCACGGATTTGCGTACTCCACGATGCAGCGGCCCGCACAGATCGAGGTATCCGCGACTTTGAGGTGCGCCGGCTGGCTCTCATCGTGCGAGGTGGCGGCGAAGAACACGGACGCGAGCCGGTCGCGCGGCGGCAGGTCGCGCGGGCGCCAGCCGCGGTCGGGCGATTCGTAGGCATCGACCTTGTCGAGCGCCACGTTCGATGTGTTGTGCAGCGTCCAGGGCAGGAGGCCGCAAGTGACGGTCTCGAGTCCCGCGTTGCACAGGCCGAACCACAGCCCGCGCTTGAAGCCGGGTTTGATGTTGCGCACGCGATGCAGCTCGCGGCCGCCGGTTGAAGCGCGCCAGCGCGCATCGAAACCCGTACTGCCGCCATCCTCTGCGATGTGTTCCGCAGCGATGACGCCCGAGCGGATCGCCTGGTGGATGCCCTTGATCTTGGGGAAATTGAGTGTGCCGCCGGCATCGCCCACGATCAGTGCGCCCGGCATCTCGAGTCTCGGGAGCGATTGCCAGCCGCCCGCGACGATCGAACGCGCACCGGCCGAGAGGATCTCGCCACCTTCGAGGAGCGGGTGAATCGTCGGGTGATGCTTGAACTGCTGGAAGGCTTCGAAGGGCTGCAGTCGCGGATCGAGATAGTCGAGCCCGACAACGTAGCCGACATAGAGCCGATTGCGATCGAGGTGATAGATGAAGCCGCCACCGTAGGACGCGTTGTCGAGCGGCCAGCCAACCGAATGCTGGATGAGTCCCGGCTCGACGCGTCCTTCGGGTAGCTGCCACAGTTCCTTCAAGCCGAGCGCGTAGGTCTGAGGATCGCAGTCGGCGTCGAGCTTGAATCGGCGCACGAGTTGCTTGGTGAGGCTCCCCCGGCAACCCTCCGCCAGCACCGTGAGGCGTGCGCGAATGTCCGCGCCCGGCGCGAAGTTCGGACCTTCAGTGCCGTCCTTCTCGAGTCCCATATCGCCGATCTGCACGCCGGCGATGGAGCCAT
>Ga0126377_10001249_pt1 | contig 16481 bp, 29 predicted proteins | sample PanSoiMetPlot_22_FD_92647 | JGI IMG/M metagenome (GOLD analysis project Ga0126377, IMG submission 92647) | Tropical forest soil microbial communities from Panama - MetaG Plot_22 | ecosystem: Environmental > Terrestrial > Soil > Tropical forest > Bulk soil | place: Panama | collected 2016-02-17 | reverse complement strand
GTCCTGACTGATAGGGGATGGGAGAAGGCACGGACTAGCTACTTCGGACCGGTAAGCTTATCGTTAAGTCACATTGATTACCAGATGACAAGGCGTATTCGGGACATTGCGTTTAGAGAAGTCTTAACGGAGGCACAGAAATACTTTAGGAACAGTAAGTTCACCAATGCCATGACTAAGCATATGGGGCAGCATACCACGGAGTTGCTCATACCATATCTTAGGGATATTGCGGGTATCCGTGGGCCGACTTCTGGAGCCTTAAGCGCCGCTGAGCAAGCCTTTGGCTTCGTTGTACAGAACACCATTGGCACCTTAGTTGGATTTAATCCAGGCACCGTGATAAAACACTCCACGACTGCTTATATCCAAAGCCTTAAGGAATTAAAGAGCAAGGCAAGCCTAGCGGCAGCCACCAGAGACTTGTACTCAAACACTCCTAGCGTTACGAAGGCTAATCACGAGTTCATTGAGAAGGGTGGTAGGATTGAATACGTTGAAAATGGAGTGACTAAGTTCCTCGATTGGTCTGGTTCAGCAGAGATCCAAGGCCGTAGGCCCCACTGGTTCCAGACCTTTGGCGGTGCCGCAGATGTCGTATCTGGTAAGAGCACCCTAAGGGCGAGGTTTGCTCAGGTGCAATCCTCATGGATTGCACGAAGCGACCAAGCGGCGTCTAAGGCACTGTGGCTTGCTAAGTATAGAGAGATGATGGAAGAATTTAATGGCCAAATGTCATATCCGAAAGCACATACTGAGGCGGTAGCCATTGCTGACCAAGCTGTTCGACGGACTCACGGATCGACGGCCGTTACTAGCAGGCCTCAGTTCATGCGCAATCCATGGCTGACGCCGCTGACTGCCTTGTACGGGTTCTTCAATCACATCTTTAATCGAATGTATGAAATGTCTTGGCAAGGCAGGAACCTTATTAAAGACATTAAGGCCGGTGAAGCGACCGCAAAGGACGTTGGGAACTTGGCATCGCAGTTCTTCTATGCTATATTGGTTCCAGCAGTTATTGAAGAGATGGTTACACCATTGTTTGATAAGGAAGATCGGAGCCTCGGCGTAAGATTTGGGATGGGCCTAATGTATCCTGTATTCTCCGCTCTCCCGATTATTAGAGAAATAGCTCACGGTGTGCTTCATGGTCAAGACCCTTCCTTTAGTATCCTTGCCGCCAGCTATAAGGCTGTTTCAGATTTAACGAGAGTAGTTAAAGGTGGTAAGTTCGATGTAGATACCTTTGGAGATACACTACAAGCTGTGAATAGTATGGTTGGTGTGGCGACAGGGCTGTCTAATCAACAGCTTGGTAGGTGGGAGAAGTTCGGCTGGAACTACTTCGTGGCGCAGAATGAACGACCGCAGGGTATGGATGAATGGTGGCGAGCGTTCAGGTATGGGACAAGCAAAGAAAGAAGGCACTAATGGTAGTGACCGTGACAAGGTACAAGAACTACAGGAACTTAGCTCAGTTCGTTCCACTAAAGCCTACGGAGTCGCTTTATCTGGTGCTTAAGGGTAAGCGGCTTAGGCCGATCAGGTCGAGCATCAAATACCGCAGGAGGCAACAATGAAGGTAGTAATCTCAAGTGGACATAGCACTAGATGTCGTGGCGCTGCTGGGCCACCGCCGTGGGGGCTAGACGAAGTCAATGAAGCAACTAGGGTAGTCGATCGAGTTGCTGCTCTGCTGGGATCAAACTGTGTCGCTAAGTTCCATGATACTGTATCTACGACGCAGAATGAGAACCTTAACCGTATTGTGTCTTTTCACAATTCTAAAAGCCGTGAGCTTGACGTATCTGTACACTTTAACGCTTATCAGAACACTACGAAACCTATGGGTACAGAGGTTCTCTGGGTCACGCAACAATCGCTAGCGGGTCAAATCTCTTCGGCATTGGCAACCGCACAAGGCTTGCCCAACAGGGGAGCGAAGAAGCGTACGGACTTGTACTTTCTCAACAATACGAATATGCCAGCTGTCTTAATCGAGGTCTGCTTTGTGGACAGCCAAGCGGATGCAGCTGCGTACAAAGCCAAGTTCGAGCAGGCGTGTAATGCAATAGCCCAGGCCTTAGGCGCCCAGCCTCAACCAGAGCCTGAGCCCGAGCCCGAGCCACCGGTTGAAGCTTTGTTCAGCGATAGCGGCACATGCAGCTGGTTTGGGGGACCCAATGACACAGGAGTATCGCCGAGCGAAGGACTTGCCTTTATATACAGCTATGATGCAAGACCTGACCTGTTCCTTGTTAGCCAACCACCCGGAACAACAGGCTTGGCTAGACGACTTAACGCAGACGGGGTTCGCTACGTTGCTGTTCGATGGGACTACAATCGAACCCCTAAGACAATGCTGGCTTCTAAAGACCAGCAGGCCCTAGTTAGAGCTACCAAGACCGGGAGGGAGTTCTTAGCTTGGCCTGCCGACTGGGGTCCGCATGAAGATACTGGGAGAGTTGCGGACCTCAGTCCTGCCCTTATGAATGACCTGGGGATCAAGACCGACGATGAAGTGGTAGTGATCTATCCAGCCCCAGCCGAGCCTGAGGTTCCAATCGTACCTGAATATCCAGAAGTCAACATGACAATCACCACCAATAGCCATGTCAAGATCACGGTCAATGGGGTGGTGATAGAAGTAGAGGCACCATGAACCCCGGAGTTAGCGAAGAAGCCGGTAAGGCTGTCGTTACAACTGTCGATGCCCTCAAGAGTACACCTGTGATTCTAGGCGTGCTCATCTTCAACCTAGGAATGATGGCCTTCGTCGGCTACTTAGAGCACACTAACGGAGAGCGGTGGGAGCGGACAGTAGAGCGGGCGATTAATTACTGTCAGCCAGTGAAGGCACAATGACCACAGGCCAACAGTTCCTTCTAACGATCTTCATCGTGTTGGCAATGCTGTTCAGCCTATCGCTATGTGGATATAACTATTGGGAACCAAGAGAACAGGCGTCAATGCCATATACGCTAGAGAGTGCCTCAGCCCAGCCAGTCCAGTGTACTGACTCAGCGACTAGAGAGAAGATTAAGACAATAATGTTGGACTCTCTGGACGAAGCACTTAAGCAGCATATCGTTCGTATGTTTGAAGTCTGGATGAAGGATGATCGAGGCCAACCAGAGAGAGCCAGGAACGGAACGATAGCTGGCATCAATGCTTACATAAAGGCTGGCCAAGGCGTAGCGGCCTGGGCGCCACCTGACTGCCCTGGCTAGGTGGCTGTGAACCTGCCTACGCCCTTGTTGTCAATGTCGTGGCATATAATCATCTTTGATGCTTTCATAGCATCCATGATTGGCTTGATAGAATTTGACGGTACCCTACCTCGCAGGAAGTTAACTATCATATGCTCAGGGACCGAACCCTTATGATGCTTGATGAAGTGGACAACCTCATCCATTACTCGGCTATCTGGGGAGATGGACCCCTGCTGGAATATCAGCGGCATATATCTTTCTGCTTCAAGGAGCCATCCCATGGCTCGATTAAAGTCTGCTACATCAAGCACAAGCGAGTCGGTTCGATCGACGCTGGCGATCATGGCAAGCTTCAGAAGATGTGCCCACCGACGAGTTGCGTAGTGCACGAGCTTGGGGTGATCTGGTGTTGGGGCACAGCCTAGCAGCTTCCAGTTGTTCATTGCTCTAGCGAAGTCGGCGGTGGGCTTGAACTGACCCATTAGGGAATAGATGACCTTGATGTCATGGATCAGGTCAGTTGGCTTAGGGGTCTTTGGAGCGTTGAATACATCGATGAGGGGACGTTCGGAGGCAAAGACCATAATCACCCTTGACATCAAGCCCTGTTCCCACACATAATCCTTGAGGGTGTGGATTAGGTTGGATGGGGTGGAACCGGTCAGGAGGTTCAGTTGTGGCTTAGCGATCTTGATGCGGATATTAGCGACACGGCGTCCTTCGGAATACGGGTTGACATCGTAGAACTCTACCAATGCAGCGACGAGTGCCGAATCGTACTCATGCATAAAGGCCGAGAACTCGTCAGCTATACACACGAGGGAATTATACTCGATTGGGGCGTGTGGAATATTGGCGATAAAGCGCTTAGCTTCTACCATGTAGTCGCTTAGGGCTGCTCGGGTCATTGAGGTTGCGCCGAAGAACATCTCTGGTAGGGCCTCACGGATAATGCCTGAGGCGGCTATGATTGCTCTGGACTTACCTGTCCCTGGTTGGCCTACAAGGAAGGTATAAAGGTTCGGATATAGGATCGATCCCGTATCCACCCATACCTTCTGCTCTAGCGTCGCCGCAATCATACCGATCGCAGACCACCTGCGCCATATCTCCGGCGACTCCAAGTTAGCCGTGTGCTCAACGAACCCGTCTATCCAAGATGTGTACCTCCGGCGTCCTGGTCCGTTTATCGCCGGGCTTGTAGGACTTGAGCCCGTCTGGGTTATCTTTGGCGTTGAAGTCGCCCCAATTCCATCCCGTTTTACAGCCATAGGGGATCGTCAGTGTTCTGCCATGTTTAAGGGGGACGATGTGTTCGAGCAGGTATTGGATCTGTGGTATGATTTCATCCTCTTCCTCCTGTGGGTATTGGACAACGATCGAGTCGTGGTTTTCCATGAGTAGCTGGCAGATATCCTTACGCCATACATTAAGCATCCCACGCTTAACGATATCGCTTAGGGAACCTTGGGGATCAAAGGCTATAGCTTCACGAACTACCTTCTGGTCGTCGGGTCGACCAAAGAATATCCGCTGCCTGCCAGTAAGGTTTACCAATCTTTGGTGTGCTCGGATTTGTTCTTCGACCCAGTTGTGCCAGAAGCCGTGGGCTGGGAAGGCGTGCATGTATTTGGGTCTGAAATCATAGATGACCTTAATATCAGTCTTAGTTTCAGCGGCGAGAGTTTCTTCTCTGCCACCGTAGTTAGCACCATGCCCAAGTTTCTTGCACATAAATCTGTGAGAGTAATGTCGATAGTAAGGCTGTTCGGCGATCTCTCGATCTCTCTCCAAGATGTTTGTCCAGGGGAGTCCGGGCCAGCACAGTCTAGCAACAAACGTATGCAAGTCTCCTGATTCGCAGGCATCTAAGTAGCTCCCAAGTTTGAAGAGGTTCCATTCGATTGCTCCGACACATCGGCTTTCCCCTTGTTCTGCGTCAAAGTTAGCCATCTTCATTCCATCATCGGCTATGAAGATCTGTCTAAGATACTCTTCGATATTTTGTAGATTGCCACCAGTACCGAACTCAGAGAAACTGGAAGAGAAGCGACCAGTAGTAGTACCAGCAATGTTATAAGCAGTACGGATCCGTCCATCGGGGTCGATCCCTGCTTTGAGAACAGTGATGCGCTTAGCGATATCCCTCATCTCTTTCATTAGCTGGATGATAGGGTACGCAATGGTGTAGACCTCCATCTTCTCTAGAGCAGTACGGTTGACCGTCGGTCTGCCCTCTTTGGTAGTGATCTCTGGGATGCGGAATATCTCATAGAACAAATGCCTTAGGTCTGGTGGGCTACGCCAGTTGAAGCCCACAAAGCTGGCGCCTTCACGGACTATCCGTTCGAGGTTTGACTCCATCTGGTCCAGAAGGTTAAAGTAATGATCGATAACCATTGCCCGCTTAGCGAGGTCAACCTTAACTCCACGCAATCGCATCTCAAGGACGGGGCCTTGTAAGGCTTTGGAGAACTCGTAAGTCTTACGGGTAACCGGAGTTAGCTTATCCTCTAAGATCGGAAAGATTTCATGGGTTACGCAAGCGTCTAAGCCGTTGTAAACGCAGTCACGCTCCCAGGCTTTCAGGTCCTTAGGGTTAAGCTTGGCGGTGTTGATTATCTTCATTGCCCATATACCACAATCTACATTTCTGACAGAAGTCAAACCTGTATATGTCGTGCCTAGCTAGTAACAGATCTATCTTTCGACAGAACCGATAGGCCTCTTCATCTCTAAGCACCCACATGTAGGCGCCTCTAGCTTCGATGTTTGCGTAGATTGACCTGTTAAAGGTCTGCACAGTTGGATCTACTGTCCCACCAAAGAACCTTCTGTACTTCTCTAAGCGCTTTAGGTTGTCGGAAGTTATCATAACAAAGATGTACTCTGGCCCTATCCCATAGCATGCATCCCTTGCTTTAGCTATTTCCTCTAAGATCCAATCTTCTACTGTCATCTAATCCTCCCTCTTGATTGTCTTAACCTCACGCATTTGCTTCCATGGTCCCTCGTCGGTGTAGATACTGCCGAGGAAGCCAAGGGACTTAAGGCTTTCAGGCTGCAAGGCGTGGTGCAGCAGCATCGTGTCATCGCCTAATCCTCCGATCGCCATACCCCAGGCCCGAATGATAAAGGCTGCATCGTAGAGGCCGTTCTGGAAGATCTTTGGCGTAGGTCTGCCAAGAATAGTTCTGATAGCACGGTAAACCTCGTATTGAGTTGAGCGATCAGGCCAATAATCTCTACCTGCTCGGCGAACTCCAAGTCCCGGAATAACGATAGCAAGCTCTGGGGAGGGGGCAAACCCGATGAGTGTGATAATAGATCCAGCTGTCTCAATATCAACAGACAGTTCCTCACAAGGTTTGATGTAACGCCTATCGAACTCAAGGATATCCTCCAAGGTTGGTTCTACCCAGATATGTCGTTCTGGTCGAACGATGTCAGGGGACGCAGACTCACGTTGGCCCTTGATTAGGTCAAGGACTACCGTAGGCCGCAAGGACCATTGACGGCTTACGGCAGCAGGGTGATAAGTCGGTAAGACCTTAAGGCCTGTGTAGGTATGAGTGGAATACTGGACCGTACCACGAAGCTGAGATATCTTAGTCTTGCCTAGCAATGCCCACGACGCAGTATTACCTAATGCTATAACTAGGTTGGGATTGTGCTTCTCAAGCTCGTCGCCTAAGCGATCAAGCTCCGACTGGAATTCCCTGCGAACATAGCCCTTGGTACTAAAGGCAGGGTAGCCGTAGATACCTTCTTCCTTAGGCCCACATACCCATGCTATCTTATTGGCCGGTGGCCGGAAGTTAAACACGTTGGTGGCGAAGCAATCACGACGGTCTATTCCTGCTTGCTCAAGCATTCGGTTAAGCAGGTAGCCGGAGGAACCAACGAAAGCCTGACGCTTACGCTCTTCCTCTTCACCCCAAGCTTCGCCTACCAGAACAATGTCTGTCATGATGGATAGGGGGAGCCGAAGCTCCCCCCACTCCCTAGACTTGGTTAGCCTTCGTACTTGGCAGTCTTATCGACGTTGGCGTACACAGTCTCGCCATCGTCGGACGGGGAATGCTTGACGTGTGCAAGAAGCACCTTACCCGGCACGTCCTGCATACGCTCACGGATGGAACGGATATTGCCTTCGTCATCCTCGGCGGGAATCTGACAGTCGTCGAGGAACTTCTTCAAACGCCACAGGGCGTCAGGGGTATGGTAGAAGGTGACACGGAGGGAACGTTCCTTGAGCGGGATCATCTCCCCGCTAGGCTTGGTGAGACAGAACTTCAAATCCTCAGGGTCGACATCTTCACAAGCCTCCAAGATTTGGAGGGTGTATTCGGAGAACTCCGTACCCTTCTTGGTGGACTTGTCGATGCGAGGGAGGCCTCTGTCCTGGACCACATAGGTGCCTTGGGCTTGGGGCTTGGGGCGAGATACCTCATTGCTGGGGGTGTCGAGGACGGAAGTGAAGTCGGGGGTGACTGCTCGAGGCTTGGGTTGGGTAGCCATCTTGGTCTCCTGTTGTTTGGTGTGTCTGTTGGGTAGGCGAGTTTGGTCTTGGTCTGTCATCTAGGGGTTCCATCTGGTAAGCGATCTGCGCAAACATTTGCCCACATCGCAACTTCTCGTAGCTTCCGCTGGACATAGGTCTTGTCAGGTCCTGCGTCCAGTTCCAATTCCAGCACGTCGCTGTATGCCTTGGCTGCTTGGCGCAACCGAGACATTTTGTCGATCACTTCTTGGCTGGGCTTCCGGTACTCGAACGTTGTCGGATGGAGTGACATCATGCCTCCCTGTTAGGACTTCAAAGATATCCGCTAAGCCAGTCTCGGTTGGGTAACTCTTGCCCATCTCAAATGGCTTAGGGTTGGCTAGGTCGATCAGTGGGACTGATGCGGTTCTGATGGCTCGCTTACCTCCCTCGTTGGTGCATAGGAGTACGGTAGAGAAGTATTGTGGGATCTTCGGAGATAGCTTCTGACCTACCCCTTGTGGGAAACCCTTAACGGTTCCGTCAGGTAGGGTTAGGTAGGTTACGTGACCGATAACTAACACGTTGGTGTCGAAGCCCTCCGATGTAAGGTTGGCGAGGTTGTTCTCGACAGCATCTTGGCTGTCGCCGTAGGTAGCCCTAGGGTCATACTGGCCGGTCTTCTCCGAGCGAGGCGTAAGCGGCTCTCGGAAGTCGTATGCAGCATCGCAAAGCCTGGACAGCGAGTCGAGAACGAAGATACAGTCTGGTCCCCATTCAGCAGGTGGGCCAAGATCAACGTCTCCGTACTTCCAGTGCTGCATCATCCTCACAGCTTCGGGGTATGCCCTAGGGCTAGTCACCTTCGGACCTTCGGGTGTCCACTGTCGCTTGTCCCGAAGGGTGCGGAACTCTACATTACCAATCTTGTCAGGACATTCCTTTAGAATAAGGTACTTGAGGATATCAAGAAGGTTATCCATATCAAGGATGCGGAGCTTGTAGCCTGCCTTGACAAGGGATATAAGTGAGGCGGTCTTGCCTGCCTTACTGTCCCCTATTATCAAGGCCTTCACTATCTCGTTGCTCTGGTGTTGGTCTAGGGATGGCATGTCTGTATCTCCTGATTAGCTCTTCAAGGGCAAGGATATCATCTTTGCCAAAGTGTATGTATGCCGCTTTGCGTATCTGATCTATGAGATCGCTGTCCTTTACCTGGGTTTTAAGGGGTTCCATATCTCCACCTGTTTGAACTCGCTGCGCAAGAAACGATCACGTACACCAGGAGACTTGGAGCATATCTCCCTGAACTTACAGCCACCGTACTTGTCACATGCGGTGTCGTTCATACGCCAATAGTTCTGCTCGGCTGATCGCTTAGCATCGTCCAGCCACTCTTCAAGTTCGCTAAGCCATTCCTCCATCTCATCGTTGGTGCGATGGGTGAAGCCACGCTCAGCCTTGGAGTCATTGACTTGGATAGTCATGTGGTCAATGATACCACCCTTGATAACGGTATTGAATATGACCTTACAGGCAATAGTATAGAGTGACATTTGATTATGTGGGTGATACCAATTCATATTAAGTGAGTAGCTGGAAGTCTTACGGTCCATGAAAAAGATCTCGGAGTTAAAATCCACAACACGATCAAGGTGACCACAGAGAACGTACTTGATCCCTTCCTTTGGGCCATAGTTAAGCTCGAACAGGAAGGATACCTCAACAGCTGGCTTGCCGTTGGCTAGGGTGATGGTCTTTGCTGTGTCGTCCTTGAACTTGTCGAGGTAACGGATGACCGAGCGGACTAGGAAGGGCTTGTTCTTGAACTTATGATCTGGCTTCCATTCGTCAGTACGGATCAAGAGTTCCTTGATGACATGCCATACACATTCATCGTGGTCAAGGCCGCTAGCTTTCAGGTGCTCGTAGTCTGCTAGGGCCTGATGGTATTCGATGCCCCAACGCAGATGGATATCCTCTTCGTCGGATTGATAGCCCTTAATCATTTTGTAATAGTAAAGCCTGGGACATCTCTTGTATAGTTCCAGGGAAGTTGCGTCCCACGCCCATTGTATGTTGGTTCCCTCCAAAAAAGGTGATTGTACTTCTTGTGTGGAATTTTCCACAAATTCTGGATTTGAGACACCCATATCTAAGTTTTCCTCATCCAGGACCACCATCTTGATACCTACTGCATCCATTGCTTCCTTCATGAACTTGATATCCATTATATTCTCCGCTTGAGCTTGGGTGTGGATGGAGGGGCTAGAAGAACCTTCTTCCTGGTGATGTTGGATACGATTGCTGCCATGTCTAGTTGCTCTACCTCGGTGCGCTTGGGTTTGATGCCTGCGTCATACATTGCCAGCTGTTTGCGGACATAGTTGATGATTGCATCTATGTCGTCGTTGTCGTAGTCTTTGGCGAACTTGTCCATTAGATCTTCTAACTCGTTTGCCATCAATCTTTCTCCATCGCCTCTATGTAGCGTATATGGTGGCGCAAGGCCTCACGTATTTCCTCTGTATAGCCCTGAGGGAATCGATCCTTGAACCATTCCACGTCACGGCTGTACAAGTTTAGGGTAACTTTCGTTATCGGCTCCGATACCGTCCGCATCTTTGTGTACCAACCATATCTCGCCTTCGTTCTCGGGCATGAGCATTACCATCTCTTCAAGTCTTGGGTCATTGGCCTCAGCCCTGGCCCGGTAGAGATGTTGACGTAGTAACGCTCGGTTATCGGTCGGAATGGCTATCCCAACCGGAGATTTCAGTGCAGCCAGCCAGAGTTCAAGGAGCATGCCTTCTTTCCTTTCGGCTTCTTAGGCTCTTTCTTAGGCTTCTTCATAATGTCAGGGTTCTTTTTCTTAGCCTTCTCGATGAGCCGCTCAACGATTGCAGTTACAGGGTTGGTTGACGCCATTATATCCTCCGTCTGAGCGATTTAACTTCAAGGATCCTCTCCACCACTCGCTCTGGCGGTGGAGCAGGCTTAAACGCAAGTTCTGGCTGAGGCTCGTCATCAGCTAGAGAGGCGACTTCAAACTCTCTTGCATCGACCTTCTCTAGTCTAAGCCAGATGCCGTCGGCCATCTCACGTATCCGCATGGTCAGTGGATCATATGCTGACTTGCCATGCATTGGATGGCCGTAGCCGTAGGTTTCTAGATTGTCAGTTCTATCTATCCTCCTGGCGGTATGCAGCCTTATGCGGAAGTGCCATGCTTCCTCACGTGAGGCGAACTTGATGCGAATACCCTTTGCGTCAGCGATGGCTTGATCCATAAGCTGAAAGCAATCGCTGTAAGAGAAGCGAGAGTTGCTTGCTACCATTGCATTGCCTCTGTTCCTACCTCGAATAGCTCCTGTGCTGATCGGGTCGTGATGACGTACTTGAGGTTAAAGTCCTGGCCTTCGGGCTTTAGCAGGCCCTTGTCCAGGTGATAGACGGTGTTCCATTCAAGACCCTTGGCTTTGTGGCCTGTGGTCAGGTGGATATTGCCGTGCTGGGCAAGGATCCAGTTTGCGTAGTTGATAGCTTGGTCGCAGGTCGCTCCCCAGGTAGCGAATATCCTTAAGCACTCGGCGGTGTCCGATACCGTCGCCGGGGCGTTGGTTTTCGCAAGTTGCTGCTCTTCCCAGGCCCCGATCTTGAAGATGAGATCTTCTGACTTATCCTCAGGGTCGCCGATCTTCTTAAGAAGTCGTATAATTCTGGGACCGATGTCAGAACCTGCAACAGACACTGATCTCTTTTCAGACAACAGGGCAAAAGCGGCCCTGAATAGCGGAGCGTTATTTCTACATATGAATGTTGCCCCTTCGGGGATATTTGTGGGATTAAGCTCCGACAGTACCTCATAGCGGCCACCGCTCTTGAACCATTTCATATGGGGCACATGCCAATGGACTGCCTTGACGATGGCTTCGGGGCACCTAAAGCTTACGCTTAAAGGTAGCTCAGCCATGTTGAACATCTTCTTGATCTTATCTACACCGTTGGTTTCAGCACCCCGGAAAGCGTAAATTGCCTGCCATCTGTCTCCCACCGCAACCATCCGACTTTCTCCCATCTTTTTGAGCATCGCATGGTTAACCGGCGAGAGGTCTTGAGCTTCGTCGATGAAAACAATGGGAAATCTTGGAAATGAACCTCCGAACAAAGCGGACATGTATATTTGATCGTCATAATCAATGCCCCCGTCATAAGCAGCTTTGATTGAAGTGATGAGGGCAGCGTCGACGAGCGCCCAGCAGAGCGGGGAGAGCTTATCTTCGATACGGGCCTCGAGTGCGTCTCGATCACATAAGGGCCTAGCTGACGGGAACTTACCTGCGGGAATGTAGCCAAGGTGCTTGGCCATGCTGGCGGTCTTGAGGACTTCTGAGTAGCTGTCCCAGGCTTCTTGCTTGTCGTCACCACGGAGTTCTCCTATCAGTTGCTTGATGATGGTAGGCATCTTAGGCATCTTCTGGTCGATCACTAGCTTCTTGCCTGTGGCCTCGCCCCATGACCTGTGGCCCAGACTATTGAAGGTCTGGACTTTACAGGTACTTGGCATCTTCTCTTCGGCTTCCTTGACGTTGGCTTTGGCAAAGGCTAGGTAAAGCTGTGGGTGTTTCTTTGCGTTGACCTCTACCATCATCTTGATTGAAGCGGTCTTGCCTGATCCGGCTAAGGCATTGCCAAAGAAATTGTCGTCGGTCTGCCGAAGTCGGTCAAGCATTTGGATTTGTTCGTCGGTAGGCTTAAGCTTCTCTGCTTGTTTGAGCATTACAGCATCCTTTAGGTTCTACATTCACGTCGATATCGAAGAGTTCGGGTGAGACAGAGTTCAGAAAGTCGAAGAAGCTGCATTTGTGCTCTTGCTCATCGAAGTGGATACAGTTCTCACACCTAACCTCTCGATCGACCAAGCCTGACTCGGTTGGGGTTACGATTGCTGCGGTGGCTGCGCCTTCTGGTTGTGGCGGTCCCCAAACATAAAGGCCACAGGACATTGAGCCTGTAACGTTAGTATGTGGACCATGGATTACGCATAAGTTGTCGCCGGTCACCCAATCCCTACACGTGGCACACTGAGCGAACTCAGGAGTGTTTGGCTCGGGATTGAGATATAGGAAGGCTTCGGCGCCTAGTTTCGGCATTGACTACCTCCGTTAGGATATCGGCTAAGGCCAAGGCCACAGGCATAGGGATCATGTCCAGCCTGACCTTGGTCAGCTTAAGTCTGGTTGCTGCGTTAATCCGTAAAGCAAGATGCAAAGCGAACTCCATTAGTTCATCTTTCGCATTGCTAACTGAGTCAGGGTATGTTGCATTCGCTTGAAGTTTTCGCTTATGGCTAGCCATGCTAATGCGCCTCTATCGTCGTCGTTTGCCTTGCGCAGGTGAGCCATCATTGCTGACTGCTCCTGCGCCTTACGGACATGCTCCATTAGGATGGAGTAGGTTTCACCCTCAGTCGGTATGCTCGGCATCGATCAACCTATGCTTTTTTGCAACCTTCTCTAACTTCTTCGCTACCTCAGCATCGAGCTTCTCGCCTTCAATGCCAAAGCACTTAGCCAAGAGTTCGAGATAAACTCGTATGTCTGCAATCTCTTCCCTGATTTCATCCTCAAGCCATGCGCTATCACGCCAACGTTTCTTAATCATGTTGGCAAGCTCTCCGGCCTCGCCACACAAGGCAAGGGCCAGGAAGCGTTCATCCTCACTTGACCAAACAGGGAATAGGTGACGAGTCATTCTCTCATGAAGTTCAAAGAGGTTCATATCCGTCTCCTAATTGGTGGGATTAGCTTCGAGAGCATTGCACCAATATCGATCTTGGGTTGAACTTTCTCACCACGAACCTCGAAGTGATCGGGCCAATCATGCGGCACATCCAAGGTATCGCCAGTCCATTCAGTACGCTCTGGGTCATCGAATGACCAGTTCTGGATAGGATATGCCCTGTGGCCCGAGTTGGTTATCCACCAAATCTCGCCATCGACTTCCATCTGTGTGGCACAGTCGAAGCTCGGCTGGCCTCGGACTTTGTGGAGGATTAGGTATTGGGTCATTTCATCTCCTCTTCTCGAAAGCAACCAGGCGTCCCAGTACAGCGACCATAACAGCACTTCGCCTCAGTGCGGGTGTGATAACGGGCCGCATCCATCCATTCTGACGGCATCCTGTCCAACTGCATCGTTTCGCGAATGAACTCCCGCAGCCGCTCGATTTCGGCTTGCAGATCATCGAGTGCAATCTGGTAGGGATTCATGTCTCACTCCTTCATGGCTTCATTGGCTCACCAAGTCGTAGTTCTTCTGGAAGTATTCCCTAGCGATCAGCCATTGATCCTCGGGCTTGTCATATCTGCGGCATATCATGTCACCCTGTTCGGGTTCGTGCTGTGGCGGTATGGTTATGCCATCAAGATCCTCACCGACTTCGTAAGGTCGAATCTCGGTTAGTGCCCTAGACTTGTAGAGTTTCCACATCATATCATTCCCATCTCTCTGAGGATGGCCCTAGCCGCTATCCTCTGCTCAGCTGTGTATTTAACCTTCTCTTTAGCTCGGCGAACCATTGCCGGATCGTAGGTGACCTTGTCGAGCTGCCATTGGGTAGGATCGCCCTTGGTGCCGATCTGCGACGTAATATCTCGAGCTTTAGCGAGAACCAGAAGCTTCTTAAGGCCTTTCTCATCGTTGGTCACCTTGACTACGTGCGCAGAATGCCCACCGATGGCGGGCAGTTCGGCAAAGACATGATCTGAGTTGGACCAGATGGAAATGGCCCAGGGAGGCTTGATGGTGTCAGTCATTTTCTTCCTCTTGCTCTAGCTGCTCTGGCTCCCATTCAAGTTCGCAGCGATCACACCACCATGTACCCTGGATCTTCTCTAGCTTCCCATCACAGTCTGGGCATTTGGGTGTCATATCCGCCTCCATGCTGGCCATTTGCTGGGTTGTCGGTCCATTAGTTGCCCTGCTTCGGCACTATAGTAGTACCACCGGTGATTGTCCCAATCGAGGAACCAGGACTTGTCGATGCGGTTAGCCGCCTTAAACTCGGGGACCATTTGGCGATGACGACAAGTATCCCTATGACCAGCAGGACACTCACACACATCTCTAGAAGTGATATATGAGCTTTCCACATCGAGGTCATCCGTGAACTTGGTTATGCGGAGTCCGTCACTTGTTTGCTTGGCGTTGTATAGGCTCATGTTCTCTTGGTCCTTGTGTTACTGCTCTTGGCATCTCTTCTGGGGCATAGACTGATAGTCTCTTGAGTTCTGCTTGAAGTAGCGATTTGGCCTTATCCAGTGTTGCGATCTGATCCTTGACCTTCTGGTATCTCGCTTCACCTTCTTTCCATACGTCCCTGGACCAATCTTGGTTGTCAGCTGTTTGATCTTCTGCCAGCATTAGCAATAGGTCCACGTTCGTTAGTCGGTTAGCCATCATTCGATCTCCCTTATTGAGTCCTTCTCGATCGGGATTACCGGATAGTTGGTCCGAAACGTCAGGCCCCAATCAATCGCTTGCTTCTTCATCTCAGCGAGCTTCTGATTGCTCAAAGGCTGCCAGGACCAGAACTTGGTGACGAAGGCCACACCTGCGGGGGTTTTGCCTTCGACGTACCACTTACCACACAAGGGTTCTTCGGGTTTGATAAGCAGATCAAGTCCCGGTCCTGGCCTTGAGCCAAGGATTGCGTACGCCCGATCGGCATTCGACTGCGCAATCTTGGCCAAGCCCTTAACGATTGACTTTAACGTCGGCACGACGGCACCCCATTGAACAATAGTAGTATTGGCGCCATCCTCGCCTAGTGGCGAACACTGGCTCACCCTTGCGCTTGATGACAGGCTTTCCACACTTGTGACAATGCCTGTGCACCTTTCCTTGTGCCTCCTTGTAGATGAAGTAGCAAGTCGGAGAACAGGTTAACTTCCTGTGCTCCGGCAGTTCGTTGTCGCAGATCACACAACACTCGCTTTCCATCTACTCTTCTCCATTTTACCCTACCATTGTACCACAAAATAGTCGAAAAGTCAATAGCTAATATCGTCGTCCGCTCAGAGATTTCGTCGATCCTAGGTGAAAACCAAATTCCAGGGCGTGAAAGCTTATGCATAGCTAATTGGAAATTCTGTCAAGGCTTGTGAACTTACGACGGTCTGCTGCTTTAGGAAAAAGCCCTAGCCAAATGGCATCCCAAGCGACACGTAACGGAACAAAGCGGGAACAAAGCGAGAACGAAACGTGACCGGTATGCAAAAAACGCATAGCAGCCATGCAAACAAACATGGCTCCGCCACAATTTCGCCACAAAAAAGCCACAAAGGGGGAGTAAGCTATGGGGGTAGGCTGGATATCAGGCAGGACAACCCAGGATAGAACCCAATGGACATAATCGTAATCATAGACTGCGATGGCTACAAACACCACAAGCCCTACAAGCTGTTCTCCTTCAGCACGCCACTGACCGTCACCGGAGAGCCAACCCCTAAGCTTTGGAGGATCGACTTCTCGGACGGGGACCGGGTAACGGTTACTGCGGCTGAGCGAGAGCATCTGCACCACCTAGTCCACTGGATTTGAGGGAACAGACACATGACAACACCAGAACAGCGGCAAGCAGCCCAGCAAGTCCTCGGAGTCATAGCTGATACGATTAAGGAAAGCCCAGAGGGATGCCCTCTCGGGCCGCTTTATGCTGCCCTGATGGCTCGGGGCATGTCCTACGATACCTTCACCAACATCATCCAGACAATGCAGTCT
>Ga0126377_10001248_pt1 | contig 16481 bp, 9 predicted proteins | sample PanSoiMetPlot_22_FD_92647 | JGI IMG/M metagenome (GOLD analysis project Ga0126377, IMG submission 92647) | Tropical forest soil microbial communities from Panama - MetaG Plot_22 | ecosystem: Environmental > Terrestrial > Soil > Tropical forest > Bulk soil | place: Panama | collected 2016-02-17 | reverse complement strand
GCGCGACTTTATCTGTGACCGCTATGGCCAGATTCTCGGAGCCCACGCGCCGCGGCTGATGGAGAGACTCTACTACCTGAAGTTCCTGGAACTGCCGGACATCGTGCCAACGCTCGCCGTGGCGCTGCGTAACGGCGACTCACGACGTGTCTTCGAGTTCGACTACGGGCAGCTGCTGTTCCGTGAAGCCGCTGACGCCCATCGCCAATGTGCTGTCGGCTTCGAAATCTGGACCTCCGACCTCGAGCTGCTGCTCGGTGCGCGCGAAGAAGTCTTCATGGTGTACGAGAGCGCCGTGCGCACCTGGAGTCTGGCGCCGGAGAGTATCGACACCGCCTCGCTAGTCGAGAGCTTCATGTGGTTCACGCCGCGATTTCGGCCCCGGGAGTTCCTGGCGTTCTATCGCGAACAGATTGCTCGCACGAAGGCGCCTGCACCGTGACGAGTGACGGGTGACGAGCAAGACGCGGAGGTCGGAGGTTCCGTGGGCCTTTCTTACCCGTCACCCGTCACTCATCACCCGTCACCAATCTTGTACAGGTGGTGGGGGAGTGCGTGGCGGCTTCGTCTGAATCCGCAGAACAACACTCAGACCGTTCCGTGCCGAGGTATCCATGCGCTCCAGTCTGCTGCGAGTTTCGATGTTGTGCGTGTTGCTGGCGGGCGCTGTCCAGGCTCCGCTGGCGGTTGCCACCAGTTTCGATCTGTCGTCTGCAACCATCGCTGACGTGCAGGCTGCGATGGACAAAGGTGCGCTGACCTCGGAGAAGCTCACCCGGCTCTATCTCGCGCGCATCAAGGCGTACGACAAGCAAGGCCCGGCGATCAATACGGTCATCACGCTGAATGACAAGGCGCTCGCGGAGGCGCGTGCGCTCGACAAGGAGCGCAAGGCGAAGGGACCCCGCTCGCCGCTTCACGGCATTCCCATCGTGCTCAAGGACAACTACGACACTTACGATCTGCCGACCACCGCAGGTTCGCAGCTGCTCGCGGGCTCGATCCCGCCCGATGACGCGTACGTGGTGAAGCAGTTGCGCGATGCCGGCGCGATCATTCTCGCCAAGGTCAACCTCAGCGAATTTGCCGGTGGCGGCGGCAGCGTGGGAGGAGCCAAAGATCCGGAGGTGCTGAAGCTTGGCGCAGTGCCCAATGGCTCGAGCTCGATGGGCCTGCAGACGCTGAATCCGCACGATCTGACGCGCGGGCCGGCGGGCTCCAGCGGCGGCACGGGCGCGGCCATCGCCGCCGACTTTGCGCAGTTCGGCCTGGGTACCGACACGGGCGGTTCGGTGCGCGGCCCGTCGGCAGCGAATGGCATCGTCGGCCTGAAGCCGACGCATGGGCTGCTGAGCCGCGATGGCATCGTGCCGCTCGCGCTGACGTTCGACACCGGCGGCCCGATGGCGCGCAGCGTGTACGACATCGCGATCGCACTCGGCATCATGACCGGTGTCGATTCCGCTGACGAGGCGACGCAGAAGAGCGCGGGCAAGTTCGACAAGGATTACACGAAGTATCTCAGGCGCGGTTCGCTCAAGGGCGCGCGTATCGGCGTGGCGCGGGATTTCATGGGCCGTGATGCCGAAACCGATCGCGTCGTCGAGGCTGCGCTGGTCACGCTCAGGGAGCAGGGCGCCGTGATCGTCGATCCGGTGAAGTATCCGGACTATCTGCTGCAGGGACGGCAGGGATTGTCGACGCTGATCATGGCCTCGGAGTTCAAGAGCCAGATCGCGGACTACCTGAAGACCACGGCGCCGCAGTATCCGAAGACGCTGGATGACCTGGTCGAGCGCGCCAATGATCCGAAGACCGGCTATCGCAGCCCGCAGAAGGCGTACGCGCTCCGCTACACCGCAAGCGTCGCACTGGATCTGAACGATCCGATCTATCTCGCCGCGAAGAACCAGGGATTGGCGCTGACGCGTGCGACCATCGATGCGCTCTTCACGGACTACCAGCTCGACGCCATCGTCTATCCGACGTCGCCGCGACCCGCGACGCTGATCAAGCCGGCGACGCCACCCGCACCCGGCGGTGCAGATTCACCCACGAGCATTGCCAACCAGACGGGTTATCCGGATCTCATCGTGCCAGCGGGCATGACGAAGGATGGACTGCCCGTGACCATCTCGTTCTTCGGCCAGGCCTTCAGCGAACCGAAACTGCTGGGCTACGGCTACGACTTCGAGCAGGCAACGCACGCGCGAGTGTTGCCGAAGAACACACCGGCATTGGCCGCGGACAAGTTCACCTACTGAGGGCGTGCAGTGAAACCGCGATCTGTCGTGGCTGCCTGTGCCCTGGGTGCAGCGTTACCGGTGCTCGCGCTGACTCGGGCGCAGGCCGCCACATCTGACTGCTGCGGTCGACGCTGAGCCATGCACACGGACGCCAGTAGCAGCATCGACGTACCCGGTGTCGCGCTGGACCTTCCACGATCGGGCGCTGCAATCCGGCGTCCGGTGCAGAACTGGATCCTGAATCCGCTGCAGGATTCATTCTTCGTCATCGCGACGCCGCTCCTGGTGATGGCTGCGGCATTGGCCCTGTTTCGTGCGCTGGGAGCTGCTGCCGCAACTTCACTCATCATCGTCGCGCACATCGTCTTTACGGTCGCGCATCACCTGCCAACGTTCATCCGCATCTACGGCGACGTCGAACTCTTCAGGCGGCATCGCTGGCATTTCATCATGGGTCCCGTGGTGCCGCTGGCCTTCTCGGCGGCCGTGCTCGGCTACATCAATCATCACGGCTACCCGGTCGAGAGCTTTCTGTATCTCTACATCATGCTGGTGCTGTGGGATCCATGGCATTTCCTGCGCCAGCACTATGGCTTCGTCCGCATCTACGATCGTCCCAACGAGGCGCCGAAGCCGCTCGCGGCGCGCATGGATCTGTGGCTGTGTACGGCGTGGTTCGTGTACATCCTGCTCGGCAGCAGCGCGTGGCTGGCCGGCATTCTCGCCGACCTGCATCAGACGGTACGGATTCCATTGATCCGCTACGTGGCAGCCGATATCGGTGCGCTCGCCACACGGGTCGCCCGCGATCTGACCGTCCTGATGACGATGGCCTATGCGCTGTACCTGATGTGGTGCCGCTTCAACGGCTACTTCATCAGTCTCGCCAAACTGACACTGCTGGTCGCGACCTTTGGCGCCATGTACTTCGCTTACGTGCCCAGCGAATGGATGCAGTCCGTGGCGCCGGGCTGGACGTTCAAGGCCGGCTTCGCGGTCATCGGCATCGTCCACATGACCCAGTATCTGGCCATCGTGTGGCGCTACAACCGGACGCTCGCGCAGAGTCCGGAGCGGGCGCGGGCCGGATGGTTTCGCGCGGTGTTCCGCCGTGGCGGTTGGGCGATCGGTATCGGCTATGTACTGCTGTGCCTGGGATACGGAGAACTGATCACGACCGAGCAGTCGAGCCGGTGGGTAATGTCGGTGCTGCTTGCGGTCGGCTTCACGTCGACACTGCTGCACTACTACTTCGACGGTTTCATCTGGAAAGTGCGGCAGCGGACCAATCGCGAGAATCTCGCGATGGAGAGCGATCGGGAGAAGCCTGCGCCGCTACCGGTGCCGGCGCGGCCGCGATCGGCACGGACCACGCTGGTGCGTCAGGCGCTCTATTTCGGCGTGCCCATGCTCCTGCTGACTATCGGTGCGTTCTCCGCCTGGCGGGCGCCAGTCACGAGTTCCATCGAGCACATGTATCGCGCACAGGCGCTCGGCCAGCAGGGCCTGATGCGCGAGGCGATTGCGGAAGCGCAAGCCGCCCAGGCGGCGATGAGCGACGAGCTCGTCATTGCCCGCAAGCTGACGCAGATGGATCCGAGTGCCGCACGTGAAGCGGAGCTCGCGTTCCTGATCTACAACCAGTCGTACTACGCCAACGTGGTGTTGCCGTCTGCGTCAGGCCGCCGCGTTGGCAGCGCGGAACGTGCGTCCTATCGCGAGGCCGCCACTACGGCTGCCGAGTTGCTTGCGCGTGCCGTGGCCAGAGGTACGCCACTCGCGCACGCCGGTCGCCCGCAATTCAGCGCCGAAGATGCGCAGCGCACGCTCGCCAACTGGCAGCGCATCGCGGCTTCCATTTCATAACGTCCATCGTCACGGAGCCTATTCATGAACGCATCGGCCTTCGATCTCGCGGCACAGCAGGATGACACGTTGCTGCAACCTGCGTTCAACCACTCGCGGCGGCGCTTCATCCGCTCGAGCGCTGCGCTAGGTGTACTGGCGGCGCTCGCACCGTACGCACGTCACGTCTACGCGTCGGTGCCGGGGGACGAATTCATTGGCCTGTCGGCCACCGAAATCGCGCGGATGATCCGCGAAAGACAGATCACGGCGGTCGACGCAGTGAATCTCTGCTACGCCCGCATCGATGAGGTGAATCCGAAGCTCAACGCGGTCGTGGCCACGTGCCGCGAGCGTGCGGTCGCCGAGGCGAAGGAAGCGGATGCGATGCTTGCCGCCGGCAAGAGCAAGGGGCCACTGCACGGTGTGCCATTTACGGTGAAGGACTCCTTCGACACTGCGGGGGTGGTCAGCACCGGCGGTACGCTCGGTCGCAAGGGCTTCGTGCCCGGCAAAGATGCGACGGTGGTGGCGCGGGTGCGTGCCGCAGGAGCAATTTTGCTCGGCAAGACCAACACACCGGAGTTCACGTTGGGCGGTGGTGCACGCGGCACCTACAACCTGGTCTACGGCCAGACCTATAACCCGTACAACGTCGAGTACTCGCCTGCGGGTTCGTCCGGTGGCGCCGGCGCGATCGTCGCGGCGGGCGGTGCGTTCTTCGACATCGGTTCCGACTACGGCGGTTCGATTCGCAGCCCCGCTTACGTGAACGGCATCGCGGGTCTCAAACCCACGCTGGGTCGCGTGCCACGCACCGGCCACATCGTCGGCTACGGCGGTCCCTTCGACAATTTCCAGGAGACGGGTCCGCTCGCGCGACGGGTTGCCGACATCGCGCTACTGCTGCCCATTCTCTCCGGGCCGGACAACTGGGACGCAGCCATGGCGCCCGTGCCCCTGGGTGATCCGGATGCCGTGGAGCTGAAGAAGCTGCGCGTCGCGTACTACACCACCAATGGCGAAACCGATCCGACGCCGGAGATCCAGAAGCTGGTGAAGGAGTGTGCCGGCTACTTCAAGGACCTCGGCTGCAAGGTGACCGAGGACAAGCCGCCGAAGATGAAGGAACTGTCGGATGCGCGGCAGAAGTTCAGCGGCGCCGACGATGCGGATCACCTGCGGCGCATGCTGCAGAAATTCGGCACCACGCAGGCCTCGCCGGGTCTGCGCCTCTCGGGCGAATCGCTGCCGAGCGCCGAGTTCACGCGCTGGTGCGAAGTGATGGACGGCATCAAGAGCGAACAGCTGGCCTGGTTGGAGAAATACGATCTCATCGTTTGTCCGGCGAACGCCAAGCCGCCGCAGAAAGTGCCGCCGGAATTCACGCGTCCGCCCGGCAGCGGCGGCGGCAGCTACACGAGTCAATACAACACGACCGGATGGCCCGCTGGCGTGGTGCGTGCCGGCACCTCCACTGAAGAGCCGGGCCTGCCGCTGGGCGTGCAACTCGTGGGTCAGCCATGGCGCGACGACGTCGTAATCGCGGCGATGGCCTTCGTCGAAAGACAGACCGGTGGCTGGCAACGGCCCTCGATCTGATCGCGGCGATTGCCACATCGGAAAGCGTCAATCCATTGCGTCAGCGGGAATCATTCATGAACACCGAATCAGTGACCGGGAACACAACGACCTCCGTCCAGCGTCGCGACCTGTTGCGCCTGTTTTCAGGGCGAACCCTGCTGGCTGCTGCCGCCGTGGGCACGGCGAGTGCGGCACAGGCATCTACGGACAAGGCCGACGATCTCATTTTCATGTCGGCGAAGAAGCTGGCGGGGCTGCTCCGCAGCCGGCAGGTTTCTGCGAGCGAAGCCGTGGAGGCTTACATCAATCGCCAGCTCGCGGTGAACGACCGGCTCAATGCGGTCGTGACGAATTCGTACGAGCGGGCACGCGCTGAAGCGAAAGCTCTCGATGCGAAGGCAGCGCGAGGTGAGTTCGTGGGTCCGCTGCATGGCGTACCCATCACCATCAAGGATTCTCTCGACACCGAAGGTGTCATCTCGACGGGCGCCACGATCGGACGTCAGCAGTACGTGCCGCCGAAGGACGCCACCGTCGTCGCGCGCGTGCGCAAAGCTGGCGCCATCCTGCTCGGCAAGACCAATACGCCCGAGTTCACACTCGGCGGACTGAGTGGCATCAGTACGGCCAGCAATCTGCTGTTCGGTGGCTCGCATAACCCTTACGACCTGACGCGCAGCACGTCGGGATCGTCCGGTGGGGCAGGCGCCATCGTCGCGGCCGGCGGTGCGGCGTTCGATATCGGCTCCGACTGGGGCGGCTCGATTCGCGGTCCATCGCACAACAATGGCATTGCCGGCATCAAGCCGACCAGCGTGCGTGTGCCGCGCACCGGGCACATCGTCGACTACGGCGGTGTCTTCGATCTGTGGCAGCAGCTCGGTCCGATGGCGCGTCGCATCGAGGATCTCGCGCTCATCACTCCGCTGATCAGCGGGCCGGACTTTCACGACGCATCGTGTGCACCCGTGCCGTGGGCGGATCCGGCGAAAGTCGACCTGAGCAAACTGAAGGTCGCGTTCTGCGTCGACAATCGCGCCACCGGCAATGCGGCCACGGATGAGGATACGAAAAAGACGGTGCGTCAGGCCGCCGCATGGCTGAAAGGCATCGCTGCCAGCGTCACCGAAGATGTGCCGCAGCAGATCCTGCTGGATCTGAACGCGGCGCGCTCGAAGCTCACCAGCGGCGATGCCTGGCAGTTCTACCAGCGGCTCGCGGACAAGTGGGGCTCGAAGAATTTCTCCCCATCGGTGAAAGAGCGCATGAAGACACTGACGCCGATCAGCAGCGCCGAGTACGTGCAGGCCTGGGAAGGCCAGGACCTGGGCAAGTCGCTGATGCTCGACTGGATGACCCAGTACGACGTGTTCCTGTGCCCGGTCGCCAACAAGCCCGCACAGTCCATCGACGCAGAGCCCACGAGCGGTGCGGGTTTCGGCGGACCGGGCACGACGTGGCAATACACTGGCGTCTTCAACAGCACCGGCTGGCCCGTCACCGTCGTTCGTTGCGGCAGCTCGGCCGACGGCAAGCTGCCTATCGGCGTGCAGGTCGTGGCGGCTCCGTGGCGCGAAGACCTCACGCTCGCGGTGGCCAGCTATCTCGAAAGCAAGAGCGGTGGCTGGCAGCGCCCGCCGATCTGATCCGGAAGAAGTGACTGGTGACTGGTGAATGGTGACTGGTCAGACCGGAGAGCGTGGCAGAACCAAAGGCATGCCTCTTCTCTCTGGCCAGTCCCTATTCACCAGTCACCAGTCACTTCCTCCTGCAGGTGGGGTGCCCCACCACCCACACGTCCTCACGCATGGATATCAGTGAACCGAGGTAGCGCGTGCGTGCAGCAGTCTTGATATGCGTGGCGGGATGGCTGGCAACGGTGCCCGCAGCAGCGCAGTCCATCGATCATCACGTGCGGCTCACGCCTGAGAATGCGGCTATCGGCAATTTTCCCGCGGCGAAGCCATCCATCCTCACCATCAAGTCCGGCGAGACCGTGAAGATCGATGGCGGGGGCGGCAACCGCCGGATGGACAAGGACGCGATGCAGTGGATCGCGGAGAACGGCATCACGCTCACGCCTGCGCAGGCGGAAGCCGTCAAAGAGACCGAGCGCGTGCTCAAGGAGACGCCGCGCCAGGCCGGCATCACCGGCGGGCATATCCTGGTCGGGCCGATTGCCATCGAAGGCGCGATGCCGGGCGACACCGTCGAGGTGCGCATCATTTCAGTGACGCCGCGCATTCCCTACGGCACCGTGTCGATGCGTCCGGGACGCGGCGGCATTCCTGACGAAGTGCCGGCGCCGTTCTCGCGTAACGTGATGCTGGATCTCAAGCGCAACGTGGGTGTGTTCGAGCCGGGTATCGAAGTGCCGCTCGGTCCATTCATGGGCGTGATGGGCCTTTTGCCACCGAGTGAGGAGGGTCCCAATCGCCGTAGCGGTCCGCCGGGCGTATTCGGCGGCAATCTCGACTGCAAGGAACTGGTCGCGGGCACGTCGCTGTTCCTGCCGGTGTTCCATCCGGGTGGGCTGTTCTACACGGGCGATGCGCACGCGGCACAAGGTGACGGGGAAGTCACAGTGACCGCGATCGAGACTGCCAACACCGCGGTGCTGAAGTTCGTGCTCCACAAGGGCATGAAGCTCACGGCGCCGCGCGCCGAGAGCGCCACGCACTACATCGCTTTCGGCCTCGACACCGACCTCAACAAGGCGATGGCCATGGCCATCCGCCAGACCAATGCGCTGCTGCTGGAAAAGCAGGGCCTCGAGTTCGAGCGTGCGTTTGCACTCTCCAGTATCGCCGTGGACTTCCGTGTCACCCAGGTCGTCGATGACACCAAGGGCATCCACGCCATGATTCCGAAGCAGCTGTTCGGCAAGCCACGCGAAGCGTTCTGGTTTGCCGGCGTGAAATGACATCCGGACGGTTACGGGAAGCCACATGAAGATCACGATCCGACTCGCGGCGCTGTCCGCATGCCTGGCGCTCTGCGGCAGCGCACTGGCCGACGCACCCGGCGACTTTCATCTGCAGGAGGCGACGATCGCGCAGATCCAGCACGCCATCCTCAATCGACAGATCACCTCGGAACAGCTCGTGACGCTGTATCTGAAGCGCATCAAGGCTTACAACGGCACGTGCGTGAAACAGCCGCAGGGCATTCTCGGTCCGATCGAAACCATTCCCGGCGCCGGCCAGATCAATGCGCTCGTCACGCTGAACCTGCGGCCTGCCGCGCTGAAGAAGTGGGGCTTCGATCCACGCAAGGCACGCAGTCTCACCGACACGGCGGACAACGATCCGGCGATGCCGGACGCACTGGAAGTGGCCCGGGCACAGGATCGCGAATTCGCGAAAAGCGGCAAGCTCGCGGGTCCCCTGCATGGTGTGGTGATGGCCATCAAGGATCAGTACGACACCTTCGATATGCGCACGACATCCGGCGCCGATGCTCCCTACGCCAACGATCGTCCGCCGGAAGACTCGACGTTCGTGCAACGCCTGCGTGCTGCCGGTGCCATCATTCTCGCCAAGTCGAACCTGGGTGAGTACGCCTCAGGCGTGCCGCGCAGTTCCTTCGGCGGAACGTTCTGCAATCCCTACGACACTGAACGCAGTCCGCGCGGGTCGAGCTCGGGCTCGGGTTCCGCTGTCGGCGCAAATTTCGTCACGTGCGCGATTGCGGAAGAATCCGGCTCGTCGATCCGCGGTCCGGCCAGTGCAGCCAGCGCCGTGGGCATCGCGGGTACCGAGGAACTCGTGAGCCGCAAGGGCATGGTGCAGATCGGTATCAATACGCGCGTGGGTCCCATCTGCCGGACGGTGGAGGACGCAGCTCGCGTGCTGGATGTGATTGCGGGCTACGATCCGAAAGATGAACTGACCGCATTCAGCATCGGACGCATGCCCTCGCAGTCCTATGTGAGCTTCGCGCGGTCCGGGCGCCTGGAAGGCGTGCGCATCGGGGTCGTGCGCGAGTACATGAACAAGAAGCTGTTCACGAAGGCCGATGAACAGACGATCGACATCGTGTCGCAGGGTGTCGAGGACCTGCGCAAGCTTGGTGCCACTGTCGTCGATCCGGGACCGGAAGGCGATCTGTTCACGGGCTGCCTGAAGAAGTATGTGCCGCAGGCCGACAACAAGCTTTTCACGAAGCGCTTTCCCGAGATGTTCCCCGTCGATCCGGCCGGCAAGCCGGCAGGCGATCACACGGCGAAGTTGCTCGATCTGCGGATGGATCCGGCGCTGGTGCCCGACAACGTGACGTTGCGCGATTTCGGCGGCTCCGAAGCCGATGGTCAGAACAAGTACATGCTCAACCTGTATCTGCGCGAGCGTGGCGACGCGAAGATCAGGAGCAACGCCGACCTGATCGCGTACTCGAGCTTCCACCAGGATCCGAAGTTCCCGGATCGCAGGAAGGCGCGCGAGAACGTGGAGAAGATCACCGAATACAACATGGCCGAGCGTCTGCTGCGACGGTTCTCGGTGCAGCAGCTCATGCTTCAGTGCATGGCCGAGCAGAAACTGGATGCACTCGTGTATCCGACCAGCAACCTGCCGCCCACCAAGCTCGGTGCACCGGGCGGTCCGCCCATCAATGGCCGCAACGGCACCGGCGTGTGGAGCTTCCTCGGCGCGCAGGGTTTCCCGGTCATCACTGTGCCTGCCGGATTCACCACCGAGGTCTATGACCTGATCCGCGATCCCACCGCACCGGAAACGCCGGCTTCAGCCTGGCCGAGCGGAGGCGGTGGTGGCGGCGAACGGCTTGAAGGCGACGATCACACCCGCCTGATCGGGCCGGTCGCAGCGAAGTTGCCGGTGGGAATCGACATCGCGGGCCGTCCGTTCGACGAGCCGTTGTTGCTGAAGATCGCTTCGGCCTACGAAGCGGCTACTCGCCACCGGGTCCCGCCGGCGGCGTTCGGGCCGCTCAAGGGAGAGCCGTAAAGGGCAGAGAAGCGGTTAGGACGGAAAGAAGCCTCGTCATCCAGGCACGGCGGCAGTCGGCGGGTCGTCGCGATGATGTGTGTCGTCGACGCATCTGTTCTGACTAGCCGCTAACCGCCAACCGCTTCTCTCTTCCACGGGTGGGGCACGGCGCGTGCCGGCCGTCTGTCATGACAGGTGTGCCATGCGGGTGCCCGATGAAGCCTGTCCTGCCGATCCTGGTTGCCATCGCGTCTGCGGCGTCCGCAGCGGCTGAACCCTGGGACTTCAGCGCGGGACCGCCCGCTGCCTTGCCGGCGCTCACCCGGTACGAGGCGCCGGTATTTCCCGCCACGTTGCGCGCGACGCCGGTGACCGATGGTTATGCCACGGTGATCTTCACGGTCAGGGAGGACGGGCACATCGACGACGCGCTCGCGCTCGAGGCCAGCGATCCGGCGTTCGCAGACGCAACGCTGGATGCAGTGTCACAGTGGCGTCTCGCGACCGCGCACAGCACCACGCTGCCACGGCGCGAGATGATCCAGTTCGACTACCGTCGCAGCGGCACGATCGCTTCGCTCAGTCACAGCGAAGCAAGCAAGGCTGCCTTCATGGCTGCGGCAGTTCGTGTTCCAGCGATCCGCACGCTCGAGTGGGAAGTGCTCGACGATACGCCGCGCCGCATCGCCGGGGTGATGCCCATGTACCCGGAGCAGTTGCGCGCACGTCCACTGCGCGGCTATGCCACCGTGGATTTCGTCATCGACTCGACTGGCAACGTGCGCGTAGCCACCGTTACGGGCAGCACTGCTCCCGAGTTCGCCGACGCGGCGCTCGCGGCAGTGAAGCAATGGCGCTTCGAGCCACCGCGACAGGACGGCAATTCGGTCAATGTTCGCTCCGTGCGTTCCTTTACCTTCGGCCCGCTCGCTACGCGGGATCGCGACACTGCGAAGATCGCCCGGAATCCATGATCGATTTCGGCATCGGCACACCGGAATTTCGCGAGCGGTACTTCGAGAAGACACCCTGCCTGTTTCGTGGCGCGCTACGTGGGCGACCCGTGGCCTGGGCCGATCTCGACCGGCTGCTCTACCAGACGGAACCGACTGCACAGGCAATGCAGTTGTTTCATCACGGCACTGTGCCGCCCGAGAGCTATACGCAGGAATGCATGGAACTCGGGCAGCGTCGTCGCCGGCTCCACAAGATCCGCTTCTACGGACACATGCGCGGCGGCGCGACGCTGGTGCTCAACCGGCTGGAGAGTCACCTCGCACAGGCCCGACGATTGTGCGCCGAAGTCGGCCGGTTCACCGGTCAGCCTGCCAGCGGCAATGCTTACCTGAGCTTCTGTGGCGATGGCACGTTCGGCCGTCACTGGGATACCCACGATGTGTTCGCGATTCAGCTCATCGGCCGCAAGCGCTGGCAGGTGTTCACGCCGACATTGCCATTGCCGCTCAGTCACCAGACCAGCGAACGCAGCGATCAACCGTGTCCGGCAGTGCCCGTCATCGACTGCACGCTGCAGGTGGGCGATGTGCTCTATGTTCCGCGCGGCTGGTGGCACCAGGTGTTGCCGCTGGAGGAGGGCAGCCTGCACTTTTCGGTTGGCGTGTATGCACCGACCACGCAAGACTACGTGAGTTGGGTCTGTGCGCGGGTGCTGGCGCAGTTCGTCGATGCCCGGCGGGCAGTCGACACAATCTCGATGGAACAGATGGATGCGCTCGCGCAGCAGTTGCGGGCCGCGATGCTCGATCCGCAATGCCAGGCCGATTTTCGCCGTACGGTCAGCGCCGGCGAGAGTCCCGCGCCGGAGTTCAACCTGGAACTGTTTCTGAACCGACGGCTGCCCCTGCTCGGCGATGAAGCGCAGCTGCGCCTCGCTACGCGGGCCTCGCCGGACGAGTCCGGACGCTTGTCGATTCGCGGCACCGTGATGCAGCTCGATCCGGTGAGCGTGCGCGTGCTGCGTGTGCTCTCCGCGGGTGATCTCAGCTTCGCTCAGTTGCTGAGAGAGATGCGTGACATATCGCGAGAGGCAGTGCATCGCGCGGTCCTCGATCTCACCGGACATGACATTCTCGTCATCGAGCCGTCAGCAAGTGCCGGACAGGTGGGGGAATCGACACGCGCGACCGTCTGACCTGCGGATACCGCTGATGCCGGCGACACGGCATGGCCCGTGCGACCCAATGGGAATGTGACGTGAAGCCAGCCATCCGCTACTCGATCTGGACCCTGGTGACGATCTTCGTGCTGACCGGCATCGCCGCGCCCAAGGTACTGCCGCTGCTGCATGCCTCGGAAACCACTTCCGGCACGGAGAAGGGCGGCAAGGAGAAAGGCGGGGCCGGACGTGCACCGCTCAGAGTCTCCGCGGTCGTGGTGCAGCCGGCGGTATTTGCCGAGACGCTGAACTCGACCGGCACGTTGCTGGCGGAAGAGTCCGTGGAACTGCAGGCCGAGACCAACGGCAAGGTCGTCGCCATCCATTTCACCGAAGGCGCGCGCGTCCGCAAGGGCGAGCTGCTGGTGAAACTCAACGATGCCGATCTCGCGGCGACGCGTGAGCGCGCACGATATCGCAAGCAGCTCGCGACGCTGCGCGAACGCCGCATCGCGCAATTGCTCAGGCAGGGTGTGGCGCGCCTGGAAGAATACGACACGGCGCTGAACGAGCTGAATGTCCAGGACGCCGAGATTGCACTGACCGAGGCGCAGATCGCCAAGACCGAGATCCGCGCGCCCTTCGATGGAGTCGTGGGGCTGCGCTACGTGAGCGAAGGATCGTTCGTCAACGCTGCCACCCGCATCGCCACGTTGCAGCGGCTCGACCGGCTGAAGGTGGATTTCTCGATTCCGGAGAAATATGCGACCCGCCTGCGCGTCGGCAGCCCCATCGCCTTCGCCATCGCTGGTGGCGATCGACGCTTCCAGGGACAGATCTACGCGTTCGATCCGCGCATCGACACCACGACCCGCACAGTGCTGATTCGCGCACTGTGCCCGAACCCCGAGGGACGACTGCTGCCGGGTGCCTTCGCCAACGTGGAAGTCACGCTCTCGCAGCTGAGCGATGCTCTGCTCGTGCCTGCTGTGGCAGTCGTGCCGGGCCTGAACGAGAAGAACGTGTTCGTGGTGAAGGACGGCAAGGCGGAACAGCGACCCGTGCAGACGGGCACGCGCACCCAGAGCACCGTGCATGTTCTTTCCGGGCTGGCGCCGGGTGATGTCGTGATCACCTCCGGTTTGCAGCAGGTGCGTGCCGGGCAGGCCGTGACCGTGATCGGCGAAACGTCGTCCTGACGAGGTGAGTGCATGACTCTCGCAGAGATCAGCATCCGGCGCCCGGTGCTCACCATCGTCATCTCGCTGCTGATCATGCTCTGCGGAGTCATCTCGCTGGCGCAGCTGGGCGTGCGCGAATATCCGGCAGTCGATCCGCCGACCCTGTCGATCTCGACGAGCTATCCCGGGGCCGCCGCGGAAGTCGTGGAGGCGCAGATCACCGAGCCCATCGAGGAAGCGGTAAACGCAGTGGCGGGTATTCGCACGCTGACGTCCACCAGTCGTGAGGGCGCCAGCCAGATCTCCGCCGAATTTTCGCTCGACACCGATCTGGACACGGCGGCGAGCGATGTACGCGACCAGATCGCGCGCGCCGTGCGCAGTCTGCCGCCCGATGTCAATCCGCCCATCCTCAACAAGGCGCACGCGGACTCGCAGCCGATCTTCGGGCTGGCGCTGAGCAGCGCGACGCGCAGTCAGCTCGAATTGAGCGCCTATGCCGATTCGCTGCGGGAGCGATTGCAGACCGTGCCGGGCATTGCGGGTGTGGATCAGCCGGCGGAGAAGCGCTATGCGATGCGCCTGTGGATGGATCCGGAGAAGCTCGCTGCCTACGGGCTGTCGCCGCTCGATCTGCGCCAGGCGCTGGCCAGGGAGAACATCGAGCTGCCGTCCGGGCGCATCGAAGGTGAATCCATCGAGCTGCCCATCAAGACGCTGTCGCGGTTGACGACGGTCGAGGAGTTCAATGCGCTCATCGTCAAACGCAGCGGCGATGGCATCGTGCGGTTTCGCGACATCGGCTATGCCGAGCTCGGCGCACAGAATGAACGTGGCGCACTCAAGATGGGCGATGTGCCGATCGCCGGCCTCTACTTCAAGCAGCAGCCGGGCGCCAACCAGATCGAGATCGTCGACGAGCTGCGCGCGCGGCTCGAGCAGATCCGCAAGGAAGTGCCGCCCGACATCAAGGTTGAGGTGGCCTACGACAACACCGAATACGTGCGTCGTTCGTTGCTCGAGGTCACCGAAACCATCTTCATTGCCTTCGTCCTGGTAGTGCTGGTGGTGTTCGCGTTCCTGCGCGAGTGGCGCACGACCCTGATCCCGGTGATTGCGATCCCGGTGTCGATCGTCGGTACATTCGCAGTGATGTCCGTGGCCGGCTTCTCGATCAATACGCTTTCGCTGCTGGGGATCGTGCTGGCGATCGGGTTGGTGGTCGACGACGCCATCGTGGTGCTGGAAAACATCTACACCAAGATCGAGTCCGGGCTGTCGCCCGTTGCCGCAGGTATTGCAGGCACCCGGGAAATCTTCATGGCCGTGATCTCGACCACGATCACGCTGGCCGTGGTGTTCCTGCCGCTGCTGTTCATGGGTGGCCTGTCGGGGCGGCTGTTTCGCGAGTTCGGCATGACCATCGCGGGCGCCGTGATCATTTCGGCGGTCGTGGCACTGACGCTCACGCCGATGCTCAGTTCCCGGCTGCTCAAGTCGCACCAGGGGCACGGCAGGCTGTTCCGCATGACGGAGCCGTTCTTTACCGCGCTCGAAGCGAAATACGCGCGCGGTCTCGACGGATTCCTGCGGCTGCGTTTCGCTGCACTGGCGGTGCTGGTGGTTGCGGCCGCCATCATCCTGGTCGTGTTCAAGGCACTGCCGCGGGAATTGTCGCCGCTGGAGGATCGCGGCCGCGTGTGGGTTCGCGCAACGGCTCCGGAAGGCGTGGGCTACGAGTACATGCAGAGATTCATGGACGATCTCACTGCGGCAACGGGAGACCGTGTGCCGGAAGCGCACATGATGATGACGCAGGTGCCCGGGGCCGGTGGCGGTCCGGGAATACAGGGCGCTATCAACAACGGCTTCGTGCGTGTGTTCCTCAGGGACAAGAGCGAGCGACAGCGTTCGCAGCAGCAGATCGCCGATGACCTGCAGGCGCTGACCCGTCGCTTCACCGCCGCGCGCGTCAATATCACCCAGGAAGCCAGCATCGGCGAGCGGCGCGCAAACCAGAGCGGTGTGCAATTCGTCGTGCAGGCCACCGACTTCGAGCTGCTGCAGCAGGTGCTGCCAAAGTTTCTGGAGCAGGCGCGCCAGAGTCCGGTGTTCACGTTCGTGGACAGCGATCTGAAGTTCAGCAAGCCGGAAGTGCGCGTCAGTATCGACCGCGACAAGGCGCAGACGCTCGGCGTCAGCACGCTGGACATCGCTCAAACCCTGCAATCCTCGCTGAGCGGCCAGCGCTTCGGCTACTTCATTCTCAATGGCAAGCAGTACGACGTCATCGGTCAGCTCACGCGCGACTTTCGTTCCAGGCCTGATGACCTGAGCAATATCGCCGTGCGCAGTACCGCTGACGGTGAAATGGTGCGGCTCGACAATCTCGTGAGCATGGCTGAGAGCGCCGCCCCGCCCGAGTTGTACCGATTCAATCGGTACGCGGCCGCCACGGTGTCGGGAACGCTGGCGAACGGGCGCACCATGGGAGAAGGCATTGCCGCGTTCGAGGATGCGGCGCGCACAACGCTCGATGAGCGGTTCACGACTTCACTGACGG
>Ga0126377_10001247_pt1 | contig 16484 bp, 15 predicted proteins | sample PanSoiMetPlot_22_FD_92647 | JGI IMG/M metagenome (GOLD analysis project Ga0126377, IMG submission 92647) | Tropical forest soil microbial communities from Panama - MetaG Plot_22 | ecosystem: Environmental > Terrestrial > Soil > Tropical forest > Bulk soil | place: Panama | collected 2016-02-17 | reverse complement strand
TTGACTCAGGAAACTCAAGCGCTACATCGCCCGCCAGCTCTACCACCTCCTGGAAACCCCGCCCCTTGACACCAGATAGGAGCGTCTTCTCGGCTCCGCCGGATGGTAGCGCCGTCGCGTCGTCTGTCCAGGTCGTTCGGCACCGATCACGTTCACCGTTCGATCGCGATGACCCCAGGCGAAGGAGTGATCGGCGGCGCTCCACCTGGACATCCGCCGCTCCGTGCGCCGTAGCAACGGCAGGGCAGGGCTGGTCGAAGGAAAGCAGGGACAAACCCGCGCAACCGGCCAGGCACCGCAGACCGGAGGCAGCCAGGCCGTGCCCTCTACATGCCCTCCCCAAGGGACAACCACGGTCAATGACGGTCAACCACGGTCAACCGGCAACGCCGCTGCCTGCACCCCGCGCCTATAGGTGACGCATCCAAGTGCTTTGGGAGCAGGAGGTCGCCGGTTCAAATCCGGCCGTCTACGAGCCGAGTTCGACGGTGATTCGCTCGATCTGTTCACGAAGCCAGCGCTCGCTCTCACCGCCGGTGCCGTTCACGACGTTGGTGACATGTCGAGCGGCGATCTCGGGGTCGACTGCCGATCCGTGGTGCGCCAGCGCGTTCATGATCGTCGCGACCAGTTCTGGCCTGCCGGGAGCGGTACCAACGACCAACGCCATGTAGGCCAGCCGCCGGGTCTCGTCGAGGTCTCGGCGACGCCGCACGTCCGTCTGTTCAGCCTCTCCACGACGCTCCTTGGCCAAGTCGACGCCCCGTGTGAGCGCCGCGCCGATGAACGCGAACCCAGCACCCGCGAGCGCCTCCTTAGCTGGTGCGCCCAAGCTAAGGAGCACGACCGCGGCCAGAGCAAGGAGCACGACGGACGAGAAACGCCAAACCGACGAGAGACGCACCACGACCTCCCTGAGCAAGACGCATCCGACAGAATGAGCATGCTGATCTACATCTGAGAGTCGGCAGTCACGACCTCGGACAGCAACGGGGACAGCAACGGCGCTGTACGACCCCGAACGGTAGCGGCGCGATCGGGCATGAGACGGCAAGGTCAGCGGCCAAGCGCGGATTGCCGCGAACGGCGCCGATAGAACTGGCGCTACTCCCCCTGGGTCGCCAACCCCGACTACGCCAACCTCTGGCTGGACCCCTACTCGCCGTAACGTCCGGGCAGGTCAGCGCGGGATCGGGAGCCCAAAGCGAACGTTGGATGCGGGACGCCGTGTGCGGCGCCGGCAGCTCAGCGTGGCCGTGCTGCGGGAACCTGCACCGGCTTGGGCTGACGCAGCCAGCTGCCCAGCCCATACCGCGCAAGGGCAACAGCAGCCGCCCAGAGTTCAGGAGCGAGCGCCCGGAGTTCGGGAGCGAGTCTGACCAAGGCGGGACCCCCGAAGGCGAAGGTGGCCATATATTGGGCCTGCTGCGCCGTGGTCTCCACAAATGCGTCCAGGTTCTCCGGTAGGCGGCGGGTCGCCTGGGCGTGCAGCACGCCGCTGTCTCCCAGCCTCGTCTCCGTGGTCCCCGGCAGCCCAGGAACCTCCACGGCCGAGGTCCCCGGCAGCGCTGGGACCTTGGTGGCCTTGATCCCGGACAGCTCGGGGACCTGGCCAGGCTTGACCTGGCCGTAGACGGGGACCCGTGGATCAAGGTTGACGGCGGTCGCTGGGAGGTCGAGATCACTCAGTTTCCGCCGCGCCGCCTGGCTGATTTCCCTTGCGCGTCGCAGAGCTGCAAGCGCGTGGGGATCGTCCGCCGCCTGATGCTCCAAGGCCTGCAGTCTCGCCGAGCGCAGAGCAAGCTCGCCGAGGATCTCATACGGGTCGGTGGGACCGAGATTTCCGAGGAGTTTCATATCCTCAGCCAGCCAGTCGATGTCGCCGTCAATCGCAAAATCGTCAAGAGCCTCGCTTATCCCGTCGATTTGGTCATCTAGTTCAGTGATTTCAAAGAGCACGTCTATGACGTCTTTATGGAGCTGTGATTGCGGATCATGGTGGGCCAGCAAGTTCAAGCCGTCCCACCGCGGATCCGACGACTCGTCGCCGTCCCCTGGCCTGCCGCCGGGCACCTCGGCGGCCAGGAGCGGGAGCTTCGAGCAGCCCTCGCCCGTGCACCCGCCGGGGCCGCCGTGCTCCTCCTCGCCCGCCTGCACAGGCGGTTGCCTCACGTCAAGCTGGTCGCTCCTGGCCTGGAGGAGCGTCCGGGCGTCGACCGCAGCCGTCTGGAGCTGCTCCGCAGCGATCGGGTTTGGCTCCTGCGGCGTGCCACCCGCCACCACCTCATCGCCGCTGCTGTCGTTGCTGCTGCTGTTGAGGTGCACGGCCACGTCGGGTTGCTGCTGCTCGCCTCGGAGCTGCTCGCCCGGCGCCTGCTCAGGCCGGGCCTGCTCGCTCGGCGTGTCGGACGCCTGACCGGACCCGAACGACGACCCATCCCCCTCACCATCGGCGGCGACCGCGCGGGTGCCGACGAGGGCGACCACGGCCAGGGTCAGGGCCACCACCCGGCCCCACCGCCGCAGGCGCCGGGGCGGGTTCGAGCGCGCTGGCGCGCTGGTCGGGGTGGCCGGTCGGGTGCGTCGGCGGGCGGCAGGCTGTGGCGAACCCATGGTGCACCTCGGACTCAGCGCTGGCTGGTGGGCGGCTGCTGGACCGAGCGCATGCCAACATCGAGGGGCAGCCTAACGCCCGACGGACTGTGACGGCGAGCATTGCCCACGTCCACGACGCCTCGTAGGCTGCGGCTCGCCGGCTCGGGGTGACGACGCATCCAGAAGTGGAGGACCACCATGATCAAGCGCGCGACGGTGGTTCACCCCCGCTCCGGTACCGACCGAGCCGAAGTGCTCCGGTACTGGAAAGACGTCCATGGTCCACTGATCGCGAAGGTCCCGGGCGTGAAGCGCTACGTGCAGAACCACTGCATCGAGAGCGCCCAAGGCCACGCCGAACCACCCTTCCTTGGGATCGGCGAGGTCTGGTTCGAGAGTCGCGAGGAGGCCGGTGGAGCAGCCTGCGCGCTTCCGATTGACGCTTGCCACGAGGCAGTGATCGACCGAGCCAACATGCTTGGGGTGCCGCCCTGCTGAGAACTGGCGCTACTCCCCTGGGTCGCCAACCCCGCTGAACAGCCCTCCAGGTGTGGGGAACCTGGCCGGATGGCCACTGCGACCGATCCGTGACCTAGATGTGACGATCGTGTGTCCAGTTTGGCTTGCCGGAGACGCCCTGCTTTCGTAGCATTCATCCCCCCCAGGACCTTCGTCGCGCCAGACCACCTTCGAGCAGCCGAACCGAGCCACGCCGCCTCGCCGGGCCGCGCGGCCGCGCTTCGGCCGGCTGCAGGCGCGGCCGCCAAGGAGCAGCGAATGGCCACCCCTCCCGCGCACGACTCCGAGGTCACGCACGCACCCGAGGAACCCGGCGGCGCGCTGTTCGTCGTCCGGGCGCTGGGCCCCGAACGCACGCACGCGGTCAGGGTCGCCGCCGGCGAGGAGCCGGCGGTGCTGCAGTGGCTCGAGATCACGGCACCCGAGCGGACCTCCGTCCAGCCGGTCCTGAAGGGCCAGGCGATCGGCGGGCAGGTGCCGTCGCCGCCGGGCGTCCATCCGAACACCCAGGTCGCCCGTGCGATCGGCTTCCTCGCGACCGCGATCGCCCACCGCGCAGGGCCGCTGCCGGCTGTCGACCTCACCACGCTCGGCCTGCCAGGGTCCTACCTGGTCGGCCGGCGCCTGCCGGCCGTCCCCGAGGACCGGCTGGTTGCGCTGCCGGTCCCGGAGGCGGGCGCGGCCGAAGGCAGCCCAGCCGGGGTGATCGCCCTCCAGCCGTCGCAGGAAGGGATGGCGCGCGCCCCGATCGTGGGGGTCGGCATCCCCGACAGCGTCCACACCGGCGCCGACCCGGGCGAGGAGCCGGCGGCTCCCCCCGTCCCGCGCCCCCCGGCGGCAGCCGCGGCCACCTCCGGCCCGCCGACCGCAGCCGCCGCCCCGGGTCCTGCGATGACAGCAGCGGCGGCCTTCGGCCCGCCGACGAAGCCAGCGGCCGTCCCCGGGCCGACGAAGCCCGCACCCGCGGCAGCGGCAGCGGCAGCGGCAGCGGCAGCGGCAGCGGCACCGGCAGCGGCAGCGGGAGCGGCACCGGCACCGGCACCGGCACCGACACCGACGCCGGCACCGGCAGCGGCACCGGCGATGGCACGGTCGGCACCGGCGATGGCCGGACCGGCACCGGCACCGCTGGAAGCGGCGACCGCGGGACCGACCCCGTCCCGGCCGAACGCGGCAGCAGGACCGGTGGCCTTCCGCCCACCGCCGCCGCCCCGACCGGCCGCGGCGGGATCGGCGGCGGCAGGACCGGTGGCCTTCCGCCCACCGCCGCCGCGCGCGGCGGCGGGACCGCTGGCGTCCCGCCCGGCGACGGGCGGCGGCGGGCGGCGGGACAGGTCACCGGCGCCGGCCGCCGGGGCGGCCGGCGCCGGTGGTTCCGGCGCGCAGCCGCGTGGGCCCGAGCCGGCGGCCGCGCCGATGTCGCAGCTCCGGCGGGCGCGCGCCCGGGTGCAGGCGATGCGGGCGTCGGCGCGCCTCGACCAGCTCCCGCTGTGGTCCAAGCTCACCGCGGCGGTCGTCGCCGCCGTCCTGAGCGTCGCGGCACTGGCGGCCCTCACCGGCTCGTTCGAGCAGCACTCCTCGCAGCGCCGCCAGGCCGCGCCGCCCACGGCGCAGGGGCAGCAGCGCGCGCTTGACGCCGTGGTGCCGGCGCCGCCCCAGCGCACCGGGGTCACCACCGCGCCGAGCCGGGCCGGCACGACGGCGACCTCGCGCCCCCGGCCGACCGCCCAGCCGTCACGCCGCGCGGGGACCCCCGCGGCGGCCGCCGCGCCCACCGCGCAGGCTCCCCCGCCTGCCACCAGGCCCGCGTCCAGGCCGGCCCCGGCGGCCGGCGCAGCCACCGGGCCGCCCACCCGCCGGGCCACGCCGCAGCGGATCCCGTCCATGGTCAGCGTCCAGACGGACTGGACGTTCGAGGACCCCGAGACCGTCGAGCAGGGCGTCTGGGAGTACGAGATCGTCAGCGCCTGCGAGGACTGCGGCCTCGCGGTGCTGAGCGACCCGACGCCGTACGCGGTGGTGGTGGACGTCCTGGAGGACGGCGACGACGTGGACCTCGTGTGCCAGCTCCACGGTGACCCGGCGACCGACGGGTACGCCGTGTCGGACGTGTGGTACTTCGTCCAGGGCACGGGCTGGATCTCGGCGCTGTACGTCGACATCCCCGGACCACTGCCCCGGTGCTGAGACCCCGCGGGGCTCCGCCCCCGGTGGACGCCTGAGCCACCGGCCGACCCCGCGCGCGTGACCGCGCGCGCTCGGGTCGGCAAGGAGCCGTGGCGGCCGAGGTCGCGCGCTCGTTTGCTGCCGCGGTGCCGCCTTCCGTAGCATCCCGACTGCTCCCAGGGACGTCGTCCCGCCGGACCACGAGAGACAGGCCCAACCCCCGCCGAATGGCGCCGCCAGTCCGGGCGCCGCGCTGCGGCGTGGCCGTACGGGTTGGCGCTGGCTCGCAAGGAGCACTGCAGATGCCGACCACTCGGACCCCCGGCCCGGGGATGCCGTCCGCGCCCGGCCCGCCCGTCGCGAGCGCGCTCTTCCTGGTGCGGACCGACGACGGCGGGACGAGGGTGACGAAGGTGGCGCCCGGCGAGGAGCCGGCGTTGCTTCGCTGGCTCGAGCTGCAGGCACCCGGGCCGAGCGCGTTCCAGCGCGTCGTCCAGGGACAGGAGATCGGCCGGCAGCTCCCCGCGCCGCAGCAGGTGCGGCCGGCGACCCGCATCGCCACCGCGATCGGGTACCTGGCGACCGCGCTCACCCGCCAGGACGAGCCGTTCCCGGCGGTCGACCTGAACACCCTGGGCCTGCCGGGGTCGATGCTGGTGGCGCGGAGCCTGCCGAGCATCCCCGGTGCCCGGCCTGCACCGCCCGCAGCCGGGCCCCCTGGGACGGCCGGGCGGCTTGCCGGGGTGATCGCGCTGGTCCCCTCCAGGCCGGGAAGCGTGCTCACCTCGAGCCTGCACGTCACCCTGCCCGAGTCCGTCCGCGTCGAGGAGGCGTCGAGCGCGCTCGCGGAGCCGCCGGGCCGGCCGCGGCGCGAGACGGACGCGGACCCGTGGGCGACGGCTCCCGGCGGCGAGCCGCTCCCCGGCCGCCCGCCCGGCCGGCCGGCGGCCGCGGTTCATGCGGCCCGGGCGGGCCGCATGAACCGCGACACCACCCGCAGTGCCCGCTCGAACGGCGCAGGAGACCCGGCTCCCCCGGACGACGACACCGGCCGTACGCAGCGCGTGACGCAGGCGGGTGCGCGCCGGCGGTGGCCGCCGGCGCGCACCCGCCTGGTCGTCGCCGTCCTCGCCGCCGGGTTGTGCGCGGCGGTGCTGCTCTATCTCGCCGGGATCGAGCGCTCCTCCGCGCGCCGGCCGGCGGTGCCCGTGGCCGGTGGTGACCTGCCCGCCACCACCGCCGGGGCGCCGCCGGGCGCGCAGGTGGCACCCGCGGCTCCGGCCTCCACGGCCTCCACGGCGACGACGGCCCGGCGGCCGCCGCCCGCCGGGCCCGCTGCCGGGCCCACCGCGCAGCCGCCGCGGACGACGGCCGCCGAGGCCACGGGCGCGGCACACGCGTTGATCCCCGTCATCCCCGCAGCAACCGCCAGCGCCGCAGAACGGGACACGAATCCCGCCGCGACGGACCGGCAGCCCGGAGAGTCCACCCGCCGGGCCGGCGGGTCGCCGCGCCCGCAGCTCCAGAGGACCCAGGGGACCGAGCAGCCGGATCCGGTCCCGACCACGACCGCAGCCGCCGGCGGCGGTCCGCCGGATCCGGGCGGCGAGGCTGCCGGCCCCTGGCGCTACCAGGTCGAGGGCACCTGCGCCGGCGGCGGCTGCGGCCTGAAGGTCCGCACCTCGCCGGCGCTGGACGCACCCGCCATACAGGAGCTGACGGACGGCGATCCGCTGGACGTCGCCTGCCAGGCGCTCGGGGCGCAGGTCGGGAACGCGGCGGCCTCCTCGGCGGTCTGGAACCGTCTCGCCGGTGGCGGCTGGGTCCCCGACCTGTACGTGTCCACACCGGGCGGCGGCTTCAGCCCGCCGATCCCCGCCTGCTGACCTGCCCGCGCGGACGCCGAAACTCGCGTGATCCGGGGCGGCCCGGACCGCTACCGTGCTCGGAGCTCACCTCACCGCCCGGTTCCACGGACCGCGGCACGCGGTCGGCCGGGGCGGGACGCGAGCGCCGGGATCGTGCTGCACGTCACCCAGCTGACCGTCGAGGCCGGCCACCACCTGCTGGCCGACGAGGTCAGCTTCACCGTCGGGCCGGGCGAGGTCGTGGGGCTGGTCGGCCCCAACGGCGCGGGCAAGACCACGCTGCTGGCCACGATCGCCGCCGCGGCGCGCGACCCGCGCGCCCGCGCGGTGACCATGACCGGCCCGTTCGCCTGGCTGCCGCAGGAGTCGCCACCGGCCGGCGCCACCACCGGCCTGGAGCGCGTGCTGTCGGTGCGCGGGATCGACCGGCTCCAGGCACAGGTGGAGGCGGCCCGGCGCCGGATCGACTCGGCACCGGACGGCCGTGGCCGCGACCGCGCGGTGCGCGCCTTCGGCAACCTCCACGACCGCTTCGAGGTCGCGGGCGGCTACCGGGCCGAGGCCGAGGCCAGGCAGATCGCCGCCGGGCTCGGCGTGCCCCCCGCGCTGCTCGACCGCCCGCTCGGCGCCCTCTCGGGCGGTGAGCGGCGTCGTGTCGAGCTGGCCAGGGTGCTGTTCAGCGAGGCGCGGACGCTCCTGCTCGACGAGCCGACCAACCATCTGGACGCCGACGCCAAGCGGTGGCTGGCGTCGTTCCTGGGCGCGTTCCCCGGCGGCGTCCTGGTCGTCTCCCACGACCTGCCGCTGCTGGACCGCGACCTGACCGCGGTCCTCGCCCTGGACCCGATGGCCGCGTCGGCCGAGACCTACAAGGGCACGTACAGCGAGTATCTGGCCGCGCGCGAGGCGCGCGCCGCGAGTGAGGCCAAACGGCGCAAGATTCTCGAGCGCGATATCAAGCGGCTGTCGGCCTTCGTCGAGCGCTACCTGCACTCGAACGAGGTGATGGCCCGCCGCGCGATCGTCACCGAGCGGCGTGTGGAGCGGATGAAGGCGACGCTGGCGCCGGAACGCCGACGCCGCGCCCGGGTCGCGGTGCGCTTCCCCGAGCCGCCGCCGGTCGGCCGGGTGGCGCTCGAGGTGAAGGCGCTGGCGCGCAGCTACGGCGGGCCGCCGGTCTTCTCCGACCTGTCGTTCGACCTCGGCCGCGGCGAGCGGCTGCTGATCCTCGGCCTCAACGGCGCCGGCAAGTCCAGCCTGCTGCGGATGCTCGCCGGAATCGACCCGGTCACCGACGGCGAGGTGCACTGGGGCCACGGCGCCCGGTTCGGCTACTACGCCCAGGAGCACGAGGGCCTCGACCCCGCCGTCACGCCGATGGACCTGCTGCGCGACACCGCCCGCCAGCCCGACGACGTGCTCCGGGGCGTGCTCGGCCACTTCCTGCTCGGCGGCGACCAGGCCGAGCAGCGGGTGCGCACCCTCTCGGGCGGGGAGAAGACCAAGCTGGCGCTCTCCCGCCTGGTGGTCAGCGCCCACAACGTGCTGCTGCTCGACGAGCCGACCAACAACCTCGACGTGCAGGCGGTCGAGGCGCTGCGCAGCGCGCTCGCGACCTACCGCGGCGCGGTCGTGCTGGTCAGCCACGACACGCCGTTCGTCGAGTCGTTCGCGCCCGACCGGGTGCTGATCATGCCCGACGGCGGCGTGGACGTCTGGGGCGACGCCTACGCGGAGCTGGTGGCGCTGGACTGAACGGCGCCGGAGGGGTCCGCATGGCGCGCGCCCCGGGAGGGTCGAGCCGCTCCCGGGGCGCGCAACCCGCCAGGTGCGGCCTCAGGCGGTGACCGCCCGCCGGCGGCCCGCGAGCGCCACGTACAGGGCGAGCGCCGCGGTGACCAGGTGCAGAAGGTTGTCGGCCTGGTTGAGCGCGAGGATGTTGGCGCCGTTGTCACCGGTGACGAACAGGCCGAGGACCCCGACGACCGCGTAGACGGCGCCGATCAGCAGCGTGACCGAGCGCGCGGTCTCCTCGCTCCTCGACGAGTACAGCCAGAGCCCGCCCACGGCGAGGTGGACGATGTTGTGCAGGGGGTTCAGGTCGAACAGGATCAGGGTGTCGCCCTGGCTGCCGGCGAAGTTGTCGAAGCCGGTGACGAAGAACCCGACCACCCCGACCAGCAGGTAGACGATTCCGAAGACCTGCGCGAAGCGCCGCACGTCCATGCTGGACCCCTCCCGAAGCTCGGCGCCGGGGGGTTCCCGGCTCACCGTTCATTCGTCTGGACCTGGCAGGAAGGTTGGTGGGTTACGAAAAAAAGGGGGCCGCGGCGCGTTACGCGACCGGCGGACGCGGATCGGTCCGATCTGCCTGCGACTGGACGCCCGGGCGCGGTACGCTCGCGGTCGAACAGCGCGACCCCGGAGGATCGATCCGATGCCCGACACGCCACAGGCCAACCTGGTCCCCATCGTCATCGAGCAGACGAGCCGGGGAGAGCGCTCCTTCGACATCTTCTCCCGGCTGCTGAAGGACCGGATCATCTTCCTCGGCACCCCGATCGACGACACGATCGCCAACCTGGTCATGGCCCAGCTCCTCCACCTGGAGAGCGAGGACCCCGAGAAGGACATCTCGATCTACATCAACTCGCCCGGCGGCAGCATCACCGACCTGCTGGCGATCTACGACACGATGCAGTACGTCAAGCCCGACGTGAGCACGATCTGCATGGGCATGGCGGCCAGCGCCGCCGCGGTGATCCTGGCCGCCGGCGCCAAGGGCAAGCGCTACGCGCTGCCGCACTCGACGATCCTCATCCACCAGCCGTCCGGCGGGGCGCGCGGCCAGTCCGCCGACATCGAGATCCAGGCGCGCGAGATCCTGCGCCTGCGCCAGCTCCTGGACGAGATCATGGCCAAGCACACCGGCCAGACCGTGGAGAAGATCTCCCGCGACACCGACCGCGACTTCATCATGAGCGCCGAGCAGTCGCTGGAGTACGGGATGATCGACGAGATCATCACCGCCCGCCAGGTGGTCCCGGTGATCGGCTCGACCACGGTCCCCGACGGCGTCAGCCGGCCCGAGTCTGACGGCCAGATGGAGCCGACCGCGGCACCGCCCGCCTCCTGACCCGCGGGTCCGGCGACCGCGAGCGTGAGCACGGCCGGCGCGCCGCGCTGCGTCGTCTTCGACCTCGACGGCGTCATCGCCGACTCCGAGCCGCTGCACGCGCGCGCCAACGCGGAGTACTTCGCCGGCCTCGGACCCGGCCTGGTCGACGAGGCGCTGCTGGACTCGATGATGGGCCGCAGGGTCCGCGACCTCACCGACGTGGTGGCCCGGCGCAGCCGGCGGCCTCCCGACGAGGTGTTCGCCGAGCGCGAGCGCGTGTTCTGGCGGCTGCTGGAGGAGGGACTCGAGCCGCGGCCCGGGGTGCAGGAGGCGATCGCGCGCCTGCGCGCGGCCGGCCTCACGCTCGCGGTCGCCAGCTCCGGCACGCGCGGGTACGTCGCGCACGTGCTGCGCGCGCTCGGGATCGCCGACCGGTTCGCCGCCATCGCCACCGGTGAGGACGTCCGGCGCGGCAAGCCCGCCCCCGACGTCTACCTGCTGGCCGCCGAGCGGCTGGGCGTGGCGCCCGGCGTCTGCGCGGCGGTCGAGGACGCCCCGGCCGGGGTGGCCGCCGCCCGCGCGGCGGGCATGCACGTGGTGGCGGTCCCCGACGGCCGCACGGTGGGGATGGACTTCACCGGCGCCGACGCCGTGGTGCCCGACCTCGCCGGCGCAGCCGACTGGCTGCTCGCGCTCACCCGGTGAGGCGCCGTGACCAGGGCTCAGGACCGAGGATCAGGGTCGCGCCGGTCGCGTTCCGGCCGGCGGTTCATGCTCCCGGACCTGAACCCCTCGAGGTCGAGGGTCACGTAGGTGAAGCCGACCTCGCGCAGGCCGGCGGCGAGCCGTTCGCGCGCGCCCGGCGCCACCAGGCCGGGCAGGTCCTCGGCGGGGACCTCCACGCGGGCGAGGTCGCCGTGGTCGCGGACGCGCAGCTGCGCGACCCCGAGCGAGCGGACGAGCGCCTCGGCGCGCTCCACCCGGGACAGGTGCGCGGGGCTGACCGCCAGCCCGTAGGCCACCCTGGAGGCGAGGCAGGCGGCGGCGGGCTTGTCCCAGGTGCGCAGCCCCATGGAGCGGGACACGGCACGCACGTCGGCCTTGCTGAAGCCGGCGTCGGCGAGCGGGGTGAGCACGCCGCGCTCGGCGGCGGCCCGCTGGCCGGGACGGTGGTCGCCGAGGTCGTCGGTGTTGGTCCCGGTCGCCAGCGCCAGCCCCTCGGCCGCGGCCAGCGGGCCGAGCACGTCGAACAGCTCGGACTTGCAGAAGTAGCAGCGGTCGCGGCCGTTGGCCAGATACCCGGGACGCTCCTGCTCGAACGTGCGCACGACCAGGTGCCGCACGCCGAGATCCGCCGCGAACGCCCGGGCGTCGGCCAGCTCGCGCTCGGCCAGGCTCGGGGACACGCCCGTGGCGGCGACCGCGCGGTCGCCGAGGGTCTCGGCGGCGGCGGCGAGCAGGAACGCCGAGTCCGCCCCGCCCGAGAACGCCACCATCACCCCGGCCGCGGCCTCGAGCGCGGCCCGCAGCCGTGCGCGCTTGGCGGCAAGTGGTTCCACCCGGCGATTGTAGGTGCGGGCACACAAGCGGGGACGGACCCATGGTGGGTCCGTCCCCGTCAGCCCGCGCTCTCGAGGTGCTCAGAAGTCCATGTCGCCGCCGCCCGGCATGCCGCCGCCGGCCGGTGCCTTCTCCTTCTCGGGCTTGTCGGCGACGACCGCCTCGGTGGTGAGGAACAGGCCCGCGATCGAGGCGGCGTTCTGCAGCGCCGAGCGGACGACCTTCGCCGGGTCGGCGATGCCGGCCTTGAGCATGTCGGCCCACTCGCCGGTGGCGGCGTTCAGACCCCAGCCGGCGTCCAGGCTGCGCACGCGCTCGGCCACGACGCCACCCTCGAGACCGGCGTTGGTCGCGATCTGCTTGAGCGGCTCCTCCAGCGCGCGGCGGACGATCGTCGCGCCGGTCGCCTCGTCGCCGGTCAGGTCCAGCTTGACCAGTCGCTCCTGCGCCCGCAGCAGGGTCACGCCGCCGCCGGGGACGATGCCCTCCTCGACCGCCGCGCGGGCGTTGGAGACGGCGTCCTCGACGCGGTGCTTCTTCTCCTTCAGCTCGACCTCGGTGGCCGCGCCGACCTTGATGACCGCCACGCCGCCGGCGAGCTTGGCCAGCCGCTCCTGCAGCTTCTCGCGGTCGTAGTCGGAGTCGGTGTTGTCGATCTCGGTCTTGATCTGCTGGATCCGGCCCTTGATGTCCTCCTCGGAGCCGGCGCCCTCGATGATCGTGGTCTCGTCCTTGGTGACGACGATCTTGCGGGCCTTGCCGAGCAGGTCGAGGCTGATGTTCTCGAGCTTGAGCCCGACCTCCTCGCTGATGACCTGGCCGCCGGTGAGGATCGCGATGTCGGCCAGCATCGCCTTGCGGCGGTCACCGAACCCCGGCGCCTTGACCGCGACCGACCTGAAGGTGCCGCGGATCTTGTTGACCACCAGGGTCGCCAGCGCCTCGCCCTCGACGTCCTCGGCGATGACCACCAGCGCCCGGCCGGCCTGGACGACCTTCTCGAGCACCGGCAGGAGCGCCTGCGCCGAGGAGATCTTCTGGTTGGCGATCAGGATGTAGGGGTCCTCGAAGACCGCCTCCATGCGGTCCTGATCGGTGACGAAGTAGGGCGAGATGTAGCCCTTGTCGAACTGCATCCCCTCGGTGAAGTCCAGCTCCATCCCGAAGGTGTTGGACTCCTCGACGGTGATGACGCCGTCCTTGCCGACCTTGTCCATCGCCTCGGCGATCTTGCGGCCGATCTCCGCGTCCTGCGCGCTGATCGCGGCGACCGAGGCGACCTCCTCCTGCGTCTCGATGTCGCGCGCCTGGTTGGCGATCGACTCGGCGACGGCCGCGACCGCCCGCTCGATCCCGCGCTTGAGCGCGATCGGGTTGGCGCCGGCGGTGACGTTGCGCAGGCCCTCGTGGACCATGCTCTGCGCCAGGACGGTCGCGGTCGTGGTGCCGTCGCCCGCGACGTCGTTGGTCTTGGTGGCGACCTCCTTGGCGAGCTGGGCGCCGAGGTTCTCGTAGTGGTCCTCGAGCTCGATCTCCTTGGCGATCGTCACGCCGTCGTTGGTGATCGTGGGCGCGCCCCACTTCTTGTCCAGGACGACGTTGCGCCCCTTGGGGCCGAGCGTCACCCGGACCACGTTGGCGAGCTTGTCGACGCCCGACTCCAGCGAGCGCCGCGCGTCGCTGTCGAACAGCAGCTGCTTTGGCATGGGTCCCCTGTCCTACTTCTTGTCGACGATCGCGAGCAGGTCCCGGGCGGAGAGGACCAGGTAGTCCTCGCCCTCGAGGGTCACCTCGGTGCCGCCGTACTTGGAGTAGACGACGGTGTCGCCGACCTTGACGTCCAGCGGCACCCGCTGGCCGTCCTCGAAGCGGCCGGGCCCGACCGCGATGACCTCGCCCTGCTGGGGCTTCTCCTTCGCGGTGTCGGGGATGACCAGGCCCGACGCGGTCCGCTCCTCGGCCTCACCGGGCCTGACCACGACGCGGTCCTCGAGCGGCTTCAGACTGCCCATGCGACTCCTCCTTCGTGCCGACGAACCGGCCGCCAGACAGGCCGGCCACCTCGACGCGCCGACCCCGGACCACGGGGTCGCGCAACCCTTTTGGAGTGCCACCGGAAACGAGCGTGCATGACGGTGGCGGCGGGCATGTTAGCACTCAAATACCAGGAGTGCTAGCAGCCGGCACCCCGCCCTGCCAGCGGGCTGGCCGCCCGGGCCACGGGCTCAGGCCGGGCGGTGACGCGCGCGCCGCGGCGCGCGCCGGCCGACGCCCGGGACGATCCGCAGACCGGGGTCGGCGTCGACGTCCAGCGGGGTCCGCTCCCCCCGCTCCAGCGCCACCGTCCCCGCGACCGCCACCATCGCGCCGTTGTCGGTGCACAGCGCGGGCGAGGGCACGATCAGGCGGATCCCGGCGGCCTGCGCCTCGGCGGCCATCCGCTCCCGCAGCCGCGTGTTCGCCGCCACCCCGCCGGCCAGCACGATCGTCCCGAGCCGCTCGCGCCGTGCCGCGCTGACCACCTTGGCGACCTGCACGTCGACCACCGCCTCCTGGAACGAGGCCGCGACGTCGGCCGGGTCGGCGCTCTCGTGGCCGCGCACGTAGCGCAGCACCGCCGTCTTCAGCCCCGACAGCGAGAAGTCGTCGGTCCCGTCGTGCAGCAGCGAGCGCGGGAACTCGACCGCCGCCGGGTCGCCGGAGCGCGCCAGCCGGTCGATCACCGGGCCGCCCGGGTAGCCGAGGCCGAGCAGCCGCGCCACCTTGTCGTACGCCTCGCCGGCCGCGTCGTCGATCGTCTGGCCCAGCACCCGGAACGAGCCGTCGGGCTCCATGACCAGCAGGCTGGTGTGCCCGCCGGAGACGATGAACGTCGCCGCAGGCAGCGGCAGCGGCCCGTGCTCCACCACGCACGCGTACACGTGCGCGACCAGGTGGTTGACGCCGATCAGCGGGCGGTCCAGGGCGAGCGCGTACGCCTTCGCCGCCGCCACCCCGACCAGCAGCGGACCCGCCAGGCCCGGCCCGAGCGTGACCGCGATCGCGTCGATGTCGCGCAGCCGCACCCCGGCGAGCGCGCACGCCTCCTCCACCGCCGGGTGCAGCAGGTCCACATGCGCGCGGGAGGCGACCTCGGGCACCACGCCGCCGTAGCGCGCGTGCAGCTCGTGGCGCGCGACCACGTTGGAGCGGATGCGCCGCCCGGACTCGACCACCGCGGCCGCGGTCTCGTCGCAGGACGTCTCGATACCCAGGGTCAACATGTCAGCGACAGGGTGCGGGGACCACAGGCGGCGCGCCGGGCATCAGCGGACCTCGCGCGGGGTCGGGATGCGCAGGGCGAGGTCGGACAGGCGGCGGTCGTAGGCCTCGCCGCGCAGGCCCTCGGCCCACATGATCAGGGCGTCCTCGCCGGTCTCGGCGTAGTAGTTCTTGCGGATCCCGACCGGGGCGAAGCCGAACTGCTGGTAGAGGTGCTGCGCCTTGTGGTTGGCGACCCGGACCTCCAGGGTGCACGCGGTGGCGTCGCGCCGGCGGGCCTCGGTGACCAGCGCGTACATGACCCGCGAGGCCACCTTGCGCCGGTGGTGGTCGGGGTCGACGGCCACGTTGGTGATGTGCGCCTCGTCGCCGAACGCCATCAGCCCGCCGTAGCCCACGACCCGCCGGGACGAGCGGGCGACCACGTAGAAGCGGGTCGAGCGCTGCACGATCTCCGACAGGAACAGCGCCATCGTCCACGGCCGCGGGTACACGCGCCGCTCGATGTCCAGCACCTGGCCCAGATGCCGCCGCCGCATCGGCAGCAGCTCGATCGGCAGCGGCGGCAGGGGGCCGTCGTGCGAGGTCCGGGGCGGGTGCAGCGTCGCCATGGCCTACTCCACCGTCCGCCTGGTCAGGCCGGCGACCTGCCGCTCGGCGTTGGGATCGATGTCAGGGCGGCGAAGGTACAGCGGCGAGACCTCGAAAGGCGAGACGAACTCCTCGCGCTCGAAGCGTGGCACCGCCAGCTCCACCAGCCAGCTCGCGGACGGCCACGACTGCGCCGGCGGGCCGAGCTCCACGTGCTCGCGCAGGCGCTCGAACGCGTGCCGGTAGGCGAGCGCGCCGTCGCCGACCAGGAGCACCTCCTCGCCCCGCGCCTCGATCCCCGCCGCCAGCTCCTCGGGCCGGATGACCTGCGGCTGGGTGAGCCGCACGGTCCCGCCGGGCACCTGCCGGTAGAGGCCGGCGAAGACCTCTCCCCGGCGGCCGTCGATCACCGCGCACACCATGCGGCGCGCGAACCGCTGGCCGTAGGCGAGCAGGTCCAGGCTGGGCACGGCCACCATCGGGCGCCCGCACGCATGGGCCAGGGCCTTGGCGCTGGCGACCCCTACCCTGAGCCCGCTGAACAGCCCCGGGCCCACGCCGACGGCGACGCCGCCGAGGGCGGACGCCTCGATCCCGGCCTGCTCGAGCAGCCAGCGCACGGCCGGCGCCAGGAGCCGGGCGTGGCCACGCTCGGCCCGGACGTCCATGGCGGCCAGCGTCCCCTGCTCCGACCCGATCGCGACGCTCGTCACAGGTGTGGCGGTGTCGATTCCCAGTACGAGCACACGCCCCCCTGCCGAAGGGATCCACCCCGGGGATCCACCCCGGGGATCCACCCCGGGGAT
>Ga0126377_10001246_pt1 | contig 16485 bp, 15 predicted proteins | sample PanSoiMetPlot_22_FD_92647 | JGI IMG/M metagenome (GOLD analysis project Ga0126377, IMG submission 92647) | Tropical forest soil microbial communities from Panama - MetaG Plot_22 | ecosystem: Environmental > Terrestrial > Soil > Tropical forest > Bulk soil | place: Panama | collected 2016-02-17 | reverse complement strand
GCGCCCATCCGACCGAGCAGGTGGTCACCGACCCGGATCGAGTTCGCCATCGCGGTGAGCGCCGGGTTGACCGCACCGATGGCCGGGAACACGCTTGTGTCGACGACGTACAGGTTGTCGACCTCGTGCGTACGGCAGTCCGCGTTAACCACCGACGTCGCCGGGTCGTTGCCCATCCGCGCGGTGCCGGCCTGGTGTGCACACCCGGCGATCGGGATGGTGGTCTTCATGTATGCGAAGCGGTGGACGGCGTGGTCTTCATGCATACCGAGACCGCCGAGCATGGACTTGAACTGCTTGTAAAGCCGGTCGGCGGCGGTCGGGTTGCTCGGTTCGTACGCGAGCCGGATGTTGTCGTCACTGTCGAGCGTGACCCGGTTGTCCGGCCTCGGCAGATCCTCCGTGGACAGCCAGAAGTCAACGGCATGCTTCGCGATGTCCTCCAACGAGAACATCGGTGCCAGCTTCGCGATCGACTTCTCGCCACGGTAGTGCTCGGGCTGCGACTTGCCGATCATCTGGATGTTGCCCATCGGGTACGGGAAGTCCGGTCCCTCGAAGTAGAAGTCGTTGACCCCGAGCGTCTTCTGGAAGATCGTCGGGTTCGGTTCCCTGGACAAGGCCAGGATGGCCTGGCTGTCGTGGAACATGAAGTTGCGCCCGACCTGGTCCGAGCCGTTCGCGAGGCCGTTCGGGTGCTTGTCGGTAGCCGAGCTCAGCAGCAGCTTGGCCGTGTTGGCCGCACCGCACGCCACCACGACGATGTTCGCCGCGTAGGACTCCTGGTGACCGTCGTGGTCAACGATGACCTTCGTGACCTCGTTGCCTGGTCCATTCGTCTCCAGACGCACGGCCATCGCATCGGTCAGGAGCGTGACGTTGTCGAACTTGAGTGCCGGCCGAACACCCATCACCTCGGCATCCGACTTCGCGTGCAGCGGACACGGGAACCCGTCGCACGAATTGCACTTCACGCAGATGCTGTACGGCATGTTCGCCTCGTTGAGCCGCACGCCGCAAGGCGCGTGGAACGGGTGATAGCCGGCCGCCGCGAGATCGTCGGACAACTGCTGGATGCGTGGCTCATGCGATACCGGCCCGAACGGATACGGAGTGCCGGACGGGCCTTCGGTCGGATCTTCGCCGTGTACGCCGTGCACCGCGTACATCTGCTCGGCCGCCGAGTAGTACGGCTCCATGTCGAAGTACGAGATCGGCCACGCCGGCGAGATCCCGTCGTGGTGCCGAAGCTCGCCGAAGTCGCGCTCCCGCAACCGGTACAGCGCGGCGCCGTACATCTTCGTCGCACCGCCCACGAAGTAGTGCACCTGCGGCTGGAACGCCTTGCCCTTGTGGTCCGTCCAGCTGTCCTTCGAGATGTAGCGGCCGTCGACGAACACATCGCCGGTGTCCCAATTCTCCGGTTCGCGCGGTAGATAGCCGCCGCGTTCCAGCAACAGGATCCGCTTGCCAGACGGCGCCAAATGACGAGCGAGCGTACCGCCGCCCGCGCCGGTACCGATGATGATGACGTCGAATGCGGATGGGATATCGCCATTGGTCATGACATCTGCTCCGGAAGAATTTCGGCGACGACGATGCGGCTGGCCGCGTCGATCAGCGCCAGGTGCGAGAACGCCTGCGGGAAGTTGCCGAGATGGCGACCGGTGCCCGGCTCGAACTCTTCGGCATAGAGGCCGAGCGGCGACGCCACGCGCAGCAGCTTCTCCATGAGGTCGCGAGCGCGAGCCATCTCGCCCACCATGGCGAGCGCCGACACGAGCCAGAACGAGCAAATCAGGAACGTGCCTTCCTTGCCGCTCATGCCGTCGTCGGTCTCGCTGGTGTCGTACCGCAGCACGAACCCGTTCTCGGTCAGCTCGTCGGCGATCGCGTCAACCGTCTTGCGCAACCGCTCATCGTCCGGCGGCAGGAAGCCGAACATCACAGCGAGCAATGTCGACGCGTCCAGCGCGTCGGTGTCGTAGTGCTGGCGTAGCACACCACGGTCGCTCACGCCGTGGGCCAGGATGTCGGCCTTGATTTCGTCGGCCGTCTTGCGCCAGTCCGTAGCCTTTGCGTCCTCGCCGGCCACGGAGGCGAGCTTGGCGGCACGATCCATCGCGACCCAGCACATGAGCTTCGACGACACGTAGTGTTTCGGTGCGCCGCGCGCCTCCCAGATGCCCTGGTCCGGGTTCTTCCACACGCGGGTCGCGCACGCCGCCTGCGATTCCACGATCGGCCAGAGCCGCCGCGGCAGTCGCTTGCTGTGCTGGACATGCAGCAGGATCGAGTCGAGAACGGCACCGAAGACGTCGTTCTGCTTCTGGTTCCACGCCGCGTTGCCGACCCGAACCGGATGCGCACCCTCGTATCCAGACAGTTCGTCGCGCGTCTCCTCGGTCAGGTCGCGCCGACCGTCGATGCCGTACATGATCTGCAGCGAGCCATCCTCGGTCGGTTCCACGTCGGCCACGAACTGCATGAACTCGTCCGCCTCCCAGTCGAGCAGGAGGTAATGCAGCGCGCGGAGTGTGAATGTCGAATCTCGCATCCAGGTGAACCGGTAATCCCAGTTGCGCTCGCCGCCCGGCGTCTCGGGAAGGGACGTCGTCGACGCCGCGAGCGTCGCTCCGGTCGGCATGTAGGACAGTCCCTTGATGGCGAGCGCGGAACGCTGAAGGTGTTCGCGCCAGCGATGGTCCGGCATGCGCGAGTTCTCTAGCCAGGTCCGCCAGAACAAGGACGTCTCGTCGATCATCGCCTTCGCTGCGTCGAACGTCTCCGGCGCGGCGAGATCGTGAGACCAGGACATCGCGCAGTACATGCGTTCGCCCGCCGCCAGCGTCCGCCGACCCCGGGCGCGGCCGGCCTCGATGCCGAGCGAAAGATCGGTACGAAGGCGGAATCGGACCCCGGCGCCGGTCGCGTCGGCCGCGTGCCGGTCGTCGTCACGCATCGACCATTCCGCCGTGGTACGGCCGTAGTCGAAGAGCGGTTCGCACACCATCTCGACCTCGACGTGGCCTGACGTGCACTCCACGGTGCGGACCAGCATGTGCCGTGCGTCGGCGTCGGCCGGCGGACGCGTGTGCGGAGTCACGACATCGTCGTGATCGACCGGGCCCATAACGAGAGCGTCGTGGACGATCAGCCACCCGGTCCGGGTGCGCCACGTCGTCTCCATCACGTTGGTACCGGGCACGTACCGCCGCGCGCTCGGGTGCACGATGCCGTACGGCCCGACCCGGAACACGCCGGCCTGGCGATCGAGGAGGCTGCCGAAGATGCTCGGCGAATCGAACGCCGGAACGCACAGCCAGTCGACCGAGCCGTCCGGCGCGATCAGCGCGCCGGTGTGGCAATCGGATAGGAATGCGTAATCCGCAATCGGCGCATAGGGCGAAACCGCCGCTGGCGTGGGTAGCGCACCCGCCGGTTTCTGCTCGTCGGTTGTTGGACGATCGAGTGTTGTTGTCATGACGTCACCCACGGTTCTCGCCAACCGCCGAAATCGGCGGTGATCTTGTCGGCTTCCTTCGGACCCCACGTGCCTGGCTTGTACGGATGTACCTTCGGCGGCTTGTCAAGCAGGGGCTGCATGACCCGCCACTCGTCCTCGATGCCGTCCTGTCGGGTGAAGCGCGCGCTGTTGCCGACGAGCGCGGCGTGCAGCAGCACCTCGTACGGCGTCGGTCCCTCGCCACCCTCCTGAGCGAACTCCATCTCGAGGTCGATCGGCTCCGGCTGAATCTGTCCGGCGCGCTTGGCCTCGAGATCGAAGCGGATGCCAGTGCTCGGGTCGAGCTTGATGACGAGCTGGTTTGCCTCCGGACGCTGTTCGCCCGCCATTCGCAGGCCGAGCCGAGGCGGCTCCTTGAACACCAGCCGGAACTCGGTCTGCGTTGCCTTCAGCTTCTTGCCGGTACGGATGAAGAACGGCACGCCCGACCAGCGCCAGTTGTCGATGTCGAGTCGTAGCGCCACGGATGTCTCGGTGGTGGAGTTCGGCGCGACGCCGTCGATCTTCAGGTAGCCGTCGTACTGGCCGCGCACGTAGTTCGCCGGATCGGCGGCCACCACCGCCTGCCACAGTGCGTCTTTGGCGTTGTTGAGCGTGTTCGGGTCGCGGCCGGCCGGCGGTTCCATGCCGCCGAGCGCGACGAGTTGCATGAGGTGATTGACGACGACGTCGCGCAGCGCCCCGACCGGGTCGTAGAAGTGGCCGCGGTCCTCGACGCCGAAGCTCTCGGCCATCGTGATCTGTACGCATTCGACGTAGTTGCGGTTCCACACCGGCTCGATCATCGTGTTGGCGAACCGGAAGTAGAGCAGCTCCTCGCTGCCCATCTTGCCGAGGAAGTGGTCGATCCGATAAAGCTGCGACTCGTCGATGTACTGGTGGATCTCGTCGGCGAGCGCAGTCGCCGAGGCCATGTCGTGGCCGAACGGCTTCTCCACCACGACGCGGCCGGTCTTCGTCAGGCCGGCGTGAGTCAGGTTGCCGATCACGGTGCCGAACAGCGAGGGCGGGATCTCCAGGTAGAACACCGGCATGGTGGCACCGCGCATCTTGTTCGCGACATCGTGGTACGTGCCCGCGTCGGTGAAATCGCCGGCCACGTATGACAAGCGGTCGGCGAACCGCTTGAACACCGCCTCGTCGATCTTCTCGCCGTTCGCCTCGATGCACTGGCGGGCGTGGTCCCGGAGATGCTTGTCCGTCCAGTCCTGCACGGCGACGCCGACGATCGGGCAGTCCAGCAGGCCGCGTTTCTCCAGCCGGTACAGCGAATCGAACGTCATCACCTTCGCTAGATCGCCGGTGATGCCGAAGATGACAAACACGTCGGCTGGTTGCGCGTTGGTGGCGTGATGGTCAGCCATGTCAGTCCTTATGTTCGTTGGTCGTTATGGTCGTCGATGGTTTGTCGGGCCTCGTGCCAATGAATGCGAGGCGTGTCGATGTGCGAGGCGGCCAGCAGTTCTGCCGACCGGTGGTGTGGCCGCACGTAGAAGTCCTCGGCCCACTGCATGAACGCACGGATCTCGGCGCCGGTGTTGGCGAGCAATTGGGCGTGCACACCGAGCCACGCCGCGAACGCGACCCGGCCGTGCAGCTCGTGACGGTGTTCACCGAGCTCGGCTATGGCCGCTCGCCGGCCGATCATCGCCATGATCCCCTTGTCGTGGTATTCGAATGGCTCTCGCTTGACGCCGGCCATCTCGGCCGAGATGTTGCGACCGGCCCAGTCGCCGGATTGCTGAGCCACGCTGCCGAGCTGAGGCAGGATCTCGCCGTCCGGGCCAGGGATGTTGGCCGCGTCGCCGACCGCGTACACGCCGGGATAGTCCTCGACGGTCAGGTCGGCGTTCACGGTGACGCGGCCGCCATGACCAACGTCGAGACCGGATGCCTCGACGACCGGTGACGCCTTCTCGCCGCCGCCCCAGATCGTGAGGTGCGTAGGGATCGTCGTACCGTCGCGGAGCGTGACGTGGTCGCGGGCAACTTCCGTTACGCCGGTGCCGAGCATCAGTTCCACGCCGCGATGCTTCAGCTGCTTTGTCGCGTACCCATGGGCTGCGTCGGAGAACGCGCCCAGCGGCGCGTCACCCATGTCGACGAGAATGATCCTTGCCGCGTCGATCGCCATGTCCGGATACCGGTGCGGCATGACGTCGTGGATCAACTCGGAAAGAGCGCCAGCAACCTCTACGCCGGTCGGTCCGGCGCCGACGATCACGAAGTTCAAGGCACCGTCGTCGACGAGGCGCGGCTGTTTCGCGACGTCTTCGAACAGTTGCAGCACGCGAGATCGCGCGCGCTTGGCATCCCGCAGCGAGTAGAGCGGGAACGCGTTTTCCGCAGCGCCGGCGGTGTTGAAGAAGTTCGGCTGCGCACCGGCCGCAAGGACGAGAAAGTCGGCCGTGAACGTGTCCCCATCGGCGAGTGTCACCGAGCGCGCGTGCGGATCAATCGCGGTGGCCTCCGCCATGCGCGCCGTGACGTTGTCGTGGTGCTTGAAGATCTCCTCGAGATCGAACGCTATGTCTGCCGGCGTCAACTCGGCGGTGGCGACTTGGTAGAGCAACGGCTGGAACTGGTGGAAGCCGTTGTTGTCAAACAGCGTCACCTGCGCTTGCGGATCACCCGCGAGGCGCTTCGCACAGGCGACACCGCCGAAGCCGCCGCCGACGATGATGATGTGTACGGGTTGCGAACCGGTCATGTGGAGCGCCCCCAGAACATCTGACAGCCCAGAACACCTGAAAGATCGCGTACGGCAGCGCACTCGGACCGAGCCCGGTAATCCGTCGAGATCGACGGTCGCGGCCGCCGTCTCGCGGTCGTCGTCTCACAGTCGTCGTCTCGCGGCCGCCGTCTCGTGATCCGGCTCGCGCTGTCTGCGACACGAACCGTGGCACCAGGCGCAGTCAGGGTGACATTCGCAAAGATCACATTACAGATAATCCGAGCATTTTTTGGAAAATGTCGGGATCACTCTGGATCGGGCGGCTAGCGCGCGAAAGTGCGACTTGACGGGCGTCGTCGAAGGTGTGACGACGCTGTGAGCCATCACGATCGCCTGTGTTGAGTCGCCTCTCCGGCATGTGCGGCGGACGTGCCGCGTAGCGGTTATCGCCGGGGGCTTGGAGACGGGGGGCTGGGCGACGCGGGGCTGGGCGACGCGGGGCTGGGCGCCGGGGGGCTGGGCGCCGGGATACCCGGAGTGGGTCGGCATTTGCTCGGCTCATCATCGCCCGCGACCACGTAGTCGCGACAGGTCGTGAAGTGGCTGTTGAACTGGCCGACGACGAATCCGGCGATCGCGACGACTGAAATGATCACAATGACCAGTGCTCGGATCCGCCGAGCGCGCATCTCGAATAAGCCGGGCGCCATCACGCGGACGAGTGCCCACAACGTCAACGGCACGGTTGCCAGGGTCAGCCAGGTGAGCGTCTGCTCGATGACGTGTAACGGACCGGTGGATCGGTAGATGGGTGCGATGCCCCGAAGTACGAACCACACCACCGGAATGCACAGCACCACCCGCGTCCACCACCAGACGCGCATCTTGTGCCGCAACACGATGGAACCGAGCAACAGCACGGTAGAGACCACGAAGATCTGGAACAGCCGGTAGTAGAACACCGTGTGATACGCGCCGAGAACGAACGCCAGATCCCAGATAAGCAACGACGCGGCGATCGTGGTCGCGAAGAAGGCGCGATAACCGGTCGGCTGGCCGCCGCGGGTGAAGCCGCGGAGAATGTCGTCGGCCGCCGAGAAGCGCCGTCGACTCCCCCGCGATCCGCGATCCGGCTCGTCGCCCGGTCCGTGCTCTGGCTCGCCGCCCGGCGGGCTGTCGTGCTCGCCGCCGGACTCGCTGCGAGGCTGGCTGTCACGAGTCACGCCGCACCGGCACCCGCATCAGTGGCCCATCACGACGGCGCTCATAACGATGTCGCCGGATCCGCGACACCGCGCCCGGCCGCGGCGGTATGAAGAGCCCATGCAGAGCAGCCGACCGCGCGACGAGATTCCACGGCGGAGCCGCTTGCCGCGCCAACGGTGGCGTGCGGCGATCCCAGTCGCGCTGCTCTGCCTCGGCGCGGCGATCGCCGGTTGCTCGAACAACGGTGGCGGCAATCCGTCGCCGAGTCCCACCACCACATCGCCGTCGGTCGCCCCGTCCAGCCCGCAGCCGACCGGGACCGCCGCCGCACTGTGCGACGCGGCGGCGAAGCTCAAGGCGTCGGTACAGAACCTCACGTCGCTCGATCCGTCGGCCGGACTGCCGGGTGTGCAGGCCGCCATCGACAACATTCAGGCCAGCCTCAACGAGTTCGCTGCGGCCGCACAGACGCAGTTCGCCCCACAGGTCGCCCAGATGCGAAGCGCGCTGGCAAATCTGAAGTCTGCGGTGGCGGCGGCGAGCGCCAGCCCCGGTTCCAACAGTGTCGGTGCGATCACCACCGCCGCAACCGGTGTCCTCGCCGCGTACAACTCGCTGCAGCAGGCGGTCTCGTCGCGCTGCGGCTGACGGCGCCATCCCCGGCTGGACGACGCCGACGTGGACCTCACCTGCCGTCACCGCGACCGCCCCTGATCACGACCCGCGACGCCGCGGGACCGACGGAACAACTCCGTCAGCGTATCCACTTCGCCCGGATCTGACATGCTAAGACAGTGAACGTACCGTTATGTTCCCCGCGTTGTCGCAGCCGTGCACGAGTCTGAGGGATCCGGTGCCGGAACCGGCGATGCCATCTCGCCGCATTCGGCCGCCGCAAACGCACGCGCCGAGTCGTTCCTTCGCTCGCGACGGTACGTTGTCCTACTGATCCTCGCGGCGCTGCTCGGCGTACCCATAACCGCGGCGGCGTACGGGTTTCTCCGCCTGACGACGTCGATCCAGGGTTGGGTCTACACGAACCTGCCGCACGGTCTCGGCTTCTCGTCGCAGCCGGTGTGGTGGCCGATCCTTCCAATGGTGGTCGCCGGTCTCGTCGTCGGCGCGACGGTACGCTACCTGCCCGGCACCGGCGGACACGTACCCGTGGATGGGTTACACGTAGGCGGCGTGGCTCCGGGCGCGCAACTGCCCGGCATCGCGATTGCGGCGCTCGCCAGCATCTCGCTCGGCGCGGTCATCGGTCCGGAGGCGCCGCTGATCGCGCTTGGCGGCGGCGTTGCCGTGTGGGTGGTACGTCTCGTGAAACGCGACCTGCCTCGGCAGGCCGCCGCCGTTATGGCGGCGATGGGCAGCTTCGCCGCGGTCTCTACGTTGCTCGGCTCGCCGCTCACCGGCGCATTCCTGATCATCGAGGCGTCCGGACTCTCCGGCGCGATCGGGTCCGTCGTGCTCGTGCCCGGGCTGCTCGGCGCCGGCATCGGCGCGCTCGTCTTCACCGGGCTCGACGCGCTGACCGGGCAGGGCACGTTCTCCTTGGCGATTCCGAACCTTCCCCACGTGGGCCGCCCGACCATCGCGGAATTCGGCTGGGCGATTGTGATCGGCCTGCTCGCGGCCGCGGCATGTTGGTTGTTGCGCCGTGGCGCGACCGCGATCCGCGGCGTGGTGGAACGCTGGACGATACCCGTCACCGGCGCGATCGGTCTCGCCGTCGCCGGGCTCGCCATCGCGTACGTCGAGGCCACCGACCATTCGAACGCCGACGTATTGTTCTCCGGCCAGGCGCAGCTGCCGATGCTGATGGAACACGCCGCGGGCTACTCGGTCGGCGCGCTGCTATTGCTCGTCGCGTGCAAAGGCCTCGCCTACGCGGGCAGCCTCGTCGGTTTCCGCGGCGGCCCGACGTTCCCCGGTATGTTCATCGGCGCGGTCGGCGGCATCGCGATGTCCCACCTGCCGGGCCTCTCGGTCGTCCCGGCGGCGGCGATGGGCATCGGTGCCATGACGGCCGGCATGCTGCGTCTCCCGTTCACCGCGGTCCTGCTGACGACGTTGTTCCTCGGCAGCGACGGCGTACCCGTCATGCCCATCGTCATCGTGGCGGTGGTTGTCGCGCACGTCGTGACGATCCGGCTCACGCCCAAGCCATCCGACGACACCGCGTCGAGCTCGGCGCCGGAGCCGCAACCTCACCAGACGTCACCTTGAGAGAACTCATCCGGACGCGCGGCTTACTCCGAGGTCGCGTCCGCGAGCGAGCGTGGCAAATGCGATCGCATCCCGCACAGCCGCACCGCCGTGGTCGTTGTTGAAGTACACGTACACCTCCTCTCTCCCGAGCGCGAAACCGCTTGCCACGCGGTCCAGCCAGGACGCCAGCGCCGCGCGACCATAGCTCGGTCTCGGCCGTGCGGCTCCTTCGTGCATGCGCAGATAGCCCCAATCGGTGGTACGCCACGTCGGCGCCACCGGGCGACCACGGCGGTCCGCCCACGACAGCGCGGCGGCACGGCGTTCGAGAACCGATCTGATCTCAGCCGTCCACCACGACGCGTGCCGCGGTTCGACGGCGACCCGAACGCCGGTCGGGAACCGGGACAGCGCCGCGTCGAGGAGATCGGCGTCGGCGCGCAGCGTCGGCGGAAGCTGCAGCAGCACCGGCCCGAGTCGATCCCCGAGCGCCTGGGTACGGTCCCAGAAGCGCGCCACCGGCTCGGCGGGATCCTTGAGCCGCTTGATGTGCGTGAGGTAGCGGCTCATCTTCACCGCGATGCGGAACCCCGCGGGGGTCCGCGAACGCCACTGGGCGAACGTGTCCCGTTCCGGCAGTCGATAGAACGCGTTGTTCACCTCGACGGTTGCGAACCGCTCGGCGTAGTTCTCCAGCCACAGTCGCGCGGGCAGATCGGCCGGATAGACGGCGCCACGCCAGTCGCGGTACTGCCAGCCGGACGTACCGACAAGGATCACGGCAGTAGCCCGCGCACGTACGCCGCTTGTCCGACATGCTGCAGGTCGTCGCCGAGCACGCTGATCAGCCGTACGCCGAGTGTGACCGGCGGCGACCAGTGTTCGTCTACCACCCGGTCCAGCTCGTCGGCGGTCACTCGGTCCAGCAACTCATTGGTACGCCTGGCGACTGTGTCGTAGTACTCGATCAGTGCGGCCGGGCCGTCCGGTCGGATGCGGTCGACGTCAGCAGCCGAATGGCCGTACCCCGTGTCCATGACGCTGGCCGCGAGCCCGAATCGCGGCGTCCAGCGACCGGACACCCACAGCTGTTCGTCGCCGACCAGCTCGGCGACGTGATCGTCCTGGATCCGAGCGAGATGCCAGACGAGCCAGCCGATGCTGTTCGCCCCCGGCGCGGGCGTCCACCGAAGCTGCTCCGCGGTCAGACCGTTGACCGCCGACAGGACCAGCGCCGGAAGCCGCCCGAATCCCTCGATCAACACGTCGCGCTCGTGCATTCCTGACCCCTTCGTCACCGCGGCTCCGGCGAGCACGCGGTCAGCGTCTGCGAGTTTCGGCTACCAACCGCGCGGTCGGACGCCGCGTGATTGTCTGACCACCATGGTGACCCCCGCTGCTGGCGCCGCTGCCGGGAACACTGCTGGGAACACTCCCGGGAACACTGCCGACACCACAGCGGGCGCCGACCGGCCACTCGCTTACCTACCGGCGGTGCGCCGCGCATGGCGGCTGTGGCGGGCGCACCTCGCGGCGTTCGTTCCGATCGCGGTAGCGATCGTCGCTCCGCTACTGATCCTCGCCGAGTTGCTCGACGAATGGGTCGGTACGTCGACGGCCACCGCCGTGGCGATCGCCTCGGTGTTCGGTGTGGCCGCCGCGGCGTTCGGCGAAGCGCTCTGTGCCGGCATCGCCGAGGACATCCTGCACCACGGCGCGGCGGAGGGCCCTCGACACGAGCGCCTGTCGTTGTGGGCGACGGTACGCCGGCTCCCCGTCATCCGGCTGACCGTGCTCGCGGTGATCATCGGCGTCTCGGTCGCGATCGGGGTGCTCCTTCTGCTGCTGCCCGGTCTCGCGGTCTTCGCTTGGCTGTCGCTCGCTTGCACCGTTGCGCTCGTCGAGGGCCGAGGCGTACGGGACTCCTTGCGGGCCAGCGTTTCGCTCGTGCGCGGGCACTTCTGGAAGGTCGCCGCTCTCACCACGACGGCGCTCGTGCCGTCCGCCATCGCGGATCAGGTCGCCGAGGCGCTACATGGCGCGCACCCGCCGATGTGGATCGAAATCGTGGTCGACGCGATCCTCGACACGATCGCGATCAGCTTGACCGCGGCAATCATCGTCGTCTTGTACGGCGCCCTAAGCGTGCTGCATCGTGCCGCGCACACCGGAGCGGACCCACGTCCCGGACCAGAACCCACCGCCGGACCAGAATCCACCGCCGGACCAGAATCCACCGCCGGACCAGAATCCACAGCCGGACCCGAACCCACGGCCGGGCCGGCCGCGGGTGGATGACGCGCGGGTCGATGATGGCCGCGGCGCCCGGTTAGAGTGCGCTCATGAATGCCGCTCTGGTCACGTGCGTGTGGATCTTCGTTGGCGCGTGCGCAGCGGTGTGGATCACGTCGCTCGTCACACACGAACACTCCTGGGTCGATCGCATCTGGTCGATCATCCCGATCGCGTACGTCGCGGTGTTCGCCGCGTCTGCCGGCTTCGCCGACGCTCGACTCGACACGATGTTCGTGCTCGTCGCGCTGTGGGGCGCTCGGCTCACCTTCAACTTCGCGCGCAAAGGCGGTTACGCGCCGGGCGGCGAAGACTACCGATGGGCGATCCTTCGCGGCCGCATGACGCCGTGGCGGTTCCGGCTGTTCAATCTGTTCTTCATCACGATCTACCAGAACCTGTTGCTGTTGTTGATCACGTTGCCGGCGTACACCGCGCTCCGGCACCGCGGCGGCTTCGGTGTGCTGGACGTGTTGGCGACCATCGTGTTCGTCGGCTGCCTCGCCGGCGAGACGGTTGCCGACCAGCAGCAGTGGGAGTTCCAGACATGGAAACGCGACGAGTTTGCGGCCGGCCGCAAGCCAACCGCGCGCTTCGTCACGACCGGATTGTTCCGCTACTCGCGGCATCCCAACTTCTTCTTCGAGCAGGCGCAGTGGTGGGTCGTCTTCGCGTTCGGCGCGATCGCGGCCGGTTCCGTGCTGCAGTGGACGGTGCTCGGTCCGGTGTTGTTGACGCTCTTGTTCGTTGGATCGACCCGGTTCACCGAGAGCATCTCGTTGTCGCGCTATCCCGAATACGCCGACTATCAGGAGGCGACCTCCGCCGTCGTGCCATGGTTCCCGCGGTCCACACCGGACGAGGCAACGCAGCCGGACGAGGCAACCAAGCCGGCGTGATCGACCGGAGCTCGCGGATCGATCCGCCCGACGAGTCGGCCATCGTGGTGCGGCTCCGCGCGGCCGGCTGCGTGTTCGCCGAGGACGAGGCGCGGTTGCTCGTCGATGCCGCCGGCACCGGTCGCGACCTCGCCGCAATGGTCGACCGACGAGCCGCGGGCGAGCCGCTGGAATACGTCCTCGGCTGGGCTGAATTCTGCGGCCGGCGCATCTCGGTCGAGCCGGGCGTCTTCGTACCGCGCCGCCGGACAGAACTGGTGGTCCGAGAGGCGATCCGCCTTTCGACGGAGTCGCGGCTCCGGCCGATCGTCGTCGACCTGTGTTGCGGATCCGGCGCGATCGGGCTCGCCGTCGTCACGACACTCGTCACCGACGGCGTCACCCGCGTTACGGTCGAGGCCCACCCGGCAGAGCTGCACGCCGTCGACCTCGACCCGGTCGCCGTAACGTGCGCGCGGCGCAATCTGGCTGCCGTCGGAGGGGCCCCCGTCGGAGCGGTCGCGCTCGGAACTTACGTGTACGAAGGCGACCTCTACGAACCGTTGCCCGCTGCGCTCCGTGGTCGAGTGACCGTACTCATCGCGAACGCACCCTACGTACCCACGGATTCCATCGGCCTGCTGCCGCCCGAGGCAAGACTGCACGAATCGCGGATCGCGTTGGACGGTGGCACCGACGGTCTCGACGTGCTGCGCCGGGTCACGGCGGAGGCGCCGGAGTGGCTCGCGCCGGGCGGGCATCTTCTCGTCGAGACAAGCGACCGCCAGGCGCCCAACATGTCGGACGCGATGGCGCGCGCCGGGCTCATTCCACGGGTAGCGAGCGCGCCGGAGATCGGCGGCACCGTCGTTGTGGGGCAGCGTCCGATCGTGGCCGGCCGGAAGTCAGGGCGGGGAATGCGACGGGAATCATGAGCGATACGAACGACTTCCGCGGCGCCGCCCAATCCGCCGACCAACCCGCCGTAGACGGGCCAATGGTCGCCGGCCTGATCGCCGCGCAGTTCCCGCGTTGGGCCAGCCTGCCGGTCACGCAAGTTCGGTCGGCCGGCACCGACAATGCGTTGTTCCGGCTCGGCGACGAGCTTGTCGTCCGGCTGCCTCGAAACCCCGGCGCGATGCGCGACATCGACAAGGAGGGCCGGTGGTTGCCGCGACTCGCGCCGCGACTGCCGCTCGCGATTCCGGCGCCGATCGCCGTTGGTACGCCGGCTGACGGCTTCCCGTACCCATGGGCGGTCTGCCGGTGGATCGACGGCGTCAACGCGATGGACGGCTCGATCGCAGACCTGGACGCCGCGGCCGTGCGGCTTGGCCAGTTCGTTCGTGCGTTGCGTCGCTGCGAGCCTGCGGACGGACCGCCTTCCTTCCGCGGCGGCCACGTGGCAACGCGCGACGCTGAGGTCAGCTCGGCTGTGCACGGACTCGCCTCGTCCGGTGCTCTCGGGGAGATTGAACCGCTCCGCGGACCCGATGCCGTCGACGTTGTCGGCGCGGCATGGCAGACCGCACGGACCGCACCGCCGTGGCCGGGGCCGCCGGTGTGGGTGCACGCCGATCTGCATCCAGCCAATTTGTTGGTACGAGGTGGTCGGCTCGCCGCCGTCGTCGACTTCGGCGGGCTCGGCGTCGGCGATCCCGCGTGCGACATGCTGCCTGCGTGGACGTTGCTGACCGCCGACACGCGCGAGTCGTTCCGCGCCGAGGCGGACGTGGACGACGCAACGTGGGTGCGCGGCCGCGGCTGGGGGCTGTGCCTCGGGCTCGGTGCGCTGCACGTTTATCGCTCGACGAATCCGGTGCTCGCCGAGATCGGCCGACGCGCGGTCACCGAAGCGATCAGCGACTTCCGGCGCGCCGCGTCGGCTTAGTGATCCGGATCGTCGGGCAGGTCACGTGCCGCTAGGTATGCCTTGGCCACCGTCTTCGGCGCCTGGACGAGCCACGCCTCGACGATGAGCTCCTCGAGTTCGTCCGGGCCGATGTGGTCGAGCTGCACCAGGATCGCGGGGTAACCGTCGAAGTGCGGCGTGGTGAAGTACACGTCCGGGTCATCGGCGATGAGCGCGGCCTTCGCGCCGACGTCGGGCAGGCGGGCGCCGAGGATCGCGCCGGTTGGCGCCGCGTCGCCGAGTGCTACGAGATCCGCCTTGCGCAGCGGGCGTTCCCAGACGAATCCCTTGTCCTTCACGCGCCAGTCGCGCAGTCCGTCGCGGCCGGATCGCTCGATCGTTTCCGGCAGGGCCAGCGCGACGGCCCGTACGTCCTCCCACGTCGCCATGCCACGACCCTACGCGGACGGGTGTTCGGAGCAGCGGTCGCGCGGCGTATCGTCGGCCCGTGGGTACGGTGTCGGCGCGTACGGTGTCGGCCGGATTGCTCGCCCATATCCGTCGCGCGCGGGACCACATGGATCGGCACTACCGGGACGAACTCGATCTCGCGCAGATCGCCCGCGTCGCGGGTGTGTCGAAGTACCACTTCTCGCGATGCTTCGAGGCGACGTACGGCGAGACTCCGATGCGCTACCTCACGAGGCGCCGCATCGAGCGGGCCCAGGACCTGCTGCGCAACGCGAACGTGACCGTGACCGAGGTGTGCATGCTCGTCGGGTACGCCAGCCTCGGCTCGTTCTCGACGAAGTTCGCACAGCTTGTCGGTGAGCCGCCGACGGAGTATCGCAACCGCTGGGCGTCGCGTGGTCGCTCGCGCGTGCCCGGCTGCTACATCTTCATGCGCGGCGTGTGGGATCACGGCGGCATGTCCGGAGCACCACAATCCAGCAATCTGGAAGAAGCCCGCGGTGCACGGCAGCGCTTACGCTGAATCACATGATCACAAATGTTTCGCTCGTCACCGTGTACTGCCTCGATCAAGACGCGTCGCGCGACTTCTACGTCGACAATCTGGGTTTCGTCGCGAACACGGATGCCACTATGGGCGACTTCCGGTGGGTCACCGTTAACCACCCGAGTCAGCCCGAGTTGCAGGTCACGCTGATGGAACCCGGCCCGCCGCTGGATCCGGAGTTCGCCGCGCACGTGCGCGAACAGCTCGAGAAGGGGCAGATGGGCGGACTCGGCCTCCGCGTGGACGACTGCCACAAGACCTACGAAGAACTGTCCGCGAAGGGCGTCACATTCCTGCAGACGCCGGCTGATCGGCCGTACGGCGTCGAGGCCGTGATGCGCGACAACTCCGGCAACTGGCTCGTGTTGGTTGAGCCGCGCTACATCGAGGGCACGGACCTGCCGAACGCCTGACCCGCCGAACGGCTGAACCGTCGGGAAAAGCTGACGGTCAGGAACGTGGATCAGGGACGTGGATCATCGTCGGGCTGTGCATCCGCGGCGGCGCGTCGCGCGTGAACCGTGTCGATCGCGGCGGAGAGCCGGCGCTCGATGCGCGCGCCGTTGCGGCGCAGGCCTAGCTCGTCACGCGCCTCGCGCTTGAGTTCGGCGTCGGTGCGCAGCTGGCCGTCCGACTCGATCCACTCGACGATCGCCACGAGTTCGTCGTCAGAAATCTCGGTGATCGGCGCGCCGAAGCTGGCCGCCGGTCGCGGACTACGCCGGACGGAAGGCAGCACGTCGACCTCGGGCGGCAGCGCATCGATCTCCTCTGCGCCGTTCGCCTCGTCATCGCCGGTTGTCACGGTGCCGGTTGTCACGGTGCCGG
>Ga0126377_10001245_pt1 | contig 16488 bp, 13 predicted proteins | sample PanSoiMetPlot_22_FD_92647 | JGI IMG/M metagenome (GOLD analysis project Ga0126377, IMG submission 92647) | Tropical forest soil microbial communities from Panama - MetaG Plot_22 | ecosystem: Environmental > Terrestrial > Soil > Tropical forest > Bulk soil | place: Panama | collected 2016-02-17 | reverse complement strand
CGCTCACGCCACGCGTCAACTATGGCCACGTGTCCGAACAATGGGCCACGCTGTTCGAGAACGAGGCGCGCGGTGACCTGGTCGAAAAACGCAACATCGTGAACGCGCAGGTCGCCTGGCGGCACAGCGACTTCATCACGACGCTGTACGGAACGAACCTGACGGACCAGCACTATGTCGGAGCCGTCAATTCCGGCCTGCGCTTCGCGGGTCCGCCTCGACAATTCGGCCTGCGTGTGTTCAAAGCCTTCTGACATGCACGCCACCCACGAGTCATCGCCACCGTTTCACGCGGTTACCAGTTCGAGCGCCAGTCCGGTCGCATCTCACATGCGGCCGGAGGCGCGCGCGTGGTCAGCGCTGGCGATTCTCTGCCTGGTCTACGTGCTGAACTTCCTGGACCGGCAGCTGCTGTCCATTCTCGCGAAACCGATCCAGGATGACCTCGGCGTGACCGACGGCCAGTTGGGCCTGATCAGCGGTCTGTACTTCGCCCTCTTCTACTGCGTATTGGCGATTCCGGTCGGCTGGCTTGCCGACCGGACCAATCGCGTGAGAGTGCTCTCGATCGCGTGTGCGCTGTGGAGCGCGGCGACCATTGCGTGCGGGCTCGCGACCAGCTATCCGCAGCTCGCCGCGGCGCGCATGTCCGTGGGTGTGGGTGAGGCCGGCGGCGTGCCACCGTCCTACGCCATCATCACCGACTATTTCCCCGCGGGCTTGCGTGGCACCGCGCTCAGCATCTTCAATCTCGGACCGCCGCTCGGACTCGCGCTGGGCGTGGCCTTCGGTGCATCGATCGCCGCCGTCTACGACTGGCGTTCGGCGTTCTTTTCCCTCGGCGCCGTGGGAATCGTGACTGCACTCATTGTCGCACTGTTCGTGCGCGAGCCGGTGCGCGGCGGCCTCGACGTACCCCGCGCCGGCAGTTCCGCCGACGCAATGGAGAAGGCACCGTTCTGGCCCACGTGCCGGATGTTCTTTGCGCATCCCGTGCTGTTCCGCGTGTCCATCGCGACCGCGATCACCCAGATCGTTACCTACGCCACGCTCAACTTCACGACCCTGCTGCTCATGCGCGAGAAGGGCATGACGCTGCGCGAAGTCGCGGTATGGTATGCGCTGCTGGTCGCCGTCGCCGTCAGCGCCGGCATGTACACCTCGGGTCGGCTCATCGATCGCCTGGCGCCGCGTTCGCGACGTGCCTATGCGTATCTGCCGGCCGCAGCACTGGCGCTCGCCATCCCGTTCTTCATCGGCTTCGTGGCGTCGCCTACCTGGCCAATGGCGCTCGCGTTTCTCGCAGCACCCATGTTCCTCAACTACTTCTATCTCTCTCCTTCGGTTGCGCTGGTGCAGGAGACCGTGCGACCGCAGGAGCGTGTGCTGGCCGGCGCGCTGCTGCTGCTCGTCATGAATCTCGTGGGCCTGGGCCTGGGGCCCACGTTCCTCGGCGCCGTGAGCGACTTCCTCAAGCCCATGTACCCCGAGCACTCGCTGCAGCTGGCCTTCTACACCCTCGTGCCCTTCTACGTTCTCGCGGTGCTGTGCTTCCTGTGGCTGGCGCGCGCGTTCAAACAAGAGGCTCCCGGCGGAATCTGCAAATGAAGCAAATCCTTGTTCTGATCCTGCTGGGCCTGTTGCCCTTGCCATTGTCCGTGGCGGCCGCGGACTCCGCGCCCGTCGTCACGGCGCCGGCTGGAAAGATGCAGGGTGCATCCATTGGCGATGTACATGCATTCAAGGGAATTCCGTACGCGCTGCCGCCCGTGGGCGCGATGCGCTGGAAACCGCCACTGCCGGCACCGAAGTGGAAGGACACGCGCGATGCCACGCAGTTCGGCGCAGCGTGCATTCAACCCAGGGGCAAGCCCGACAGCATCTACTTCTGGAATCTGCCGAAGACCAGCGAGGACTGTCTGTATCTCAACGTCTGGGCGCCCGCGAAGGCGCACAACGCGCCGGTGTTCTTCTGGATTCACGGCGGCGCGCTGAGCGGAGGATCCGGCGGCGAACCGCTGTACGACGGCACGCGGCTGGCCGAACGCGGCATCGTCGTCGTGACCATCAACTATCGGCTGGGCCCGCTCGGCTTCCTGGTCCATCCCGCGCTGAGTGCTGAATCGCGACGAAACATCTCGGGCAACTACGGTCTGCTCGACCAGATCCAGGCGCTGCAATGGGTGCAGAAGAACATCGCTTCCTTCGGGGGCGATCCGGCCAACGTCACGATCGCCGGCGAATCCGCGGGCGGTCTCAGCGTGATGTACCTGATGGCAGCACCCAGTGCGCAGGGTCTGTTCGCGAAGGCCGTGACACAGAGCGCCTATATGGTTTCCGCGCAGGAACTCCGGACCGCGGCGCATGACGCGTTCTCGGGCGAAGCCATTGGCGTCTGGTTGGCGGAAAAGTTGGGCGCGGGCGATCTGACCGGCTTGCGTTCCATGGATGCTCAGAAAATTACCGACGGTGCCGCAGCCCTGGGATTCTTCCCCTTCTTCGTCATCGATGGACGCGTCCTGCCGCGCCAGATGGTCGATGCGTTCGATCGCGGCGAACAGGCGAGGGTGCCGCTGCTGGTCGGTTTCAACAGCGGCGAGATCCGTTCGCTGCGCTCGCTCGCGCCCAAGGTACCTGCCGATGCAGCGACGTATGAAAAGGAAATTCGCGCGCGCTACGCCGATCTCGCGGACGACTTCCTGAAGCTCTATCCCTCCAGCGACATGCAGGAGAGCATCTGGGCGACCACGCGCGATTCGCTGTATTCCTGGACCGCGGAGCGCATGGCAAGGAAGCAGACCGCCGTTGGCGCGCCAGCATTCCTCTATCTGTTCGATCACGGCTATCCGGCCGCAGATGAGAAAGGTCTGCACGCCTTCCACGCGAGCGAACTGCCCTACATGTTCGGCACAACGGATCGGACGCCACTGAACTGGCCGAAAGTGCCGGCGACGCCAGTCGAGACCAACCTGTCGAATGCCATGGTCGACTACTGGGCATCCTTCGCACGCAATGGCACGCCGAGCGCAGCGGGGCAACCGCAGTGGCCGGCATACGGCACTGAGGGTGCCTACATGGCATTCGAAGAGGTGCCACTGCCGAAGACCCACGTGCTCCCCGGCATGTACGAGTTCAACGAACACGTCGTGTGCCGGCGCCGCGCCGCGGGTGGCATTCCCTGGCATTGGAATGTCGGATTGGCCTCGCCACCACTCCCTGCCGAGGCTTCGCAATGCCGATGATCGACGGCGCGATGCAGCCGTATGCGCTGACCCTCGACAAGTTCCTGGAATACGCCGCGAAGTGGCATCCGAGTACCGAGGTAGTGACCGCCCGCGATGGCGGGCCCGTTTCGCGCGTCGGTTACGCGGAACTCGACCGACGCAGTCGCAATACTTCGCGGGTACTGCTCGCGGACTTCGGCGTGCGTGCACGCGATCGCGTGGCGACCCTGGCGTGGAACACCCAGGCACACGTGGAAGTCTGGTACGCCATCATGGGTATGGGTGCCGTGTGCCACACGCTGAATCCGCGTCTGACCTGCGCCCAGCTGACGCACATGGTCACGCAGTCCGAGGCGCGTGTCCTCATCGTCAGCGCAGATCTGCTGCCGCTGGCACGGCAGATCGCCGAGGGTACGACTTCAATCGAGCGACTGGTCGTGATCGACGCATTGACTGCGGTCGCTGAAAACCCGACGGGCCGGCCGATCGTGTGTGCGCTCGAGCCGTTGCTTGCGCAGGCGCGCGGCCCGCTGACCTGGGGTGACTTCGACGAGAACACGCCCTGTGGATTGTGCTTCACCTCGGGCACCACGGGCGTGCCGAAGGGTGTGACCTACACCCATCGCGCCAGTTATCTGCACACGTTGCGGGCACTGCAGGCGGATTTCATGGCCATCAGCGCGCGCGACAGTGTGCTGGCTGTCGTGCCGATGTTCCATGCCAACGCCTGGGGAGTGCCGTTCGCGACGCCGGCGGCCGGCTCCAAACTCGTGCTGCCGGGCCGCCAGCTCGATGGCCGCAGCCTCGCGACTCTCATCAACTCTGAAGGCGTGACCGTTGGCGTCGGCATCGCCACCGTCTGGCTGGGTCTGGTGGAATACATCGACCAGGTGGGCGACGAACTTCCCACGCTGGAGAGGCTCATCGTCGGCGGTGCGCCGTTGCCGCCAGCCCTGATGGAGCGTATCGAGCGCCGCCTGGGCGTCATCATTCAGACGAGCTGGGGTATGACCGAGCTGTCCCCCTCGGGAACCGTGTCGCCGATCTATGCACCGACACGCTCCGCGCATCTGTCGGGTCGGCCCGGGGTGGGTATCGATCTGCTGCTGACCGACAACGAAGGCAGACCGCTGCCCGAACAGCGCGGCGTCGAAGGTCAGTTGCGTGTGCGCGGCGCCGCCGTGATCGAGCGCTACTTCGGCGAAGAGCAGAGTGCAACCGACGCTGACGGGTGGTTCCCGACGGGCGATCTTGCGAGAATCGACGCCGGGGGTCACCTGATCATCACGGGTCGCGCCAAGGACCTGATCAAGTCAGGAGGCGAATGGATCAACCCCGCGGAAATCGAGGCAGTCGTGAGCACTCTGCCGGAGGTTTCGCTCGCCGCAGTGATCGGACGGCCGCATCCCAAATGGGGCGAACGCCCGATTCTGCTGGTCGAGACGCGAGGACGGGAACCGGTCAGCGACGATGCGTTGCTGGCGCCGTTGCGCGGCAAGGTAGCGCCATGGTGGATTCCCGATGAGATCATTCGCCTGCAGCGCATGCCGCTGTCGACCACGGGGAAGATCGACAAGCTGCGGTTGAGAATCGAATATGGCATTGGCTAAACCAGAGTCCGGCACGCGACCCTCCGCGACCGTCAAGTCGAAGCGCAAAGAGCGTCCGTCGCAGGCAGAAACGAAAGCGCGTCGGCGTCGCACCAAGGTGCAGCAGCGCGCCGACAAGATGGAGCAGATTCTCGATGAGGCCGAGTACCTGTTCTCGAAACATGGTCTGCACGGCGTCACGCTCAAGGACGTGGCGAAACGCGTTGGCGCCCATCACACGCTGTTGAACTACTACTTCGTCGACAAGAAGAAGCTGTTCGATGCGGTGTTCGGCCGCCGCGCCGTCGTCACGAGCACGCGACGCATGGAAGCGCTCGATGCGTACGACGTCGCGACCAAAGGCCGGCCGACAGTCGAAGGAGCCTTGCGCGCGTTTCTCGATACGGACCTCGATCTCTACATCCAGGGCGGCGAGAACTGGAAGAACTACGGCGCGCTCGGCGCCCAGGTTGCCAATACGCCCGAGTGGGGCGCCGAACTGATGGACGAATATTTCGATCCGGTAGTGCTGCGACTGATCGGATTGCTGAAGAAGGCGCTGCCGGACTGTGCCGAGGAAGACATCTTCTGGGGTTATCACTTCGTGACCGGTGCCCTGATGCTCACGCTCGCGCGCACGGGCCGCATCGACAAGCTCTCGGCGGGCCGCTGCAAGTCGGACGACTTCGCCGCCGTCAAGGACCGCATGGCCTCATTCATGGCTGCGGGATTCCTGGCCATCTGCAAGCGGAAGAAAGGGGCACGCTGATCCCCGCACGGCGAGCGGCGGATCCTTTTCCCTGCCTGCGGGATTAACTCGCAGGTGAGTGAGCAAATCTTTGGCGGAGGTTGAGATGTCGCTCGAAGGACGGGTTGCAATCGTGACGGGTGCCGGTGGCGGATTGGGCCGCCAGCACGCACTGTTCCTGGCGCGGCGCGGTGTCAGGGTAGTGGTGAACGACCTCGCGCACGAGCTGGCCCAGGGTGTCGCGGACGAAATCACCGCTGCGGGTGGCACAGCAATGGCTGTCGCCGCATCTGTCACCGACGAGGCCGCTATCGCTTCCATGACGAGCCGTACGCTCGGGCAATGGGGACGCGTCGATATCCTGGTGAACAACGCGGGCATCCTGCGCGACAAGAGCTTCGCCAAGATGACGCTCGACGCCTTCCGCCTCGTGGTCGAAGTTCATCTCATCGGCGCAGCGATCTGTACCAAGGCCGTGTGGGACATCATGCGCGAGCAGCGTCATGGCCGGATCGTGATGACGACGTCGTCATCCGGCCTCTATGGAAATTTCGGGCAAGCCAACTACGGCGCTGCGAAGATGGCGCTCGTCGGGCTGATGCAGACGCTGGCGATCGAAGGCGAGAAATACGACATCCGCGTGAACTGTCTTGCGCCGACGGCGGCAACGCAGATGACGCAGGGCGTGCTGTCTGACGACAGCCTCGAACTGCTGGATCCCGCACTGGTGAGTCCTGCACTTCTGGCTCTCGTTGCCGATGACGCACCGACGCGAGCGATCGTATGCGCCGGCGCTGGTCACTTCGCGCGAGCGAGCATCACTCTCTCGCAGGGACGCTACATTGGCGTCGGCGACGATGCAGCGCAGAGCGTGATCGCCCACTGGAACGAGATCTCGGACCGGACGGGAGAGGTCGTTCCGGCCTACGGCTTTGTGCAGGCCGAACGCGAACTGGCCAGTGCCGGCGCACGGGGCAGTGTCATGGCCATTGATCGGTGAATCACCGGGTCCGCGACGCCTGGCGAGTGACTCGGTTTGCCTGCCCGGGACACGCTCCGGGGCGGACATTTTTGCCCGCTGGGGCGGGCAATCGGCCATAATCCCGCGCCTTCACTCACAATCCCCGGTCACGCACCCGACGCTGGTTTTTACCGCGTCCGGTCGACCCCTTCTGGCGGAAATTTCACCATGCAAGTCGCACAGGATGCCGTCGTCTCGATTCACTACACCCTGACCAATGACCAGGGCGAAACGCTGGACAGCTCCGCTGGCAGTGACCCGCTGGTCTATCTGCACGGCAACGGCAACCTGATCTCCGGCCTGGAGAAGGCACTGCAGGGCAAGCAGGCGGGCGACAAGCTGACGGTGAAGATCGCGCCCGCGGATGCCTACGGTGAGTACGACAAGGCGCTCGTGCAGCGCGTGCCGCGCCGCTCATTCAAGGGCGTGGGCGATGTGCGCGAGGGGATGCAGTTCCAGGTGCAGTCGCCCGGCGGCGTGCGCATGGTCACGGTGACGCAGGTGTCCGGCGACATGGTGACGGTCGACGGCAATCATGCGCTTGCCGGCCAGACACTCAATTTCGACGTCGAGATCACGGACGTGCGCGAGGCGACCGAAGAAGAACTGGCACACGGGCACGTGCACGGTCCGGGCGGCCATCACCACTGAGCTTCGCACCGCTCGCGTGCGGTGCAGCTGCCAGCTGCACCATCAACTGACCTCGTTCTGGCGGGTTTCGCCGCTTGCGGCGACATTTCCCTGTCACCGGACATTCGTAGACTGTGACCTGCGCTGGCACAGTCCGTGCTTGTCGTGGATGACGTTCGAACGCCGGAGGGCACCCGCATGCAAGTTTCCCCTGCCACTTCTTCTGCCGCCAGGCGCAGCCGCGCCAAGCCGAAGGACGAGGCCGCGGTGACCGCGAAGAAACCGCGGTCGCGGAAGAAGTCGCCAAGCGAAGCCGAGACCCAGGTCGAAATGATGGCCCTGGACCCGGTGTCCGCGACGCTCGACGAGCGCATCGCGACCACTGCGTACTTCCTTGCTGCAGAGCGCAATTTCAGCCCGGGTCATGAACTGGACGACTGGCTGGAAGCCGAACGGCAGGTGCGAAACCAGCTTTCCGGCTGACTCCAGGGTGTGGTCAGAGACCTCTCTGACCACCCGCCATCCCCTTCTCTCGTCATGCGGGATGCCGTATTGCACCCGTCCCCGGTTGGAACGATCCTCTGTGCACGGAGGAGGGTCAGGCCATGCTGCGTGTTCACTACCTGCTTGCGCTCAAGGGCAAGGACGTCTGGTCCGTCGATCCCGACGCGGCCGTGCTCGAAGCCATTCGCCTGATGGCGGAACGGCGCGTCGGTGCGCTGCCCGTCATGCGCGGAACCGAACTCGTCGGGATCATTTCGGAGCGCGACTACGCCCGCAAGGTGATCCTCATGGGCCGTTCGAGCGCCGACACCCCCGTACGCGACATCATGACGTCGCCGGTGATCACGATCTCCCCCGATGAAGTCGTGCACAACTGCATGGAGATCATGACCCAGAAGCGCATTCGTCATCTGCCCGTCGTCGACAGGGGCAGGGTGGTAGGCATGATCTCCATCGGCGACCTGGTGAAGGCCGTGATCGAAGAACAACAGCAGACCATCGATCAGCTGGAGCGCTATATCGCGAGTTGAAGGAAAGGTCGGCTGCGTAATGCCGACTCGGCAAGGAGACTCAACCCTCCCCCGTTCACGGGGGGAGGGCGGGATCGTGTCTCAGCCGCCGGAGCCGCCGGCTGTCGCCACGGGCATTGCATCATCGAGCAGATTGCGCTGCAGGGCACGGTTCACCGCGCTCAGCACCGCGAGCAGCGATGCAGTGACGATGTTTTCGTGAATGCCGACGCCGAACAGCGTCGTGCGCGCCGGCGTGGTGATCTCGACGCAGGACATCGCGCGCGCATTGCTGCCGGTACCGATCGAGTGCTCTTCGAAGGACAGCACGTCGAAGCGGTAGCCCAGCGCCTTGACCAACGCGTCGATCGGGCCGTTACCTTCGCCCGTCAGCAGCGTTCCTTGCCCGTTGCAGCGCAGCCTCAGTGTCAGCTTCTGGATTTCCGGGTGCTCGCGCACACTCGCGAGCTGATGCGACACGTAGCCGTAAGACGCGCCCTCCTGTTCCAGGTACTCCTGCTGGAACATCTGCCAGATCTGTTCTGAGGTCAGCTCCTTGCCCGTCGCGTCTGTCACCGCCTGCACCGCCTGGCTGAATTCGATCTGCAGTCTGCGCGGCATCGCGACGCCGTAGTCGCGTTCCAGCAGGTAAGCAATGCCGCCCTTGCCGGACTGGCTGTTCACGCGAATGACCGACTCGTAGGTGCGGCCGAGATCACGTGGATCGATCGGCAGATACGGTACTTCCCAGATGTCGCCTTCGCGGCGTGCGCCGAAACCCTTCTTGATCGCATCCTGGTGCGAGCCGGAAAACGCCGTGAATACCAGGTCGCCGACATACGGATGACGCGGATGAATCGGCAACTGGTTGCATTGCTCGACACAGCGCGCCGCTTCGTTGATGTTCGAGAAATCCAGCCCCGGATCGATGCCCTGTGTGTACAGGTTCATCGCCAGTGTCACGATGTCGACGTTGCCGGTGCGCTCGCCATTGCCGAACAGCGTGCCTTCGATGCGGTCCGCGCCTGCCAGGACGGCGAGCTCGGCCGCAGCAACTGCGGTGCCGCGATCGTTGTGAGGATGGACGGACAGCACGATCGAATCGCGCTTCGCGATATGCCGGCCGAACCATTCGATCTGGTCGGCGTAGATATTCGGCGTCGCCATCTCGACCGTTGCCGGCAGGTTGATGATGACCTTGTGCTCAGGCGTCGGCTGCCACACGGCGTTCACGGCGTCGCAGATCTCGACGGCAAAATCGAGCTCGGTGCCCGTGAAGCTCTCCGGGCTGTATTCGAACGTCCACTGGGTCTGCGGTTGCTTCAGCGCCTGGTCGCGCACGCAACGGGCACCGCGCACCGCGATATCGACGATGCCCGCCTTGTCCAGCCCGAACACCACGCGACGCTGCACGGTCGAAGTCGAGTTGTACAGATGCACGATGGCGCGCTTCGCGCCGCGCAGCGACTCGTATGTGCGTTCGATCAGCTCCGCCCGCGCCTGGGTCAGCACCTGGATCGTGACGTCGTCGGGGATCAGGTTGCGTTCGATCAGTTCGCGCACGAAGTCGAAATCCGTCTGCGATGCCGCAGGGAATCCGACTTCGATCTCCCTGAAGCCGGTCTTCACCAGCAGGTCGAACATGCGTCGCTTGCGCGCGGCATCCATCGGCTCGATCAGGGCCTGGTTGCCGTCGCGCAGATCGACGCTGCACCACAGGGGCGTGGCCGTGATGGTCTTGCCGGGCCAGGTGCGATCGGCGATGTCGATCGGCGCGAACGCACGGTACTTGGCAGATGGGTCCTTCAACATTGTTGCGGTTCCTGTAGCGGGGCTGACGCGTCGACACGGGCCATGACGGATCGATCACATCGGGCGGGTGGCGACGGCCACGTCAGCCGGAACAAAAATCGTGATTCTTGGAAAGCGCCATTGCAGGCGCCGCTGCCGGGATTGTTGCGTCTAGCGACGCAGGTGCAGGCGCGCACGCAGCAGCAGGCCGCCACGAAGGGGCAGGGCCGACTTTTGCTGGTGAATGCGCATGGCCTGAATCTAGCAGCACTTCCGCGCCCATTGCAAGGCGCCGCTGCGTGCCAATCCCCTGCCAATGGGGGAATATTCGCAGGAACCTGCGCTGTAGGCGCCGGGTTGAAAGGACAGACCCGGCGCCGGGCCTCGAGGACACAACCCAGGGTTTCTCATGCGATCAACCCCTAAGGAATCTCTGACCTGCCGCCGATCGGCAAGCTTCGCGTCGCCAGGTCGCGTCGCCGGTCGAAGAATGCTCATGCTGATCGGTGCGCTGCTGCTGGGGGTTCTCGCCCACCGGTCCGAGGCCACCGAGTTCCAGATCGTCTGGGTCACGATCGGCGACGCCGAAACTTCCAAAGGGGAGGGGCCACCACGCGCCGGTCGTCACCTGTTCATGGCGGCGGACCTGACGGAAATGGCGCTCAAGCAGATTGCGGTAGCGAAGGTCGAAGTGACACCCGAGATCAACAGTGTCGCTGTGGGGGAAAAGTTCTGCCTGACTTCGCTGAAGATGGTGGCGACGCAACCGAACCGCTCGCCGGTGAAGCTGGCACCGCTGTCCGTGAGTGTCCGCCAGGATCATCGCGATGCACTCGGACTGGAACGTACCGCGGACGATATCTGCATCCATCCCTCAGCCGCAGGCGAGTATCCCATCCGCTTCACCAGCGTCCTGCCGGCCGCGGACGGCACGATCCGCGGAGCGCAGATTTTCATCCGCGTTACCGAACCGACCGCATTGAATCCGTAGGCTGGTGCGGCCGCGTCGTTACTGCGGATCGAGCGTGCCGACCCAGTCCCGGGTGCGATCGCCGAAGGCGAGAAAATGCGGATTCAGCAACTCCGCCTTGCGGTTGTAGCGCAGCGGATTTCCCTGCACGTCAATGACGCTTCCGCCCGCTGCCTCGAGTACCGCATGTGCAGCTGCCGTGTCCCATTCGCTGGTCGGTCCGAAGCGCGGGTAGAAATCGGCACTGCCTTCGGCAATGAGACAGAACTTCAGCGAGCTGCCGATGCTGAGCAGTGTGTGTGGACCCAGCCGCTCGAGATACGCGTCCAGCGCACCGGGCGTCGCATGCGAGCGGCTGCCCACGACACGCAGGACGGGCGCGGCGGGCGACTGCACACGAATCGGCGTCGAGGTGTCCTGGTCCGACTGCCGGAACGCGCCCCCGACGATCGTTCCCATGTACGTCGTGCTTTTGACCGGTACGTGCACGACACCCAGCACGGGCGCGTGCTTGTCGATGAGTGCGATGTTGACCGTGAACTCGCCGTTGCGTGACACGAACTCCTTCGTGCCGTCGAGCGGATCGACCAGCCAGTAGTGCGACCACTGCCGGCGCTGCTCGAACGGAATATCGCTCGCTTCCTCCGACAACACCGGTACTCCCGGGGTCAGCTCTGCGAGACCCGCAACGATGACGGCATGAGCGCGCAGATCGGCCTGTGTCAGCGGCGACCGATCGTCCTTGTGGCTGACGTCGAAAGGCTGGCTGTAGACATCGAGAATTTCAGCCCCGGCGCGCCGCGCGAGCGCGGCTACTTGCGGCAGCAGGTTGGCTGGATCCATGGAATATCAGAACGACACAGCAACAACAAAGGTCACATGAGCACGGACAACTGCTTCGATCATCCAGTCATCCCAATCATCCGTTCCTACAACCCCGAAAGATTGTCAGCCGGATACAGCATGCCCGCATCGCGCAGGGTCGTGAGGATCTGCTCGGCCGCCTGTTCCGGCGAGACCAGCGCGGTGCGCAGATGGATCTCCGCGTTTTCGGGCGGCTCATAAGGCGAGTCGATGCCAGTGAAGTTCTTCAGCTCGCCGCGGCGCGCCTTGCGATACAGACCTTTCGGATCGCGCTTCTCGGCTTCAGCGAGTGGCGTATCGACGAACACTTCGAAGAATTCACCCGGCTGCATCAGTTCGCGCGCCAGGCGTCGCTCGGAACGGAACGGTGAAATGAAGGACACGAGCACGATCAGACCCGCGTCCACCATCAGTTTGGTCACCTCGGCGACGCGCCGGATGTTCTCGACACGATCGGCGTCGGTGAAGCCGAGATCCTTGTTGAGACCATGACGGACATTGTCGCCGTCGAGCGTGTACGTGTGCCGGCCGATGGCATGCAGACGCTTTTCCACCAGGTTGGCGACCGTCGACTTGCCCGCACCCGACAGACCGGTGAACCACAGCACGCAGGCCTTCTGCCCCTTGAGTGAGGCGCGCGCGTACTTGTTGACGTCCAGCGCCTGCCAGTGAATGTTCTCTGCGCGGCGCAGTGCGAAATTGAGCAGCCCGGCACCCACGGTGTCATTCGACAGCTTGTCGATCAGGATGAAGCCGCCCATCTCGCGATTGTCGGCGTAGGCGTCGAACGCCACGGGCCGATCGAGGCTGAGATTGCAGACGCCGATCTCGTTGATCTCGAGCTGCTTGGCCGCGAGGTGTTCGAGCGTGTTGACGTTCACCTTGTAGCGGGGCGTCGTGATGCTACCGGTCACGGTGCGCGCGCCGAGCTTGATCAGGTACGGGCGACCCGGAAGCATGGGCTCATCGTGCATCCAGATGATCGTGGCCTGGAACTGATCTGCAACCCCGGCGGGTGAATCCGCCGCCGCGAGCACATCGCCGCGGCTTACGTCGATCTCGTCGGTCAGCGCGAGCGTGACGGACTGGCCGGCCACAGCCCGGTCCAGGTCACCATCGTGCGTAACGATGCGCGCCACGCGACTGGTGCGCCCCGACGGCAGGGCCCGCACGGTATCGCCCTTGCGGATCGCGCCGCTGGCGATGGTGCCGGCGAACCCGCGGAAATCCTGGTTGGGGCGGTTGACCCACTGCACCGGCAGTCGAAACGGCTTGTGCTGCAGATCGTCTTCGATCTCGATGGATTCGAGATATCCCATCAACGTCGGCCCCTCGTACCAGGGCATGCGCTCGCTGGCTTCGAGAATGTTGTCGCCACGCAGCGCCGACAGCGGGATCGACGTGATGTCCTCGATGCCGATCTGCTGCGCGAATTCGCGGTACTCGGCGACGATGGCGTCGTAGATCTCCTGCGAGAAACCGACCAGGTCCATCTTGTTGATGGCCAGCGCCACGTGGCGGATGCCGAGCAGCGACACGATGTAGCTGTGGCGGCGCGTCTGCGTCAGCACGCCCTTGCGCGCGTCGATCAGGATGACGGCGACGTCGGCGGTCGACGCGCCCGTCACCATGTTGCGCGTGTACTGCTCGTGTCCCGGCGTATCGGCGACGATGAATTTGCGACGGTCGGTGGAAAAGAACCGGTACGCGACATCGATGGTGATGCCCTGCTCACGCTCGGCGGCGAGGCCATCCACCAGCAGCGCGAAATCCAGATCGCCGCCCTGTGTGCCGACCTTCTTCGAGTCCGCCTCCAGCGCGGCGAGCTGATCCTCGAAGATCATCTTCGATTCATACAGCAGCCGCCCGATCAGCGTCGATTTGCCGTCATCCACGCTGCCGCAGGTGATGAACCGCAGCAGGCTCTTGTGCTCATGCGCCTGCAGATAGGCCTGAATGTCGGTCGCGATGAGGTCGGATTTGTGGGCCATTGAACGAAGTGAATGCTGAATCGTGAATAGTGAATCGTCAGATGAAGCTCGTGTCGTGACTGGGGGCCCGCCTGGCCCATTCACCATTCACCAGTCACTGTTCACTTCTTCAGAAGTATCCTTCCTGCTTCTTCTTCTCCATCGACGCCGAGCTGTCGTGGTCGATGACGCGGCCCTGGCGCTCGGAGCTGGTGGTCAGCAGCATTTCCTGGATGATCGCGGGCAGCGTGTCGGCGCGGCTTTCGATGGCGCCGGTCAGCGGATAGCAACCGAGCGTGCGGAAGCGCACCCACTTTGTCTCGGGCTGCTCGCCCGGCGCGAGCGGCATGCGCTCGTCGTCGACCATGATCAGCGTGCCATCACGCTTCACCACCGGGCGCGGCTGTGAGAAGTACAGCGGCACGATGGGGATCTTTTCGAGATAGATGTACTGCCAGATGTCGAGTTCGGTCCAGTTCGACAAGGGGAACACACGCAGGCTCTCACCCTTGTTCTTGCGCGCGTTGTACTGACGCCAGAGTTCGGGACGCTGCCGCTTCGGGTCCCAGCGATGCTGGGCGGAGCGGAACGAGAACACGCGTTCCTTGGCGCGCGACTTTTCCTCGTCGCGGCGGGCGCCGCCGAATGCGGCGTCGAAGCCGTACTTGTCCAGCGCCTGTTTCAGGCCCTGGGTTTTCATCACGTCGGTGTGCACCGCCGAGCCGTGACTGAAGGGCCCGATACCGCGTGCGAGGCCATCAGGGTTGATGTGCACCAGCAATTCCAGCCCGAGCTTCGCGGCCATCTGGTCCCGGAACGCGATCATTTCGCGGAATTTCCAGGTCGTGTCGACGTGCAACAGCGGGAACGGCGGTTTCGCCGGATAGAACGCCTTCATGGCCAGGTGCAGCATGACCGAGCTGTCCTTGCCGATCGAATAGAGCATCACCGGCCGTTCGCACTCGGCGACGACTTCGCGAAGGATGTGGATGCTTTCGGCCTCCAGGCGCTGGAGGTGGGTGAGCTGGGAGGTCAGGGTCATGTCTGCTGCGGCCGGCGGATAGCGCGTCACGGACGATGGTTCTGGCGCTATCGCATCCGGATGGTTTTCGAGGGGCCTGACGGCGCTGCCGGCCGGTGACAATCGGGTCATAAGGTCAGCGATTGTGCGGGAAGCGTCAGAGCCGTGCTATCTCAGGTGAGCCCGATGCCAGCACCGAACGTTATAAGCGCTGCGGGGCCGGAACCGGTGGTTGGGGGCCCGTTCAGTCGCGCATGGTTACGATCCGTAACACTTGTTTTCGCCCGCCAGGTACGAACTTGTTCATGATGCCGCCGCCTAATCAGCTCGGGTCCAGGCAGACGTAAGGAGCGGATTTGTTAGTCGATTTTCGCATGGTCCGATCAGGTGTTCGCCCGGTCGTCAGCCTGGCGCTGGCGGCGCTCGTGAGTGCCTGCGCCGTCGGGCCGGACTATCGGCCACCCCAGGTTCCCACCCCGGATGAATGGCACGCCCAACCCCAGACCGGGATGCGGACGGACACGGCGGATTCGCCCACCCTGGCGAGCTGGTGGACGGTGCTCAACGATCCGACCCTGAATCAGCTCATCGACCAGGCCCTGGCCGAGAACAAGACGGTCAAGCAGGCGATGGCCCGGGTGGTCGAGTCCCGCGCCCGCCGCGGTATCGCCGGCGCACCCTTCCTGCCAGCCGTCGGCGCTTCCGCCAGCGGCAGTCGGTCGGACTCGGATGTAACGACTGAAAGTCGCGACATCTACGATGCCGGGCTCGATGCCGGCTGGGAGCTCGACCTGTTCGGCGGTCAGCGTCGCGCGTTCGAATCGGCAACCGCCCAACTCGGTGCTTCGGAAGCGGATCTGCGTGACGTGCTGGTGACCCTGCTCGGCGACGTCGCGCTGGGCTACGTCCAGGTGCGAACCACGCAGTCGCGCCTCACGTATGCGGAGCGCAACCTGGAATCGCAGCGCGAAGTGGTCGACATCACTGACTGGCGCGCCCAGGCCGGCCTTGCCACTGTCCTCGACGTGGAGCAGGCCCGCAGTGCGTATGCCCAGCTGCTCGCCGCCATACCGCAGCTCGAATCCGCACTCGAAGCGGCGAAGAATCGCCTCGCTGTGCTGACCGGCCAGACACCGGGCGCGTTGGAGAGCGTGCTCACCGAACGCAAACCGATCCCGGTTGCGCCCGCCGAAGTCGTTTCGAGCGTACCGGCGGAAGTCTTGCGCCGCCGGCCAGATATCCGCAGCGCCGAGCGACGCCTCGCGGCGCAAACCGCCCAGGTCGGTGTCGCCACAGCACAGCTGTATCCGAGCCTGACGCTCAACGGTTCCATCGGCGTCACGGCTGGCAGTGCCGGCGACCTGTTTTCCGGCGGCACGAACACCAGTCGTTACGGGGTGTCGTTGAACATCCCCATCTTCCAGGGCGGCGCTCTGCGGCAGAACATCAAGGTGCAGAACGCGCTGGTGGATGAGGCGCTCGCCAGCTATGAAGCGACGGTGCTGGCCGCTTACGAGGAAGTCGAGAACGCGCTGACCGACTGGGTCAACGAGCAGCGCCGTCATGCCGCGCTGGTGGATTCCGCGGGCAGCGCACGTCTGGCGAGCGAGCTCGCCCTGACGCAGTACAACTCGGGCCTGGTGGATT
>Ga0126377_10001244_pt1 | contig 16491 bp, 12 predicted proteins | sample PanSoiMetPlot_22_FD_92647 | JGI IMG/M metagenome (GOLD analysis project Ga0126377, IMG submission 92647) | Tropical forest soil microbial communities from Panama - MetaG Plot_22 | ecosystem: Environmental > Terrestrial > Soil > Tropical forest > Bulk soil | place: Panama | collected 2016-02-17 | reverse complement strand
GCTGCGCGCCCTGCACCCGGAGCTGCGCGTCGACCTGGTCCCCGATCTCGAGGCGGTCGACCTCGCGCGCCACGAGGCGGACGTCGCGCTGCGCCTGTCGCGGCTGTCGTCGCCGGCGCTGGTGGCGCGCCGGCTGGCCACGCTGACCTACGGCGTCTACGCCGGCGAGAGCTATCTGCGCGTGCGGCGGCCGCCCGCGGCGCTCGACGACCTCGCGGCCCACGACTGGGTGGGCTACGTGCAGGACGCGAGCAAGCTGCGGCCGTCGCGCTGGCTGTGGCGCTACGTGCCGCGCAGCCGGGTGGCGGTGCGCGCGACGACCACGACCGCGGTCCTTCACGCATGCGCGGCCGGCCTCGGCCTGGCCATCCTGCTGACCTGCATCGCGGACGGCGACCCGCGGCTCGTCCGCGTGCTGCCGCAGTCGGGGGTGCCCGGCGAGGCGTTCGTGGTCCATCACAAGGAGGACAGCGACAGCGCGAGGGTGAGGGTGACGGTGGAGTGGCTGAAGGAGATCCTCGCCGGCGGCTGAGTCGGCGCTGGTCGGCGACCGCCGTCGCCGCGCCGCGGCGCCGCCTCGACCGGCCCAGGTAGGTCGACCTCGCGCAGCCCGGCCCGTGCCGTCCGGCCGAGGGGCGGCGGTGGCGAACGGGCTGGCCAGATGCTCGCGCAGCAGACACAATCCACCCAAGGGAGGTGCTGGGTGATGCTGGCGGCCTATCTCACTGCGCTGATCGTGGGCGGCGTGCTGGTGGCGGTCTCGCTGGTCGCCGGCGATCACCACGACGCCGGCGGTCACGCGGCGAATGGCGACGGTCACGCCGCCTCGCACGCCACGCACGGCGGTGAGGTGGCCGGCGGCGCCGCGCTCGACGCGCTGCTCGGCTGGGTGCCGCTCGGGTCGCTCCGGTTCTGGACCTTCTTTGCCGCGTTCTTCGGCCTGACCGGCACCGCGCTCGACCTGCTCGCGCACACGGCGCCGATCGCCACCGCCATCGCGGCGACGGCGATCGGCTACGGCGCCGGCCTCGCGCTGACCCGGACGATCCGCTCGCTGCAGCGCACGTCGAGCGACAGCTCGCTGTCGCCGGACGATCTGGTCGGAGCCACCGCCCGGGTGCTGGTCCCGCTCGCCGCCGGTCGCACCGGCAAGGTCCGGCTGCACCTCAAGGACCGCACCGTCGATCTCCTGGCCGAGACCCAGGAGACGGTGGAGCTCGCGGCCGGCGAGCGCGCGCTGGTCATCGCCGTCCCGCGCGACGGGCGCGCCGTGGTCGCCCGCATCGACAAGGTCGACCTCGGCTGAGCAGCTGCCCGCCGAGCGCCCCGGCCGGGCCGAGCGAGCCGGCCCAGCCGAGCCGAGATGATCCGAGCCGGTCCGAGCGTATCCGGACCGAAGCGAACACTGGAGGAGGAGAGTCATGGAGTCACTGGTTCAGACGCTGCAGCACTCCGGCGGGACCATCGCCGTGGTGGCCGGGTCGGCGCTGGCAGGCGCGTTCCTGCTCATCGCACTGCTGAAGAGCCTGCTCTACGTGTGCCCGCCCAACAGCGTGCTCATCTTCTCCGGCCGCACCCGCGTGGCCGAGGACGGTCGCAGGGTCGGCTTCCGCGTGGTGTTCGGCGGCCGCGCGGTCCGCATCCCGGTCCTGGAGGAGGTCCGCGCCATGAGCCTCACCAACATCTCCGTGGCCATGAGCGTCAGCGGCGCCTACTCGGAGGGGGCAGACGGCGCGCTCGGCATCCCGCTGTCGGTGCACGCGGTCGCCAACGTCAAGGTGTCGTCCGACCCGCGCTACATCGGCAACGCGATCGAGCGCTTCCTCGGCCGCGACCGCCAGGAGATCGCCCGGGTGGCCAAGGAGACGCTCGAGGGCAACCTGCGCGGCGTGGTGGCCAAGATGACGCCGGAGGAGGTCAACGAGGACCGGCTCAAGTTCGCCAGGAGCCTGGCCGAGGAGGCGGAGGACGACCTCGAGAAGCTGGGCCTCCACCTCGACACCCTCAAGATCCAGCACGTGGCCGACGACCGCACCTACCTCGAGTCGCTGGGCCGGCGGCGCATCGCCGAGGTGATCCGCGCGGCCGAGGTGGCCGAGTCGGACGCGCAGCGCGCTGCGCAGGAGGCGGAGGCGGCGGCCAAGGCCCGCGGCGAGGTCGCCGTGACCAACGCGCACGCCAACATCCTGCGCAAGCAGAACGAGCTGCGCCAGATCAAGGCCGAGCTCGACGCCGAGGCGCGCAGCGAGGAGGAGCGCGCCATCGCCGCGGCCAGCGCCGCCCGCGCCGAGGCCGAGAAGGAGCTGCAGTCCATCCGCGGCACCCTCGAGCAGCTTCGCCTGGCGGCCGACGTGACCATCCCGGCCGACGCCGCGCGCCAGGTGCAGGAGCTGGCCGCCGCCGGTCGCGCGGCCTCCATCGAGGCCGACGGGCGCGCCATGGCCGAGGCGCTGTCCACCGTCGCCGAGGCCTGGACCGAGAGCGAGGGCAAGGCGATGGACATGTACGTCCTGCAGAACATCGAGGAGATCTTCGCCCAGGTGGCGCGCGCCGCGCGCAACCTCGAGGTGCGCCACGTCAGCCTGATCGACTCGGGAAGCGGCGAGACGCTGCCGGCCTACGTGAGCGCGTTCCCGGCCGCGGTGTCGCAGCTCCTGGCCGAGATCACGCGGGCGACGGGCGTCGACATCACCCGCGCGATGACCGGGGCGGTCGCCGCCGACACCCAGCCGGCGCAGGGAGGTGACTCGTGACCGCCGTCTTCCTGGTGCTGGCCGCGATCGCCCTGGTGGCCGCGTTCACCATCCTCCTGGTCGTCACCCGCCTCATCTACATCTGCGCGCCCAACGAGGTGCTCATCTTCTCCGGCGCGCGCCGGAGCGTGGGCGAGCGCTCGCTGGGCTACCGCCTGGTGCAGGGCGGGCGCGGCGTGCGGGTCCCGCTGCTCGAGCGGGTCGACCGCATGGACCTCACCAACATGATCATCGAGCTGCGCGTGCTCGGCGCCTACTCCAAGGGGGGCATCCCGCTCAACGTCGAGGGCGTGGCCAACCTCAAGATCGCCGGCTCCGAGCCGATCATCGGCAACGCCATCGAGCGCTTCCTGGGCAAGTCGCGCGAGGACGTGATGAAGGTCGCGCGCGAGACGCTCGAGGGCAACCTGCGCGGCGTGCTGGCCACCCTCACGCCGGAGGAGGTCAACCGCGATCGGGTCAAGTTCGCCCAGGAGCTCCTGACCGAGGCGGACAAGGATCTGCAGTCGCTCGGCCTCGAGCTCGACACGCTCAAGATCCAGAACGTGTCCGACGACAAGAGCTTCCTCGATTCGCTCGGCCGGGCGCAGTCGGCCGAGCTGGTCATGCGCTCGCGGGTCGCCGAGGCGGAGAACCACGCCATGTCGGCCGAGCGCGCGGCCGCCAACCTCCAGACCCAGGAGATCGCGCGCCTCGAGGCGGAGATCGCGATGGCGCGCGCCGACGCCAAGAAGCGCATCCTGGACGCGCAGACCAAGAAGCTGGCCCTGGTCGCGGAGGAGCGCTCGCACGTGACCGCTGCCGTGGCCAAGGCCAGCGCCGAGGTCGACGTGCAGAAGGCGCGGCTCGAGCAGGTGCGCCTGCAGCTCCTGGCCGACCAGATCAAGCCGGCCGAGGCGGACAAGCAGAGCAAGATCGAGGCGGCGCGCGGCAAGGCGGCGCAGATCATCGAGAACGGCCGCGCCACCGCCGCGGCGCTGCGCCAGATGGCCGACACGTGGCATCGCTCGGGCGAGAGCGCGCGCCAGATCCTCCTGGCCCAGAAGCTGTCAGGCCTGGTCGGCCAGCTCATGAGCACCGTGAGCGCGCTGCCCATCGACAAGGTCACGTTCATCGACCGCGCGCTCACCGACGGCGGCAACAACCTCGCGGTCAAGGCGACGGTCGCCTCCGAGCAGCTCAAGCACACGCTCGGGGTCGACGTGCCGGCCCTGCTGTCGCGCCTCGGGGCCGGCGCCCCGCAGACGCCGGAGGCGCAGGGCGCGGCCGCCCGGCCGGCGCCCCCGCGGCCGGCGGTGGCGCCGGTGCCGCCGGTCGCGCCGGGGTCGCCGGTGCCCCCCGGGCCGCCGGCGCCGCGGCGCAACGGGTGAGGCCGGGCCGCCCGGGGGGCGCGATCGGGCCCCGGGTCAGAGGCTGAGGCCGACGCGGCGGCGGGCGATGAGGCAGTTCTCGCCGCCGCGCTCGAACTCGCGGCACGGCCGCGGCCGGTCGGCGTAGATGGTGCAGGCGAACGGCTCGTGGTCGCCGGCGCCACCGGCCAGGGCCGCGCAGCGATCGCCGCTGCGCCGGAGCTCCACGTAGTCGCCCCGGTCGACGACGAGCTCGGGGCGGAGCCGCACCACCGGATCGTCGCGGTCGACGGTGACCGAGTGGTAGGCGGCCCGGCAGCAGGCGCCGCACTGCTGGCAGTCGAGCGGCGCCGGCTCCCAGCGCGCGCAGCCCGGCCACGCGGCCGCCACCGCCGCCGGATCGGGCCCGGCCTGGCGGCACAGCCCGGCCGCGTCGCGCCACGCGCAGCCGCCGCACGCGCGATCGGGCAGCGGCGACGGCGGCAGCCCCGTCGGATGCGGCGGCGGCGCGGCAGCGGCCAGCGCGTAGAGCGTGGCCGGCTCGGCGAAGCGGGCCGCGCCGCGCACGACCTCGGCGGTGGCGGCGAGCGCCGCCTCCAGGTGGGGACCCCACGGCGGCTTGTCGGCGCGCCGCAGCCCCATCACCGCGGCGACCACCTCCGGGTGGCGGCGCGGCGCGAGCGGATCGGCCGGCAGCCGATCGTGGAACGCGCGGTAGTCGGTGGTGGGGGCGAGGAAGCGGCGCAGCCCGTGGCGGTCGGCCAGGTGCGCCTGCAGCCGGAGGCACGCGTGCTCGCGTGCCTCGTCGCGCGGGCCGGTGTTGTCGAGGCCCCAGTCCGGCCGCGCGAACGCGTCGGGACCCTCGACCAGCGAGTGGCAGAGCTCGTGGAAGATCATCTGCGCCAGGCAGTCGTCGGCGTCGAGGGTGGCCGGCTCGCCCAGCCGGAGCGTTCGGCGCCCGTCGGTCGACGCGTACACCTCGCCGCTGCGCTCGACCCGCAGGCCGATGCGGCCGGCGGCGACCAGCCAGATCTGGTCGAGCGGATCGGCGTAGCGGTGGGTCACGGGTCTCATGATGCCGGCCCGGATCATAGGGGATGGCCGGGGACGGCGCGGGGTGTCGCGGATCTCCACGCGGCCGCCGTCCGGGCGCCGGAAATCGCGCCAGGCCGCCGCCGGGGGCCCGTGAGATCGCGGGCCTGGCCCTGGCACGGTGCCTGCTCCTCTCTTCCGGCCTGGCACCCAGGAGGACGTCGATGCGATGCGCGCGAGCTCTGGCTGGTCTGGTCTTCACACTCCCACTCGTCTTCGCCGCCTGCGGCGGTGGCGATGACGATGGCGGCGACGACGAGGCGACCGACGACACGGGGACGGACGGCAGCGCGCAGGACCAGGTCACCTGGAACAAGGACATCGCGCCGCTGGTGGCCGAGCGCTGCGGGTCCTGCCACCGCGAGGGCGGGATCGGGCCGTTCTCGGTCGAGACCTACGACGCCGCGGCCCCCTTCGCCCCGCTCATGGTGAAGCGGGTCGAGGCGGGCGAGATGCCGCCCTGGGACGCGGTGTCGACCGACGACTGCGAGCCGCGCTTCGCGTGGCGCGACGACCCGCGCCTGAGCGACGACGAGCAGGCCCTCCTCGGCGCGTGGGTCGACGCCGGCGCGCCGGAGGGCGATCCGGCGAGCGCCGCGCCGGTGCCGGAGCCGCCCGGCCAGGACCTGGCCGACATCACCCACCGGGTCGCGCCCGAGGTCGGCTACGCCACGTCGGGTGACAGCGACGAGTTCGTCTGCTTCGTCCTCGATCCCAAGATCGCGGTGGACAGCTGGATCACCGGCCTCCACATGGTGCCGTCGCTCCTCGAGGTGGCGCACCACGGCGTCCTGACCGTGGTGCCGCCGGCGGGGCAGGCGGACATCCTGTCGCGGGTGGGTCCGGACGGCCACTTCGACTGCTTCGGCGGCGTGACCGCGCCCGGCTCCTACTTCGCCGGCGTGTGGGTGCCGGGCGCGCAGCCGTTCGAGACCCCCGAGGGCGTCGGCATCCCGCTGGTCGCCAACTCGCTCCTCGTCCTGCAGATGCACTATCACCCGGCCGGCAAGGAGCACGACCCCGACGCCACCGAGGTGCAGCTGCGCGTGACCGAGGATCCGCCCGAGAAGCAGCTCCTGTTCACGGCGGTCGGCAACATCGAGACGCCGCCCATCCTCCTGCCCGGCCCCGACGACGACGGCGCGGTCGAGTTCCGCATCCCGGCCAGCGTCGCCGGCCACACCGAGACAATGCGCTTCCCCATCCCCATCCCGGGCTCGACCAAGCGCTTCCCCATCCTGTCGGCGTTCCCGCACATGCACTACGTGGGCGTCGACCTCGAGGTGAAGATCCTGCGCGCCCACCCGGCGCCGGAGGAGCCGTCCGAGGAATGTCTCATCAAGGTCCCGCACTGGAACTTCGACTGGCAGCGCACGTACCAGTACGACGCCGACCTGTCGGAGCTGCCCACCGTGGGTGATGGCGACGAGATCACGATCCGCTGCACCTACGACAACACGGTGGAGAACCCGTACGTCCAGCGCGCGCTCGACGAGGCCGGCCTCGAGCTGCCGGTCGACATCTCGCTCGGCGAGGAGACGCTCGACGAGATGTGCCTGGCCGCGTTCGGCGTCGTGTTCGACGGCCCGACGACGGCGCCGGCGACGTCGTCCCCGCTCGATGTGGGTCTCGGTCTCGGACGGTGACGTCTCATGAGGCGCGCGCCGCGCGCCTCGCTCGCCGCCCGCGCGCGCGGCGATTGTCCTTGAACCCCCTCTGGCCCGGCAGGAGAATTCTGCGCAGGGGAGGGGTGGGGATGCACGATCTCGACGCCGCGCTGGCGCGCGCGACAGAGGCGATCGCGAGGCGCGACATGGCCGGCGCCTCCGCGCTGCTCGGCCAGGCCAGCGGCCTGGTGCCCGACGGCTCTCCGCTCGCGCGCGCGCGCTTCGAGGGCACGCGGGCCGAGCTCGCCGCCATCGACGAGGACCACGTCGCGGCCGAGCTCGGCTTCGCCCTGGCCTACGACCTGGCGGTGGTGGCCGGCGGGCAGTCCAACGCCGCGCGCTGGGCCGGGCGGCTGGGCGCGATGCTGGGCGAGCGGCGCCGCTACCGCGCGGCGGCCATCTGGCACGAGCGCGCCGTCGAGCATGCGCGCCGCTCCGGCATCGCGCACAACGTGGCCGCCTCGGCCACGCAGGCGTTCGCCACCCTGCGCCAGGCGCACCGGCACACCGACGGCGCGCGGCTCCTGTGCGACGCGGCCGACACCGACGCGCCGCGCTTGCCGGCCAGCACCGCGGCCAGCCTGCTCGAGCAGGCGCGCATGGTGCTCGACATGAGCGGCGCGTGGGGGCGCGCCGACGAGGTGCAGGAGCGACTCGAGGCCCTGACCCGCAGCTGGGACGGGCCGGCCAGCGAGCGCGAGCGCCTGCTGGCCGAGGTGGCGGCGTCGCGCGGCCGCCACGCGTCGCGCCGGGCCGAGGTCGACGGGGAGCCCGCGCCGGGTGCCTTCGCCCACTACCTGGTCGAGATGATGGCCTTCTTCCACAAGGAGGGCCGCGCCGAGGGCATGGCGGACATCGGCCACCTCCTGGCCGACATCGCGCTCGCGCGGGCGGGCGACGGCGCAGGCACGTGGACCGGGTGGCTGGAGCCGTGGCTGCCGCAGCGCATCGTCACCGACGCGGTCATCGCGACCGCGCGGGACGGGACGCCGTCGCGCGCGCTCCTCCTGTCGCAGCGCTGGAAGACGCTGGGCTTCGCCTGGCCCAACCTCGTGCGCGCGCGCTCCGGCAGCGACCCGATGAGGTGGGCGCACCCGGCCGAGGTGACCGCGTACCTGCGCGGGATCGACGAGCTCGACGCGCGGGTGGGCGAGCTGCGCGGCGCCGGCTCGCGTTCGGTGCAGGCGCGCGCCGAGGCGGTGCGCGCGGCCGGCGAGACCGTGCTCGAGCTGGGCGAGTCGCTGCGCCAGCGCGATCCGGCGCTCGCCGCGCGCCTGGGCGCCGCGGTGTGGCCCGAGGATCTCGTCGACCTGCTGCCACCCGGCAGCCCGGTGGCGATCGTCGATCTCGTGGTCGGCCACGACGCGTCGCTGGCCCTCATCGTCTTCCGGCGCGGCGACCGGGTCGATGTGATCGGCAGCCACGCGCCCGACTTCACCGCCGAGCACGCGCGCGAGCTGCTCGAGGAGTGGGCCGGCGGCCGGGTCGCGCACGAGATCTCGGCGGGCCAGCGAGCCGCGCTGGTGCGCATCTCCAGGCTCCTGCACGATCGCCTGTTCTGCGGCCTGGCGCGCGCGCTGGCCGCGCTGCGCATCACCCAGGTCGTGCTGATCCCGGATCTGCTGGTCCGCCACCTGCCGCTCCACCTGGCCCACGTGTGCGACGACAACGTGCGCCAGGTGCGCGAGGCGGTGCGCATGGAGCCGCCGATCGACCAGGCGGACATGTTCTGCGACGTCTTCCCGGTCGAGTACGCCGCCTGCCTGCAGTCGGTGGCGGTCAGCGCGCCACAGAAGCGGCCCTCGTCCCTGCGCTCGGTGCTTTCGATGGCCGACCCGCGCGGCGACCTGCCGGCCACCCGCGAGACGGCGCGCTGGCTGCGCGAGCGGCTCCCGCCGACCATCGAGACCGCGACCCACGTCGGTCGCGACGCCAGCCTGGCCGCCCTCGCGTGCGACCTGCCGCGGGCCGACATCGCGGTGATGGGTTGCCACGGCCGCTTCCTGCCCGACCGGCCGCTCGCGTCGCACCTCGAGCTCAGCGACGGGCCGTGGGCGGTCGAGGCGATCATGAGCGGCGACGCGCTCGAGCGCGCGCCGGTGGTCGTGCTGAGCGCGTGCGAGGTCGGCGCGCGCGCGCCCACCGTCGACGAGATCGAGGCCAGCGGGCTGCCCGGCGCGCTCGTCTCGGCGGGCGCGGCGGCGGTCGTGGCCAGCCTGTGGCCGGTCGAGGACGTGTCGATGAGCTACCTGGTGGAGCGCTTCGTCGACGCGCTGTCGCACCCCGGCTACCGCCCCGCGGCGGCGCTGCTCCGCGCCGTGCATCTCCTCCAGCGCTGGCCGCTGGCCGACGCCATCGCGCGCTGCGCGGCGCTCATGCGGCAGATGGAGGAGAACGGATCGGTGGAGCGCTCGCCGGCCCAGTACCTCATGCTCGACACCATGCGCGAGCGGCTGGCCGAGGACGGCGCGCCCTATCCGTTCGCCAGCGCGCAGTACTGGGGCGGCGTCGTGGTGGTGGGCAGCGGCTGGCACCAGCCGGCCGACGGGGTGGTGGCCGCCGATCCGGTCGAGGTCATCGAGGCCACGCTCGAGCGCGGGCGCGCGCTCGGTCTGGAGCGCGAGGGCAAGGCCGCCGAGGCGCTGCCGGTGCTCGAGGGGCTGCTCGACGTGCTGCAGGGATCGCAGCGGGCCGCGGTGCTGGCCGACCTGGCCGCGATCACCTGGCGCGGGCGGCCGGCCGGCTGCACGCGGTCGGCGCGGCGGGCGGCCCGCCGCTATCTGACGCGCGCCCGCGCGGCCCTGCGCGGGACCGGCGACGCGGCGCTGGCCCGTCGCATCGCCGAGATCGCGACCGATCTGGGAGCGGGCGGAGACGGCGGAGGACCGGGGGACGACGATGTGCAAGCGCAGCGCGAATGACCCGCTCATCCAGCTCTTCGTCGGGCGCTACGGCCTCAACCTCCTCACCGTGCCGCGCGAGGGATCGGACGTGGGCGATCTGTACGTCGCCGACCACGGCCGGATGTCGGCGCCGGGCAGGGTGACGGCGCTGTTCGAGCCGCCGCTCGAGCTGCCGCCGGTCGCGCGCGGCGAGGCGATGGCGGACGTGACCGGCGCGGTCTCGGCGTCGGTGTCGGCCGCGGTCGGGCTCGACCTGCTCGGCCGCTTCCTGACCGCGTTCGGCGCGGCCGGGATGGGCGACGCCATCGCGGCCCGCTTCGCCGCCGCGCGCGCGACCACCATGCGCTTCTCGCTGGCCGACGCGACGCGCGACTCGACCGATCCGCTGGTGCTCGGCACGCGGCTCCTGCGCAGCGCGCTGGTCGAGAACCACCCGATGGTGGGCCCGGACCGGCGCTACTACCTGGTCACCGCGGTGGCGCGCAGCTCGTCCATCTGCATCGCCGCGGAGAAGGCCGCCGGCGCGTCGGCCGGCCTCGACGTCGATCTCGGCGGCCTGGGCGGCGGCGAGGGCGCGGTCGCGGCCTCTCACGCGCAGGGCGGCGCGATCGTCTTCCGCTCGAACAAGCGGCTGGCGTTCGGCGTCGAGCTGCACGAGCTCGCGGTCGACCGCCGCGACCGCAGGCTCAAGCTCAGGACCACCGGCGCGGTCGCGATGCTGCGCTCGGCCGGACCCGAGCGCCCTCTGGTCGAGCCGACCCTGCTCGGCGGGCCCGACGGCGACGCCTTCGTCGATCTTTGAAGTGCACCGCGCGCCGCGTCGGGTCGCTTCTCAGGCCTCGGCGCGCGTCTGCGGCAGCGAGAAGGCGAGGCGCGCCCCGCCGGTCGGGCGGTTCTCGGCCCACGCGCGCCCCTGGTGGGCGCTGGCGATGCGCTTGACCAGGGCCAGGCCGAGGCCGAGCGAGCCGTGGCCGCGGCTCGCGCCGCGGTAGAACGACTCGAACGCGCGGTCGATCTCGCTGGGCGTGAAGCCGGGCCCGCTGTCCTCGACCTCGAAGACGACCTCGGGGACGATCTCGCCGTCCAGCGATATCGGGCCGTCCGCGCTGCTCTTCGGGTTGTCGCTGGCGCGCACGCGCAGGCAGGTGAGCCCGCCGCCGTGGCCCTGGGCGTTGTCGATGAGGTTGGCCAGCGCCCGGGCCAGGAGCGTCGGGTCGCCGACCACGCGCGCGCTGTCGACCGTCACGTCGAGCCGGTCGTGGTCGATGCCGGCGCGCTCGAGGGCCAGGGCGGCCAGCTCGCCGGCGTCCAGCTCGCGCCGGTCCATGGCGCCGAAGTCGAGGCGCGAGCCGGCCAGGAGCTGGCCGACCAGCCGGTCGACCTCGAGCACCTCGCGCTCCAGGTCGGCCACCAGCTCCGCCTCGGTGCCGCGCTCGCGCGCGGTCTCGAGCAGGATGCGCATGTGGCCCAGCGGGGTGCGGATCTCGTGCGACACGGCGGCCAGGAGCTCGCGCTGGTCGGCCAGCTGCCGCTCGATGCGCGCGGCCATGTCGTTGATGGAGTCGGACAGGACGCCCAGCTCGCCGTCGTGGCGGCCGAGCTCGAGCCGGCTCTTCAGCTTGCCGTCGCCGATGTCGCGCGCCACCCGGATGACCTCGAGGAGCGGGCGGATGAGCCGCCACGCGATCGCGCCCGACGCCATCCACAAGACGGCGCCGATCGGGATGAGCGCCGCCGGGCGCGCGCGGCCGCCGGTGAGGTACATGAAGCCGCCCCCCACGACGCAGCAGATCGCGATCGCCATCCCGAAGCCGAGGAAGATGCGCCGGTGCAGGCCCGCGTGCATGCGCCACCACGGGCGCAGCGCGCTGTTCTCGGGGCAGCCGGGGTCGCTCATGCCCGGGTGCGGCATGCCCGGGCGCCAGCGGCCGCGTCCCCCCTGGCGGTGCCGGTGGCGGTGCCACTGTCGATATTCGCGCGACCTCATCATCATCATGAGCATCATCGGCATGGTCACGACTCGCGGGCCAGGACGTAGCCTACCCCGCGCACCGTGCGGATGCGTCGGGGGGCCGACATGTCGTCGCCCAGCTTCTTGCGCAGCTTGGAGATGTGCACGTCGACGGTTCGCTCGTTGACCGCCACGTCGCCGCGCCCGGCCTCGGCCAGGAGCGAGCCGCGCGGCACCACCCGGCCGGCCCGGCGCATGAGCGCGATCAGGATGTCGAGCTCGAGGCCGGTGAGATCGACCTCCGATCCGTCCACCCGCACGTTGCGGGCGGCGACGTCGACCTCGATGCCGGCCACCACCAGGCGCTCGGCCGCCGCGTCGGGCTGGGCCCTGCGCAGGACCGCGCGCAGGCGGGCCAGGAGCTCGCGCGGCGAGAACGGCTTGGGCACGTAGTCGTCGGCGCCGAGCTCGAGGCCGACCACGCGGTCGGCCTCGTCGCCGCGGGCGGTCAGCATCAGGATGGGGATGCGGTTGCGCTTGCGGATGCGGCGCAGGACGTCGAGCCCGTCCATCCCCGGCATCATGACATCGAGCAGGACCGCGTCGAAAGCGTCCTGCTCGAGCGCCTGCAGGCCGGCGCGGCCGTCGCGCGCGTGGGTCAGCGAGACGTCGTTCTGCGCCAGGTAGCCGGTCAGGAGCTCCGACAGGCGCGCGTCGTCGTCGATGAGGAGAACGCGGATGGCCATGGCGCTTGCCCGGGTCGACTGTAGCAGGTCGTCGCCGCCGCCTATCGGTACGGTCCGCCCCACGACGCCGCCCTCGGGCCCTTCTCGATCATCGCGGCCAGCCGCTCGCGCTGCGCCGGATCGAGTACCGAGTGGATGCGGCCCAGCGCGCCGCCCAGGTCCTGCCTCAGGGTGTGCAGGTGATCGTCGTGGCGGATGAACATGCTGGCCAGCGCCTCCTCCTCGAAGTCTTCGCCTCGCACCGCGCGGGCCATGTCGGCGCGCGACGCGGCGCTCTCGTCGCGCACGGTCCTGACCTTCTGCTTGAGCGTCTCGAGCTCGCTGCGGACCACCTTCTCCTGGGCCGGCGACAGGTCGAGGCTGGCCAGGAGCCAGTAGCTCCAGCGATTGCCGAGGTGCTCGCTGCTCGGGCCCGGGCCGAAGCCGTGCCACGGCCCGCCCCACGGACCGCCCCAGCGCCCGCGATGGCCCCAGTGCCCGTGTCCCCCGGCCCAGCATCTCCTGTGGGCGATGAGCTTGACCGCCATGACGGCGAGAAACGCGCTGAGAATGATGCAACCGACCATGATGTTGCCTCCTTGTCATGGAGGATGCGGCCGCTCTGTTGGCCACGTTCACGCGCCTCTGTGAAGAAACGTGAAGCGCAGGGCGCGCCGGGCGGGCAGGGCGCGGCGCCCGGCAGGCAGGTGCGGCGTCAGGCCCCGAGCCGCTGTCTGACGGCCACGCGGGCCCGCTCGATCGCGCGGTCGTCGTCGTGGAGCACCGCGACGATGTTGGCCCCGGTGAGCAGGGCGCCCAGCTCGAACGCCAGCTGATCCGGATCGCAGCCCGGCGCGACGTCGCCGTCGGCGTGCGCGCGGCGGGCCGCCGCCTTCAGGAGGTCTCGCCACTCGTCCTGGATGGCGGCGACGCGGTCGTGCAGAGCGCCGCTCTTGCTGCCGACCTCGGCCGCGGCCGAGACGAAGAAGCAGCCGCCGGGAAACACGCGGCGCTCGACGTAGGACAGGAAGCCCTCGCACAGGGCGAGCAGGCGCGCGCGCCCGGCGGGCAGCGCGGCCGCCGGGGCCACGACCTCGTGCGCGAAGCTCGCGCGCGCCGCCTCGATGGTGGCGAGCTGGAGGTCCTGCTTGGAGCCGAAAAGCACGTAGACGCTGCTCTTCGGCATCCCCGTGACCTCGGCGAGGCGGCCGATGGTCAGGCCCTCGAGCCCCTCGACGGTGGCCAGCCGGGCGGCGCGCTCGAGCACGCGACCGCGCGATCGCTCGCCGGGCGCGCGCGTCCGGCGCGTGCCCTTGCCGCTGGAGAGCCGCTGTCTGGCCATGGGATTCGGTTGACATCTTAAACGCACGGTCGTACAAAAATCAAATTGTACGACCGTTCGTACAAGAAACGAGGAGGAGGAGGCGATGGACACGCAATTCGGGCTGCTGGTCGAGGAGCACCTGCCGCTGGTCAGACGGCTGGCGGCGCGCATGGCGGCGCAGGTGGCCCCATACCTCGAGAAGGGCGACCTCATCGGCATCGCGGCGGAGGCGATCCTGCGCGCCGCGGCGCGCTACGACCCGGACCGCCAGGTGCCGTTCGCGACCTTCGTCTACCTCCGCATCCGCGGCGCGATGCGCGAGAGCGTCGGCGCGGTGGCGCCGCTCTCGCGCGGCATCAGCCGCCGGCGCGCCGCGCGGTCGGGGCGGCGCGGGTCCGCGTGCTCGCTGCCCCTCGAGCTCGAGCCGGCGTCCGCGGGGACCTGCGCCGACGAGCTGGCGAGCGCGATCGATGCCGCGCGGCTGGGGCCGCGGCTCGGGGCGGCGCTCGCCTCGCTCGACCGGCGCGGGCGCGAGCTCATCGAGCGCCACTACTTCCGCGGCGAGAGCCTGCAGGAGATCGGCCGCCTGCTCGGCCGATCGCGATCGTGGGCCAGCCGCGCCCACGCGCGCGCGCTGGTCCAGCTGCGCGCCGCGCTCGACGGCGCGCCCGGCCCCGCGCGCGGCGCGAGCCCGTCGTGCGCCGATGGATGGATGGACGGGTAGCCGGGTGGACGGGTGGACGGGCGGACGGGCGGACGGATCGATCGACGATCTATCGAGGCGCGCCCCCGCCGAGCTCGGCGATCTGGCGGCCGCCCTGCTCGGCGCGGCGGCGCGCCCACGGCTCGATCTCGCGCGGGTAGCGCACGACCACGCGCCCGCCCTCGCGGCGGTGCCAGTCGCACGGCACGCGCGGCGCGTGGCCGGCCGCGAAGCGCTCCAGCTTCTGGTGCGGGCAATCGGGCCCGGCACGCAGTCCCGACAGCGGGCACACCAGGCCGCTCTCGATCCCGTCGGGCGGGCCCGGCAGGGTCAGGTCGCGCCCGCCGCCGCCGGCCAGAAGACCCGCGCGCACCAGCGGGGCGGCCGCGTCCATCGCGATCAGGCCCTGGGTCGGCGCGCCGTCGAAGGTGCCGGCCCACGCGGCCACGGTCAGCTCGCGGGTGACGCCGATCGCGACGGTGTCGGCGAAGCCGCGCGCCGTGCCGGTCTTGAACGCGACCCGGTAGGGAAGATCGACGGGCAGCTCCGGTCCGAACGCGGGGCGCCGCGCGTCCGGGTCGGCCATCATGTCCATCACCAGCCAGCTGGTCTCCGGCGAGAAGACGCGCGCGTCGCGCGGGCGCGGCGGCCGCCAGGTCCCGCCGCTCCAGCTGGTCACCTCGCGCACTCCGCTGGCCCGCCGCACGCGCCCGCCGCGCGCGACGAAGCCGTAGGCCGAGGCCAGATCGATGAGCCGGACCTCGGCCGAGCCCAGCGCCAGGCGCAGGCCGTAGTCCTCCGCGCTGCCGCTGAGCGGCCCGACGCCGGCGCGGCGCATCACGGTCAGCACGCGCTCGACCCCGACCTTCTCGAGCGTGTGCACCGCGGCCAGGTTGTACGAGCCGGCCAGCGCCTCGCGGTAGCGCACCGGGCCGCGCTCCGGCTGGGTGAGCCGGCCCGTGCGGTAGCGCGACGGCACGTCGCGGATGTCGTAGGCGATGGTGGCCGGGCTGTCGCCGCCCTCGATCGCGGTGGCGTACACGAAGGGCTTGAGCGCCGAGCCGGGGTGGCGCCGCCAGGTCGTGATGTTGATCTGCCCGTCGGGGCCGCCGTAGCCGGCCGAGCCGACCATGGCGCGCACCTCGCCGGTGGCGGTGTCGAGCACCAGCACGCCGGCCTGATCCAGGTTGCGGTGGGCCAGCGACGCGACGTGCTCGGCCACCACCGCCTCCATCCTTTCTTGTAGAGCGAGGTCGAGGGTGGTCGCGACCGTGCCGCCGGCGGCGCGCACCTCGGGCGGCAGCTCGCGCAGGACCCAGTCCACGAAGTGCGGCGCGCGGCGGGGCGCGCGGTGAAGGACCGGGGTCAGCGCCTGCGCCCGCGCGCGCCCGATCTCGGCCTGGCTGAGCGCGCCGTGCCCGGCCAGCATGGCGAACACGTGCTCGCGCCGGGCCAGCGCCGCGCCCAGGTGGCGCAGCGGATCGTACGCGGTGGGCGCGCGCGGCAGGACCGCGAGCAGGGTGGCCTCGCCCGCGCTGAGCGACGCGGCCGGCTTGCCGAAGTAGGTGCGGGCGGCGGCCTCGATGCCGTAGGCGCCGTTTCCGAAGCAGGCGCGGTTGACGTACTGCTCGAGGATGGCGCGCTTGTCGAGCGCGCGCTCGAGCCGCATGGCCAGGATCGCCTCCTTGATCTTGTTGCCGACGGTGCGCTCCTGGCCGGCCGAGCGCATCATGCGCACGAGCTGCATCGTGATGGTCGACCCGCCGTAGCCGACCCGGTGCTCGCGCAGGTTCAGCCACGCGGCGCGCCCGAGGCCGCGGACGTCGACGCCGCCGTGGCGGAAGAAGTCCTCGTCCTCGGCCACCAGGAAGGTGGCCAGCGCGATGGCCGGCACCTGGTCGAGCCGCACCCAGGCGCCCTGTCCGGGTCGCCCGTCGGCGGCCGCGACGCGGGCGAGCGGCAGGCCGCTGCGATCGACCAGCACCAGCGGGCCGCCGCGATCGGGCGCCAGCTCCTCGACCGGG
>Ga0126377_10001243_pt1 | contig 16493 bp, 11 predicted proteins | sample PanSoiMetPlot_22_FD_92647 | JGI IMG/M metagenome (GOLD analysis project Ga0126377, IMG submission 92647) | Tropical forest soil microbial communities from Panama - MetaG Plot_22 | ecosystem: Environmental > Terrestrial > Soil > Tropical forest > Bulk soil | place: Panama | collected 2016-02-17 | reverse complement strand
CCGGCACAACCGCAGCCGGCCTTCGGGAGTGAGCGGAGCGTTACGGTGCACGACGGGCCTCCTGGGTTCGTGCGGTGCGTTCGACAGCTCCACACTCGCCCAGGGGCCCACTCACTCAACGGATGTCAACAACGTCCTAGGCTGCAACAACTAGTCGTCGGCCGGCGGCGCCGGAGGGGCCGTCCGTCGCACGAGGATCAGCTCGCTGTCCCGCGGCTCGCCCCGGCGGGGCGGGCCCGACCGGGCCAGCAGCTCCGCCTGGCCGGTGTCGATGGCGTAGCCGGTCAGGCCGTCGAGGGCCGCCGCCGGGGCCAGCGACAGCTGGGGGTGGCCGGCGGCCCGGCGGTCGGTGATGTCGACCCAGGGGATGCCCGCCCGCTCGAGGATCACCGGCAGCCCGAGGTCGACGGTGCTGAGCATGGCGGTCGAGTTGGCCACCACGAACGGCTGGCCCCGCCCCGCCCGCTCGATGGCCGGCACCAGTCGCAGCAGGGCATGAGACTGCGCCTCCTCCGGCTGGTGGCCGAGGCTGCCGCCCCACACGGTCGCCGCCACCGGCACGGCGACCAGGGCCAGCGCCGCCCCCGCCGCCGCCAGGCCCCGCCGGCCGCCCGCGCCCGGGCGGGGCCGCCAGGCGGGGTCGTCCAGCGCCGGGACCCGCCGGGCGGCGACGCCGGCCACCGCGAACCCCAGGGCGACGAACACCAGCATCGTCACCACCGCCACCCACCGGAACGGCCAGAACACCGGCAGGCCCCGCGCGGTGAGCAGGTCGGTGGCGGTGGCCGCCAGGCCGGCCGCGGCCAGCCCGGCCGCGGCCCGGACCGCCCGGCCGTAGCCGTCGGCCAGCGGGGCCCGGCGGGCGAGGACCAGCGCCGCGGCCAGCATCGCGGCCACCACCACCAGCAGCAGCCGCGAGCTCTGGCCGAGCAGCGGGTAGCCGAAGGCGTTGATCGGGGTGACGTTGCCGATCCACAGCCCGGTGGGGTCGACCAGCCAGGCCAGGGCGCCGACGGCCCGGTGGGCGGTCATGGTGCCCTCGGTCAGCCGGCCCATCCCGGGGGCGACCGACGCGCCCGACGACCACCGCACGATCGTGCTGAGGTTGCCGGTCCGGACCACCTCGTCGAACGCCACCGGCAGCCAGGCGAGGCCGGCCACCACCGCGGCCGGCACCAGGCGTCGCCGGGCGGGCAGGCGGCGGTGCTCCAGCCACCACAGCGCAGCCGTCGCCGCGCCGATGACCGCCACCGGCTGGGCGAACCCCACGTGGGCCTGCACGACGAACGACGCCACCCCGACGAGCGCCGGCAACGTCCAGCGCCGGGGGCCGAGCACCAGTTCCAGGCACAGCAGCACGAACAGGGCGAAGGGGACGATGGGCAGGGTCGGGTTCCAGGGGTCGCCGAGCTGGCTGATGCCGAGGCCCCGCTCCAGGACGGCCAGGCCGGCCAGCAGGGTCAGGGCCCTCAGCCGGGGGTGACGGACGGCCACCGCCACGCAGCCGAGCGTGGCCAGGAAGTTGACGACGCCCGCGGCGAAGAGCAGCCCGTGCTCCGGGGCGGCGAGCCGGTAGGGCAGGGCCATGAGGTAGAAGGGCAGCGGCCCCGGGTGGCGCCAGCCGAAGCGGGACCAGGCCCCGAGCAGCGGGGTGTGCGCCGTGCCCACCTGGCGGACCTGGAGCTCGAGCAGGGCCCAGTCGTTGGTGGGCGCCCACGGGTTGCGCAGCGCCGACCCCATCGCCACCAGCGTCGGGACCAGCACGAGCAGGGCCGCCACCACCAGCACCGGATCGGGCCGGAACCGCCGCCCGGGGCGCGGCGGGGTGTCGTCCTCCGGGAGGCCGTCCGGGCCGGCCGCGGCCGCGAGCCCCACGCCGCCCGCGCCGTCCGTCGCCATCACGGGATCCTAGACGAGAAGTTCTAGAACTACCCCTCTAGCTTGGGGAGAGGTGGGCGTCGAAGAAGTCCGCCACCGGCACCTTGACGTCGCCCCGCATCTGGTGGACCGCGAGCACCAACGCCACCTGGTTGGCCACCTCGTTGGCCACCGGCCGGGCGGCGGCGGGCAGGTCGGCGGAGGCGGCCCGGGCGATCGCCTCGTCGATCGGGACCTGGCGGGTGCCGGCCGCGTCCCACGCCCCCGTGGCCACCAGCGCCGCGAAGGTGGCGTCCGCCGTGCCGGCGTCGACCCCGGGGATGCGCAGGAACCGGGCCGCGGCCAGCGGCTGCTCGCGGGCGACCGACAGGCCGGCCGGCATCCCCGCGGAGACGGCCCGCCCGTAGTCGGCCAGGACCCCGACCGGCGGCACGGTGACGTCGTTCTCGGCGGTGACGAACCAGGCCGGCAGCGTGAGCCCACCGGCGGCCGTGACCGGCGCGGCGATGCGGCCCATGTACAGCGCCACGGCCCGCACCGGTTGGCCGGCGTCGGCCCACTCCTGGCCCCACAGGCTCACGAAGCGGGCGCCGTTGGACATGCCCAGGCCCAGCAGCGGCGTCGACGCCGTCACCCCCGTCGTGTCGATCAGGTGCTGCTGGAGCCGGGCGAGGCGGGCCAGGTCGGGGTTGGTGGCGGGCGACGGGTCGACCACGTCCCAGCGCCGGTCGCCCGTCCGCTCGGTGCTCTCCGTGGCGACGAACCCGTAGCCCCGAGCCAGCAGTTCGTTGAGCGTGTCGACGGTCTCGACCCGGGTGGCGAACCGTGCGCCGCCGCCGGTGCCGTGGAACAGCCAGACGAGCCCGACCGGGTCGTCAGGGATCGACGACACCACGTCGAACCCCTCGAACGACCAGGTCTCGAAGGCGGTCGACGGCGTGACCGGGACGCAGGCCGCCGGGCCCGCCAGCAGCACCAGCGCGGCCACGGCGACCAGCGCGCCCCGGCGCCGGCGGCGGAGGCGGGTCGGCGCAGCCATGCCGGGACGCTACGGGCGCCGTGTTAGGGCGGCATGATCCACCGGGGATTCATCCTCTGCGGGGGATGCCGTGGCCGCCGCCACGGCGTCTGCTGGGCCCGTGGCCCTACACCGCAAGCACCATGACACCGACGCGTCGATCGAGGTCAGCCCCCTCTACACCCGCCACGGCGAGGCCTCCCGCGCCCCCCGGCACGTGATGCCCGAGGGCGAGATGCACCCCGACACCGCCTACCAGTTCGTCCACGACGAGCTGATGCTCGACGGGAACGCCCGGCTCAACCTGGCGACGTTCGTGACCACGTGGATGGAGCCACAGGTCACGGTGCTCATGACCCAGACGTTCGACAAGAACATGGTCGACAAGGACGAGTACCCCCGCACGGCCGAGCTCGAGCAGCGCTGCGTCAACATGCTCAGCCGGCTGTGGAACTCGCCCGACCACGAGGAGGCGACGGGGACGTCGACGACCGGGTCGAGCGAAGCGGCGATGCTGGCCGGCATGGCGCTCAAGTGGCGCTGGCGCGACCGCCAGAAGGCGGCCGGCAGGCCCACCGACCGGCCCAACATGGTCATGGGGGCCAACGTCCAGGTGTGCTGGGAGAAGTTCTGCCGCTACTGGGACGTCGAGGCCCGGCTGGTGCCGATGAAGGGCGACACGTTCCACCTCACCGCCGAGACCGCGGCCGCCGCCGTCGACGAGAACACGATCGGCGTGGTCGCGGTGCTGGGGTCGACGTTCGACGGGTCGTACGAGCCGGTGGCGGACATCTGCCACGCGCTGGACACGCTGGCCGCCGGCGGAGGGCCCGACGTGCCGGTGCACGTGGACGGGGCCTCGGGCGGGTTCGTCGCCCCGTTCATCGACCCCGAGCTGGTGTGGGACTTCCGGCTCGACCGGGTGCAGTCGATCAACGCCTCGGGCCACAAGTACGGGCTGGTCTACCCCGGCGTCGGCTGGATCATCTGGCGCAACCCCGACGCCCTGCACCCGGACCTGGTGTTCGACGTCAACTACCTCGGCGGCCACATGCCGACGTTCGCGCTCAACTTCTCCCGGCCCGGCAACCAGGTGGCGGCCCAGTACTACAACTTCGTCCGCCTCGGCTTCGACGGCTACCGCCGGGTGCAGCAGGCCGCCCGCGACACCGCCCGCTACACGGCCGACGCCGTCGCCGGGCTGGGCCCGTTCAAGCTCATCACCGACGGCAGCGAGCTGCCCGTGTTCGCCTTCGCCCTCGAGGCCGGCGACCGGCCCTACACGGTGTTCGACCTGTCCGAGCGCCTGCGGGACCGGGGCTGGCTGGTGCCGGCCTACACCTTCCCGGAGGAGCGCGAGGACCTGGCCGTGCTGCGGGTGGTCATCCGCAACGGCATGTCCCGCGACCTGGCCGACCTCCTCCTCGCCGACCTCCAGCGCCACATCGAGTACTTCGACGGGCTGCCCGCCCCGCTCCCACAGCCCGAGAGGCGCGACGCCTTCCACCACTGAGGCCTCCGGCTGAGGCCTCCCTAAGGCGCGAATACGGCATCTGCCCGATGCCACCGCGCGTGCTCGTGGCGTCCACTGATCGTGCCGGCGCCTCCCCCGCCGGCACGACGCGGAAGAGGAGAACATGGACACCACCACCACCTTCGGCGCGCGCCGGGTCGCCCGGGCGGGCGCCGCCGGCGTCGCCGCGCTCGCGGCCCTGACCGCGGGCCTGGCCGTGGCCGGCCCCGCCGGGGCGACCTCGACGGGCACCACGGCCGCCGTCGCCAGCGACACGCTCACCGTGATCAGCGGGCGGGCCGCCGACCGGCTGGCCCTGCGGCTCGCCCCCGGCGACGCCACTCAGCTCCAGGTCGACGTCGGCGACGACGGCACGGCAGAGCACACCTTCGACCGGGCCACATTCAGCCGGATCGTGGTCGACAGCGGCGCCGGCGACGACAGCCTGCGCATCGACCAGGCCAACGGCGCGTTCGCCGACGAGGCGATCACGGTCTTCGCCGGCAGCGGCAACGACACGTTCAGCGGTGGCGACGGCGCGGAGGTCTACTTCGGCGGCAGTGGCCGCGACTCGGCCGACCCCAACCGGGGCGACGACACCGGCGTCATGGGCTCGGGCCAGGACACGTTCCGCTGGGACCCGGGCGACGGCTCCGACCACATCGAGGGCCAGGCCGGCTTCGACACGCTCGACTTCAACGGCGCGGCCGCCAACGAGAACATGCAGCTCGTGCCCAACGGCGAGCGGGCCCTGTTCCTGCGGGACGTGGCCAACATCCGCATGGACATGGACGACGTCGAGCGGCTCGACCTGACCGCCCTCGGCGGCAGCGACACGATGCTCGTCGGCGACATGACCGGCACGGACTTCCGGCAGGCCGACATCGACCTGTCCGGCCCGGCCGGCGGCGGCGACGGGTCCCTGGACACCGTGACCGTGACCGGCTCCGACGCCCCCGACAGGGTGGCGGTGCGGGCCGACGGCACCGGGGTGGACGTGACCGGCCTGCGGGTCGCGGACCACGTCTCGGGCGCCGAGCCGACCGACAAGCTGCAGGTCAACACCGGCGACGGCAGGGACCGGGTCAACGTCGACCCGGCCGCCCAGGCCCTGATCCAGGTCGGCATCGACCTCGGGGCCGGCCAGTTCTGACCTGGCACCTGCGCAAGCATGACTGGAGGCCGGCGTCGGGTGACGCCGGCCTCCAGCGCGCGCCGGACCCGCTCGGCGGTAGCAGGTCAGCGCGGCGAACGACTCACGCTACGTGATCGGGTATCACCTGCACGGCGTAGCGGACGGCGTCGTCGCGGTGGGTGTGCACGCTACGGCTGCACAGCGGGCAGATGGTGTCGCCGTCGAGGTCGGTGCAGCTGGCCCGCAGGCGCCATCCGGACGCCCGGCAGTAGCGGGACTGGCGGTCACGGTCGGGAATGCCCCGAGGCTGCCGGGCGGCACGACCCGCCGCATCCGGAGCACCGGTCTCCCGCCGTGCCGCCAGTCGCCGCACCCCCCGTGCCAAACGCCCCAGCGCGTCAAGCACGGGTATGGCCCCCGGCAGTTTCCGGCCGCGGCCTGACGGCGGCCAGCCGGCCGGCCTGGGGATCGGGGGGAACGATCGCCCGGGGGCCGGTGGCCGGGGAGGCGACCGTCGACACTGCGGTCGCCACCCCGGCCAGCGGTAGTTCGTTGACAACTCGGCCTACGGACACTGCTCCCCCATCCCTCAGGCCTTGATCTAACAGATCATGTCGTCGGTCCGCTCGGATCGGCGGACAGTCCAGCTTCTTGATTCGTCCCCAGTATCTATCCGTTCGTTACGTAGCGCAAGGCGTTCCTGACGCTCGGTGGAGCGTCACGCCTGATCGAACTCTCCGTTGGCGACGCCACCCAGGAACGCTTCCCACTCGGAGGGGAAGAACACCAGGACAGGGCCCTCGCCGTTCTGCTTGGTGTCCCGCACGGCGACCCGGCCATCGGCCGCGAAGCCGATCTCGACGCAGTTGTCCCCGCCGCTCGACAGGCTCGACTTGCGCCAATGCGTGAACACGTCGTCACTCAGCATGACGTTTGGTCCTCTCGGATTGATCTAAGGGCGGATCAGCACGCTTGCTTGGACAGCCCCGATTTAACTGACGGTACAGGGACAATGCTCTGTATCGCCACGGAACGCAAGGGCAATTTGCCTGATCGCGCGCAGAGTGATTTCGCAGCCGCCCGCCGCGCCTCAGCGGGCGCGCAAGAGGGCGATACAGGCGCTCTCCGCGTGGTGGCCGGCGGCCGCGACGGGGTCGCGCCCGGCCCGGGCGTTCAGCGGCCGGCCAGCTGGGCGGCGTCGATCAGCAGCTCGAGGCTGTCCTGCATCGGCAGCGCGGCGTCGCGCAGCCGGTCGAACAGCTCCTCGTAGCGGGACACGTCGTCGTCCCCGGTGAGCACCAGGTCGTCGGTCACCGTGTCCACCGCCACCACGGTGGGGTCGTCGGGGTCGGAGAAGGTGTAGATCGAGAACGCCGAGCGGGGGACGCTGTAGTTCTCGATGTTGGCCTGGACCGGCAGCACCCGGGAGGTGATCTTGGGGTTGCCGTTGACCGTGGCGGCGATGTGGTACAGCTGCGCCTTCACCACCTCGCGGGGCGCGGCGCCCCGGCGGATGGCGAGCTCGTCCAGGATGACCTCGTAGGTGGGGCCGCCCGGCCGGCGCAGCATGCGCTGGCGGCCCAGCCGGCCGTCGGCCGCCTTGTCGGCGCTGAAGCTGGTGGCACCGGCGCCCTGGTCGGCCTCGCTGCGGGCCCGGGTGAACTCGGGCGTCTGGAGCAGGCCGGGGATGAAGGTCATCTGGAACTCGCGGATGGTCTGGGCGCCGGCCTCCAGGTTGGCGTAGAGCGCCTGGCGCTCGCCCATGGCCCGGTTCGACTCCCACCAGCCCCGCTCGCCCGCCTCCCGGGCGATCGTCATGATGCGCGTCCAGGTGGTGTCGTCGACGCCGAGGGCGTCGAGGATCTTCATCACGTCGTCCTGATCGACGACGTGGCCGTTCTCCAGGCGGGAGATCTGGGCCCGGCTCTGACCGATCTTGCGGGCCAGCTGCTCGTGGGTCAGTCCCCCCTCGGCGCGCAACGACCGCAGTTCCGCGGCCAGTCGCAAGCGACGTACATAGGGACTGATCATTCCCGTCCTCCGGACACCAACGCGGGACGCACGTTACGCCACCGTGGGCATCCGGGGAAGACTGGACTAGCGCGTTACTCGGTCAAAGTAGGAATGGAGGAACTTCCCCCACTTTTCGCGGTCGACAAACTCCACTGGGTAGTTGGTGTTCCCGAGAGCGTAGCCGTCCCGATCCGGATCGTTGTCGTAGGCCAGCTTCGAGGCCGGGAAGTAGATCGCCAGCCCGTGCGAGCCGAAGCGGCCCTGCCGCTGGGCCGACGCCCAGCTGTCGATCACGGCGTCGTCGAGCGCCGCCCGGGCGGCCGTCGCCCGCTTCGCCAGCGCCGGCGCGACCGCCGGCGCCGCCGCCACCTGATCCAGCAGCCGGGCCAGGTCGATGGAGTTGAGGCCGTACCCGGGCGCGTAGTTCTCGCACGCCTTGCGGGCCCGCTTGAGCACCGGTAGGTGGTCGTCGAGGTGGGTGGTGGCCTCGCTGGCGAACCGGGACAGGGCCCGGGCCGCCTTCTCCACCTTCGTCAGGTCGGTGGCCGCCATCGTGGTGGCGTCCCGGTCGCCGTAGTAGTCGCGGTAGGCGGCCACCATCCGGGTCCCCAGCGCGGCGGCGTCGAAGGCGGCGGGGTCCGCGGCCAGCGGCTTGAGGAACCCGTCGTAGCTCCAGCCGTCGCCGGGCTCGAGCTCCTCGCTCCCCACCATCACCGAGCCGGCCTTGCGGAGGGCGTAGGCGGTCTCCAGCATCGACATGAGGCAGGCGTCGAAGCCGATCACGTCGATCTTCTCGTCGCGGGTGAGGTCGGCCAGCGCGTCCTGGATCTCGCGGTTGTAGAGCTTGTCGCCCGTGTCCTCGTCGTGGGAGACGTAGCGGAACGCCCCGTGGATCGTCTGGTCGTCGGGCAGGGGCTCGATGCTGCCGACGGCGTCGCCGAGCCGCTGGCGGACCGCCTGGCGCCCCCTGGCGACCCGCCCGAGGTCGGCGGCGGAGGCCCGCAGGGTCAGCTCCTGGGCGCGCCGCCAGCCCTGCCCGTGGTCCCAAAGGGCGAGCATCGTCTTCTCCGCCGGGTAGTTGGTGCGGCCCCATGTCACGAAGTCGGCCAGTGCGGAGCCGGCGCCCATGTTCACCTGGCCCAGGTCCTCCAGGGCCCGGGCCTGGGTCGGCTTCATGCCCTTGGCCACCCGGAAGCGCAGCGTCTTGGACCAGGCGCCGTACTGGTCGCTGTAGTGGCGCCGGGGCCGGCCGAACTCGACCAGCACGTTGACCCGGTCGGTGCTGCCGACCTTGGCCATCTGGTCCCAGTTGAGGAACGAGAACTGCTCCAGGTTGTTCTTGGCGTTGAGGAAGACCATCACGGTCCAGTCCGCAACCTTGGGCGTGCGCTTGGTGGGCATGGGACGGTCCTCCGCGGTCAGGGTCGGGAACGGGTGGATGCGGCGACGCGCCGCGCCTCGCCGCAGAAGGCGAGCAGGCCGCTGGTCACCTCGGCGATGATCCGGACCATCTCGTCGTAGGGCGGGTGGAACGGCGTGGGGTTGTCCTCGGCGCCCCACTCGACCGTGAGGGCCAGCACCTTGGCCCGGGCCGGGTCGACCAGGTGGCGGCTGTAGGCGTAGTCGTCGGAGGTCCCCGCCGTCGGGTAGAGGCTCATCGACTGCTGCACCCGGTAGCGGCGGCCCCGGGCGGCGGCCACCCCGGCCTGGAGCCGGGCGGCGAGGCGGGCGAGCAGCCGGGCGTCGCCGGCCGCGATGTGCTCGCGGTACTGGTCGCCGGGCGCGCCCCGGCGGCCGTCCCAGTCGGGGTTGGTGAAGGCCATGGCCGGCGTGGCCGTCTGGTTCTCGTCGTCGCCCCAGCTGTACATGATCAGCTCGCCGTAGCTGTGCAGGTCGACGAGGAAGCCGATGCCGGGCCGCTCGTCGAGCAGCCACACGACGTTGCGGGTCTCCGGCTCGGAGGCCGGCCCGGGGCCGACGTAGACCTGCTGGTCGCAGGGCTGGGACGAGCACGCCACCGGGGCGGCCGGGTCGAAGTGGGTGGCGAAGTCCCACAGGAAGTCGAAGTTGCGGTTGAGGTCGACGCCCACGCAGTGGTCGGGCGCCCCGGGCGGCGCCGGGCGGCGGTTCTTCCGCCACATCGGGTCGACGGTGAAGCTGTGGTGACGGCCGTCGGGGTTGACCTGGGGCACGAGGTAGAGGTCGGCCTCCTCGACCAGGCGGCGGACGGCGGCCGCCGAGAAGCGCCGCCGCCCGATGGCGATGCCCTTGCCGGACACCCACGCCCCCAGCAGCCGCTCGGCCAGGGCGACGAGGATGTCGGCGCTCCCCCACTCCCGGGCGTGCACGCCGCCGAGCAGGCAGATGCCGGGCCGAACGCGGCCGTCGCCGCCGTCGCCGCCCGGCCCCCGCCGGCCGATGCGCAGGGCCCGGCACGTCCGCCGCTCCCAGGTCCGGTGGGGCAGGGCGATCAGCTCGGTCGCCGCCTGGTACGGCGGCCCGGCCAGCTCCGCCAGCCGGCGGTCGACCTCCGCCACGTCCATGTAGCCGGCCGGCCCGGCGCCCGGCCGGGGCGGGCCGGCCCCGGGCGCGGCGCCGCCGGCGGCCGCGCCGGCCAGGCCCCCGGCGGGCGCCAGGTCCTCGACCGGTTCGACCGTGAAGCCGTGGGCCGCCAGGGCGGCCAGGTCGGCGGCCTCGCCCAGCGCCTGGACCCGCCAGCGCCCGTCGTCGAGCCGGCGGGCGGTCTGGCGCACCACCGCCACCCCGTGCACCCGCACGAGGTCGGCCATGGCCCCGGCGTCAGGCCCGATCAGGTTCACCCGCTGCACGCTCCGCCCACCCGCCTTCCGTGGGAACCCCGTGTGTCACCCTGCCTGTGACGGCAGAGGGTAGTGCCCTACGCACCGGGCGTCACGGCGCTCGGACGCGCCGAGCCCCGGCCACCTGGCTGGTGGCCGGGACCCGGGGGCGTCAGCCCACCCCGTCAGCCAGTCGGGGCGAAGAAGACGTTCTGCTCCAGATCGCCGCGGGCGATGCCGGCGTTCTGGCTGATGATGTCGCCGAGGCGCTTCCGGTAGTCGATGCCGAACACGAGCCGGATCGTGGTGAGGTCCGGGTTGTTCAGGTAGAAGAACCGGTCGCCCTCACGCAGCTGGATGAACTGCTGGGTCCACACGGCCCGCTGCAGCTCGCCCATCTCCGAACCGGCCACGTGCTTCTCGGCCACGAGGCCGACGAAGGCGTCCATGTTGTTGACGTTGCCGTAGATCGCCTTGAGGCGGGCCGCAAGGGTGGTGCGGCGGATGCCCACGGTGGCGATGTTGTTGGCGTCCGGGGAGTCCAGAGGGACGTTGTTCCCGTTGATGTCCTTCAGCTGGACGAAGTCCAGGATGTTGGGATCGTTGATCGGGTTGCCCGTGATCGTCGGATCGTTGGTCGGGAACGCCTCGGTGGCCTCGCCGGTGACGGCGGTGAAGCTGGTCTTCGGGGCCAGCCCCTCGGCCTGCCGCAGCTGGTTGTACGTCGGCATGCCGTGGTCACGGCCGCGCTCGATGTCGAGGGCGCCCACGTCGGACACACCGTTGAAGCACGTCGGCAGCGTCGGGCCGTCGAGGCACTCGGGGTTGCCGGACACCGGCACCTGGAACAGGACCGAGCGCATCGAGTTGTCGATCTGCTCGTCGTTCTTGTACTGCGACTCGCCGGCCAGACCCTCGAGGATCGGGCCGACGCCGATGGCTGCCATCACGTCGGGGTTGAAGAACGCGACGTTCAGCGGGACCACGAGCTCGATCTCGCCGTCCTCGGGATCGCCGACCTCGACGCCCTGACCACGCAGGAAGTCGAGGGTGGCGGCCGGGGTGTCGGCGTCGACGTCGGCCTCGATCTCGCCGTGGATCATCGAGTGGGCCCGGTAGGCGACCGTGGCGAACTCGTTGCTGATGGCGGGGTTGATGTTGGGGTTGTAGCCCCGGTAGGCGGGCAGGTTCACACCGACGGCGGGCAGGAACTCGTTGTAGGTGATGAACTGCTCTTCCGAGATCACGATGCGGCGGGCGATGGCGAACTTGAGCTGCTCGCTGATCGTGTTCGGCAGGGCGTTGACGATGCGGTTGTGCTCACGCACGAACAGCGTCTGGATCGCCGTCAGGCCGATGTTCTCGTTGGCGCGGACGTCACCGGCGACCACGGCGTTGCCGGGGTTCGCCGCGAGGCGGCCGTCATGGTCCATCTCGGGCGCCGTGTTGGCGTTGCCGCGGAAGTTGCGCCGGGGCAGGTTGTTGTTGGCGTCGACCGCCATCTTGGCGCTGTTGTTGTCCGGGTTGCCGTCGTTCGGCCCACCGGCCCGCAGGAAGTCGAGGCGCGCGTTGGTGCCGCCATAGACCGCCCAGCCGTCGATGAACGAGCTGACGGTGTTGGTCTGCTGGCGGGTGTTGTTCACGCCCGTGCCCGGCGCCGCGGCGGACCGCTGGAACGGGATCACGCCGAGGTTGTTGGTGAACGTCTCGATCGGGTCGGGCGACCCGTTGTTGTACGGGATGTTGGCGACCGGGCCGTTGCCGTCCTTCAGACCGACGTTGTGGTCGATGAACTGGCCCCACAGCCACACGATCTGGGAGACGCCGCGCTCCGAGAAGATGTTCTGGTGGACGTCGTTGAACACCCGGTTGCTGACGAACCGGCTGTTCGGACCGGACACCGGTTGGCTCTTGCCGTCCGCGTAGTTCGCCGGTGCGACGCGCAGATACGGCGTGTTGGCCTGGCCGGCGGTCGGATGCGCCCGGTTGTTGCCGCCGCCGTCGAGCGTCTGGTCGGACAACGCGACGTCGGCCCCGGCCCCCGGTGAGACGAGCGTCGCACCCATGGCGACGACGAGGCCCACGACCAGGGCCAGCATCGGCGCCTTCGTGCGACGACGTTTCGTTCGAGGGACATCCCTCTGGGTAGTGGACCTGCGGGTAGTTAGCACTAGTGCCCCCTCGGCATGGGGTCGACGGCACGCGTGACGTTGACGACGTCGCGTCTGGCGGTGCCGACCGCAGGTGCGTCGGCGATGCCTCCTCCTGATCTTCACCGCTGCTGACGCTGCTCGATTTCGTGCGGACACGACGCTGTGCCCACGGGTGTCCCCGTCACACGGACCCTCATGTGACCCGTGTTAAGTAACTGAATCCTCGTCCTCGCGCGACAGACCGTCAATTGTCCTCGTATGGAGACCCCCCTGTGCCAACATCCGAGTGGAGTGACACCCTTTGTGTCACTCCAGAGTTGGACGATGGGGAGACGTTGGTCACAAACCCTGGCCCTGGTGCCCGGTTTGAGCGTACGCTCAAATCATTCGCTCAAACCTTGCCCCCGATCACCTGGCCGGGATGTTCGGCATCGACGACCTGCCGGAGCGCCTCGCCGCCGTCGACGACCGCATCGTCGAGGCGCTCGACGGTGACAACGCCCTCCTCGGCCGGGACGCCGTCGGCGTGGCCGCCGAGGGCAAGCGCCTCCGCCCGCTGCTGACCCTGGCCGGGGCGGCCCTGGGCGGGGTCTACGACGACCGGGTCGTCGACGCCGCCGCCGCCGTCGAGCTGGTCCAGGTCGGCTCGCTGGTCCACGACGACATCCTCGACGCCGCCGACACCCGGCGGGGCCGGCCCACGATCAACGCCCGGTCCGGCGTCAACCGGGCGCTGCTGGCCGGCGACTACATCCTGGCCCGGTCGGCCGCGCTGGCCGCCGGGGTCAGCGGCGAGGCCGCCGGGCTGCTGGCGTCCGCCCTCGGCGAGCTGTGCGAGGGCCAGGTGGCCGAGCTGCGCGACACCTACGACCGCGACCGCACCGCCGAGTCCCAGCTGCTGTCGATCCGGGGCAAGACGGCGGCCCTGTTCTCCTGCGCCTGCCAGCTGGGCGCCCACACGGGCGGGCTGGCCGAGCGCCAGCGGGCGGCGCTGGCCCGCTACGGCACGGCCTTCGGCCTCGGGTTCCAGGTGCTCGACGACGTCCTCGACCTCATCGGCGACCCCGGGCGCATGGGCAAGCCCACCGGCAGCGACGTGGCCGCCGGCGTCTACACCCTGCCGGTCATCCGGGCGCTGGCCGGGCCCGACGGCCCCGAGCTGCGCCGGCTGCTGGCCGCCGGCACGCCGGGGGCGCGCGAGGAGGCGCTGGAGGCCGTGCGCCGGTCGGGCACGGTGGCCGACGCCCTGGCCGTGGCCGACCGCTATATGGACGACGCCCGGCGGGCCGTCGAGCACCTCAACCAGACGACCGTGGGCGGGGGGCTGGCGGCCTTCCCCCGGGCCTACGTCACCTGGGCGCTCGAGCACCTCATGGACCGGCGCTACCGCGCCATCCCCCTCACCACGCCGGGCTGAGAGGATGCCGAGCGTGCCCGACACCCGCACCCGCATCGTGGAGGCGGCGCTGGCGACGCTGCGCGACCAGGGCATCACCGGCGTGAGCGCCCGGTCGGTCGCCCGCCACGGCGGCTTCAACCAGGCGCTGATCTTCTACCACTTCGGGTCGGTCGAGGGGCTGCTGGTGGCGGTGGCCCGCAGTGAGAGCGAGCGGCGCTCGGCCCTCTACGCCGAGGCCCTGCGCTCGGTCACCTCGCTCACCGACCTGGTCGCCGTCGCCCGCCGGCTGCACGACGAGGAGTTCAAGGCCGGGACCGTCGCCGCCCTGACCCAGATGCTGGCCGGGGCGGTGGGGTCCGAGGATCTGTCCCGGGGCATCCGCGAGGCGCTCGAGCCGTGGACGTCGCTGGTGGGCGAAGCGATCACCCGGCTGCTCGAGGGCACCCCCTACGGCGACGTCCTCCCCCAGAGCGACGTCACCGCGGCGATGGCGGCCCTGTTCCTCGGCATCGAGCTCTACACGGGGCTCGACCCCGAGGCGACCGCGGGGTCGCTGTTCACGACGATGGGCGCGGTGGCCGCGTTGGTCGACGGCCTGCTCCGCCCCGCCGCCGTGGCTGTCACCCCGCCCCCGTAGGCTGCGGGGATGGCCACCCCTCGCCCCAGCGGCATCGCCACCGACGAGCTGTCCGCCGACGTCCGCCCCCAGGACGACCTGTTCCGCCACGTCAACGCCCGGTGGATGGCCGAGACCGAGATCCCGCCCGACCGGGCGGCCCACGGCGCGTTCCACGCCCTCGACGACCAGTCCGAGATCGACGTGCGGGCGCTGGCCGAGGAGGTGGCGGCGTCCTCGGCCTCGGCCGAGCCGGGCAGCGACGAGCGCAAGGTCGGCGACCTGTGGACCTCGTTCATGGACGAGGCCGGGGCCGAGCGGCGCGACGCCGCGCCGCTGGCCGACGACCTGGCCGACATCCGGGCGGTGGCGTCCACCGGCGAGCTGGCCGGCCTGCTCGGGCGGCTGGGGCGCCACGGCACGCCGGGGCTGGCGGCCTGGTACGTCGACAACGACGGCGAGGACGCCACCCGCTACATCGTCAACCTCGTGCAGGCGGGGCTGGGGCTGCCCGACGAGGCCTACTACCGCGAGGACGCCTACGCGGAGGTGCGGGCGGCCTACGTCACCCACGTGGCCGCCATGCTGGCGCTGGTCGACGAGCCCGACCCCGAGGGCGCCGCCGAGCGGATCATGGCGCTCGAGACCGCGCTGGCCGCCGGGCACTGGACGATGGTCGACAGCCGCGACGCGCTGAAGACCTACAACAAGCGGACGTGGGCCGAGCTGGCCGAGCTGGCGCCGGGGTTCGACTGGGACGCCTGGCGGGCGGGGTTCGAGGCGCCCCCGTCGGCGGTGGCCGAGGTCATCGTCCGCCAGCCCGGGGCGCTGACGACCGCCGCCCGGCTGGTGGGCGAGCTGCCGCTGGCCGACTGGCGGGCGTGGCTGGTGTTCCACCACGTGCGGGCGTCGGCGCCCTTCCTGTCGAGCCGGTTCGTCGACGCCAACTTCGCCTTCTACGGCACGCTGCTGTCCGGGATCCCCCAGCTGCGTGAGCGGTGGAAGCGGGGCGTGGCGGTGCTGGAGGCCGGGCTCGGCGAGGCGGTCGGGCGGCTGTACGTCGCCCGCCACTTCCCGCCCGAGCACAAGGAGAAGATGCAGCGGCTGGTCGGCTGGCTGGTCGAGGCCTACCGGGTCGACATCGAGGCGCTCGACTGGATGTCGGCCGAGACCCGCGAGCGGGCGCTGGAGAAGCTGGGCCAGTTCACCCCCAAGGTCGGCTACCCCGACTCGTGGCGCGACTACTCGGCGCTCGCCATCGACCCCGACGACCTGCTGGGCAACGTGCGGCGGGCCGACGCCTTCGAGACCGACCGCAACCTGGCCAAGATCGGGCGCCCCATCGACCGCGACGAGTGGCACATGACGCCGCAGACGGTCAACGCCTACTACAACCCCGGGATGAACGAGATCGTGTTCCCGGCGGCGATCCTGCGCTGGCCGTTCTTCGACCCCGACGCCGACGACGCGGTCAACTTCGGCGGCATCGGCGCGGTGATCGGCCACGAGATCGGCCACGGGTTCGACGACCAGGGCAGCCGCTACGACGGGCGGGGCAACCTGCGGGACTGGTGGACCGACGACGACCGCAAGGGGTTCGACACCCGGTCGCAGGCGCTCATCGCCCAGTACGACGCGTTCGAGCCCCAGGACCTCCCCGGCCACCACGTCAACGGCGCCCTGACGGTGGGCGAGAACATCGGCGACCTCGGCGGCATCCAGATCGCCCACAAGGCGTACCGACTCAGCCTCGACGGCGCGGAGGCCCCCGAGATCGACGGCTACACGGGCAGCCAGCGGGTGTTCCTGGGATGGGCCCAGGTGTGGAGAACGGTGGTCCGCGAGGCCGAGCAGGTCCGCCGCCTGGCCATCGACCCCCACTCCCCACCCGAGTTCCGGGCCAACGTGGTCCGCAACCTGGACGAGTTCCACGACGCCTTCGACGTCGCCGACGGCGACGGCATGTGGCT
>Ga0126377_10001242_pt1 | contig 16493 bp, 15 predicted proteins | sample PanSoiMetPlot_22_FD_92647 | JGI IMG/M metagenome (GOLD analysis project Ga0126377, IMG submission 92647) | Tropical forest soil microbial communities from Panama - MetaG Plot_22 | ecosystem: Environmental > Terrestrial > Soil > Tropical forest > Bulk soil | place: Panama | collected 2016-02-17 | reverse complement strand
GGTGGTTGGCGTCGACCGCGAGCGTCGGGATGAGGAGCGCCTCGAGCCGGCGCGCGTCGCCGCCGCTGGCGCCGTGGAAGGTGACCGTGTAGAGCAGGCGGCCGTTGATGGTGGCGTACTCGATGGCGGTCGCGATGCGCGGCGCGTCGGTCTTGCTCCCCTTGTAGGCGTAGCGGAACGCGGTGCGGACCCAGTCGCGGCCGCCGATGGTGCGATCGGCGGACTCGGCGGCCCACAGCGCCTCGCCGTGGCGACTCACGCGCTCGAGCACCAGGGCGCTGCGCAGGTTGCCGGTGGTCGGGCGCTGGGCGATGCGGATCTCGAGGCGCGCGACCGGGTCGAGCGACGACTGGATCTGGATGTGATAGGGCAGAGCGGCCGGGGCGGCCTGCTCCGCGTCGCGCTCGGGCGCGGCGGCCTCGGGCTCGCGGTCGCCGCGCTTCTCGGCGCGCGCCACCAGCCCGGCCGCGGGCCGACCGACCCGGCGCGCAGGGAGCCAGCCCGACGGCGAGCCGATGTGCAGGCCGAGCTGGTCGAACGGGGAGAGCGACGGGGCGGCGAGCCGGTGCTGGGCCGCGACCCCGCCCGCGAACAGGGCGGCCGCCACCACGACGACCAGGAGATCGTGGCGCTGCCAGGCCAGCGGACGGGTCAGCTCCGTCAGCGGTCGGCGCCACAGGCGGAGTCCTCCCGCGCGCACCCGGGCCGCGTCCGCCTGCCGTGCGCCCGCGCGGTCGGCGGCGACGGCGGATGCGGCGTCCACGACGACGCGCTCGGCGCGGCGCCTGGCCCCCGAGTGGCGGCTCGCGTCGGCGTGCTCGGCGCTCGAGGAGAGTCGCCTGTGTCCCGACCGCGCGTCCGCGTCGACGCTGGCCTCGCGGGATGACGTGGACGGCCCGGCGATCGATCCGGAGACGGCGACCGACCCGGTCAGCGAGTCCGCGTCTGGCTGGGAGATGGTGCGTCCGCCCGGCCATGAGTGGGCATGGGTGCCGGGCTGCGAGGGGGCGCGCCGGCCTGGCTGCGAGTCCGCGCGTCGGCCCGGCTGCGAGTCCGCGCGTCGGCCGGGCTGCGAGTCCGCGCGTCGGCCGGGCTGCGAGTCCGCGCGTCGGCCCGGCTGCGAGTCCGCGGGCCCGCCCGGCTGCGAGTCCGCGCGTCGGCCCGGCTGCGAGTCCGCGCGTCGGCCGGGCTGCGAGTCCGCGCGTCCGCCCGGCTGCGAGTCCGCGCGCCCGCCCGGCTGCGAGTCCGCGCGGGGGCCCGGCGGCGAGTCCGCGCGCCGGCCCGGCTGCGAGTCCGCGCGCCGGCCCGGCTGCGAGTCCGCGCGCCGGCCCGGCTGCGAGTCCGCGTGTCGGCCCGGCTGCGAGTCCGCGTGTCGGCCCGGCTGCGAGTCCGCGCGTCGGCCCGGCTGCGAGTCTGCGCGTCCGCCTTGCGAGGCCGCGGGCGTGCCCGATGGTGCGGGCAGAGCCGCGCCGGCGAGCGATCCGGTGGCCGCCTCCCCGCGAGGTGCGTCGGCCTCCCGGGCCGCGGCCGCGCCAGACTCCGCCGCGGCCGGGGCGGGCAGCGACGTCGGGGCGGGCGGTCGCTCGGGGCCGGGCAACGAGGTGCGCGGCACCGGTGGCGGCGCCGCGCTGTCTCTCTTCGAGGTCGCCCTCGGCTTCGCCTTCGGCCCCTCGCGGAGGCGGCTGCGCAGCTCGGCGGCCGCGGTCCTGGCCGCCTCGGCGCGCGCCTCGGTGTCGGTCAGGTCGGAGGGGGGCGGCGTGTCGACCCGGCTCGACGGGCGAAACCAGCGCCAGCGCCGGCGCAGGCCCGACGCCGACTGCACGCCGCTGTCGCCGGAGAGCGGCCTGGTGAAGAACCTGCGCCGCTTCTCCTTGGTGCGCTCGAGGTCGGAGATCTCGGGGATGACCGAGATCGGCCGGCTCCGGCGGAGACCGCGTCGCGACGGCTCGGCGGTCGTGCTCGCCTCCGCCTCCGCCTGCGCCTCGCCCTTCGCCTGTGGCTCCGCCTCCGCGTCTGCCCCCGGCGCCGCCTCCAGCTCGCGCGCCCCGGCCTCTTCGTCGCCCCGCTTGCCCCGGTCCTCGCCCTTCACCGCGTCCCTGTCCCTCCTCTTGCCCGGCTTCCTGCGGCGGCTCATGCCTCGCTCTCCACCCGGGCGACCGCCCGCACCACCCGGCGCAGCACGAACGAGAACGCGATGAGGACCGCGGCCGCGAACCCGAACGCGAACGCCACCGACCGCCACGGCGCGAAGCTGAGCCCCGGCACCGAGATGGCGGCCTCGACGAGGGCGAACTGTCCGTTCAGCAGCACGGCGCCCGCCAGCCCGGCCAGCAGCACCAGGCTGCGCCGGCCCGGCGTGCGCGACCGGAACTTGGCCCAGCCGATCGCGAGTCCGAGCACGGCGGCGAAGCAGGCGTGGGCCAGCGTGGTGACCACCACCCGCCCGGCCGCGACCGAGAGCAGCGCCTCGCCGTCGAGCTCCGACAGGTAGCGGTGGCTGCGGAAGGTGGCGAAGCCGAGGCCGACCGCGGTCATGTAGACCAGCCCGTCCACCGGATCGCCCAGGTCGGGCAGCGAGTACACCGTGTAGCGCACGACGGCGTACTTGCACAGCTCCTGGGCCACGGCGACGACCAGGAAGGCGGTGACCAGGCGCTCGCCGCCGAAGCGCGCGAAGACCGGGGTCGCCGCCGAGTCGGGCGGCAGCGCGACGTCGACCGCGAACGACGCCACCGGCCCGGCGATGAGCGCGCCGGCCACGTACATGACCAGCAGCAGCGACATCGGCTCGGCCGACTGGCTGTCCTGTGACCGGAAGTAGCCCAGCCACAGGATCGACGGCGCCCCGGCGAAGGCGATGCGCGTGATCGGCCCGAGCGCAACCGGCCCGTCGAGGCCGGCGCCGCGCTCCACCAGGAACGCCGCGATGACGAAAGCGAGCAGACCGAGAAACAGCACCACTTCGGTCGCGACAACCGTGCGAACTCGGCTCACAAACCCCCGTTAGGGCGCGCTGGACGCGCGGAAACCAGCCAAATGGTACTACGTCGCGCGCGGTTGTCCGGCAGCGGCCGCGATCATAAAGTGCCAGCCATGCCTGCGCCTGACGAGGAAAGGCTGCTCACCTTGGCAGAGCTGGCCAACTATCTGCACATGGGTCAGAAGACGGTGCTCCGGCTGGCCGAGGCCAAGAAGCTCCCCGGCAGGCTCATCGATCGCGAGTGGCGCTTCCGGCGGGCCTCGATCGACGCCTGGCTGGCGTCGCAGTCGGAGGAGGAGGCGCAGCGCTTCGAGGACGTGCCCGACGGGATGATGCTGCCGCTCGGCGATCTCCTGCCCGAGTCGGCGATCGTCCACGACATGCAGGCGCGCGATCCGCTGGGCGCGATCGAGGAGCTGGCCGCGCGCGCCTACTCGTCGAAGTGGCTCAACGACAAGCCGTGGTTCATCGGCGCCGTGGTCGAGCGCGAGGTGCTGGCGTCGACGGCGATGGAGGGCGGCATCGCGTTCCTGCACACGCGCGCGCGCGAGGCAGATCGCATCAGCCGGCCGTTCATCATCGTCGGCCGCTCGTACGACGGTATCGACTTCGGCGCGCCCGACGGCAAGCCGACCTATCTCTTCTTCCTGCTCGGGCTCAAGTACGACCGCCTGCACCTCCCGCTGCTCGGGCGCCTGGCCCGCATCATGGCCAAGAACCCGCAGGTGGTGGCGCGGCTGCGCTCGGCCACCTCGCCGACCAAGATGCGCGGCACGCTCCTCCAGCTCGACGCCGAGGAGATCGACGGGCGCCGGCGCGTGATCGGCGACGGCCAGCCGGAGTCGCCCGCGGCGCGCATGAGCTCGGCGAAGCCGGCGCTCGATCGCGAGATGCGGCTGCGCGCGATCCGCCGCATCAGCGCGGAGCGCGCGACCCACGCGCCGCCGGCGCGCGGCAAGGGGACGCGCCGCGGCAAGGCGGCAGGGGGAGCCGCCGACGCGAGCGCGCCCGCCGGCTCGAGCAAGGCGAGCAAGGCGAGCACGAGCGGCGCGAGCAAGAGCGCCCGGCCGCCCGACGGACGCAAGCCGCGCCGCTGAGACGCCGGCCGCATGGCCGCGGACCGCCGCGCGCGGCGCGTCACGGGGGGCCCGCGGCCGCGCGATTTCACCGCCAGCGCCGGTCTGCTACCCTGGGAGGAGTGTCCTACCTGGGGGCTCCAGCGGGGCCAAGGTCGCGGCGCCGCACTCGAGTCGAGATCGGTGTGCGCACGCTGCACCTCACGCTGCCCGACGGCCGTCCGCACGACTTCGCCCTCGCCGGGGCCGACCTCGCAATCGCCGACGCCACCCACGCGCGGCGGTTCGTCCGCCACATGCGCCTCGCGTCGGCCGCCGAGGTCATGCACCTCATCACGCCGCCCGAGGAGGGCGCGATCGCGCCGCGCGCGGTGCAGCTGCCGCGCGCGCCGGAGGATGCCGGCATCATCGACCGGCACGCCTTCGACACCGTCCACGAGTGGGTGGTGAGCGGCGGCAGGCTGGGCGGGCGAACCATCGACGAGCTGGCGCGCCTGGCCCGCCTGGCCACCTCGGCGTTCGCCGCGGTGATCGGCGAGCGCGCGGCGCAGATCGCGATCGAGACCATCTGGCCGTTCGGCGGCCCGATGCGCGGCGCCGTCACCGGCGACGACGTGCGCCACCGCCTGCGCCCGCTCGAGGTCGCCGCCCGCGACTCCGATCGCGCCGCCGAGGCGCTGGTCGCCGCGCTGGCGGCGAGCTCGCGATGACCCGGACCTGCGTTCGGTCGCGTCGAGCCGACCAGCCGAACGCGGCACCCGGACGAGGTGCCGACGGCGCCAGCGGGGGGCCGTCGAGATCGGGCCGGGCGCTGACTCCGGCTCAGCCGCCGACGGTCGGGATGTACAGGTCGTCCTGCGGCTCGCCGATCGTCAGATTGTGGATCTCGAAGACCTCGCTCGAGCCGACGTTCTCGAACTTGGTGGGGAACTTGAGCGCGCCGGCCTGAGTCCAGCCGGACAGACCATAGGCCAGCTGCTTGTTGTCGGGCAGCTGCTTGCGGATGACCTCGGGCAGCTTGCTCTCCGTGTTGATGTTGATGAACCAGGTGTCCTTGCCGACCTCGGGCGCGAAGGTGACCTCCAGGACCTGGCAGCTCGGCTTGCAGAACTCCTTGACCGCAGGAGCCTGCCCCTTCAGCGCCAGCTTGACCCCCGGATCCTTCACCTTGTAGATCGCGGTCAGTCGATAGGCGTCCATCTGCCAGGCCTCGAACGACCGGGCCACGATCTGGTCGCGGGTCGCGGCGTCGGTCGGCTGGCCGCCGACGGTGGCCGTTCCCTTGCCCTGGTGATCATAGAGGTCGTACATGCCGACCGTCACGTTCACGTCGGGCGCGTCCGGTCCGCCCTGCGCCTTCGCCTTCTCCATGCTGGCCAGGTCGACGATCTCGAAGCGGTGGCGGCCGTTCCAGCGGTCCCACGAGTGGCGGAATATCGCCACCGTCTTGCCGTCGTGCACGTAGTGCTGCTCCCACCTCAGCTGCTTGACCTTGTCCCATTGCGCGGCGCCGCCCAGCTTGGCCAGCATCTCGTCGGCCAGCGCGACCGCCTTCGGATCGGATGCTGCGGCATTGAACGCGGTCGGCAGCCCGGGCTGGGTGGCGGGCGCCGTGCGACCGCCGCCACATGCGGCGGCGAGCAGGGCGATGGCGACGGCAGAGCGGGGGAGGGGGGTCATGGGGGGGCACTGTACACAAAGTGGCGTCCCGGTGGAAATTGGGCAGAATCGTCCTCTTCATGCGCGGCCACGGCGTCACTCGGGCCCTGCTCACGGCCGCCATCCTGGCGATCGTCGCCGGTTGCAGCGCATCGTCGGACGTGTCGCGAGAGCTCGGCGCGCGCTGCGACCAGCAGGACGAGTGCGATGACCGCTGCCTGAGCGGGCCGCCTTATCCGGGCGGCTTCTGCAGCGCGACCTGCGACAGCGACAGCGACTGCCCCGACGAGGGCGCGTGTGTCGACCTCGACGGCGGCGTGTGTCTGTTCGACTGTGTCGACGCCGCCGACTGCGCGTTCCTCGGCAGCGGCTGGCAGTGTTTGCCCGAGTCGGCGCGCGGCGCCGCCAGCGGAGAGGTGATGGTATGTATCGGGCCGGGCTGATCGCGGTGGCCGCGCTCCTGGCAGCGTCGCCGGTGCGCGCCCAGCCACCGGCGGACCAGGCCGCGCCGGACCAGGCCGCGCCCGATCAGGCCGCGCCGGACCAGGCCGCGCCCGACCAGGCCGCGCCCGACCAGGCCGCGCCCGACCAGGCCGCGCCCGACCAGGCCGCGCCCGACCAGGCCGCGCCGGACCAGGCGGCGTCCGACGCAGGCGCCCAGCCGGCGGACGAGACCGCCAGGAAGCCGCGCCGCGCCGACCAGGAGCTGTCGGGCTCGCTCGGCCTGGATGTGGGCGGCAGGGTCAGCCCCGGCGGCGTCCACGTCGCCGGCGCGTACCTCTACCGGCTGAGCGACCAGGACTGGTTCGACGGCGGGCTGTCCTTCACGTTCGGCAGCGGCCAGGCCGCCTGCTTCCGCGACCGCGACGACGACTATCTGTGCGACCACGGCACGCTCGACGGGTTCGGCGCCGAGGTGTTCGGCGGCGTGCGGCGCTACTTCCCCGGCGAGGGCACCTTCACGCCGTACGCGCGGGCGGCGCTCGGGCTCCGCCTGGTGAGCTTCGGCGGCGACGATGTCCACGGCCTGGCCATTCCGCTCCAGCTGGGCGGCGGCGTGCGCGCGCGCGTGGCGGACCGCATCTCCGTGAGCGGCGGCGCCGAGCTGCGCGTGGGGCCGGCCTTCTTCAACAGCGGCCTGGAGACGCAGCCGCACCTCGGGTTGACCGTGCACGGCGGCGTCGAGTTCGCGCTCTGATCGGGCGGCCGCGCCGCCTCGCGCGCCGGCGCGCCGGCTCAGATGCGGCGCAGCGCGCGCGGCGGCAGGAACGCGCGCAGCCACATCCGCCGCGGTTTCAGGTCACCCTCCAGCCAGGCCAGCCCGCCCTTGCGCAGATCGAAGCGCGAGCCGTACTTCGCGGTGCCGTACATGAGCAGCGACACCATCTCGGACAGCCAGGGCTCGTGCCCGACGGCCGCGACCCGCTCGCCGCGCAGCGACGCCAGCAGGCTCGCGTCGGGCTTGCGCGTGAGGCCCGGCTCGACCGCGGTCTCGCCGTCGGCGGCGACCAGCCGGGTCAGGAGCTCGGCGGTCTCGACCGCTCGCAGCCACGGGCTGTGATAGAGGTGGTCGATCTGGACGCCCAGCCGCTCCATCCCGCGCACGGCCCGCTGGAAGCGACGGCGTCCGTCGGAGGTGAGCGGCCGCGCCTCGTCGGGCAAGTCGGGCCTCTGCGGCACCGCCACCGCGTGGCGGACGACGAACAGTTCCATTCCTTCACCCCTCGTGAGTGAGTGAGAGCGATCGATCGATCAGGCCAGCGCGGCCACCACCTCGCGCAGCGCGGGCCAGGCGGCGACCGAGTCGATGCGGCGAGCCAGGAACTCGTCGTCGAGCCCGCGCCGGTACTCGCCCAGCGCGGCCGCGTCGGGGTAGGTGTCGAGCAGGATCAACGTCACCGAGAGATCGGCCGCGCGCCCCGACACGTCCTGAAAGTCCTTGAACGCGCCCGTCTTCTCGTGCAGCCACTCGAGCGCGTAGCGCAGCCCGCGCACCGAGCGGCGGAGCTGGTGGAAGCCGACGATGTCGTTGGGCGCCTGCTCGAGCTCCGCGCCCAGCTCGAGCACGCCGCGGGCCAGGCGCCGGATCGTCTGGCGCGCGCGCGAGTCCTCGACCGGCCCGATGAGCGACAGCGCGCCCAGGATCGCCTCGGTGCGCGGCGCGGCCAGCGCCTGGACCAGCCCCTCGAAGTGGCGGGCCCGCTCACCGCTCAGCCACGCGGCCAGCCGGGCGGGCGGGTTCAGGGCGATCACGACGTCGAGGTCGCGCACGACCCCGCCGGCCGCGCGCAGCCAGCGCAGGTCGGAGCGGAGGATGCGCATGCGGCCGAGCTTGAGCCAGGAGGCGAGCCGCCGGGTGGCCACCCGCAGCTGGTGCACGTCCTCCTCGGCCCCGCCGTTCTGGACCGCGGTGATGTGGACCCGGAGGGCGTCCAGCCATGGCGTGGGGACGATCATCGATGATGCAGGCGCGGGTTCGTGCTCGAGGTGGACCATGAAACCTATCCGGCTCGCGTGACGGTGCTGTCACATGATCGAAGGAGTGCGGTCACAGGCCCAACCAGGCGATGTCACCGGTGTGCCCCGGGAGTGTTGCATCCGGACGATATGGTGCGGATATGGTGTTGTCCGTACTCGACCTGGGCTCCAACTCCTTTCACCTGGCCGCCTATCGGGTCCGGAGTCGGAATCGGCTGGAGAAGGTCGGCCGCGCCAAGGAGATGTGCCGCCTGGGCGCCGGCACCCTGTGGAACCGATCGATCGACGACGCGGCATGGCGGCGCGGATCGGCGGCGCTCGAGCGTCTGTACCGCCGGGCCCTCGGCCACGATCCGGACCGCCTGATCGCCGTCGCCACCAGCGCGATCCGCGACGCCGACAACGGCGCGGAGTTCTGCCGCGCCGCGCACAGGCGGCTCGGCCTCGACATCGAGGTACTGTCCGGCGAGGACGAGGCCCGCCTCATCTATCACGGGGCGCTCTCGGCCCTGCCGCGCACCAGCGGCCGCGTCGCGGTGATCGACGTCGGCGGCGGCTCGGCGGAGATCGCGGTCGGCGACCGGCGCACGTGCGCGTTCGCCGCCTGCCTTCCGCTCGGCGTCCTGCGCATGCGCGACGTGGCGAGCGAGCGAGTGGTCGGCCGCGTGCGCGCTGTCGCGCGCGAGACCATGGCCGAGGTGCGCCGCCTCCGCCCGGCGACCGTGGTGCTCACCTCGGGCACCGCGCGCCGGCTGGCGGATGTCGCCGTCGGGCTCGGCCTGAGCGGCGCCGGCGCCCGCCAGGTCACCCGCCCCGCGCTGCGCGCGATCGTGGAGGCCCTGCCGCAGCTCCGCCCGTCCGACCTCGCCGCCCTCGGCGTCGAGGAGGGCCGCTGGGACACCATCCGCCACGGCGCGCTCATCTTCGACGCGCTGCTCGACATGGGCGGCGCCCGGTGCGCGCGCGTGTCGACCCGGGGCCTGCGCGAGGGCGTGGCGCTGCGCGAGCTCGGCCGCGGGAGCCGGGCTCGCCGCGCGGTCGGCGTGATGGCGGCCGGCTGAGCCCCCCGGGCGCCCGGCGGCCGACGCTCGCCTCACGCGGCCGAGCCGGCGCGCGGCTCGACCACCGCCGGCACGACGTCGGGCGCGGGCGCCTGGCGCAGGTCGGACACCGACGTCTCGCTGGCGAAGCGGGCGGCCTCGATGAGGCGCGGCTGGCTCTGGAACGGCTCGGCGCCGCCCGGGATCGGCACGCGCGAGTGGGTGCCGTCGGTCTCGAGGATGCGCGCCTTCACGTTGTCGCGCACGCCGTAGCCCAGCACCTCGTCGAGCAGGCGGGTGCGGATGCCGCGATCCTCGACCGGGACCATGATCTCGATGCGGCGCTGGAAGTTGCGCGGCATCCAGTCGGCCGACGACATGAGGACCTCGAGGCGGTCGCCCTCGCCGAAGGCGAACACCCGGCTGTGCTCGAGGTAGCGGTCGACGATGCTGCGCACGCGGATGCGCTCCGACACGCCGGGCACCCCGGGCCGGAGGCAGCAGATGCCGCGCACGAGCAGATCGATCTCGACGCCGGCCTGGCTGGCCGCGTACAGGGCGCGGATGACGGCCGGGTCGACCAGCGAGTTCATCTTGGCCACGACGCGGGCCGGCTCGCCGCGCCTGGCGCACGCCGCCTCGCGATCGATGCGCTCGACGATCGAGTCGCGCATGCCGAACGGGGCCACCACCAGGCGCCGCCACTTCGGCGGCTCGGCGAACCCGGTCAGCAGGTTGAACAGCGCGGAGACGTCCTCGGCCACCTCCTCGCGCGCGGTGAACAGCGAGAGGTCGGTGTAGAGGCGCGCGGTCTGCGGGTTGTAGTTGCCGGTGCCGATGTGCACGTAGCGGCGGATGAGCTCACCCTCGCGGCGCACGATCAGGGCCAGCTTGCAGTGGGTCTTGAGCCCGATGAGGCCGTACACCACGTGGACGCCGCTGTTCTCCAGGCGGCGGGCCCAGGCGATGTTGTTGGCCTCGTCGAAGCGCGCCTTGATCTCGACCAGCACCGTGACCTGCTTGCCGTTCTCGGCCGCGCGGGCCAGCGCGCGCACGAACGGGCTGTCGCCGCTGGTGCGGTACAGCGTCTGCTTGATGGCCAGCACGCTCGGGTCGTCGGCCGCCTCGGCCAGGAAGCGCACCACCGGCTCGAACGACTCGTAGGGGTGATGCAGCGCGATGTCGCGCTTGCCCACCACCGAGATGATGGTGTCGGCGTCGCGCAGGATCGGCGTCGCGACCGGGGGGGCCGGCTCGTAGCGCAGCTCCGGCGCCTGGTCGTATTCGGCCAGCGCGGTCATGTCGCTCAGCTGCAGCGGTCCGTCGACCCGGTAGACGTCGGCCGGCGAGCTCAGGTTGAGCAGCTCGACCAGCATGCGCTCGATGTCGATCGACGCGGTGGCGTCGATCTGCAGGCGAACCGCGGCGCCGCGGTCGCGCCGGCGCAGCTCCTCCTGCACGGTGGACAGGAGGTCCTCGGACTCCTCCTCGTCGATCGTGAGGTCCCAGTTGCGCGTGACCCGGAACGCCGCCGTCTGCAGGACGTCGTAGCCGGGGAAGAGATCGCCGACGTGGGCCGAGATGAGCTGCTCGAGCAGGATGATGACGCGCCCCTCGGACGACGGCACCGGCAGGAGGCGCGAGAGCACCGACGGCACCTGCACCACGGCGAGCAGCTTCTCGGCCCGCCGGCGGTCGCGCCGGCCGCTCTTGCGCAGGATGACGGCCAGGTTGAGCGACTTGTTCTTGAGCTGAGGGAAGGGATGCCCCGGATCGACCGCCAGCGGGGTGAGGGCGGGGAACACCGCGCGGGTGAAGTAGGAGCGCACCGAGTTGCGCTGCGCGCCCGAGAGGCGCTCGATGGTGGGGAGCACCAGTCCGCGCTCGGACAGCTGCGGAACGAGGTCTTCGCGCCACACCCGGTACTGCTCGGCCACCATGGTGTGGACGCGCTCGCTGATCGAGGCCAGCTGCTCGCCCGGGAGCATCCCATCGGCTGCGGTCTCGGCCACCCCGCCGGCCAGCTGCTGCTTGAGGCCGGCCACCCGGACCATGAAGAACTCGTCCAGGTTGGTCGAGACGATGCCCAGGAACTTGAGCCGCTCGAACAGGGGCAGGGTCTGGTCGCCCGCCTCGGCCAGGACGCGGTCGTTGAAGGTGAGCCAGGAGAGTTCGCGGTTGATGTAAAGCCGTCGGTCGGTCAGCTCTGGTCGTGGGTCCACGCCCCGGCATTTTGACTTGAACCGGAGGGGTGCGCTCGATCGCCCTGTGACAGTTCTGTTACCCAGCACCCGCAGAAGTCACCGAAACGTCATGCCCGGGCATCGGGAGTGACACCCCGTCGGCCAAGACTCGTACGCAGGATGAGGCTGGCGGTGCTCGATCTCGGCCTCGACTCGCTTCACCTGGCCGTCTTCGAGACCGGCGGCCGGGCGGCGGGCGGGCCGCTCCACGTTCGCCGCTCGCGGTCGGAGAGCGTGCGGCTGGCGGCGACCATGCCGGGCGGTGAGCGCCTGAGCAGCGCAGCGGTCGCGCGCGCGCTGGCCGCGGCGGCGCGCCTCCTGGGCGACCTGGCCGCCACCGACCCCGCCTGCCCGCTGGTCGTGATCGCCAGCGCGGGGCTGGGCGCGGTGGCGGGCGGCGCGGCGCTGTGCGAGGAGATCCAGCGCCGCCACGGCGTGGCGGTCGAGCTCCTGACCGGCGACGGCGAGGCGCGGCTCAGCTACCTCGGCGCGCGCTCGTACGTCGGCACCGGCGGTCGCCTCGCGGTGGTCGATGTCGGCGGCGGCTCGCTCGAGCTGGCGACCGGCCCGGGCGCCGGCGGCTGCGACCTGGTGCACAGCGTCCCGCTCGGCGTGCTCAGCCTGCGCGACATCTACCTCCGCCCGGAGCGCGGCCTCGATCGCGTGGCTCGCGAGCGGGTCGCGAGGGCGGTGCGCTTCGCCGCCGCCGACGCGGCGCGCGCGGTGTGGGATCGGCGACCCGAGCGCCTCGCCTTCACCTCGGGGACGGCGGTCGCGCTGGGCGCGCTGGCCGACGATCTCGGGCTGCGAGCGCCGGGCGCGCGCGGGCTCACCCTCGCCGCCGTCGGCCGCCTGGCCGACATCCTCGCCCAGTTCCGCCCGATCGAGCTCTCCGCCCTCGGGGTCGAGGAGGCGCGCAGCGACACGGTCGCCGTCGGTGCGGTGGCGCTGCACACGCTCATGGAGCTCCTCGCCATCGACGCCGCTGACATCTCGCCGTGCGGGCGGCGCGAGGGCGTGGCGCTGCGCTGCATGCGCGCCCTGGCGATCCCGAGCGTCACCCGAGTTCACAGCGCCGTCACGTAGCCCCGATCGAACCGCCACGGCCGCCTGACATCGTGCCCGCGAGATGTTCGAGGGGTTCGAGGGCGGCGGTGACCGGCAGAGCCGGAGGCGCTTCGCGGTCTCGAGTGGAGCGTCCATCTCGGTCTGCGTCCTCGTCATCGCCGTCATCATCGGCCTGGCCAGTCGCCCGCGGCCGAAGCGCGCCAAACCGCCTCCCGTCAAGGTCGTCTTCCACGCGCCGGTCAAGCGGCCGCCTCCGCCGCCGGCGCCGAAACCGAAGCCGCGGCCGAAGCGGGCCGCGGCGAAGATGGCGCGCAAGGCGGCCGGGCCGAGCGCCGCGCCCACGCAGCGGCCCGCCGGCGCGCTGCCCGAGGCGGACGCGTCGCACTTCCAGGGCACGACCGCAGGGATCGCGTGGGGCGAGGAGGGCACGACCGGTCTGGGCGGTGGCGCGCTCGGCGACGAGCGCCGCTCGGTGCCGCCGCCTCCACCGCCGGCGCTGCGCGGCATCGGGGTCCGCCCGGAGAACGTGGCGGAGCGGATGACGCCGCCGCGCCCGGATCCTGCCAATCGCCTGCCCGCCTATCCCGACGACATGCGCAAGAAGGGTGTCGAGTCGCTCGTCATCCTGCGCGTGCTGATCGACGAGCAGGGTCGCGTGAAGCACGTCGACGTGGTCCAGGGCGAGGAGCCCTTCCTCGGCGCCGCGCTCGATGCCGTCAAGAACTACCGCTACGAACCGGCGCTCCTGGATGGGCGTCCGGCGGCGGTGCACCGGCTGCTCCGCCTGCCTTTCCGGCTGCGGGCCTGACACAAGCGAGGACCCAGAGATCCCATGAGCTTCAACCTGGTCAAGATCCTCAGCGACATGGGGCCATTCGCGATGGCCATCATGATCGCGCTCCTGGTCATGTTCTTCGCCGCGCTGACCGTGTTCGTCGAGCGGCTGTGGGTCTTCTGGCGGACGCGGCGGCGATCGATCGAGTTCGCGATGGTCGCCACGCGCCTGCTCGAGCGCGGCGAGTACGCCGCGCTGCAGGGCGCGGCCGACGACCCGAAGGCGGGCTCGCTGGCCAGCCTGCTGGCCTCGGGGCTGCGCACGTACAGCCGCGCCGTCATCGCGCCGCCGACCGGGAACGTCACGCCGATCGAGCTCACCAGGCGCGAGCTGGCTCGCCGGGCCGACTTCATCTCGGCGTCGCTGCGGCGCGGCCTGGGCGTCCTGGCCTCGGTCGGCTCGGTGGCGCCGTTCGTGGGGCTGCTCGGCACCGTCATCGGCATCATCGGCGCCTTCCAGGGCATCGCGGCGGAGGGCTCGGGCGGCATCGGCGCGGTCTCGGCCGGCATCGCCGAGGCGCTCATCGTCACCGCGGTCGGCCTGGGCGTCGCCATCCCGTCGGTGCTGGCCTTCAACTTCCTGCAGGCTCGCTCGGACGCGCTGATGATGGCGATCGATCAGGCGCGCGGCCAGCTGGTCGACCATCTCGAGGCCCATCCGACGCCGGCGGAGAGGCTGGTCGCCAGCCGCACGGTCTCCGGCGAGGTCTCGGCCCATGCGGCCTGAGGCGCACCCGCCCGAGATCAACGTCACCCCGCTGGTCGACGTCGTCCTCGTGCTGCTCATCATCTTCATGGTGGTGATCCCGCAGCTCGAGGCGGGAGCCGCCATCGACATCCCGTCGGCGCGCCACCCGGACGCGCGCTCCGACGTCGAGACCGACGCGATCTCGGTGAGCGTGACCACGCGCGGCGAGGTCTTCCTCGACAAGCAGCCGATCGACCGCGCGGCGCTGGTGCCGCAGCTGCGCGCGCTGCGCGTGAAGCAGCCCAACCGGCCGCTGCGCATCAAGGGCGACCGCAAGGCGCGCTACGACGTCGTTCGCGCGATCTTCCGCGACTGCCAGCAGGTCGGGTTCCCCGGCGTGGCGCTCGAGGTGGGCGAGATCGCGCGCGACGGTCGCGACCTCGACGGGGGCAAGGGGGAGGGCTAGCGCGTGGCCATCCAGATCCAGGCGGCGGGCGGCAAGGACAGGCCCGGGCGCAGGGTGCGCCCGACCATGAACGTGACGCCGCTGGTCGATGTCGTGCTGGTCCTGCTCATCATCTTCATGGTCATGACGCCGCTCATGACCCGCGTGCTCTCGGTGCACGTCCCGACCCGGGCGAAGGACAGGGCGGAGGAGCCGCCGTCGCCCGATCAGGAGGTGCAGGTCGTGCTCACCGTGATGAAGGACGGCTCCATCTTCCTCAACGAGGAGGAGGTGAGCCAGACCGAGCTGGCCGACAAGCTGCGCCGCAAGTTCGCGGCGCGGGCCGACCAGACGCTCTTCTTCGACGCCGAGGCGGACGCGCCGTACGGGCGCGCCGTCGAGGTGCTCGACATCGCACGCGGCATCGGCCTGTCGACCATCGCGGTCCTCACCGAGGCGCTCGAGGGGTAGCGAGACGCGCCGTGTCGCGCCGGCCGACGTCACGGAATCGTCGCAAGACCGAACGCCAACCGCCACCCCGGAACACCACCATGCGTCACGGACGAATGGTCAGATCCCTGCCCTTCGTGCTGCTCGCGCTCGCCGCCGCCGGAGACGCGGCGGCACAGCGCGCACCGCGCAAGGAGCTGCCGCTCGGCGCCGAGCAGCCGCCGATCGAGGGCATGCCGTCCGACGGTCGCGACGCGCCCGCGCCCGCTCCCGCGGAGGCGCCCGGCGTCGCCGAGGTCGAGGCCGCACCTGCGCGGCCGCTCCCGCCCGGCTTCATCGGCGTGGCCGGCACCATCGTCGACGCGGAGACCGGGGCGCCGCTGTCCGACGTGCGGGTCGAGGTGGTGAGCGGCGGAAGCGGCGAGGTGCGCACCGATCGCGGCGGCCGCTACCAGCTCCCGGTGCCGCCCGGCCGCTACCAGCTGCGCATCTACTACCCGCTCTACCAGATCCGCCGCATCCGCAACGTGGTCGTCGCGGCGCGCCCGCGCGTCATCGACGTGAAGCTGCCGCCCGCCGCCGACGCGGTCGAGGAGATCGTGGTCGAGGCGGAGCCGGAGCGCCGCTCCGAGGCTGGCCTCCTGCAGATCCGCAGGCGCTCCGCGTCGGTGTCGGACAGCCTGAGCGCGCAGGAGATGTCGCGTTCCCCCGACTCGGCGGCGTCCGACGCCGCCAGGCGAGTCGTGTCGGTCACCGTCGAGGACGGGCGCTACGTGCTCATCCGCGGGCTGGGCGATCGCTACGTGACGACGCTGCTCAACCGCGCGCCCCTGCCGTCCGTCGAGCCGGACCGGCAGGCGGTGCCGCTCGATCTGTTCCCGACCAGCCTGCTCGCCAACCTCAGCATCAACAAGAGCTACGCGGCCGAGTACCCGGCCTCGTTCGCCGGCGGCACGATGCTCATCGAGTCGAACGACTACCCCGACGACCTGACCATCAAGCTCAAGGTCGGCACCAGCGCCGACAGCCGGTCGACGGGCAGCTCGCAGATGACCTACGACGGCGGCGGGCTCGACTTCTTCGGCTACGACGACGGCGCGCGCTCGCTGCCGGGCGCGGTGCCGAAGGACGGCCCGGCGCTCAGGACGCGCCTGGACGCCGGCGCCATGGAGAGCATCGGTGAGTCGTTCCCGAACAACTGGAGCGACAGCACGCGCACCGCCTATCCCAACCTGAGCCTGAGCGGGACGGTCGGCGACACCATCCACCTCGGCGGCGCCGGGCGCGGCGAGGTCGGCTACCTCGCCACCATCTCGTTCGCCCACAAGCTCACCGCGCGCGAGGCGGCGAGGGCCAAGATCAGCAAGGACGCGTCCGGCGCGTTCCGCACCCACGACGAGAACACGCTCACGCGCGGCGTGGAGGCGGCGGGCATCGGTGCGCTCGGCGCGGCCGGCTGGAAGCCGAGCGCCGAGCACGAGGTGAACCTGTTCGGCATGTACGTGCACGCCGGCGACAGCACCGCCGAGGAG
>Ga0126377_10001241_pt1 | contig 16495 bp, 11 predicted proteins | sample PanSoiMetPlot_22_FD_92647 | JGI IMG/M metagenome (GOLD analysis project Ga0126377, IMG submission 92647) | Tropical forest soil microbial communities from Panama - MetaG Plot_22 | ecosystem: Environmental > Terrestrial > Soil > Tropical forest > Bulk soil | place: Panama | collected 2016-02-17 | reverse complement strand
ATGCGGAGCTCGTCCGAAGGGAAGATCACGCACTGGAAAAAATTATATTCCTCGTTCCCCGTGTGAGCGATATTTTGAGCGCGCAGCGTCTCGCGGGCGCGGCTCGCGCTCTTGGCGCGGTGATGGCCGTCGGCGATGTAGAGAAGCGGAATCCGGGCGAAGGACTCGATCAGGGCCTGGTTCATTTCCGCAGGCGCGCGCCAGATGGTGTGCGCGATCTCGTCGGGGGCGACGAAATCGAAGAGAGGCTCCGCGGAGATAATCCTTCGCGCCAACTCCTTGAGAGTCGCATTCGGGCGATGAGTCAGAAAAACGGGGCCGGTTTGCGCGCCGATCGCCAACATGTGACGTGTGCGGTCGTCCTCTTTGTCTTTGCGCGTGCGTTCGTGTTTGCGGATGGCGCCGTCGTCGTATTCATCAACAGAGCAGCATGCGACCAGTCCTGTCTGGGCGCGCCCCGCCATCACCAGGCGATAGAGATAGAAGCTCGGTTCGTCTTCGAAGATCAGAGGCGCCTGCTCGGTCAGCCGTTCGAAATTGGATGCGGCTTTGGCGTAGACCTCGTCGGCGTAAACGCTCACGCCTTCGGGCATCTCGATCTCGGGCCGCGAGACGCGCAGAAAGCTCAGAGGATTGCCGGCGGCAATAGCGCGGGCTTCCTCGGTGTTGATTACGTCATAAGGAACTGCGGCGACCTCAGCAGCGCGTTCAGGCGTCGGGCGGAGCGCGCGAAAGGGTTTAATGATGGCCACAATGTTTCTCCTTCAATGATTGTGAAGATAATCGTCGAGTGGAGCAAACCGGAATTCTACTGAAGTAAAGAACAAAGAGAAACCCCAACAACCCCCTTCGGCGCCAGCAGATTCCTGCCACCCGGCGCCAGCGCATCAAATTGTGATTTGGCTTTTTACAGCGGATTTCATTCGAAAAGGCAACGAGGATTTAACATCTTCCGAATATGACTACCTTATGATCGCAGGCGTGATAGCCGCATGCGGCATGGCCCGAATGGTGACGCCACGAACATCTCTCAATCGGATTACCCAATTTTCGGAAGTCGCAATGACAACAGGAGAAAAATATGAAAAAGTTGCTGGTATTGACGCCAATATTCGTGATCGCGGCGTTGTTGAATGGTTGCGGCGCCAATGAAGCGGCCAAGACCGCTCCGGCGCCGACTCCCGCGCCTTCGAATCGGATGGTGATAGTTGGCTCGACAACGCTGCTTCCTGTCGCGCAAAAAGCCGTGGAAGCATTCCAGAGACGCAAACCGGAGATCAAAATCAATCTCACCGGCGGCGGATCTCAGATCGGGATCAATGCCTTGGTGGATGGGATCTGCGATATCGCCATGTCCTCTCGCGATTTGAAGGAAGAGGAGAAGGAGAAGCTGCGCAAAAAGCAGGCGATGGCCAAAGGACACATTGTGGCCTGGGACGGGATCGTTCCGATCGTGCATCCATCGAATCCGGTTAAAAACCTGACGATCGCCCAACTCAAAGACATCTTCACCGGAAAGGTTACCGATTGGAAGGATGTCGGCGGTAAGAAGGGCGCCATCGTCGTCGTATCGCGGGACGCCACTTCAGGGACTCACGATGCTTGGTCGGAGCTCGTTCTTAACCACGAACCTGTCGTTGGAACCGCATCGACCCAGATATCAAGCCAGACGGTCTTGGAAAAGGTTGCAACCGTTCCGGACGCCATCGGTTATGACGGCATCGGCTACGTCGAAAGCAACTCCCTGGTCAAGGCTGTGAGCGTTGATGGCGTCAAGGCTTCGGCGGCCACTGTGTCGGACAAGTCGTACAAGATTGCGCGACCGATCTATATATTCACGCGCGGTAACCCAAGCGCGCCTGCTGTCGAATTTGTGGACTTCATGTTGAGTCCGGAAGGACAGGCGTTTGTCAAAGAGGCGAAGTTCGTCCCGGTCCCACAAAAACAATAGTTCTTCTGATTTCGTCTGAAGGCTTTCAATCTTTTCAACCGCGCCGACTTCACCGCGCCGGACATCAACGCGTCGATCATCAGATTTGACTCGAACGGTAATTTCACCGGCAGCTAAGGCAAGATCACCAGCGCCTTTCCGGCGCGGCGGATTCAGTTCGCGTTGAAGCCGGTCTATTAAAGCGGAACTTTTCGAATAAACAACCACGAAAAGACAAAGAAACGAAGGATGAAAAACAGCCACTTTCCTTCGCATTCTTCGCCTCTTCGTGGTTTAATTTTTGTCGTTACACATCACACCATTGACCAGAAAGGAGCATGCCCAATGCTTCGAGAAACCGATTTAACCGAAAAAGCAGTCGCAGATGATGTTCAACAGGTAGTTGATCTGAAGAGGCCGGCCCCGCGCTTCGGCCCAACGACGTTGACCGAACGTTTAATTTCACTGGACGCCTATCGCGGCTTCGTGATGTTTTTGATGATGGCCGAGGTGTTGCGATTGAGCCGCGTGTCGCGGGCATTGCCGGAGAGTGGATTCTGGGGCTTCTTGGCGCATCATCAATCTCACGTCGAATGGATCGGCTGTTCGCTGCACGACCTTATCCAGCCGTCGTTTTCGTTTATGGTCGGAGTGGCGCTGCCATTTTCGCTGGCGGCGCGCATGGCCAAAGGCCAGTCGCAGAAACAGATGATCACTCACGCTTTCACGCGAGCCATTATCCTGATCTGCCTCGGCATCTTCCTGCGTTCGGTCAACCGCCCTATGACCTATTTCACGTTTGAAGACACGCTAACGCAGATCGGACTCGGCTACGGATTTTTGTTTTTGCTGGGAATGCGTTCGATGCGCGCGCAGTGGATCGCGCTCGGCGTGATTTTAGTCGGCTACTGGCTGGCGTTCGCGCTCTATCCGCTGCCTCCGGCGGATTTCGACGTAACGACGGTCGGTGTGGCGAAAGATTGGCCGCATTGGATGAGCGGGTTCGCCGCGCATTGGAACAAAAACACCAATCTGGCGTGGCGGGTCGATCTGTGGTTCCTGAATATTTTCCCGCGCGAAAAACCGTTCGCGTTCAACGGGGGCGGGTACGCGACGCTCAGCTTCATCCCGACGCTCGGCACGATGATCCTTGGATTGATCGCGGGCAATGTGTTCCGCAGCAAGCGCGAACCTCTGAGCAAAGTGAAATGGTTCGTGATCGCGGGCGTCACGGGTCTGATCAGCGGTTGGTTGATCGGGCGGTTGGGCGTTTGCCCAGTCGTGAAGCGCATCTGGACCCCGAGCTGGGTATTGTTCAGCGGCGGCTGGTGTTTTCTGCTGATGGCGGCGTTCTACACGCTGATAGACGTGAAGCGGTGGAAGCGGTGGGCGTTTCCGCTTGTCGTCATCGGGATGAATTCGATCGCCGCTTACTGCATCGCCGAGTTGCTGTCCGGATTTGTCTCCAGCACACTGAAGACTCATCTGGGCCAGAACAGCTTCAAAGTTTTCGGCGAAGCTTACGAGCCTCTGTTCCTTGGCGGGTGTGTGCTGATCGTTTACTGGGGCGCATTGTTCTGGATGTATCGCAGGAAAATTTTCCTGCGAATCTGAAAGAGGAGCCACAATCGCTTTTTGCCGTCGCCGGGAAGGAGATAAAAAATAAGACAAATACTAGATTACATCCTGCTATTGATCGTATTTGCCTACTTATTGAATCAGGCGCGAAAACCAACAAGATGGATCGGCAGATTCTTTCTGTGGGTAATGAACATGTCTCACTCCGAAATGACTGACTGGGGGTTAACGCATGTTTCGATTGATAAGCGCTTCACGATTCTGGACGTGGGTTGCGGCGGAGGCAGGACCATTCAGAAGCTGGCCGCGATCGCCACGGAAGGCATGCTTTACGGCGTTGATTACGCCAAAGGCAGCGTAGCGGCGTCCCGTGGAAAAAACGCGCAATTGATCAAAGCTGGCCGGATTGAAATACAGCAGGCTTCGGTGTCTCAATTGCCGTTTCCCGACAACAAGTTTGATCTTGTTACCGCCGTGGAAACCCAATATTACTGGCCTGATCTGGTCAAAGATATGCGGGAAATCCTGCGCGCGCTGAAACCCGGCGGAACGCTGATCATCATTGCGGAAACCTACAAGGGCGGCCGGTACGATAGGCTGAAAGGGCCGGTAATGAAGTTGTTGAGATCTACCCATTTGAGTGTGGATGATCATCGGGAACTATTCTCAACGGCGGGCTACGCGGACGTTCGGATTTTTGAAGAGCATAACAATGGATGGATTTGCGTGACGGGCAGAAAGCCCTTGTAGTTTTCTGAGAGACGAAACTTGTCGCTGAAAACGAGCGCCGCCGATTCCCACTTCTCCAAATTTCACAGAATGAGAGATAGAAACCCAGATATAGAAATCCGGCGCCTTCAAACACAGGATGTCGAGCAAATCGCCGGTGCGTTTGAAGCTATTGAGTGGGATAAGCCGATTTCGCAATATCAACGCTATCTCGTTGAGCAGGAAGAAGGCCGCCGAATAATCCTGGTCGCCCTCAGTGACAAAGTATTTGCTGGCTACCTGACAGTTGTTTGGAAATCCGCATACCCGCCATTCCAGGTTGAAAATATTCCGGAAATTCAAGACTTCAATGTACTGCCACAGTATAGAAGAAGAGGTATTGGAGCTAAGCTGATGGACGAAGCGGAGCAAATGGTCGCTTCCCGCTCGTCGTTAGTAGGCCTCGGGGTTGGTATGACCGCTGATTACGGAGCGGCGCAGCGTTTATATGTGTTGCGCGGATATGTCCCTGATGGGAAAGGCTTGTGCTGGAGAAATAGCTCTATCAAATATGGAGAGCAGGTAACTGTGGATGATGACTTAATTCTGCATTTCATAAAACAGCTAGCCATCTAACATAGGACAAAGACTAACGAAGGAATTTACAATGACATCCATTACATCTTTTGACGGCGGCGAATTTGACGCCTATCTGGCGCTGCCGGCGAGCGGTTCCGGGCCGGGCATCGTGCTCTTGCAGGAAATCTTCGGGGTCAATCGGGTCATGCGTTCGATCGCCGATTGGTACGCGCAACGCGGCTTCGTCGTGATCTGCCCCGATCTGTTCTGGCGGCAGGAGCGCGGAGTGCAATTGACCGATCAGACCGACGCCGAATGGAAACGCGCGTTCGAGCTTTATCAGGGGCTGGATGAAGCAAAGGCTGTTGAGGACGCGGGCGCCGCGCAGGCCTATTTGCGTAATCACCCTGCCTGCTCCGGCAAAGTCGGGGCGGTCGGCTTCTGCCTCGGTGGAAAACTCGCCTATTTGCTGTCGGTTCGCCATCCTTCCGGTCATGGGGCCGATTGCAGCGCCGATTGCATTGTTGGATATTACGGCGTGGGGATCGAGAATGCGCTCGACAAGGCTGCCAATCTGCGCAATCCGCTGATGTTGCACATCGCGCAAAAGGATCAGTTTTGTCCGCCCGAAGCGCAGGCCAGGATTCATGCGGCGCTCGACAACAACCCGCTCGTCACGCTTCACGATTACGCCGGTCAGGATCACGCCTTCGCCCGCGTGGGCGGGGCGCATTACGACGCGGCAAGCGCGGAGCTGGCCGATCTGCGCACTCTAGAATTCTTCGCGCGCAACCTGAGCGGCGCATCCCCGATCAATTTGTCGTCGCTGTGGGATGATCACGTCAAATATGAATTCGTCACGCGCGACACCGAAGACACCTTGAAGACGATGGTCGAAGACGCTTACGTCAACCACGTCCCGGTCTTGACGGGCGGGGTAGGGCGCGACGAATTGCGCGAGTTCTACTCGAAGCGCTTCATACCGCAGATGCCGCCGGACACTTCGATGACGCCGGTTTCGCGCACCATCGGCGCGGATCGCGTGGTGGACGAGATGGTTTTTGAATTCACCCACACGATCAAGATGGACTGGATGCTGCCGGGCGTCGCGCCCACAGGCAAGCGAGTCAGGGTTCCGCTCGTCGTGATCGTGAATTTTCGCGGCGACAAACTAGCGCACGAACACATCTACTGGGATCAGGCGTCGGTGCTCGCGCAGCTCGGTCTGATTGACGCGTCACGGTTGCCGGTGGCCGGAGTCGAGAGCGCGGAGAAAGTGATCGATCCGAGCCTGCCCGCGAATCGATTGATGGAGCGCGCCGATGGATAAAGAATCGGTAGCGAGCGGCCCCGTCGCCGAGCGCCTGCGACGCGATCTGGGCACACTCGAATCTTACGCCGCGCTGGTGGGCATTCTGATCGGCGCGGGAATCTTCACTGTGACGAGCACCGTCGGGACGCTCACCGGCCCGAGCGTAATTATCGGCTACATCGTGTTATTTCCGGTGATCCTGGCGACCTCGGTTCCGTATGCGGCCTACATCTCGACGCCGCTCGGTCGTGAGCCTGGAGGCGAATACACCCACATCTCGCGGACTCTTGCCAAAACGGCTGCCAAAACGCATGGAGGACATCGTCTGGCTTTCGTCGGAGCCTGGCTAAAGATCATCTCTTACATCGGGGCCGAGGCTTTTCTGGCTAACTCGCTGGCCGATTATCTGATCGTGGCGGCCGGGGGACGACTCAACCCGGAGTCGAGCCGTTTGCCGCTCGCGCTCGCGAGCCTGTTCTTTTTCTATTTCGTGCATATGATCGGCGTGCGGTGGTTCGGGCGGTTGCAGGTGACGATGTGCGCGCTGCTGGGCGTTTCGCTGCTAGTGTTGATCGGGCCGGGACTGTTCGCGATTCACGTGGAGAACTACCGGCCTTTCATCACGCACGGCGCCGGAGGTTTTCTGAAGAGTCTCGCGCCGCTCTTTTTCTCTTACGCGGGATTCGAATCTCTGGCGCAGACGGCGGGAGAGGTGAAAGACAGCACGCGGCGACTGCCGGTAGTCTTTCTCAAGGGCATTAGCGCCGCCGCTCTGATCTTCGTATTGATGTCGGTTGTCGCTTTCGGCGTGCTGCCAGGCTCGAAACTAGGCGCCAGTAAGGCGCCGATGGCCGAAGTCGCGGCGGTCTATCTGCCAGCGGGAGCGGCGTTGTTCGTGACCTTCGGCGCGATCATGGCCATCACGACCTCGATGAATTCGACCATGCTCGTGCCCTCGCGTCTGGCGTTCATTCTGTCGCGCGACGGTCTGGCGCCGAGTTGGATCGGGGCGATTTATCCTCGCACAGCCACGCCGGTTCTGGGATTGACGTTGACGTTCGTCGCGTCCGCGGCGTTACTCATCGGGCGGCAGATTTCGCTCGCGCTGAACGTGGCGGTCTTTGCCTTGGTCATCCTCTACTTCCTGCACAGCCTGACTTTCCTGCTGTTGCCGCGCCGCAATCAGTCGCTCGCCAGTTTGATCACGGTGAACATGTCGCCGTGGCTTCAGCGCGTGGCGGCCTGGATTTCATTGGTCTCGATGGGGCTGTTGATCGCGTCGCAGGTCTGGCAGGACATTCGAACGATGCGCGGCCAGAGTTTATGGGACCGAGTTAAGGAGCAGAATCTGACGAGCGTGGAGCTTGCGGTGGTGTGGGGATTGATCGGGCTGGCGCTCTACGCTTACGCGCGGCGGCAGCGCGGGAAGGAGACAAGGAGACAAGGAGACAAGGAGACAGGGGGACAGGGAGAGCGGGAGAGCGAGAGAGCGGGAGACGGAGGGAACAAGGGATTTTGAGTACATAATGTCTCGCTCTCCCGCTCTCTCGCTCTCCCACTCTCTCGCTCTCTGGCTGATTTGGGACTTATCGCACTGAGGCGGCCATTGCGCGCGGTGTGATCGCTCCGCGATCAACCACTGCGCCGCCCCTGGTGATGGTTTGAAAGCTGATCTGTTGATCTTCGATCACCATTTGCAGGTAGTGATTGTCTCGGTCGAAGCTCGTTGCCCTGAAAGGACTGCTCATGTTGACGTCGCCCGGTCGCACCTTTCCGCCGGCGCCGGTGACGAAATACTGGACGCCTTGCTGCGGTTTGACGCGTTCGTAAGTGTGGTCGTGTCCGGAGAGGACGACGTTGACTCCGTAGCGCGTGAGTAGCGGTTCGATCATACTCCGCAGGCCGAGATTAGAGCCGTGCTCTCCCGCCGAGGAGTAGATGGGATGATGAAAGACCGCGATCTTCCATTTGGCTGCGGACTCCTTCAAAACGCCTTCGAGCCAACCAGCCTGCTCCATGCCGAAAGCGGTCGAATCGATCATGAAGAATTCGGCCAACCCGTCGCCTTTTTTGACCGTGTAGTAGCACTTGCCGTTCATGTTGAAGAGCGGGTAGTGACATTGGTCTCCGCGCCCATCTTTCACGTCGTGGTTTCCGAGCACGGCGTGAAAATTCACGCCCTCTCGGATCAGGCCGGAGTAGGGGCGCTCGAATTTCTTCGCGAAGTGCCGCCCGCCGCCGTCCGGGTAGATGTTGTCGCCCACGGCGATCACGAAATCGAGGGGAGAGGTCTTGTGGTCTCTCAACATCTGAGCCGCGATTCCGGACTGATGGTCGTCGCCTGTTCCGAAATCGCCGATGGCTATGAATTTGACCTTGTCCTTTGCCGGCGTGGCGCCGAAAACCAGGCGAGGCGCGACAGCCGCGCCAGCAGTTATTGTGGCGATTGATAACAACGCCTGCCGCCTTGTCAGCAGGCCGCTCTTCTTTTCATCGATATTGCTAGCCATATCTATCCTCAGGAGTAAAGTCACGCGTTTTCGCCACACTTCGCTACACAAATTGGCGCAGAAATCCCGATGGGATCGGGCTTTTCCTGGATCAATTGTTGTAGAGGGATGAGGGCGAAACCGAATAACTTGTGAATAGGAATATTTTGTTTTCGGTCTTGAATTTCCGCTGGCGCTTCCGAGAGGCCTCGGAAGCGCCAGCGGAAAAAGGGCGAGCGGATTATTACCTGTCGCGGCCTTCGCGCGCAAAGTTAAACGCGCAATCAAAGCTATTTAATAGCGAGGCGCCTCTAATTAATCGAAGGCTGTGCAAATTAAAGCTGAATACAATCAACTACTTCAATGAATCCTGCGCATAAATCGGGAGATGCCTGGGTACGCATCGCTTCCAGCGTGCAGTCTCGGCCACTCGCCCAATTGCTTTTCAATGCGCCTCCTGCCAGGGCTGCGCGCTCCCAAGCGACGCGTACCCAGGCTTGCGCCAATCAATGTGTTGATTGCTAAGCGCTTTTATTTGCACGCTCTTCAATTAATCTGAAACTCGAACGGCCGCGTGTGATCTTTATGGAGACGCTGGAGAAATGGAGTTGTGAACTGATTGAATTCAACGGCGAAGCCGATCATGTCCACCTGCTGATTCAGACGAACCCGGCGGTACAATTGAGCAAGTTAATCAACAACCTGAAAACAGTGTCTTCCAGACTAATCCGGAGGGATTTCGGAGGATATTTGAGTCGGATCTACCGAAAGCCGGTATTCTGGCAACGCACGTACTGCCTGATCTCCAGTGGAGGGGCGGCTATCGAGAAATTGCGGAGGTACATCGAAGGGCAAGGTAGCCAGTAGCGCCTCTCATCTCCACACAAGCCTGACGGCTGCGGGTGGAGTATTCCCGGCGCGGGAAGATAATTCATTTGCTGGCGCGCGGCCGCGCAGGCTCAGGCAAAGAGAAAATGACCACAGTCGAAGACCCCGGCGCTGCCCTCCAAAAACCTGACGCGCTGCCCGAAGCGGCCGCGACATATTGTTTGCCGTTGACCGCGTAGGTCACCACACCGCCGTTCATCGGCCCGCCGGTGTTGAATCTGTAAAGAACCTTGCCCGTGCGGGCGTCGAGCGTCAGAAAGTCTCCGGTCATCTCTCCCGTGAAGATCAGACCCGCAGATGTGGCGCCGACCGCCGCGACCATCGGCCTTGACGATTCGTACCGCCAGGCGACCTTGCCGGTCGAGGCGTCAACCGCCGTCAGCCATCCGCGCGATTTTTCAATCGGGTCGTCTACGTACATCCCTCCCATATACAACTGGCCCGGAATGAAGCGGTCTTCGCCCGCCTTTATGAATCTGCCGCACCAGTCGACGGCGGGCGTGTAGAGCATGTTTGTGTTCGGGTTGTACGCCGGCCCGTTCCAGAGCACTCCGCCGAGGACGCCGGGACAAGTATACGTCCCTTTGACGGTCAAAGGCTCGTCCGCGTTGGATCGCGTGGTCACGGGCGTCGAGTAGAGAAGCTCTTTTGTCTCACGATCCAGCACGCGCAGCAGCCCATCTTTGCTGGCCAGCGCCATAAGCTTCCTAGCCTTACCGCCGACCGTCGCAGTGAAGAGCGGGCTGACCTGCGTCAAATCCCAATCGTGCGAGTCGCTCGGCGTGGCCTGGTAATGCCACTGCAATTTACCCGTGCGCGCGTCGAGCACGACCAGCGAATTGGTGTAGAGGTTGGTCCCCGGGCGGGCGTCGGCCAGGAAATCAGGCGCTGGATTGGCCACGGGGACGTAAACGAGCCCGGCTTGAGGATCGAGTGAGAGCGGCCCCCAGACCGCGCCTCCGCCGCGCTTCCTCACATCAGGGGCGCCCCATGTCTCGGCGCCGGGTTCGCCGTCATCGGGAACGGTGTTGAATCGCCAGGCCGGCTCGCCAGTTTCCAGCTTGAACGCGCCGATCCAGCCTTTGACGCCCTGTTCGCTGATTCCGAGTCCGAGCAGGACCAGATTCTCGAAGATCATTGGCGCCATATTGAACGAGCCTTCGGCCTTCTCGGAGGCGATGACCTTTCTCTCCCATAGTGGCTTGCCGGTTTCGATGTCGAGGGCGAAGAGATAACCGTCCGTGGTCGCCCGAACTACTCTCCCGTCTTTGATGGCGACGCCGCGATTCGGCGGATGGACTTCGACCGATTTACGCTTCCAATCGTGACGCCACTTCACCTGGCAATTGGCCGCGTCAATCGCGATGGTCGAATATGTCGTGGTGATGTACATCACGCCGCGATAGACGACCGGGTTATTGTGAAATGGTTTCGTGTCGCCTGCCTGGTAAAGACAGACGGGCCGCAATGAAGCGGCGTTCAGCCGGTTGATCTGTTTCAGGTCGACGTAACGTTGCCCCGTGTAATCGTGGTTAGACATTAACCAATCGGCGGCGTTCGATTGCGCCGCGTTCAGTTCCTGCTGCGACGGGCCTTTAGACGAAGGGTCATGAGCGCCGCCCACGCCGTTTGTTGAAGCCGTAGCGTTGGCCTCGCCTTCGGCCTGGGTCTGAACGAAACCCTCTTTTAATGAGCCTTGCGGTTCGATCTTGATCTGTTTCAGTAAGGCCGGATCGGCGGGAAGCTCTTGCGCGCCGGCTTTGTAGCCGTTGGCCTTGAGTATGTATGCGACGGTATCGATATATTGCTGTTTGCTGAGCGTGTTTCCAGCGCCGAAGGGCATCTGCGTGCGGGTGATGTAGTAGAGATCATCGACTGATTTGTCGCCGCGCGCCCACCTGTCGGCGAATTTGCCCCCCGAAAGCGCCGAGGCCGAACTTCCTTCGAGCCGCAGCCCGTGGCAGGAGGCGCATTTCTTTTCATATACGGCCTGTCCTCTGGCGGCCTGCGCGTCGGTGTAAATTACATTTTGCTGGGCCTGCTGGGAAGGCTTCTGAGTCGAAGAGATCGTCCTGGCCGAGCCGAATAACATGCCGAGCGAGATCGCCGACAGCGCCAGCGCCGATGCGAATAGCCGAAGGGGAAGCTTCTGTTGTCTCATTGTCGAACCTTGGTTGGAAAAGAGTTCCGCCCGTGCCGGAGTTTCATGTTTGTTAATAGCCGATGTTAAGATGGCAAAGAACAGCGAAGGATGGTTACCGTCCTTCCCGCGCCCCTCATTACGGCGGGCAGTTTAGCAGCGGGCGCGATAATACCAAAGCGAAATAATTATGAATGAGAAAATCTGTCTGGTGACCGGCGCCAATTCCGGCATCGGTAAAGTCACGGCGAAGGCTCTGGCGGCGGGCGGGGCGACGGTGATCATGATTTGTCGTAATCGCGATAAAGGCAAAGCCGCTCGCGACGAGATAATCAGAGATACAGGTAACGAAAACGTCGACCTGAATATCACTGATTTCTCCGACCTGAGTCAGATCAAACGGTTGGCCGCCGATGTCAAAACGAAATACCAGCGATTACACACGCTGGTGAACAACGCCGGAACATACATCGGCAAGAGGACGCTCACCGCCGAAGGTTACGAAACTACTTTCGCCGTCAATCATCTCGGCTACTTTCTGCTGACTGCTGAACTGCTCGGCCTGCTGAAATCGTCCGCGCCCGCCCGTATCGTCAACGTCGCCTCCGACGCGCACAGGGGAGGACATATCAATTTCGACGATCTGACCCTTGAGAACGGCTACAGCGGCTGGAAGGCTTATGGGCAATCGAAGCTGGCCAATGTGCTATTCACCTACGAGCTCGCGCGCAGGCTTGATAGGACGCGCGTCACTGCCAACTGCATGCATCCGGGGGTAGTGGGCACGAACCTGTTCAATAGTGTCGGAGGTCCGGTAGGAAAGATCGTGCGCCTGTTCACGCCATTTATGCGGACGCCCGAAAAAGGCGCCGACACCATCATCTGGTTGGCTTCGTCGCCCGAGGTTGAAGGAATCACCGGAAAATATTTCGTCGACCGGAAAGAGCAGGCAACCAGCCCGGAATCATATAACGCAGCGATTGCGTCGCGGTTGTGGGAAGTCAGCGAGCGGATGTGTAGCTCGATGATGAGTACCGAAGGAAAATGATGTATTAAATTGGTGGGCCGGATCAGTACCGCGAGCGGTAGCGAGCGTGGCTTCCCCGAAAGGCTATTTTCGGGAATCACGATCACTACCGCTCGCGGTACTGATCCGGAGCAGGCGTTTCTGACTGCCCCACCACAGGTAGAGTTTGTCGAAGACGCGCAGATGCAATTGGGCTGCGATCCAGCCGAGCAGTCCCATCACCACGCCGACGGTGATTTCATACGCGGTCTTGCGATAATCCACCACGCGCAGAATGTTCCGCGTAAAAGCGGGCAGCAGGCTGAACGCCGCTATTGTGGCGACTGTGATTGCGGCCTCGCCCCACGTCAGTTGCCGAGGGATCGCGTCGGGTTCTCCAAAATAAAAGGAGATGATGTTGGCGTTCCAGTTCTTCCAACAGAGCCAGCCGAACATTCCGGCGAGTACGACCCCGAGGGCGATTGCGCAGACTCGCAGCGGTGGCCACAGCTTCCAGATTTTGAAGGCGAGAGAGGCTGCGGCCGAAAGCAGTTTGAGCATGAGCGCCGGGACATCGGCCCGCGTGAGCGATTCGTCGAACTTCATAAACTGCCAGTCCACGCCTGCCCCGCCCGATTTATCGAGTTCCGGCAGGCTGCGCGCCAACTCGAAACCCGTCATTCGATAACCGCTGATCATCAGCGCCTTCGCCTCGGCGTCCGAAAACGAATCGAGATCGGTGCGGATCGCGGCCAGACACTTCTGCGCGCCTTTGTTGATTCCATATTTCGTGAGCGGTAGGTCGGGGGCGCCTGAATCCTGCGGGTCAGGGCAATCGATCCAATCGAGGGATTTGACCTGCAAATCTTTTTTCAGATGAATGAACATCAGCCCGCGCAGAGCGGAAGCTCGCCGCCGCGCCGACAACTCGCGGTATTGCGCCATTCGAACGCGCGACTGCAGCACCGAATTCGTTCGCAACGGGACGGCCAACAGCCCGGCTCCGGGATCGTTCATTGTATTCATCTGGCCGCTGGCGTCGCTCACCAGCAGGATATTACACCCTTGATCGAGCAGGCTCGCCGTGCCCTGGTTGTCGTATACGCCTCCGTCAACCAACCGCACGACCAGCCCGTCGTAGAGATGCGGGAGCGCCAACGGTTCGAATAACCCCGGCACGCAAGACGAGGCGGCGACCGCGTGGCCGAGCCGAATCTGTTTGTGCTCGCCTGGCGCTTGTTCGTAATACATGCGCCGCAGCCGGTAATTGCCGTCAATTTCGGAATCGATCGAAGACGGCGGTTCGCCCATCCACGTCGCGGTGAATTGCCAGTTGTGTCCCGTGTTCAGCGTCGTCGCGTTGAGAATCAGGATCGGGACTTTCGCCGCGCGGCGCCAATTTTCGTTCTTGGGATGAAAATCAGGCTCCTCGCCCTTGGGCTGGATTTTCAGCTCATTCAACCATCGAGGCTTGTCGCTGTCGCCGTCTTGGACTCTGGCGAAGATGTTCTTCTCATACAACTCGCCGACGCGTTGCGTGCGTGAATAATTCGACGAGAAGATCATCTTCAGGTTAGTCCACGGATTGGCCATCGCGCGCGTGCGGATGTTGGTTTGCACCCCGGCCAGAAAATCGCGCTCCAGACGCTTGACGATCCCGACGTAATCCTCCTTCGTGATCTCCCGGTCCGGCTTTTCGCCGAGCAGCTTGCGGACCTCAAGGTAATAATGCGCGCCGACGATCGAGCCGCCCGATACGCACGAGAGCGCTTCGACTTTTTGCAGCAGGTCCATCTCCGCCAGCTTCGCCAGCACGCCGATGTGATAGAGCGCCGCGCGAAACCCTCCGCCCGAGAGGGCCAGGCCGACACTCCCCGTGAATGCGGACACGCATGCGGCTTCAGCCATGTGCTCGGCGGCTTCGGCCTCGCGCTCCTTGCCGTATATTTCCTTGAGCAAATCGCGCAGCGCCTGCCAGGCTTCTGATTCCCGCTCGTTGCCGGGCGCGCCCTTCCATCCGCCCATCAGGCGCGCCAACTGCGCGAGCTGCTTGATGGTCGATTGACGCTCCCATTCCGGAACGTCTTCCAGTTGCGCGGCTTGTTGCAACCACTTCCGCGCCTCAGGGTAATCTTCGCGCCCGTAATAAGCCTCGGCAACGGTGGTAAGAAACCACCATTGCCGCTTGAGCGGCGTTTTTGCCGGCCCTTCCTTCTCCGCCATGGCGACCAGCGCCCTGGCGATATTCTCGCGGATCTCTCCAGCTTTGCTTCGGCGATCCACCGTGCTTTGCAACACAATGTTGGTCAGCCCGGCTTCTTCCTCCTCCTGATCGGCGATCAGGTCGAGTACGAACGCGGCGTTGATTCCAGTATATCCATAATCGCCTTCAACGCCCTGCTCGTACCCGCGCAAATAGAAGGCCAGCGAACGTTCCAGATGTTGCTTCTGCCCGTCGAGCTCCCAGAGCCGTTTGTGAATCGCCCCGGCCAGTCCCAGCGTCTCCTGATTCTTTGTAGTCTGCGGATCGTCGGCTTCGCACAGGATGTTGAACGCGTCGTCGAGCTTTTCGTCCGGCAGCAGGTCCGGGTCTTTATAAGTAACCAGCGCGAGTTGTTGCGCGAGCTTCAATCGTCTGTCCGGATGATTGGCTTCAGGCTTGCTCCGCGCGCGCTCCAGAATCCTTCGCGCATAGCCGAAGGCCCGCTCGTTTTTTAGTCGCCCGGCCAGGTCGAACAGGATATCGAAATCCTCGTCCTGCCCGGAGATGATCTTCTTGGCCAGTTTTATGTTCTTGCTCTCGCGGCTGATGTTCTTGTTGTTATGGCTGCTTGGCATAGAGTGTCTCCAGTCTGATTGCTGGTTCGGGTCATTCTTCGATTTTGGACTATCGTTTCCGATTTTTCCGCTTGCCCCGCGGCTCGTGCAGATATCTCTCGCGTTCCTCACGCGTCAATTCGCGCGGCGACAATCTGCGCGCCGACTCCATCAATTCATCGAAAGGCATAAGCGTCACTCGATCGCGCATCGGGCTTTCAAGCAAACACCGCCTCAACGCGTCTTCGGCCTGCGTTGTGTGGGCGATACGCGCCGCTTTGGTCGCCAGGATTAAACTGAGGCTGGGGTTAATCGGCAGCAATGAAATCGAGTTGGCCGCCAATTCACGCGACTGAGCGATGTTGCGTTGGCGTCCTGCGTCAATAGCGTTTGCCCGCGCCAGTTGGGCGGACGCTTCCGCCTGCCTTCGCGCTCTTTCCGCCTCCCTGAACGCGACTTCAGCGATCTTTTTTTGCGCCAGAGCTTCCGCCGCGCCCTGTTCCGCGATCTTTCTCTTCGCCTCTTCCGCCTTCAGAGCATCGCCGGTTTCGACCAGCGCCTTTGCGAGTTTACGGCCTTGATTCAGGGAATAAATCGCCGCCGGCAGAGAGAGCATGAAAGTCGCCGCGATCAATCCCGCCGCAGCAGGCCTGGCTCGCTTGCGCCAGTTGACCGGCGACTGATCTTTCATCCACTGCTCATCGAACACAGTCTCATAAATCCGGTTTCGCGTCCGCAACTCGGCGCCTTCGCGCCGCACGACGCCGGAAAGCTTCAGGTGTGATTTGACCGGCGAGCGCTCTTCGTCGCGGGTCGAGATCCCCGCGAGAATCTCCCCATAAGTCTTCAGCGCGCCTTCGACATCGGGGGCGCGCTTGGTCAGCATGTCGCGGACGAACTGCAGGTTGCTGTCCTGCTCGCCCGTCGCGTCGAAGAACGTGTCCGCGACCACGCGGTCGACGTCGGCTTCGGTCCAGCGCAGGTGGCGCGCCTCCACCATCGCCATGCATAGGCGCTGCGTCAGGTAAGGATGTCCGTTCGTCCACTT
>Ga0126377_10001240_pt1 | contig 16498 bp, 15 predicted proteins | sample PanSoiMetPlot_22_FD_92647 | JGI IMG/M metagenome (GOLD analysis project Ga0126377, IMG submission 92647) | Tropical forest soil microbial communities from Panama - MetaG Plot_22 | ecosystem: Environmental > Terrestrial > Soil > Tropical forest > Bulk soil | place: Panama | collected 2016-02-17 | reverse complement strand
TACGCCAACTCGGCGACGGCTGCGATCAGTCGCTCGATTTCTTCACGGGTTGAGTAACACGCACATCCCGCGCGTAACAGTCCTTCCGGTCCCAAGCCCAATCGCTCTACCACTGTGGCTGCATAGAAATCACCGTGCGACAGGAAGAGTCCCTTCTTTGCAAGCTCACCGGCCGCAACGCTCGAAGCGCACTTGTCGATCGTAAACGCAACGGTTGCCGTTCGCGGTCTGCTGGGCGGTGGACCATAAAGCTTGACTCCCTTTATCGCCTTTAATCCTTCCCACAAACGTTCAACCTGGGCTGCGCTACGTCGGTGCAGTTCGTCGTAAGCTGTCTGTAATTGTTCACGGCGCGTCGTCCCGTAGCCAAGCGAGGCGAGGAAATCGACCGCTGCGCCGGCGCCCACCATTCCCTCCTGGTTTTGTGTTCCTGTCTCAGCGTTTTCCGGAGCGTAATCCGGCGCCGGCACCAGGCGCGGAAAGTCTGTTTCTTGTAGCAGTGCTTTCTTGCCATACAGGATGCCAATGTGTGGCCCATAGAACTTGTAGGCAGACATCCCTAAGAAGTCGCAGTCCAGTTGCCGAACATCCGGCAGCACATGGGGCGCATAGTGAACCGCATCGACAAAGGCGAGCGCGTCCACGCTATGAGCGAGTTGAACTGCCTTCGTTACATCGTTAACGGTGCCGAGTGAGTTTGCCGCGGCGCCGACCGCAACCACTTTCGTTCGCTTTGTTACCTTGCTTTCCAGGTCCTGCCAATCCAGTTCACCGGTCTCCCTGTTCATTCTTACTGAGCGAACCACCACTCCTCGCTCACTACTTAGCCGGCGCCAGGGATCAATGTTGGCATGATGGTCCAACTCGGTCACCACAATTTCATCTCCTGGCGTGAACCTGGCGCCAAGCGCGCGTGCCAGGTGCAGCGTCAGCGTTGTCATGTTCGCGCCAAAAGCAATCTCACTCGCCGACGCGTTTAGAAACTCGCCACACACCTCGCGCGCGAGCTCGATCGCGGCATCAGTTTCAGAGCTCGTCGGGTAGTTCCAATGAGTGTTTGCGTTATGGTGATAGAGGTAATTACTCATCCGCTCCACTACCAGGCGAGGTACCTGCGTGCCACCTGGGCCATCAAAATACGCCACCGGATAGTCTTCGTGGACGCGTTTGAGAGCGGGAAACTGCTGCCTGATTTCGGAGACTGAAGCAACTTTGCTTTGCGGTTCGCTGATTATGGTTGACATGTGGAATTGGGAACCTGGTTCATGATTGGTCAATGATACCAGAATTGATAAGCTTGGTTGTCGTTTACAATCCAAGCGCACCTCTGTTAATAAGTGGTGTCAACTGGCGCAAAATCTGCATTTGCTGCTGACCGACTGAATCAGCTGTTCCTCGCCTGCCCGGTCAAGCGCCAAGGTTAAGCGAGCCCCTGCAAGAGAGTAGGAATGACCAAGCCCGAAAGTCTGCAGCTCTATCGCACGTTGGCGGAAAACTTTCCCAACGGGGCCGTCCTGCTTTTTGATAGCGACTTAAGATATCAACTGGCTGACGGAAAGGGTCTCTCTGAAAGTGGTCTCTCGAAATCAGAACTCGAGGGAAAAACGATTTGGGAAGTGTTTCCTCCGGAAATTTGTAGCCTGATCGAGCCACTCTACCGAACCGGCTTGCGCGGTGAGGCAGGCGTTTCCGAAGTGCCAATTGAAGGCCGGGTATACGAAGTTCATGTCTCGCCGGTACGCGACGACAATGGAGAAATTGTCCTGGGCTTGGTGATGACCCAGGACATCAGTGTGCGCAAGCGAGCTGAAGAAGCACTGGCAGCTTCAGAGCGTCGCTTCTCCACGGCGTTTAATTCCAACCCGGTCCTGGCTACGATCTCGGCGCTTGATAGCGGCGTATTCCTGGCCGTAAACGATCGCTTTGTCGCCACTTCTGGTTACTCGCGTGAAGAAACGGTGGGCCATACAGCGTTGGAATTGAAGATCTGGCCCAACCCTGAAGATCGAAAGTCTGTGATGGAGTGTCTCGCGCAGGATGGCAGAGTCAGAGACCACGAAGCTAGCATGCGGCTGAAGAATGGCGCTGAGCTGATGTTGTTGTTGTCGATTGAAAAAATTGAGATTGACGGGCAGGCCTGCCTGATTCACTCCGCCAACGACATTACGCTACGCAAAAAGACTGAAGACGCGCTAACGGCAAGTGAAGAGCGCTATCGCACCCTGTTTGAAACAGCGCCCGATGCAGTGGGGGTCATCGATGCCACCATGCGACTGGTAATGGCCAATTACCAGGGGTTAAAACTCTACGGTTACGACAGTTTAGAAGAGGTCATCGGTCTCAATGCCCACGACTTCATTGCTGAAGTTGATTGGCCCAGGATCGAGCCATTCCTGCGCGAGGTGTCAGAAAGCAAACGGTCGTTGATTTTTGAACACGTGGGAGTTAAGAAAGACGGTACCCACTTCAATGTCGAGTCGCGTATCTCTCGCCTGCATGGCGAAAATGAGCCGCCCAGTTTTCTCATCGTGAGCCTTGATATTACGGAGCGCAAACGGGCGGAGAACGAGTTGCGAGCGTCGCAGGAACAGTTGCGAGCCTTGTCAGCCAGAATTCAGTCAGCTCGCGAAGAAGAGGGCACGCGCATCGCTCGCGAGATTCACGATGAACTTGGCGGGGCGTTGACCGGGCTCAAGTGGGATTTAGAAGGACTGGTCGGGGTCCTGGCGGAAACAGACGAAGCGGTCTCCCAGGAAGCGCGAGAGCGAATCCAGTCGATGACGGTTTTGATCGAGGGCACCATCGACACGGTACGGCGAATTTCTTCTGAGTTGAGACCCGGAGTGCTCGATGACCTTGGTCTAATCGCCGCACTCGAGTGGCAAGCACAACAGTTTCAATCGCGCACCGGCATCGAATACCACTCCTCGAGCAGCCTGGAATCAGTCGAGTTAAATCGTGAAAGCGCAACCGCGGTATTTCGGATCTTTCAGGAGATCTTGACCAACGTTCTGCGCCACTCGCAGGCGACCGCTATTCAAGTTGAGCAACGAGAGGACGGAGACTACTTCGAGCTCAAAGTTACTGACAACGGTCGGGGAATTACGAAGGAAGAAAAGAGTAATACTACCTCACTCGGTCTTTTGGGGATGAGAGAGCGGGCGCTGCTGGTGGGTGGTGAAGTAAACATTGAAGGCAGCAAGGGAGGCACGACGGTTGTGGTGCGAGTGCCCCTCTCGCGCGCGCGGGCGTCGTCCGTATGTTGAGAATTCTAACCATCGACGATCACGAAGTGGTTCGTGGCGGAATCAAGGGAGTGTTCACCGCGAACACCGCCGAGTTTGGCGAGGCTCGTAACGGCCCTGAGGGCCTACAGCAACTGCGTGATCACGACTGGGATGTGGTGGTACTGGATATTTCGCTCGGTGGACGCAGCGGACTTGATGTGCTCAAGGAGATAAAACACCTGCGCCCGCGTTTGCCGGTTTTGATCTTGAGTATGCATGCGGAAGAGCAATACGCCATGAGAGCGTTCAAGGCCGGCGCCAGTGGTTACATAAGTAAATCGAGTTCCAGAGATGAATTGCGGCAGGCTATTCTGAAGGTCGCCGGAGGGGGACGCTACGTCAGTCCCACTTTGGCTGAACGAATCGTCGTTGAATTAACTACTTCCGACAAGTACCCGCATGAGACGCTTTCTAACCGCGAGCTCGAGGTGCTGTGCTTGATCGCTTCCGGGAAAACCGTGGGCGAGATTTCCCGTCAGCTGTCGTTGAGCGACAAGACTATCAGTACGTACCGACGCCGCATTCTCGACAAGATGAGTATGAAGACCAACGCGGAACTTACCCATTACGCTATCCGCAACGGCCTGGTGCAGTAAGGTTATTGCCAATTGCCAATTGGCGATTGCCAATTTCGCCAATCGTCCTTGTGCGCGGTTGGGATAGGTGAATCGAATCGGCAATAGGCAATAGGCAATTTGCAATCGGCAATCCTTCCTGTAGGACAAAAGCTGACACGACAATCCCTCGAATCACTACAACTGAATCAATCCTCTGCTGATACCTTTTCCCCTCGTTAAACTGTATCTTCTCCACCCCTCGCAACTGGGGCGCTGATGCCTACGTGCTCGCGCCTCGGTTCAAACATAATTTGTCCGTATTGATCCGAGCCCCAATCTCGCTGTGTGGGATTGCTGACACGAAGGAAACCCGCGTGAAAGTCTTGATTGTGGACGACTCGGCAGCGTTGCGCCAAAGGTTGGTCGAAATGCTTTCTAAGATCAAACAGTTGGACATTGTCGGAGATGTAGGGAACGTTTCCGCCGCCCACGACGCCGTAAGAGCGCTTCAGCCAGATCTCATAGTCCTGGACATCCGTATGGGCGACGGCACTGGGATCGACGTCTTGCGCGAAGTCAAGCGGCACAATCCGTCCACCAAGGTCATCATCCTAACGAATTTTCCTGAGCCACAATACGAGCGCAAATGTGCTGAACTGGGAGCAGACTTCTTTCTCCGCAAATCGACCGATTCTCACCGTCTGGTTGAAATCAGCGAGAGACTAGCTGCACATCTCGAATAGAGAAAGTTGGAGGTTTAGGCCGGACGTTGAACGACGTCAAGCATTGAGGGGTGGAATTGCGGCCAGAAGGAGCGCTGGACGCCGTTTCGGAATGTTACGAAACCTGACGGAGCAAGTGAATGCCGGGAACACGAACGCGCGAAGGTAGAGCAAAGATCCTGATCGTCGACGATGAGTCGCAGATCACTGACTTACTGTCAGACCTGCTTAGTATCGAACACGATTGTGTACAAGCAGATTCAGCAGTCCAGGCGCTGGCCCACTTAGCCGAGAGTGAGTTTGAGCTGGTGCTAACAGACATCACCATGCCGGGAATGTCCGGGTTGGAAATGATTCCCCGGGTGAAAGCAATCGCACCCAACACGGTCGTGGTCCTGGTCAGCGCCATGCAGACGGTGGAATGTGCCATAGATGCTCTGCGCGTAGGGGCCTTTGATTACTTGATAAAACCTTTCGACCTGCGTCACGTCGAGGCAGTAGTGACCCGAGCGCTACTGCATCACGAGCTAATTACCGCCAAGCAGCGTTACGAAACCGCGCTTGAAGAACTGGTAGAGCAGCGCACTCGACAGCTCGACCTGGCGCTGGATTGTTTGGAAGACTCCTACCGCGCGACCTTGCGTTCGCTGATTGCCGCCCTCGAGGCGCGAGACTCAGAAACCCACGGTCACTCAGAACGAGTAGTCAGTTACAGTTTGCGTCTGGGTCGTGAATACGGGCTGAGTGCGGCTGAGATGAAATCGCTTGAGTTTGGCTCGATGTTACACGACATCGGAAAAATCGGCGTGCCCGATTCAATTCTGCGCAAACCGGCGAAGTTGATCGACGAAGAGTGGGTGCGGATGAGAGAACACCCATTGCACGGGCAGGAGATCCTGCGCGGCATCGAGTTTCTCGAAGGGGCTGCTCGAGTGGTGGCGCAGCATCATGAGAAATGGGATGGCAGTGGTTACCCGCTCGGTATGCGTGAAGAGGAGATCGATGTTTGTGCCCGCATCTTTGCAGTGGCGGATGCGTTTGACGCAATCACGAGTGATCGTGTGTATCGCCGGGGCAAATCCTACGAGGCCGCGGCTAAAGAGCTGAATTCGTGGTCTGGCAAGCAGTTCGATCCGTTGGTAGTCGAAGCTTTTCATCGAGTGCCGAAAGAGGACTGGGATGAGCTGCGCGACGCCTCCTACGACAATTTGCTGCTGATTCCCTCACTAGGAGAGCCACTCTGTTGGAGCAAGACCTCCCCTTTCATCCAAGCGATAAATGCCCAGCTGCTTATGAGACAGCGTTAACCAGGAAAGCCGAGTTATAAATGAGTTACAAAGTTTTAATCGTTGATGATGAGTTGTCGAACGCTCGTTTACTTGAACGTTCTTTGCATCAGCACTACTTCTGTTTGTTGGCTGCCTCATGTTCGGAAGCACTCAGACTGCTCGCTCAGCATGACGTTGCCGTGATCATCGCTAACCAGCAAATGTCCGGGACATCGGGAATCGAATTGCTGAAACGGCTCTTCGAATACGAGCCTGACGCGGTTCGCATTCTCTTGAGCCAGGACGCTGATCCGGATGTGCTGATCGAGGCCATCAACACGAGTGTTGTTGACCTGTATGTGCGTAAGCCCTGTGACAGCGAGGATCTTCTCGTCTACGTTGGCGAGGCGGTGCAACGTTACTACAACAACAAGCGGCAGCATTCGCTCGTGGAGGCCAACGATTGTTTGCGAACACGTTTGCGGCAGATGAAGTTAGGTTCAGTGAACGCGATGGCCAAGGTGCTGAAGCTGAGTGATGAATATCTGTTTGCGCACGGTGTTCGAGTCAGCAATTGGGCTGCGATGGTGGGTGAGAAGTTTGGTCTCTCAGAAGACTTGAGATTCGATCTCGAAGCCGCAGGGCTCTTGCACGACCTTGGCACGATCGTCAGTAGGCAGCCCCAAAAAGACCATTTCGCGATTATCAAACCGCAACAGGACCGGGCCGCGCAGATTTTGTCTTGTGTGCCCGAGTTGCAAGATGTGGCGGATATTATTCGCTATCAGAACGCAAACTACGACGGCAGTGGTTACCCATTGGGATTAGCGGGCGAGCAAATACCGATAACCTCGCGGATCTTGAGTGTGGCGAAAGAATATGACCTGCTTACGAGTCCCCGCAACTCGGTGGTGGCATTGAGTCACACGGCGGCGATTAAGGAGTTGCAGGAGCGCTCCTTTCGGGACTTTGACCCGGAGGTGGTGCAGGCATTTGCCGATCTCGAGGGCGATGAGTTGAATAGATCGTTTGAGCTAAGTATGACGCCACCTGAGTGGGATCTGGTTAGCGTTGCGGTTAACTAGCCATCAGCAGTTCACTTAACATCGGTCAACTCTCTGTGGGGCAGAGAGTTGACTGAGGATCAATCACCAGCACGCACCTATCTAACAACTGCTACAATGCAGTTGCCATGATCCAGCCGTCAAATAGGACCACAAACTTCCATTACGCCATTCGCAACGTTGTTCAGGCCGCGGAAAAACTTGAACGCCAGGGCCGCAGCGTAATTCACCTGAACATTGGCGACCCCCAGGCTTTCGGCTTTCATCCCCCCGCGCACGTCATTGAAGCCGTGACTCGTGCAACTCGCGACAGTTTTACAGGCTACGCCCACTCGGCCGGCTTGCTTGAAGCCAGGGAATCGATTGCTTCTTACGCCTCGGGTCTAGGCGCAACGACCACACCGGACGATGTGGTCATCACTGCCGGAGCTTCAGAAGGCGCCGACCTGGTACTCACCGCGTTGGTCAATTCGGGCGATGAGGTATTGTTACCAGCTCCCGGTTATCCCATTTATCCCGCCATCCTTAACAAGCTTGGGGCCACTCCTCGCTACTATCAGCTTGGTGAGGACAGCGGTTGGCAACCTTCCGCCGCCGAGGTGCGTTCGCTGGTTACTGACAAGACTCGCGTCCTGGTCCTGATCAATCCCAGCAATCCGACCGGCGCAATTACTTCAGACGACGTCACCAGCAGTTTGTTGAGAGTGGCAGCTGAACACAGATTGTTGGTCATCTCCGATGAGGTTTACCGGGAATTGCGTTTTGAAACGCCGCCCACGGCTGCCGCGGTTTTGGCCCAGGAAACAAAGGTCCCCGTAGTAACGTTGGAGTCATTATCAAAGACACACATGCTGTCGGGTTGGCGCATCGGTTGGATGAGGTTCTCCAATACCGAGACAATGATTGAGGTGGTCGCGGCCATCAAACGTTTAGCGAGTGGTCGTCTCTGTTCGCCGACTCCCGCCCAGTATGCCGTGAAGCCGGCGCTTGAAGGTGGCAGGGATTTTATCAAAGACTTTATCAAGGAAATTCGCCGGCGACGTGATTTCTCCGTTGCTCGCATCCGCGCGACAGCTGGACTCAGTTGTTTTGTGCCGCAGGCGGCGTTCTATTTGCTGATCAGGGTTAACAACGCACGCGGCGCAAATGACGAAGTGCTGGTGTTGGACCTTTTACAGAAGACCGGCGTACTCGTAGTTCACGGTTCGGGTTTTGGCAGCGATCGCGCCGCAGGCTACCTCCGCATGGTCTATCTCGCCGACGAGCAAACGTTGGAGACGGCCTTCAATGGTATTAGTCAATACCTGAACGGTTGATCCAAGCTGCCGGCCCTTTAACTCTTGATCAGTCTATTCATCACCGCCAGGGCACCCAGGTGATAGGCATTATGATCTGCGATTAGCAGAGCTTCGCGCAGGATTGTTTGTCCGTCGCCGTGGGGTATCTTTTGGTAAATGTCCGTACCCGGATCTGCTACCAGTTCTTCCATCTGCTTCAGATCGCTGCGAAACTTCTCCAACGTTTGTTGCCACTGCTGCGCGCTGCCCAGGTCGTCGGACCCAGGCCAATAGCCCTGCGGAAATTCTGGTGAGACATGACTCTTGTCGCGGCTGAACTCGAGAATATCCCACTGTGCTAAGCGCATGTGTTCGAGTACCTGCCAGGCTGTGTAAGGGAGGCCTTCGAGCTTCTTGTTTCCCAACTCAGCCGGAAAAGCTTTGACGAAGTCTTCGAAGGACAAGTGGGCGCCGCCGCCGCGGAGCAGGTAAAGAACATGGTCGCGCACAATCTGATCGTTTTGCATTTGAACCCCCATTACTGATAAGAACTTGGACCTTAGCCTAACATCCTAATAGACTCTTTTTGTGCAATCTCAGTGTTCTTTTTGTATCTCAGCGCTAACCTAACGGCCTCTGCGTCTTGGCGGTGAGTGTGTTGCCAGCAGGCGATCACCGCCGAGACGCCGAGGACGCTGAGGTTAGCGCAGAGACTTGGTTTATCTGCCTGTCGTCAGACAAGCAAGAAGGCCCTGTGGTAAGCTTTTGAAAACTTGGCTCTAACCACGGAGACACAAGCTAAGCAGGGTGACAGAAATACAACTTACAGAGTCTCGTGCTAGAACTCGCCAGCTTAAGCAACATTATTCACGGACCTTAACAATGCCTACCTTAATTGCGAAGCCCACAGTCGTGGCCGCTGCCGGGACTAAACCTAAACACATTGAAGAATTCGTCGGGCGGGTAAACACTGCTACCAGTGAGATAAGCATCGCGCGCATGAAGAGCCCTGGCGGTTGGCTGGAACCGGGACAAAGACCGGAGTTCGACGAGTACACGGTCGTACTTAAGGGCTTATTGCGAGTTGCTACGGAAAGCGAAACGATCGATGTGCGGGCGGGTGAGGCGATTATTGTCAGGGGAGGCGAGTGGGTGCAGTACAGCACGCCGGAACCCGACGGCGCGGAGTATGTGGCGGTGTGCCTGCCGGCGTTTTCAATGGAAACAGTACATCGCGATACCTGAGTGTCTATTCGCCGGCTTCAGCCTCCTCCTTTTTCCGGCGCCACATCCCGGCAATCTGGTTAGCCTCGGCGAGCGTCAAGTTGTCGTAGATGTCTGAGGTGTTTTTAACTTCGCCATCCTCCAGTTCTAGTACTTCCCAATCGGGTTCATCCGGATTTGCACCCTGGCGTCCGGGCTTTACTCGTACCAGATAGGAAATCTCAGGTCCGCTGTCGGTTGTCATATGGTTGCTCCAGTGATTGTTAGGTAACTTAACACATCAGGACTCCGGTTTACTCTCACAGAACATCAGTTGGCCGGAAACACAGTCAGTACCATCTCGCGGTAGCGGATGGGTCGTCGCCGATCACTCAACTCAGCAGCATGCGAGCGACGACCCATCCGCTACCGCGAGATGGTACTGACTGTGTTTCCTCATCCAGCCTGGGCCACAAAATCCTTCGTGCGTGGGTCTTTTGGTGAATTCAACACCTGGTTCGTAGGCCCAAACTCAACTAGATCACCCTGCTCCATGTACAACAAGTTATCCGCCAGGCCGTCGAGAAATCCTAGTGAGTGAGAGATGATCACCATGGTGTGGCCCTTGCCGACAAAACTGCGCAGCATGGTACGTAACGATACTGTCCGTCTCGGATCCAACGCACTGGTTGGCTCGTCGAAGAGCAGGACTGCCGGCCGCATGGCCAGTGCGCGGGCGATTGCGACTCGCTGTTGTTCACCGCCAGACAACGATTCAGGGTACCGCAGGGCGGCCTCTTTCAGTCCAACTGATTCCAGTAATTCCAGGGCCTCTCTTTCAGCGGTCGCTTTAGCAGTACGGAGTACGTGCACGGGTGCTTCGATAATGTTGCCGATTGCTGACAAGTGTGGGAACAGAAAGAAGTGCTGAAACACTGTGCCCACGTGCAGGCGGAGGTTTTTCACGCGGTGCTTATATTCCTTGGCTGAAAGATGCGATTCCAATTTGATGTCACCGCATTCGATCGTGCCTCCGCTGATTCGTTCAAATCCATTCAAGCAGCGTAACAAAGTTGTCTTACCGCTTCCCGAGCCGCCGATGACGCCGAGGACAGACTGGTCCGGCACTGTGAAACTAATGTCGTGCAGAATCTCAGCCGAGCCGAACCGTTTTCGCAAGCCATTGACGTGAATCATGCGGCCACCTCCGCTGCTTCTTCCTGCCGAGTCGATCTTTCGCGCAGGCGTCGTTCGAGCAACCGGGCAACATGGGCCATAGGTAAACTCATGGCGAGATAGAAGAGTGAAACTGCCACGCCCAACAGCAGGAATTGGCCTGAAGCATTCGCCAGTTCCCGATAGGCAGTAGCCAGTTCCCACACCGAGATGGCGAAGGCGACCGAGGTGTCTTTGAAGAGCGAAACAAAATCGTTTGTCATCGGCGGCAAGGCAATCCGAAACGCCTGGGGCAGAATTATTCGGCGAAACGCCAGGACCGAACTCATACTCAGCGAGTACGCTGCTTCCCATTGACCCCTTGGTATTGCTTCCAGGGCGGCGCGATAGACTTGCGATTCATACGCCGCATAGTTAAGGCCCAGTCCCACCAGGGCAGTCAGCCAACCCGGCATGGTTAGTCCGACTGCGGGCAAACCGAAGTAGAGAAACAGTAGTTGGACCAGCACCGGGGTACCGCGAAAGAATTCAACATAGGTAGTGCACAACCCTCTTAGCCATGACGGACCCATCGATTGACCTATCGCCAAGGGCATGCCCAGTACGACGGCAATGATCATCGCGCCGAAGGCCAGTAGAACCGTGACCATGGCTGCACGCGTTAAACGCCACAAAGCTTCACGCCAGTTGAATGCCGAGTTGGTCATCACGTATCCCGTGATCTCACCTTTTGTGCCCGACCGAATCGTATTCTGAAATTCAACCTGGGCGTTGTTCCAGAGGTTCCACTTTTTGAGAATACGCTCCAGTGTGCCATCAACAATGATCTGATCGATCGCTGCATCAATCTGCGCTTTCAACGCATCGTCACCTTTGCGCAAGCCGACTACGTACAGGCCGTTAAGGAAGGGCTCACCGGCGGGCCTTAACTTGGGGTTGTTGTGGGCGTAGAAAGCTTCCGCCGGCACATCCATCAGGGCAGCGTCCAGACGTTTCAATTCCACGTCTTGATAGGCGCCAATCGGGTCGGCGTAAGTGCGAAAGGGAATCCCTTGTTGTTGTAAGTAGCGTGAGGCAGCGGTATTCCCGAGTGTGCCCACCACGCGGTTCTGGCAATCGGCCAGCGAGTTAATGCGAGTATCGTCGCGACGAACTGTGAGTTGCAGTTGAAAGATGTAATAAGGTTTGCTGAAACTTACTTGTAGCGCTCGGTCAGTGGTTGGTTCAAAGCCGTTGACGATAACGTCGAACGAGCCTCGTTGCAGCGCCGACATTAAAGTTTCCCAATCGCTAGGTACGAACTCAGCTTTGCGGCCCATTGCCTTGGCCAGCGCTTCAACCATCTCCTTTTCATACCCGATGTACTGGTCCGGGTTAGCGGGGTCGGTGAAGACATAGGGCGCGCCGCCGCTGGGATCGGCTCCCCAGCGGAGTGCTGATTGGGAACTTGCGTTGTTGCAAAGGAGCAAGCCTAGCAGGATGGTAGCGACAAGGTGACGAGCAAGGTATGGGGATCGTTTCAATAGGTGCTCCTGGATAAGAGAAACGCATTTCTACAATACAGTTTGTACGCCGTCAATAATAAAGAACTGTAGCGAGCCGAGATTCTGTGAGTAAACGAAATTGATACCACAACTCGCGTGAAGCGTCGCGCTCGACACTACAAATCGAGCCGGAAACTGAGTGAGATGCCACGGCCTTGCGCCGTGGAGCGTCACGCTGATGATTGATAGTCACAAAGTACGCATTAGCCCAGCGTGAATCTCCATGGCGCAAGGCCATGGCATCCTAAAGTTTCGGAGCGGAACTCATAGCAGTCAACGTGATCTACCACGGCGCAAGGCCGTGGCATCCTTTTCGTTGTTTTACGCCGTCGGGTTCTTTCTAGCTTGTCTGCGTTGGCGAGGGTCGTGTAAATTCGCGCAGAACTTTTCAGGGGAATCCTTGTACTTGGCGCTTTGTTCTTTGTTTTTGGCCGCTTTCAATTGTGGCCGCACAGGTACAAAACACCAGCAATAAGGCACCAAGCACTAAGCACCAAGTACGAAGCACGAAGTACAAAGCGCCAAGTACGAAGTACGAGTACTAAGCCCCAAATACCAATCCTAAAGGACCGCCAATGTGTACAGATCGTAGAGACTTTCTCCGCGCGTCCGTCGGCATCGCCGGCGCGACCCTATTGGGCAACTCCATAATCAACGCTGAAGCGGCGCCGCTACAACAAAGCGCGACGCCCGAAGCAATTCGCAAACTGCGCCGCATGACCGATGGCGTGGTGCCTATCACTCTCAGTGAGAGACAAGAACGTATCGAAAAAGCCCGTCGTCACATGAAAGAGAACGACATTGACGCAATGTATATCGAACCCGGGTCGAGCATGCTCTATTACACCGGCATGCGTTGGGGTACCAGCGAGCGAATGTTTGCGATGGTCATTCCCGCCAAAGGGGAGATTGCTTGGGTGTGCCCGAAGTTTGAGGAAGAACGAGCGCGTGAGTTGATCACCATGGGTACTGACGTTCGCACCTGGGAAGAAGATGAGAGTCCCTATCAAAGAGTCGCCGAGATCTTGCATGATCGGGGCGTGCGCACCGGAACAGTCGGGATTGAAGAGCGAGTCCGCTTTTTTCTTTACGATGGTATTCGCCTGGCTGCCCCGGCACTCAAGTTCGTCAGTGCCACCCCGGTTACGGCAGGCTGTCGCATGATCAAGTCGCCAGCCGAACTGGCGCTTATGCAGCTCGCGAACGACATAACGGTCGTCGCTTATAAGGCAACACGCGACAGCATGACCGAAGGCATGACGCAAGGAGAATTTGCCGGCAACTGTGCCGCGGCTTTCCGGGCACTGGGTTCATCCGGTGGAATTTTCGTGAGCTTTGGCAAGTACACAGCATTTCCTCACGGCAGTAGCACGCCGCAGAAACTGAAAGAGGGTGATGTGGTCTTAATGGATGGCGGTTGTAGTGTCGAAGGTTACCAATCGGATATCACGCGCACGTTTATCTTTGGTAAGCCGACGCAACGACAGCGCGACATTTGGAATCTTGAGCGCAAATCGCAGGATGCTGCGTTCGCGGCTGCGAAAGTGGGGGCGCCTTGTGAGGTCGTCGATGCAGCGGCGCGAAAAGTGATCGTCGATGCCGGCTTCGGACCAGACTACAAAGTACCAGGCTTGCCGCACCGCACCGGGCACGGGATTGGTCTTGATGGGCACGAGTGGACCAATTTTGTGCGTGGCAACAAGACAAAGATTCAACCCGGCATGTGTTTCAGTGATGAACCAACGGTGGTGATCTATGGCGAGTTTGGTATTCGCCTGGAAGACTGCCTCTACATCACTGAAGATGGTCCGAAGTTTTTCAGCAAACAGAGTGAATCGATCGACGAGCCATTCGCGTAAACATCTCAAGATACCCCAGGCTTGAGCCTGGAGAGTTTCAAATTCAACCTAACCAGGAACGCCTCCCAGAAATTCCGTAGATACCCAGGCTTCAGCCTGGGGACTTTCAATTTCAACCTCTGGTGGTTTGCTGGTCTAGGCTGAAATTGAAGCTCCCCCGACTAAAGTCGGTGGTATCTTTTTGTGATCTCGTTTATTTCGTAAAATCCGGTAATGGCCGGCATACTTGTCGATCCCTGCGCTAAAGGCGTCATCCAATCGGGTAAGGCGAGTGAGGGTTGCCAGAAGACACAAGGACGTTGGGTCCTCGTCGCCACTATCCTCGCGTCCAGTATGGCGTTCATCGACGGCACCGTCGTCAATGTTGCTCTCCCCTTTCTGCAACAAAGTCTTAACGCAACTGTCATCGGTGTGCAGTGGGTCGTTGAGGCGTACTCACTGTTTCTTTCCGCCTTGCTATTAGTCGGCGGTTCCCTGGGAGATCGCTACGGACGCCGCCTCATATTCCTCATTGGCGTAGTGGTATTTGCCCTTGCCTCGGTGCTGTGCGGCCTCGCCACAAACATCGACCAACTGATCATTGCACGCGCAGTGCAGGGAATTGGCGGTGCAATGTTGGTGCCTGGTAGTCTCGCGATCATCAGTAACTCATTCGCACCTGATCAGCGTGGCAAGGCAATCGGAACGTGGTCCGGGTTTTCGGCGATCACTACCGCGATTGGACCAGTGCTCGGTGGCTGGTTGGTCCAGAACGTGTCCTGGCGCGCAGTCTTTTTCTTGAACCTTCCTCTTGCCCTGGCGGTGGTTCTGGTTTCGCTCTGGCAGGTACCCGAGAGTCGTGAAGAGACACAGACCGGTTCTCTCGATTGGCCTGGCGCTACCCTGGCAACGATCGGGTTAGCCGGGCTGGTGTTTGGTCTCATCGAATCTGCTCGGATCGGCTTCACTGGTCCTTTGGTAATTGTGTCTCTGGTTGTTGGAGTGTTGGCTCTGCTGTTGTTTGTGCTGCAAGAAGCTCGCAGCAGGAATCCGATGGTACCGCTGTCACTTTTCCGTTCACGCGACTTCGCTGGCGCCAATCTGTTGACCTTGCTTCTCTACGCGGCCCTGGGCAACACCTTCTTTTTCTTTGCTCTCAACCTCATCCAGGTGCAGGGCTACTCGGCCACAGCGGCCGGCGCTGCCATACTGCCGCTCATTGCGATCATGTTTAGCTTGTCGCGTTGGTCGGGAGGTTTGAAAGACCGAGTTGGGGCACGCCTGCCCCTGATGACTGGGCCCACGATCGCAGCCGTTGGCTTTGCCCTCTTCGCGCTCCCGGGAGTAAGCCAAAACTACTGGACAAGTTTCTTTCCGGCAGTAGTTGTACTCGCCCTGGGGATGGCGATCAGTGTGGCGCCATTGACAACAACCGTTATGAGTGCCGTGCAGCCTGACCAGGCTGGGGTTGCGTCGGGTATTAACAATGCCGTGTCGCGCGCGGCTGGCCTGCTGGCGATCGCTATTTTTGGAGTGGTTATGCTGCACACTTTCAGTCGCTCGCTTGCTATCAGGTTAACTGAGATCGAGACTACAGATGAGGTCCGCCGCTCAGTTTCTGAGCAGCGGGTGAGGTTGGCTGGTTTGGAGTTACCGGGGAATATTGATGAGGTAACCCGGCGTCAGTTGGAGGACTCGGTGCACGGGTCGTTTGTGAGTGGCTTTCGCCTGATTATGCTGACATCGTCGGCCCTGGCCCTGGGTGGCGCTCTGAGCGCATGGTGGTTGATCGGTCGCTCAGACCGTTTTCACCCCGATCAAGACACAAATGAGACACACCAGCAGAAAACCCAATAGGGCTGCGAGCGCGCTCAGGGCACAAAAGAGTGAAGCCTCGATGTACTCCGGAATTTTTTTCTCTTCCATCATGGGGAGATCCTGTTCGTCTTTCGACCTTGCGGAACCAGATTCAAAACCCTGAGCGATGGTCCGTACTCCTTGAGCATTGAGCCCCATCGCTCGTGGCTTCCAACACTGTCAAAGGTTTTCAAACTCCAACGGACCTAACTGCTAACCCCGTTGCTCGCGTATCGTGCTTCGATTACAATCAAGCCCCGAATACGAGTTATGCATTGTTTTTGGACCCAGTGGGGATCGGACGGCTCATCCTAGCGATGAAGTGTGGCCAGCGTCCTCAGAAACGGCTCAAAAAACCCTCAAAGATACTTCTCAAAGCCACTTATGGTTGAACAAGAGAGCCATTTCTACGCCTTTGGACGCTTTCGCTTGAAAACAGCGGAGCGGGTGCTGCTGCGAGAGGGTGAACCTGTTCCCTTAACCCCAAAAGTTTTCGACATCTTGCTGGCGCTGGTAGAAAACCGCGGTCGGATTGTTGAGAAAGACGATCTGATGAAGCGAGTGTGGCCGAGTACTTTTGTGGAAGAGGGCAATCTGACACAGAACGTTTCGCTACTGAGAAAGGCTTTGGGAGAGAATCCCAGCGGTCCACAATTTATCGAGACAGTACCCAGACGAGGTTACCGCTTTGTCGCCGATATTAGC
>Ga0126377_10001239_pt1 | contig 16499 bp, 13 predicted proteins | sample PanSoiMetPlot_22_FD_92647 | JGI IMG/M metagenome (GOLD analysis project Ga0126377, IMG submission 92647) | Tropical forest soil microbial communities from Panama - MetaG Plot_22 | ecosystem: Environmental > Terrestrial > Soil > Tropical forest > Bulk soil | place: Panama | collected 2016-02-17 | reverse complement strand
GCGAAGAGGGCGCCCCCGACGATCAGCGCATAGTAGTCGTGCAGGGAAAGCGTGATTGCAAACATGCGCGGGCCGGTGTCCTGGGCCATGGAGACGGCGAACGACAGCCCGGCGGAGGTCAGCGGGCCGAGCGGCGCCTGCGCCAGTACGGTGATCGCGAACATCTGCAGGTGACGCGCCGCGCGTTCCGTGAACACGCGGCCTTGCCCGAACTCGCGGAACAGCGCGCGCACGTGCCAGAGCCCATAAAGCATCACCGCGACCGGCACCGCCACGACGGTGGCGGCCGCGAGCCGGGTCCGCGGCGTGACCGGCAGCGCGGCGCCGACTTGCCCGAGCTTCGCCAGCAGCAAATTGCGCGTCCAATCCGGGACCAGGAAGCAAGCGACGGTGAGGGTGGCGACCAGGGCGATGCCGATATCGGCCATGATCTCCAGGGCTCGCGACAGCCGCGCGAGACGGCTGAGCGGGACCGAGAGCGGCGCCGCCGACGGTAGGTTCATGATGCTACCCCGTTCACTTGACATTCGATTTAATTATCGTATTACGATAATAGATAATAGTCAAATGAGAATTTTGCCATGCGTTTGCGTAGCGATGCCGGGGCGGTCGCGGCATTACTCTTATTCCTCATCGCGGCCTTGAGCGGTTGCGGCCACATGCCGGTCACGTCGACGCTCAAGCTCGCCCGGGTCGACTTCGCCAACACCGATCCCGCGCAGCTGCGCGCAGCAGTCAAGCTGCCGCGCCTGATCCAGCCGCAACCGCAAGGGGTGGCGCTGCGGATCGGCGTGAAGCTCGCCAGCGGTCAGGAGGAATTCGAGGACTTCATGCTGCGCGAGGCGTCGGAGCCCAAGGACGTGCTGGCACTGCACCGCGAGCTCGATGCGGACACCCACGTCTTCGCCTATCGGCTCGACCCGACCGAGGTCGCGCGGCTGATTTCGTTCCGCGATGCGCTGAAGAAGAAGCAGACGGCGAGCGGCGGCAGCGGGGGCTCGCTGACCATCGCGATCCGTCCGCAAGCGTGCCGCAGCGGCGATCTGCCTGGCGGCCCGATCGTGGTGACGACCTACCTGCGGACCGCGGAAACCAGTGGCTACGTGCCGCTGGCGCGCGATCTCGATCTGCGCACAATCGATCCGAGGCGGGATTTGGCCGCCGCGATCCCGCCGTGCAGTTCGTAGTTCGTAGGTTGGGTCGAGCGCTTGCGAGACCCAACAATCGCGAGCCATATCCCTTATTCCTGACCAACCCAATCGGGGAGCGGCGGCATGCCGTCCGATCCCCACCATTCGTCATAGCAGCCAAGCGAGACCCATTCCAAGAAAGTCGAATGCGGCCAATCGCGCGCCGCAGTCACCAACCCATGCTTGACCGGATTGATGTGGATGTAATCCAGATGCGCTTCGAAGTCGTTCTGATTGCGAATGGCATGTTCCCAGAACCGACGTTGCCAGATTCCCTGCTCTCCTTTGGAGCGCCGGCTCTCGTTCCGGTGAGGAATCTCATGTGTCTTTATGTAGGCGCGCGTGAATGCCTCCTTGATCAGCCGCCATCGGGTCGAAAAATTCGCGTCGCCTTCGGGCAGCGTCCAGAGGGCATGGAGATGATCGGGGAGCACAACATAGGCATCAACCTCGAAGGGGTGACGCGAGCGAACCTTCTCGACCGCTTCCAGAAATAGCTCGACCGTCGCAGGCTCTCGAAACAGTGGACGTCGGCGTTCGGTGACCAAAGTGAAGAAAAATGTGGCGCCGGCGGCGTTGACGCGCCTGTATCGCATTGCATAATTCCGTTGGGTCCAATGTAGCGAGAGCCGGTATTTGTTCGACAGCTTCCAAAGCGTTGGGTCTCGCAAGCGCTCGACCCAACCTACGTTCTCGTCGCGCCATGAATAGGCCGCGTCAGCGGCCGTCTCTTCGCGCCATGAACGCCAGCCGCTCAAACAGGTGCACATCCTGTTCGTTCTTGATGAGCGCGCCGTGCAGCGGCGGAATGAGCTTCTTGGGGTCGCGCTCACGCAAGATCTCGGGTCCGATATCCTCGACCATGAGAAGCTTGAGCCAGTCCAGCAGCTCCGAGGTCGACGGTTTCTTCTTCATTCCGGGTACGTCGCGGATCTCGTAGAACAGCTTGAGCGCCTCCGCGACCAGGCGCTGCTTGATGCCGGGGAAATGCACCTCGATGATCGCGCGCATGGTGTCGGGATCGGGGAAGCGGATGTAGTGAAAGAAGCAACGGCGCAGGAATGCGTCGGGCAGCTCTTTCTCGTTGTTGGAGGTGATGACCACGATCGGACGGCGCCGCGCCTTGATGGTCTCGGCGGTCTCGTAGACGAAGAACTCCATGCGGTCGAGCTCGAGCAGGAGATCGTTGGGGAACTCGATGTCGGCCTTGTCGATCTCGTCGATCAGCAGCACCGGACGCTCGTCGGCGACGAAGGCGTCCCACAGCTTGCCGCGCTTGATGTAGTTGCGGATGTCGCGCACGCGCTCGTCACCGAGCTGGCTGTCGCGCAGCCGCGAGACAGCGTCGTATTCATAGAGGCCTTGCAGCGCCTTGGTGGTCGACTTGATGTGCCACTCGATCAGCGGCGCGCCCAGGCTCTTGGCGACCTCGAGCGCCAGCACGGTCTTGCCGGTGCCGGGCTCGCCTTTGACGAGCAAGGGTCGCTCGAGCGTGATCGCGGCGTTGACCGCGACCTTGAGATCGTCGGTTGCGACATAGGCGCTGGTTCCTTCAAAACGCATAGATTCCAAAGCTCTCTCTTGCATAGCGTTTTCCGCGGAAAGCGCGTCAAACGCGACATTGCTTGACCGCAACGTAGGGCACAATAAGCTGTCGGCGCAATGAATTAAGTCGCGCTGCCGAACCGGCAAAGACGCGACAACCCCAGGGGGAGGAAGCGATGAAGTCGAGCTTTCGGCTGACGGTGATGGGCGCCGTGCTTGCGGTCGCCTTCGGATCGTCGGCCGCGGCGCAGAATTTCACCATGAAATTCGGCACCGCCACGGTGAACGAGCCGCAGCACGAATACATCAAGCTCTACAAGGAGGAGATCGAGAAGGCGAGCGGCGGCCGCATCAAGGTCGAGATCTATCCGCAAAGCCAGCTTGGGCCGATCCCGCGCCAGATCGAAGGCCTGCAGCTCGGCACCATCGAAGCCTTCATCGGCCCGGCCGATTTCTACGTCGGCGTCGACAAGCGCTACGGCGTGTTCAGCGCTCCGATCCTGTTCCGCGATCGCAAGAACGCCGCCGCGGCGCTCGCCGATCCCGAGCTCAACAAGGCCATCCTGGCGCTCGGAACGGACAAGGGGCTCATCGGCATCGGCACCTTCGCCTATGCCGCGCACGATTATCTCGCCAAGGATCCGATCCGCACCTTCGCCGACTTCAAGGGCAAGAAGATCCGGGTCAATGCCACGCCGATCGAGCGCGAAGCGATGGCGCGGCTCGGCGCCACCGCCTCGCCGATGCCGCTCAACGAAGTGCTCCCGGCCCTGCAGCGCAATGTGATCGACGGCACGCGCAGCGCGATCTCGATCTTCGTTACGCTGAAATATCAGGACGTCTCCAAGCTGGTCACGGTGACGAACGACACCATGCTGGTGCCGGTCGCCACCGTGAGCAAGCCGTGGTTCGACAAGCTGCCGGCCGATCTGCAGAAGGCGGTCATGGACGCGGGCGCGGCGGCCGAGAAGCGCACCGACGCCTTCACCGGTGAGTTCATGGCCGGCATGCCCAAGCGCTGGGTCGAGTCCGGAGGAGAAATCTTCGTCATGCCGGCGGCGGAGCAGGCGAAGGTGGCGGCCGCGCTCAAGACGGTCGGCGACGATGTCACCAAGGACGATCCGCCGGTGAAGGCGTTCTTCGAACGCGTGCGCACGACCGCGGCCAAGCATTGACCGCATGATCGGACGGCATTGGTCCAAGGCACGGCTTGAAGCGCTGGCCGAGCTGATCCTGCATCGGGCGCCGCTGACACTGGCGGCGCTGCTGCTGCTCGGCGCCATCGCGATCAACTTCACCAACGTCGTCGCCCGCTACATTTTCCTGGCCTCGATCTACTGGGCGGACGAGGCCATGGTCTATCTGGTGATCTGGTCGATCTTTCTCGCCGCCATCGCCGTCACCTACGACGGCAGCCACCTGACCATGGACCTGTTCTCGGCGCGGATCTCGGCGCGCTGGCAGCGCGCCCTCGATGGCGCGATCGCCGCGATCTCGATCCTCACCTTCGCGTTCATGGCCTCCCAGGCCATGGCAGTGGTGCGGACGTTGTTGCGCAACGACCAGCGCTCGATCGCGCTCGACATTCCGATCGCCTTCGCGCACTCGGCCCTCCTGGTCGGCTTCGTGTTCTCGGCTCTGGTGGTGGCGGTACGCGTGGCGTTCGGTCACCGCATCGTCAAGCCGATGTCGCCGGACGACGTCACCTCGGCGATCTAGCACGGACGGCAAAGGGCGTCGCATGACAGGCGTTACATGACGGGCGTTACATGACTTGGGTGATGACGGTCCTGCCGCTCGTGCTGCTGGTGCTCGGCTTCCCGATCTTCGTGATCCTGCTCGCCACGTCGGCCGTCGTCATCGTCTGGTTCTATTCGATCCCGCCCACCGCGTTGCAGCAGGTCATGTTCGGCACCCTCGACAGCTCGGCGCTGCTGGCGGTGCCGTTCTTCATCTTCGCCGGCGAGATCATGGGCTTCGGCGGGATTTCCCGCCGCCTGGTCGATTGGACCAAGTCGCTGCTCGGCGGCACCAAGGCGAGCCTGCCGATCACCACGGTCGGGACCTGCGTGGTATTCGGCGCGATCTCCGGCTCCTCGGCGGCGACGGTCGCGGCAGTCGGCCGCATCACCTTCAAGCCGATGGTCGATGCCGGCTACGACGTGCGCTTCGCCACCGGCCTGCTCACGGCGTCCGGGCTGATCGACAACATGATCCCGCCCGCCATCGCCATGATCCTGTATGCGGCGGTGGCCGAGCAGTCGCTGGTGCGCATCTTCACCGCCGGCTTCGTACCGGGCTTCCTCTTTGCGCTCGCGTTCGTGGCCTACATCCTGGTGAAGTCCTGGCGCAGCAGGATCGATCCGCCGGAGCCGTTCAGCTGGGAACGGCTCGCCCGCGAGACGGTCAACGCCGCCTGGGCGCTCGGCATGCCCATCATCATTCTGGGCGGCATCTATTCCGGCCTGTTCTCGGCCACGGAAGCGGGCGGGGTCGCCTGTGTCTACGCCGTCATCGTCGCCGTGGCGGTCTACCGCGAGGTGGGACTGCGCGATTTCATGCAGCTCTCGCGCCGCGCCGCCTACATCACCTCGCAGATCATGATCATCGTGGCATCGGCCGGCGTGTTCTCCTGGCTGTTGACCACCAGTGGCGTCGGGCCGTCGATCACGGCGTTCTTTGCGTTTCTGAACCTGCCGCCCTGGGTGTTGCTGCTCATCATCAACCTGTTTCTGCTCGTCGTCGGCTGCTTCATCGACACCGCATCGGCGATCCTGCTGCTGACGCCGATCCTGGTGCCGATCGTCAAGGCGGCCGGCATCGACCTCATCCATTTCGGCATTGTCATGACGGCGAATCTCAGCATCGGCTGCTTCACGCCGCCGTTCGGCATCAACATCTTCGTGGCACAGGCGGTGTTCAAGCAGCCGGTGTCGGTGATCTATCCTGGCGTCGCGCCTTTCATCGTGGTCAGTGTCATTGTGCTCGCTCTGATCACCTATGTGCCGGAGCTTTCGCTGTTCTTGACCAAGCTGCATGACTGAATAGCGCAAGCGGGCTTGCTGCCGTTGCGATGCCAACCTAGCATTCGCCGTTCGCACCATCTCGAGGGGAAGAGCACATGCAGCCCGCCAGGATCCTTCTCGCGCTCGCTTTCGTCGTCTCGCTCGCCTGCGTTGCGGCGGCCGACGAGCGCAAGCAGCTCGCCTTCGAGGTGGTCGACCACAATGCGCAGCAGATGACCGATATCGGTGACTCGCTGTTCTATTTCGGCGAGCTCGGCATGCAGGAGGTCGAAAGCGTCAAGCTGCTCGAGGACACGCTCAAGGCGGCGGGCTTCAAGGTGGAGGTGGGCGGCGCCGGCATGCCGACCAATCTCTGGGCCGAGTACGGCAGCGGCCGGCCGAAGATCGCGATCGTCACCGAGGTGGACGCCTTGCCCGGCGGCTCGCAGACCCCCGGCACCTATGAGCGCAAGCCGCTGGTGCAGGGCGGCCCCGGCCACATGGAGGGGCACAACACCCACGGCGGCGTCGCCTCGCTCGCCGCCTTCGCGGTCAAGCAGGTGATGGCGCGCCACAACATTCCGGGAACCGTCGCGGTGTCGTTCGGTCCCGCCGAGGAGCAGCTGGCGAGCCGGCCGTTCCTGGTGCGTGCCGGCTACTTCAAGGACGTGGACGCGATCATCTATCTGCACATCCGCGATGCGCTCGCGACCGGCTTCGGCGTGCAGAACTACGCGGCGATCAGCTCGGTCTTCACCTTCCACGGCAAGACCGCGCACGGCGCCAGCAATCCCTGGGACGGCAAGGACGCCGTCGACGCGGTCGAGCTGATGAGCATCGGTTTCGACAAGCTGCGGGAGCATCTGCGCCCGACCTATCGGGCGCATCGCACCATCACCTTTGGCGGCATCCAGCCGAACATCATCCCCGACAAGGGACAGATCTGGTGGTTCGTACGCGACGCCTCGATGCCGGCGGCGAAGGAAACCTACGACAAGCTGCTCAAGATCGCCGAGGGCGCATCGCTGATGACCGGCACGACCTGGGACGTGAAGTACGCCGCCTCGGCGTGGCCGCAGCTGGTCAACAAGGCGATCGCGGAAGCGATCCAGAAAAACATCGAGGTGGTCGGCGTGCCGAAATGGACCGAGCAGGAGCAGCAGTTCGCCCGGGACTTCCAGAAGGCGGCGGAGAAGCCGGTGGTCGGGCTGCGGACCGCGCCGATTCCGCTCGGCGGGCGCGCCCAGTCGGCCGCGTCGAACGACAGCGGCGACGTGTCGTGGGTGGTGCCGGCCGGCAGCCTGAACTTCCCGTCCTCGGTCCCCGGCATCGAGTATCACGAGTGGAAGGCGGCGGTGACGCCGGTGAGCTCGATCTCCCACAAGGGCCAGGTGGCGGGCGCCAAGGTGCTGGCGGCGTCGGTCATCGACCTCCTGACCTCACCGGAACTGCTGCAGAAGGCGCGCGCGGAGTTCGAGGTCGATGCGAAGAAGACGCCGTATTTCTCGTTGCTGCCGCCCGACGCCAAGCCGGATCTCGATCTCAACCGGGGCGAGATGGAGAAATACCGGGCCGACCTGCGCAAGCATTATCTGGGCAAGACCCCGCGCTTCAACTGACGGACATCGCGAAACCGGGCGTAAACGCAAGTTTATGTCACGCCCGCATCGCACGAACGTGAGGTGAAATTTGACCGCCGCCGCCCGGCGGTCGCCGTATACTCGCGCCGTTCGTGCCAGCTCTGGGAGAAGCACATGCGGCGTGTCGGTCTTGGTTTGTCGATGTGGCTCGTCCTCACGGCGGCCGCCGTGGGGCAGGGGACGTCGCCGCCAAAGACCGCCACGGCAACCTTCGCCGGCGGTTGCTTCTGGTGCGTCGAGGCCGACTTCGACAAGGTCGACGGGGTGATCAGCACGACCTCCGGCTATATCGGCGGCCGCACCGCCAAACCCACCTATGAGGAGGTCTCGCGCGGCGGCACCGGCCACGCCGAGGCGGTCGAGATCGTCTACGATCCGGCCAAGGTGAGCTACGAAAAGCTGCTCGACGTCTACTGGCACAACATCGATCCGCTGGTGAAGGACCGGCAGTTCTGCGACCGCGGCGACCAGTACCGCACCGCCATCTTCTATCACGGCGACGAGCAGAAGCGGGCGGCGGAGGCCTCGAAGACGGCGGTGCAGGCCCGCTTCAAGCAGCCGATCGAGACGCAGATCGTCGCGGCCGGCCCGTTCACCAAGGCCGAGGACTATCACCAGGACTACTATCTGAAGAATCCGGTCCGCTACAAATTCTACCGCTTCAATTGCGGACGCGACGCCCGGCTCGAGGAGCTGTGGGGCAAGAAGGATTGAGGCAGGGCTCATGGTCGATCGGCGGCTCTTGCTGGCGGGCGCGGGGATCTTTGCCCTGCTTGCAGGGCTACGCTGGCTCGATGGCGGCGATGTCGAGGCCGCCAGCACGTTCGAAATCCAGAAGGACGACAGCGAGTGGCGGCGCATCCTGACCAAGCCGCAGTACGAGGTCCTGCGGCTCCACCGCACCGAAATCCCGGGCTCGAGCCCGCTCAACCAGGAGAAACGCAAGGGCACGTTCCTTTGCGCCGCCTGCGAGCTGCCGCTGTTCTCCTCGGACACGAAATACGACAGCAAGACCGGCTGGCCGAGCTTCTACGCGCCGCTGCCGAACGCGATTGGCACCACCACGGATCGCATCCTGCTGGTGCCACGCACCGAGGTGCATTGCCGCCGCTGCGGCGGACATCTCGGCCACGTATTCGACGACGGGCCGCGACCCACGGGCCTGCGCTATTGCATCAACGGGGTCGCGTTGAAATTCGCGCTCGACGCGCCGGCCTGATCCCAGCCTGATCTCCGCTGAAAACGCCCACCCTCGGCAATTCTTGCCGCTCCCCCGGCAGTTTTGCGCCGCCCGGCCGCGTCTGCGGCCGTCGCTCCTTCGCGTAAATGGCTGGAATTGCGGATTTATTCTCCTGGCACGGGGCTTGCGAGACCGGTGCTGGGGATCGCCCGCCGTCGCGGGCCTGTTGGGAACATTGTGGCCGGCACGGCCGGGGATGGAGAATTGGTATGGGTGTCTTCGACGCATTGACCACCGCGGTGACCGGCCTGCAGGCGCAATCCTTCGCGCTGCAGAATATCTCCGGCAACATCGCGAATTCGCAGACCACCGCGTTCAAGCGCACCGAGACGAGCTTCGCAGACCTGGTGCAGGACCAGGTGCCGAGGCTGCAGGTCTCCGGCAGCGTGACGGCAGCCTCACGCCAGACCAACAGCGTCCAAGGTTCGATCCAGAGCGCCGCGATCGGCACGTTCATGGCGATCAGCGGCGATGGATATTTCATCGTGCAGAAACCGTCGGACTTCAGCGGCGGCTCGCCGGTCTTCAACAATGCCGACCTCTACACCCGCCGCGGCGACTTCCAGATCGACAAGGACGGCTTCCTGAAGAATGCCGCCGGCTACTACCTGATGGGCATTCCGATCGACCCCACGACCGGCAACCCGATCGGCAGCAGCCCCCAGGTGCTGCAATTCAACAACAACTTCCTGCCCGCCCAGGCGACCACCACGATCGGCTACACCGCCAATCTCGCGAAGGATCCGAAGCCGGCGTCGTACACGGCCGGCGTGGTCGGCTCCGAGCTGCTCAATCCCGCGAACTACATCGCCAATCCGGTGGCGGGCGCCGCGCCGAACGCCAAGATCACCGGCACCGGTGCGACGCTGTCGCCCGACGCGGCCGCGGTCGTGACCGGCACCACCGACATCTCCGGCCTGCCGGCGGGCGGCGTCGCCGGCAACCTCATCATCAATGGCAATCCCATCGCCATCCTCGCCGCCGACAGCGCGGCCAATATCGTCGTCAAGATCAACGCCGTGATGGGTCCGGGCTTCGCCTCGCTCAGCGGTTCCAATCGCCTCGTCCTGACCGGCCCGAACGCCGTCACCAATATCGATATCGGCGTCGCCAGCACGCCGGCCCTGTTGACCGAGCTCGGTCTGACCGCCGGCATCACGAATGCGACGAACCTGCTGACCCAGGGGGCGGCATCGACCGGGCAAACGCTCGTCATCACCATCGGCGCCACCACGCAGACCATCACGTTCGGGCCGGGCGGCCCGCCCTTGAACGCGCGGACGCTGGCGGAGCTCAATGCCTGTCTCGCCGCGATGCCTCCGGCGGTCGGCACCGCGTCGGTGAACCCCCTGAACGGCAATATCACCATCACCGCCACGAACTCGCCGCCCGATACGATCACGATTTCCGGCACGGCGACCGCGGCGAACTTCGGCATCCACAATCTGCAGGCGCTGCCGGCCAACGGCACGGTCATCGCCAACGACCTCACCACGTTCCTCAACGAGTCGCTCACCGGCGGATCGATCACCGCCTACGACAGCGCAGGCTCGCCGGCGAACATCCAGTTCCGCTGGGCCAAGACCAAGAGCGTGGCGGTCGGCGGCGTCGATACCTGGAACCTGTTCTACCAGGTCGATGCGAATGCGACCGGCATTCAGCCGGCCTGGCAGAATGTCGGCACCAGCTTCACCTTTGCCTCGAACGGCCAGATGAGCCCGCCGATCACCAGCCTGACCATTCCGAGCATGACGGTGAACGGAGTCGCGCTCGGCGCGGTTCAGCTCAATTTTGGCGCCGGCGGGCTCACGCAATTCGGCAATCCGACCGGCAACGTGCAGGTCAACACGCTGACGCAGAACGGCTCGGCCGCCGGCACGCTGCAGAACATCACGGTCAGCGATCAGGGCAACATCGTCGGCTCGTTCTCGAACGGCCGCACCGTGGAGCTCGCGCAGATCACCTTGGCGAGCTTCGCCGGGCAGGATTTCCTCAAGAAGGAGGACGGCGGGGCGTTCTCGCAGACCGCCGAGTCCGGCATTCCGCTCTTCAGCGCTACGGGCAGAGTGGTGGGCGGCTCGCTCGAGGCCTCCAATACCGACATCGCGGACGAGTTCACCAAGCTGATCGTCACCCAGCAGGCCTATTCCGCGAACACCAAGATCATCACCACTGGCAACCAGATGATCCAGGATCTGCTGGCCGTGATCCGGTGACGGGCGGGACGGCATTTCGGATGGAACAAACTTCAGTCGAGCGGCGGTAGCGCATGAGCCTCACGCAGTCGCTTTCCACGGCGCTCGCCGGTCTGCGGGTGACCCAGGCCGGGCTGTCGGTCGTCGCCGGCAACGTGGCAAATGCCAACACCGCCGGCTACATCACCAAGAACCTCAATCAGATCGCAGTCTCGTCCGCCGGCGCCGGCGACAGCGTTCGCGTCGATTCGATCAACCGGGTGCTCGATCAATTCGTGCAGGCCCAGCTGCGGACAGAATCGTCCGGCGGCGCGTTTGCCACCCAGCTGGCGAGCTTTCACGACCAGCTCCAGCGCATCTACGGCCAGCCGGGCTCGACCACCACGTTCGACGCGATCTTCAACGATTTCACCACCGCGGCGCAGGCATTGTCGACCAGCCCGGATTCTCCGGCGACGCGTACCGCGCTGCTCGGCGCCGCGCAGGCGCTGGCGCAGCAGCTCAACAGCATGACCAACACCGTGCAGGCGCTGCGTGGTCAGGCCGATCTCGGCATTGCCAACGATGTGGTGCTGGCCAACCAGGCCCTGCAGAAGATCGCCAGCATCAATCAGCAACTGGCCACCGGCGGTGCCGACGACAACACCGCGACCGTGCTCGAGGACCAGCGCGACCAGGCCATCGACCAGCTTGCCAAGCTGATGGACGTCCGCGTGGTGCAGGGCGCCAACAACCAGGTGACGGTGTACAGCGGCGCCGGATTTCAGCTGGCTGGCACCGACGCCTCGCAACTGGTGTTCAACACCACCGGCACGATCACGCCGTCGATGCAGTGGAATGCGAACCCCGCCACGTCGGGCCTGAGCACCATCGGTCTGAGGGGGCCCGACGGATCGACCACGGATCTCCTGGCCGCCGGCGGCATCCGCTCGGGCGAGCTCGCCGCCTATGTGGAGATGCGCGACCGGACCCTCGTGCAGGCGCAAGACCAACTCGACGAGCTGGCCGCGCAGATGTCGAAAGCCTTGTCCGACCTCACGACCAACGGCACGGCGGTGACCGTCGGTCCCAATGCGGGCTTCACCGTCGACATCGCCAACGTGTTGCCGGGCAATACGGTGGACATCACCTACACCGATGCGTCCAGCGTCCAGCACAAGATAACAGTCGTGCGGGTCGAGGATCCGGCGGCGCTGCCGCTGCCGAATTCGCTCACCGCCGACCCGAACGACAGGGTGGTCGGCGTCAGCTTCGTCGGCGGCGCAGCCGCGGTGGCGGCCCGGCTGACGGCTGCGCTCGGCTCGACCGGCTTGCAATTCTCCAACCCGTCGGGGTCGCTGCTGCAGGTCCTCAATGGCGGCCTCGCTACGACGGTCGATGCTCTGTCAGCCACCGCGACCATGACCTCGCTGACCAGCGGCAATCCGCAGCTGCCGCTGTTCACCGACGCCACGGTGCCGTTCACCGGCGAGATCACCTCCGGCGGCAGGCAAATGACCGGCTTCGCCGGCCGGATCGCGGTCAACCCGGTGCTGTTCACCGATCCGACCAGGCTGGTGGTTTTCAATACGGCACCGCCGACGCCGATCGGGGATGCGACTCGGCCGAACTTCATCAGCTCCCAGCTCACCAGCGCCTCGTTCCGGTTCTCGCCGGCGACCGGCATCGGCGGATCGGCAGCACCCTTCAATGGCACGCTCTCGGCTTTCATCGGCCAGATCGTCGGTTTCCAGGGCCAGGCCGCGAATGCGGCAACCAACCTCAAGGACGGTCAGGACATCGTCGTCAATGCCCTGCAGCAGCGGTTCACCGACAAATCGGGCGTCAGCATCGACCTGGAAATGTCGCGGCTGCTCACGCTGCAGAACACCTACGGGGCTAACGCTCGCGTGATGACGACAGCGAAGCAGATGTTCGAGACCCTCCTGCAGATGTGACGCGCCATGGGCATTTCATCGATCGCAGCCAACATCACGCCGGTCATCCAGTCCGTCCTGGAAATGCGCAAGAAGCTCGCCGACTTGCAGCGCCAGCTCGGCTCCGGCATCAAGGCGGACACCTATGCCGGGCTCGCGCCGCAAATCGGCCTGACCATCGGGCTGAGCCGGCAACTCGACGCCATCAGCTCGTACAACGACACCATCACCGCCGTGGGAACGCGGATCGGCATCGCCCAGACCGCGCTGTCCCAGATCACCGATGCCGGCAACCAGGTGAAGTCGGGGACGCTGCTGCCCAACTTCAACATCGATGGCACCGGCCAGACCAATGCGCAGAAGTCGGCATACTACCAGCTCGACCAGATCCTCAGCCTGCTCAACACCCAGGTCGGCGACCGCTTCTTGTTTTCCGGCACCGGCGTGGATCAGCCGTCGGTCGAGACCGTGGACCATATCCTCAACGGCAACGGTGCGCAGGCCGGGCTGAAGCAGCTCATCAGCGAACGCAACCAGGCCGATATCGGCACCGGGCTCGGGCGGCTGGTCATTCCGCCGGCGGCCGGCACCAACGTTTCGATCAGCGAAGACATCGCGGGCTCGGTGTTCGGCTTCAAGCTGGCGGGCGTCAACTCCACGCTCAGCGGCGCTGTCGTCACCGGGCCGGGCGGTGCGCCGCCGTTGATCAACGTCAATTTCGCCGCCAACCCGGCAAGCGGCGACCGGATCACGTTCACCTTCAACCTGCCCGACGGTACGAAGGAGGACCTGTCGCTCGAGGCAACGACCTCGACGACGCCGGACCCCGATCAGTTCACGATCGGCGCCACCCCCAACCAGACCGCGATCAATTTTCAGGCCGCGCTCACGACCGCGGTCGACAAGCTCGCGCACAGCTCGCTGTCGGCGGCATCCGCGATCGCCGCGGCCGGCAACTTCTTCGCCAATCCCCCGCAGCGGGTGGCGACCACTCCGTTCACCAGCGCGACCGCGCTCGCCCCCGGAACCCCGGCCAATACCGTGTCCTGGTACATCGGCGAGAACGGCGCCACCTTGACCAGACAGACCGCGACCGCCCGCATCGACCCGGCGATCGTCGTCGCCTATGGGCTGCGCGCCAACGAGCAGGGCATCGCCTGGATCGTGCAGCAGGTCGCGACGCTCGCAGCGACGACCTATCTACCGACCGACCCCAATGCACAGGCGAGCTATATTGCGCTCAATCAGCGGCTCAATACCACGCTGGCGGTTCCGCAGGGCACTCAGAAGATTGAAGACATCTCCTCGAGCCTCGCCAGCGCCCAGGCGGCGATGGAAACGGCCAAGGATCGCCATCGCCAGGCCGAGAAGCAGCTCACCGACATGTTGCAGGGCATCGAGATGATTGACCCCAATCTGGTCGGCGCGCAGATACTGACGGTCCAGACCAACCTGCAGGCCTCGTTGCAAACCACGGCGATGCTGTCACAGCTCAGCCTGGTGAACGAGCTGTGATCACGAAGTCGCTGACCTGGGAGCGATCTTTCAAGTCGAAAATCTAGGCACCGATCCGAGATTGCTGGTGCCAGCTGCCGGACGCGATGGAGGTCCCCGGGACCTGTCCGGTACGCCAGACTTCGGCGTTGAGATGATCCGGCGCCGCGGTGCAAAGCCGCGGAGGAACCACGACGTGTCGGCCGTTGCAGGCCGCGAGCAACACGTGGCGGCGCTGCATCTCGATCGAGGCGAGCGGCTGCTGGCAAAGCCATTCCAGGTTCGACGTGGCCCCGCCGAAAAAAGAAGAAAGACTGCGGATCCGCTCGTAGTGTTCAATGACCGAGGTGAGGAACCACACCATCGCGCGGCCATTTGCCGGGACGGTGTCGAAGCGCGGGCAGGCCGGCCAGAACGGTTCGCAGCCCGTGATCGCTCCGGAATCGGATTTGAGGTTGTTGATCACGGCTTCCAGCGCCCACGCGCAGGTGGAGCGTTCACCCGCTTCCCAGGCTACCCTGGCCAACGTCGAGAGCCGGGGGAAATTGGCTGCCCTTCTGCAGAGCGCGTGCAAGGAGCGGAAGGCGTAGAACAGGGCCGCGCAGCGTTCGGGCAAGGGGTTCTCGATCGTGCGCCAGAACGCATAGGCGCCGAGCGCATCCAGATAGTCCGGGTCGAGCGCCGCGAGATCCCCGCACAGCGGGGCGAGGACCGGTGCGAACGGCTGTGAGTGCCAGAGTGACAAGGACGCGGAACGCGCCTTGGCGTCCGGCTGCCAGTTCGGCACGGACTCGACCAGCAAGCCGTCGCGTGCAAGGGCCTGCGCCCGATCGGGCTTGGCCGCGAACAGATTGATCTCGATGTTGCGCCCCGCTTCCCGGTCGACCGGAACGAGCACGGGCGTTGTCGGCAGGATCTGGTAGAGCCGATACCCCATCGACGGGAAGATCGACAGCAGGCGTTCGTTGAGCCCCTTGCTGGCCGAGATCTCGAACATCACCAGTGGCGAATGACGGGAAAAGAATTTTTCTCCACCGGCGAGGACGCGCTCCTCTTCGCCTTCCGCATCTATCTTGACGAAATCGGGCGACGGCCAGCCGCGGCTGACCTCTTCCAAATCCAGGCTGGTGATCTCTACCCGTTCGCCAGGTCCGGAATCCGCAAGCTTGTTCAGCTCGCTCGACGTGCCGAACGCGAGATGGCCTTCGCGCCGTGCGTCCGACAAGGCGGCCGCGGAAATCTCCAGATTGTCAGCGTGATTGAGCGCACGGCTGCGCTCCAGGAGCGCGCGTGGCTCGCTCCCGGGCTCATAGGCGAACACCCGTCCGGGAGAAACCAGGGGCGCCATCGTCAGGCTGTAGACGCCGAGATTGGCGCCGATATCGATGACCGTCATCCCGGGCCGCAGCACGTGAGGAAGAAACTTCAGCTCCCACTCGAACCACGTCTCCTGCTCCAGGATCACATAAGTGGTGATTGCCTTCAGCGAGGGCGGAACGGCCAGCGCGACGCCGTTCGAGAGGCGAAGGATCGACGCGTTGTCGTGAATGGGTGGCTTCTGCGCGGCCTCGAGGGCCATGCCAGTCTCCTTTTTGACGCCGATCTATCGTGAAAGTCGCCTACGCCGCGACGGACGCCTTGATACGGAAGCTCTTCGGACTCTCGCCGCGCCGATAGATGTCCCACATCGTTGCGTAGGCGGTCTCGATGCCGCGACAAAAGCGATCGTTGTCGAACAGCGGGAAGCTGGACCGGTTGTCCGCGAGCTTGCGCCGAACCGCGGCAAGCCGGGCGGGGTCGGTCGCGAGGCTCAACGCCAAGGCCTCGTAGTCCTCGAGGTTGTTCGTCACGAGCTCCGGCAAGCCCGCAGTCTTGAGCAGGCTGGCCCCGACCCGGCTGGCAAAGAGGGTGCCCATGCAGGTCACCACCGGCAACCCGGCAAACAGCGCGTCGCTCGCCGTCGAGTGGGCATTGTAAGGAAAGGTGTCGAGAAACAGGTCCGCGGCGCGATGGCGGGTGAGGTGGTCCTCGATGCTGTCCGTCCAGGAGGCGATGACCAGCCGGCCGGGGTCGACGCCGCGCGCCGCGGCCTCGCGCCGGACGTTGGCCTCGGCATGTTTGTTGATCTTGGAGAGCCACAAGACGCTGCCGGGTACCCGCGTCAGCAGCCGCATCCAGATGTCGAAAATCTCCGCCGTGATCTTGCCGCTGTGGTTGAAGCAGCAGAACACCAGGCCCTGGTCGGGCAGTCCGAGGTCCTTGCGCGGGGGCGGC
>Ga0126377_10001238_pt1 | contig 16500 bp, 7 predicted proteins | sample PanSoiMetPlot_22_FD_92647 | JGI IMG/M metagenome (GOLD analysis project Ga0126377, IMG submission 92647) | Tropical forest soil microbial communities from Panama - MetaG Plot_22 | ecosystem: Environmental > Terrestrial > Soil > Tropical forest > Bulk soil | place: Panama | collected 2016-02-17 | reverse complement strand
GCCATCCACGACGCGCTCTAGGCGGCCGGAGATTCGCGAGCATGATCGAAGCACTGCGCACCCTGTGTGATGAAGTCATCCTGACTCTCGCACCCCTCGTTGACGCCACGCGCGATCCACAACGACTCATCGACGTTCTGCAGGATCTGGGCTGGCCGGCGCAATCGGCTCCCGCGCCCCTTCTCGACGTCGGCACGGCCGGCGCCGACATGGTGAACACGATCGGCTCGGACCCGGAGGAATTTTCGATCACGCAGCGCATTGCGTCGATCAGAAAGCTCATCGATGCGATCAACGCCATTGCGGCTGCCCCGGACGCGGCATTTCCCCCGGAACTCGAAGCGGGGGCGTTCAAGGCGACCGTCGGACGCGACCTGATCGACTACTCTGTCGTCGATCATCTGCTGCGGTCGCGCCGCAGGATGGGCACCCTGCTCGAGCTGGCGGGAATCATTCAACTGACCGATGCTCCCGCAGCCGGATCCAGGCAGGCCTATCTGAAACGCAGCGTCGCCTGGAGTCGCGCCGGCGCGCTGCTCAGCGATCCACTCAAGGGATTGCGCGACGTGGTCGGCTGGGAGACCGCGACGCCGCAACTCGCGCAGCTGCTGACGCACCTCGCTGGCGTACTGGAAAGCTATGGCCTGGCCCCATCCTACTTCGATCCGGAAGGGGCTCTGCTGACTTTCGCGAGCGGCACGACCCCGCCGGAAGATCCCGCGCTCGGTATCGAGCTCGCGTTGAACGAAGCGCTGGATGCTCCGCCCGGTTTCGCTGCCGGCGTGCGGCTCATGCTGCGTGAGCCAGCTGTCGAGCGCGGTCCGGCAATCTCGCTCCTGCCCTACGCCACCGCGAGTACCGCGGAAAACATTGCGTTGACAGACACGCTGTCGCTCACGGTTCGCAGCAACACTGATTTCGCCCAGGGCGTGGCCGTCACGCTCGCGCCCGGTCAGCCGCTCAAAGTGGAAAGCGGCTTTCTCAATGGCGCAATCTCGCCGGCGCAGGATCTCGAGTTTGCAATTGCCTTGCATCCGGATGCGGGCGAGCCCGAACGGATTCTGCTCGGCACGCCAGAAGCGTCGCGACTCGCGATACGCAACATACGCTGTTCTGCAGGTGTGCAGCTCCAGTCGGCCACCGCACCGGATCTTTTTTTCGCGCTCGATCTCGATGATGCCCGCATCGTCGTGAAGCCCGGACCGGATGATGGCGATTCGTTCCTTGCGAGTCTGCTGGGCAAGGACGGCATCACCGCGAATGCCGCGCTCGGACTGCGGCTGTCGAGCAAGACCGGTCTGCACCTCAAGGGATCGGCGGATCTCACGGCGAAACTTCCCACGAGCATTCAGCTCGGGCCGGTGAACGTGAGTGCCATCGCCGTGGGCTTGCTGCCCAATGCGCACGGACTCGATGTCGAAATCGGCGCGGATGTTCGCGGCAGTCTCGGCCCACTCGATGTCGTCGCCGACGGCGTCGGCTTGCGGCTGCATGTCGGTCTGTCCGATCCACCCGCCGGCAATCTCGGCATCGCAGATGTGGCTGTCGGGTTCAAGGGACCGAGCGGCGTGGGTCTGTCCGTCGACGCGCACGGTGTGCTGACGGGTGGCGGTTTTCTGTTTCACGATGAGACGCAGGGTCTGTACGCCGGGGCGATGCAACTGTCACTGCACGAGCAGTTGACCTTGAAGGCGTTCGGCCTCATCGCCACCCGCATGCCCGATGGCAGCCCCGGCTACTCGCTGCTCATCTTCATCACCGCCGAGGACTTCCGCCCCCTCCAGCTCGGCATGGGCTTCACCCTGCTCGGCATCGGCGGCATGCTCGCCATCAACCGCACCTTCGATGTCGAGGTGCTGCGTCAGGGCTTGAAGAGCGACACCCTCGCAACGCTGCTCTTCCCGCGCGATCCGGTCGGCAACGCCCCCGCACTCATCCAGTCGCTCGCCAGCGCCTTCCCCGCCCGCCGCGGCAGCTATCTGCTCGGACTGCTGGCGAAGATCGGCTGGTTCACCCCGACACTGGTGCTGTTCGATCTCGCATTGATCCTGGAGTTCGGCGGTCGCACCCGCCTGCTCGCCCTCGGCCGCGTCAGTGCGAGACTGCCCTCCGCCGACAACGACCTGGTGCGCCTGAACCTCGATGCGCTCGGCGTCATCGACTTCGATGCCGAGACGCTCGCCATCGATGCGGTGCTGGTCGACTCACGCCTGGTGCACAAGTTCGCCATCACCGGCGCAGGCGCACTGCGTGCCGGCTTCGGCTCCGGTCCCGACTCCACCTTCGTACTCGCACTCGGCGGACTGCACCCGCACTTCGCCCCACCGGCGAACTTCCCCTCCCTCGAGCGGCTCACCATGGCCCTGAGCAAGGGCAGCAACCCGCGCATCGTGTGCGAGAGCTACTTCGCCATCACCGCCAACACCCTGCAGTTCGGCGCCCGCGCTTCTCTGTATGCCGCCGCCGCCGGCTTCAGCGTCGAGGGCGATATCGGCTACGACGTGCTGATCCAGCTCGCCCCGCTGCACTTCATTGCCGACTTCGATGCGCGGCTGCAGTTGAAGCGCGGTTCCTCCACGCTCTTCATGGTGGAGGTCGCCGGCCAGCTCGAGGGTCCGCGGCCGCTGCGCCTGTCCGGCAAGGCCACCTTCAAGATCTGGTTCGTGCACTTCTCGGTGCGCTTCGATGCCACCCTCATCGAGGGCGATCCGCCGCCGCTGCCGCCCGCCATCGATGTGTTCGGCCAGCTCTCCCAGGCACTGCTCGCCCCGGAGAACTGGAGCACCCGCCCCCTCAACAATGCCGCTCATGGCGTCGCACTGCGCACCTTGCCCGCGAGCACCGGCACGGAGCTGCGGGTCGATCCGCTCGGCCAGCTCACCCTCAAGCAGCAGGTCGTGCCGCTCAACACCGGGCGTGACCTGGACACCTTCGGCGGTGCGCCGATCAGCGGCTTGCGGCACTTCTCCCTCACCGCCTCGAGCGGCGCCACCGTGCTCGAGAACGCCGCGGTCAGTGCGCCCTTCGCCCCGGCGCAGTACTTCAACATGAGCGATGATGAGAAGCTCACTGCGCCCTCCTTCGAGATGATGCAGGCGGGCTGTGTGCTCGGCACTGCCGCCACCCAGATCGATGAGCGGACCACCTCGCTCATCCCCGCACCGCTCGACTATCACACCATCGTCCTCGATGAGGACGCGCCGCCCGCCGCCTCGCTCACCGCCGCGGCACCGACCACCCCGTACACCCTGAGCCCGCAGCAGCTGCAAGCCTTCAGCCGCAGCGGTTCGGTTGCTCGCGCTGCGCTGCGTCGGGTCGGCCGCGCGCGCTTCCGCAACGCCGCTGCGCCCACGCCCGCCGCGATCCAGCCCAGGCGCTGGGCCCTCATCCCGCGCGCTACCGGTCGGGCCTTCAGCGTCGCCCCCGAGGTGCGCACCTGGAGCGACTACCAGGCCGCCCTGAAGTCTCTCAACCGCAGCACCGCCCACTGGCAACTCGTCCCAGCTCACGAAATGGAGCCTTGAGATCCGCATGTCTTCGCAAGCCAACCTGAGTTTTCTGCCCTGGGTACGCCAGGGCCTCGCCGCATCGATCTCGAATGCCGATGCAGTTCCGCCGCCCAAAGCCGGGACAGTCATTCCCACGACGGCGAGTGTGCCGATCACACTCAAGGTCAACGATACGGCGCTGACGACCGACGCCGTCGTTCAGCTGCGCGGCCCTGCCGATGTGGTCGGAATCGACGTTCACCAGATCGTGCGCACCGAGCCGCGTCCCGGCAGCAGCGATTTCGAATCGAACCTGTTCCCGTCGATCGAGTTCGATCGACCGGATTTCCCGTGGCTGTTCACGCCGGCGAAAGCCAACACGAATTCGCAGTTGCGACCGTGGCTGTGCCTGGTCGTCGTGCGCAAACAGGAAGGTGTGACACTCGGCACGTCGTTCGGCGCACCGCTGCCCATGCTCGCGATCGCCTTGCCCGCCAAGCCATCGGCGGAGCTTCCGGACCTCATCGACTGCTGGGCCTGGGCACACGCGCAGGCAGCCTCCCTCGACAATAGTCCGACTGCGGTCAGACAGGCGCTCGATGGCGCCACCGAGCTGTCGCTCTCACGACTGATCTGTCCGCGCATCCTGAGCGCCGAAACCGACTACATCGCCTGCCTCGTACCGACCTTCGAGCTGGGTCGCAAGGCAGGCCTCGGATTGACCGCGACGGCGACCGATCTCAAGTCGCTCGCTCCCGCCTGGGCGACCACCGCCGCGAAGGTCGAGCTGCCGGTCTACTACTCGTGGGAATTCCGCACCGGCCCCAACGGCAACTTCGAATCTCTCGCACGCGCCTTGAAGAGCTCCGTACCCGATGGACTGGGCAAGCGCACCGTGAGCATCGCCGCGCCCGGATTTTCCTGGACGCCGGATTCCTCGACACCGCCCAACGTGCAGGTCGAAGGCGCTTTGCGACCGCTCACCACGGACGTACCTTCGGCACTCTGGTCCGATCACAACGCGCAACCGTTCGAAACGAAACTCGCGCCGATCGTCAACCAGGTGCTCACGGCTTCGGCGACGGAAGGCGGCGAGCCCGTGCTGGCGCCTCCTCTTTATGGACGCTGGCATCGCGGCCGCTCGAGCGCAACACCGGGGGCGGCCACCTGGTTCGATGAGCTGAATCTCGATCCGCGCTGGCGCACCGCCGCTGCAATCGGCACACAGATCGTCCAGCAGCATCAGGAAGCGTTGATGGCGTCTGCCTGGGAACAGGCCGCTGAACTCCAGATCGTGAACCAGCGCATGCGCCAGCTGCAGATGAGCATGGCGGTCGGCGAAAGCCTGCATGCACGACACCTGACGGCCATCACGAAGATGCCCGCAATGGCGGAGCACAACAACGAAGAGATGCTGTTGCGTTTCGCGGCGCCGGTCTTCAGCCGCATTCGCATGCCGGTCACTCACCCGCTCGACGGTGGAGCGTCTCCGTCCCTCGGCCCGACGTTGACTGCGCAGATGACGACTTCGCTGCTGCCGCCGCCGGCGACGAGCTCCGCGATGCGGCGCATCGGCCGCCGTCGCGGTCCACTCACACGACGCGTCGTTGCGCAGGGTTTCGCGCGCAGCCCGACTCAAACGTGGGTCGCCTGTCTCAACTACAGCATGGGTAGTGCCCCTCCGCTGCCACCGCAGGCGTCCTCTGCAAACCTCACGAGCTTGCCGACGACCACGGATATCACGGCAGCCGAGTGGAACTACGGCTTCCGCATTGCGCCCGAAGGTCAGCCGCTCGTGCCGCTGCCCGGTGTCGATCTGCTGCCGAGCAGTTGGGATTACCCGGGACACTTTCGTTCGGCCGCCGTCGCTCACCTCGCGCGCATCCGCCCGGCGGGCACATCGTCACACACGACCACCGAGAGCAGCCTCGTGACCGGCGGCCAGGTACTGGCGCAGATGCATCCGCGGCAGGCGCTCGCGCGGCTGGCGCGAGCCGTCGTGTCGACGGGTGACGCTGCGCTCAAAGCAACGGCCACGGGCGTGACGCCGATCGGCGTCGAAACCGTGATGACCGCGCCGTCGTTTCCACAGCCGATGTACGAACCGCTGCGGGAGCTCTCGCAGGACCTGCTGCTGCCGGGTCTCGACGCAGTGAAACCGAATACGGTGCTCGGCCTCGAAACCAATCGCGCCTTCATGGAAGCGTACATGGTCGGGCTCAACACCGAGATGGGCCGCGAGCTGCTGTGGCGCCGCTTTCCGACGGATCAGCGCGGCACGTGCTTCAGAAATTTCTGGGGCTATGACGCCACGCAGCCCGGTGCAGACAGCTTGCCGCATGAAGACGCCGAAGACATCGACGACATCACGACCTGGGGCGATCGCGCGCTGGGTGCGGCAGCGCCCGGTGCTGCGGGCGAGGAATTCGTACTACTCCTGCGCAGCGACCTGCTGCGGCGCTATCCCAACGCGCTCATCTATCTCGCGCCCTGCGTCAACGGCATGCCCGACAATGCTTCGGGTTCGCATGTCATGCCGAGTTTCAATGGCTCGCTGGATCCCGACGTGGCCTTCTTCGGTTTCCCTGTCACATCGCAGGCGGCGATCGGCAACGGCACGACGACCGGCTATTTCGTGATCCTGCAGGAGCATCCGACGGAACCGCGCTTTGGCCTGGATCTCGGGCTGTCCTTCGGCACGGCTACGCACCTGAAGGTGGGCACCGCGCCGCCGACCGGTGTCCTGCCCGGCAACTTTGCATGGGGCTCGAACGCCGCAGCGATGGCCGCGATCACGTTGCGCGCACCCGTGCGAATCGCAATCCGGGTCTCGCGCCTCGTCGCGCCCCCGCAATCCCATTCCTGACCTCGAGGCGCGGATATTCCGATGAGCACCGTACCTTTCAGAAGCTTCCTCGCCATTCCCGCGACCAGCGATGCCATGCCACCGCCCGAACCGCTGTGCCCGAGCGATCTGCCGCTCGTGCTGCTGCCCGTGCGACTGGAAACGCGCTTCTTCCCGCAGACCGATGGCAGTGCCGAACTGCGAGTGCGCGTCTATCCGGACAAGATCCACATCGACAGTCACGAACCCGACCTCACTGCAGACGAGGTCACGTGGGGCCAGCATTACTGGGAACAGGACTGGCACGCAGGCAACGACGCAGATGCCCGTGCCGCCGCCTGGCGACAGATCGCCGATCGCCTGACCGCGGAGCGCGCCGCGTGGGTTGTCAGATCACTGACACCGACGAATCCGGCACAGCGTCCCACAGGCGCGACGCCGCCGGACCAGGCCCTCGCCACTGAGCCGGCGTTTCCTGTTGTCGCGGTTGCGACGAGCAACGACACCTGGCGACGCGCGCCGCAAGCGCGTCTGCTGCCGGATCGCTGGCTCGCCATCGTGCACTCGGAAGGCAAGGTCGCGTTGCGTGCGACCAGCAAGGATATCCAGCGGCCGCTCAATGTCGGGCCGAACCCGCAGGCGCCACCGCTCGACGATGCCGCACGCGCAGCCGTCGAACGCGGCGATCGGCTCGCCATCGACGACGACATGAAATGGATGGTCGATTTCAATCTCGCCGAAACGGCCGGCATGGCGCTGCGGATCGCCGTCCCCGCTGCCTTGCTCACCAAGCTCGACAGCCTGCTGGTCTTCGGCGTGTTGCGCTCCGCGACTGCCGCGCAAACGGCAGACCAGCTTGCCAACCTGCTCGATGCCCATCATTACACGGACGGACTCGCGCTCCTGCGACCCGGCACGCCGACCAACAACACCGACGATCGCCGCGCCGGCTACAGCTCCGCGGATTCCGGCCACAGCGGCAGCTATGCCACCGAGATTCTCGCGCGCCCGGCAGGCGGAGCCACTAATGCGCAACGCATCGGCGCGGCGCTGGGCCTGCCCTCAGCGCGTATCGATGCCACCCTGGGGCACGTCGATCACGCGCTTGCGGACGACGACGGCGACATGCGCAGCATGAACACGGCGCTCTGGCAGGTCGGCTGGGGTTACTTTCTCAGCAACATGGTTGGCGCCGAGGCAGGTCTCACGCGCGACTCCATCGACTGGGCACGCCAGCACTTCCTCGACAACGTGCGTTGTTTTGGTCCGCTCCCCGCCCTGCGTTGCGGACCACAGCCCTATGGCATCCTGCCCGTGACATCGCTCGGTCTGTGGCAAGGCGGCGCGAACGAAACCCGGGATGCAGGACTGCAGAAGACACTGGTCACGCTGCGCGATGGCACCTGGCGCAATGCAGTCGGCTCGGTGGCGCGTATCGGCCGCCGTGCGGGTCCCGATCCGGACAATGACCTCGTCGACGTCATGCGCACCGACGCACTATCGGCGTCGTATCACACGCGCAATGTGTTCGGCCGGCATTTCCTGCAGCACCTGTACCTGCGCCTGTTTTCGAGCATGCCCGACAGCGATCCGGCGCAAACCGCGCTGCTCGAACAGCTGCAGATCAGCTGGCGTTCACGACTCACACACATGTGGAACGCGGGCTGGCAGTGGGATCTGACCATCCCGCTGGTGCAGACCGGCGAGGTCTCGCCGTGGCGCAAGCTCGAGCCCAACTACATCGACGATCTGCTGAACCAGCCCTATACCGCCCTGCTCGGCGCCGCCGCGACCGATCCGCAATCGGCAAGCCTGCTGCATACGCTGCTCCGGCATGCAACGCTGCGGGAGATCGCTCAGGCGGCGGCGCTGCTGCTGGCGAAGGAAACGAACACTGACCCGCTCCCGTTGCTGCGCGACGCCGAGCTCGTCGATCTCGTCAGCGGCGCACCACTCACCCAGCATTGGTTGCGGCAACTGGGTACGCCCACCAAGATCACGGACAACAAGCCGATCGGTGACTATCTGCGTGGCCTGCAGACGTTCACCCAACCCGAGGTCAAGGCGCTCGGCGACTTTCGCACCAGCCTGGCACGACTCAAGGATCTCGACAGTGAGGCGCTGTCGTATCTCATGCAGGGCACGCTGGATCTCTCAGCAAACCGGCTCGACGCCTGGATCACGTCATTCGCAACCAAGCGACTGGCAGCCATGCGCACCGGCGGTTCTGCCGGCCAATACATCGGCGCCTATGGCTGGGTCGAGAACCTGACCCAGATTCCGACGACTCTTTATCACGCGGTCACCGCACTGCCCAACGGTGAAGCGGGTCCTCTGCAGACGCTGGCGAAGGATTCGGGCTTCATTCATGCCCCCTCGATGACGCATGCCGCAACGGCGGCACTGCTGCGCAACGCCCACCTCGGCGCGAGCGATGTGCCGAGCGCCACGAGTCCGTTTGCCATCAATCTCTCTTCGCGCCGTGTGCGGGAAGCCAGTCGTCTGCTTGACGGTGTCCGCCAGGGCCAACCGCTGGGCGCGCTGCTCGGCTATCGGGTCGAACGCATCCTGCACGAAATGGGCGCCGATCACCTGATCGCCACGTTGCGCGAAATCGCGCCGCTCGCTGCCCGTTCGCGCGAGAACTCGCCGGTGCCGGTCGCGACGATTGCCGCCAACAACGTCGTCGACGGCCTGGTGCTCAATCGGCGTACCAAGGAAGAGAGCGACACCGTCCTCAAGCTCGTCACACCGCAATTCCATGGAACGGGTGACTTCAATGCCTGGTCCACCGCGATTCGCGCCCTCGACGACATGATCGACGGACTGAGCGATGCGCTCACTGCCGAAGCGGCGTACCAGATGGCTCGCGGCAACACGTCGCGGCTTGCCGGAACGCTGTCGTCGATCGCGCAGGGCGAATCCGCGCCGCCGGAGCTCGAGGTCACACGCGTTCCGCGCACCGGTACTGCCGTCACTCATCGCCTGGCGCTGCTGATGAGCGGCACCACGAATCTCACTACGCCCGGCTGGTTGGGCGGCGATACCGGCATGCGGTCATCGTCAGAACGCCTGCTCAACTTCTGGGTCGGACGCCTGCTCGGCGATGCCAGCAAGATCCGCTGCACGATCGAGCGCCTGGATGACACGAGCGGCGCGGTGGTTGAAACTCGCAAGATCCCCTTGGGCGAATTGGCCATCACGCCGCTCGATGTCATCTACAGTGTCGAGGCCGCCAGTGACGCGGCGCCGGCGCCGAGCGCGCTCAGCGAACTCGAGCAGCAGGTTCTCTACTATTCGAAGCACAAGACCGGTGGCTTCGACCCCAGGGCGACGCTGCGACTGCAGCACGCACGTCCAACGGATCTCGCCGCTGGTGAAACGACGCTGTTCGACATCCTGGAACAGGCGCGCGCCACTCGTCGCTTGCTCAGCGTCGCGCGCGGTGCCGATCCGGAAGATTTCAATCCGCCGGAGCGCCAGACGAAGGGTGTTGTCGATCTGGATGAGCTCAGCACACGGGCGGCCCATGCACTGAATACGCTCAACACGGCGCACAAGGCGCTCAATACGCTGGTCACGAAGCTGTCGACCGCGACTGCCGAGTCACTGCGTACGGCGATCGTGAAGCTCGGTGTCTTCGGCGTGGGGCCTGCGGTGCCCGTGAGTGTGACGGGGGAAGATCCCGCATCGATCGCAGCGCTGGCGAAGCAGGCCCAGGCGCTGCTCAAGGTCAGCGGTCCGCGACTGGATCGCGCAACCGCGCTGTCCAAGGCGCCCGCGGCCACAGATCCGCGCGCACGACGCGACCAGCTCGTCGAACGCATCAAGACAGTGTTCGGCTCATCCTTCGTGGTGCTGCCGCGGTTCAAACTGGATTCCGCAGGCGCCACCGAACTGACCGGTGCGCTGGCCGCGAGTGCGCAGACCCAGGGTGGCGACGCACTCGCCGCCAACACCTGGTTCACGCGTTCTGCGCGAGTGCGCGATGCAGTTGGGCGACTTGGCCTGTGTCTGCAGATGTCGGAAATCATCAACGCCGGCGCGCGGCTCAACCTGAGCGTGGCCCAGCTTCCCTTCGTGAGCGGCGAGCGGTGGGTAGGGTTGCCGCCGTTGCCTGACAAGGAGGTGACGCCGGGCAAGCTTTCGCTGGTCATCCATACCGTCGCTGCGGTCAACACCACGCAGGTGCTGACCGGGCTGGTGATCGATGAGTGGACCGAGATCGTGCCCAATGCACGGGAAACGACCGGGGTCGCATTCCAGTTCGACGTTCCGGATGCCTGCGCTCCCCAGAGCGTGCTCATTGCCGTGCCGCCCGTGCCCGGTCAGGACTGGACCACGGAATCGCTGCGCCTGGTGCTGATGGAAACGCTGGACCTGGCGAAGCTGCGTGCTGTCGACACCAATTCGCTCGGCGCCGCGGCCCAGCACCTGCCGGGCCTGTACCTCGCATTCAATGCGGCCGATCACGCGGTATCCACGGACTTCACGCCGCTCACCGCGTAACCGTCGCGACTCACAGGAATACTCCATGTCCACAATTGGCGTCTCGATAGCACAACAGGCCACGGCACCGGGATCCTCGCCGCGCTCGCTCACATTCGGCGGCAGCCTGAACGTGCGCGGGTCGGCGAAACGCATCCTGCGTAGCGTCACCGTGCAAGTCTCGATCGGCGGGTCGATCGTCAATGCGTCGGTCAACTTCAACAATACGTCGTGGGTGTGCACCGGCGAGCCGCCGTCGGGTATAGGCCGCAACCAGACCATCACGGTGACGGCAAACGCCGAAGCCGTGTTCGACGTCATTATCGTCGCCGGCGAGCCTGGCGACTCCGAAGTCGTCGACGCCTCCGCCAGCACGACGGCACTCACCGTTGGGCCGCCCACGGGGCCCCTGCTCACCGTCGCGCCAATTGCTTCTCCGATCGTCACCGACGAGTTGCCGAAGACCATTCGTTTCAGCGGCACGGCGACTGGCATCGATGCTCCCATCATGCTGGTGCAATACCTGGCCGACGGCGGCACCCCAGGGGGCGGCTTTCCCAGCCCGAACAACGACGGCGGCAACTACGCCAATTGGAGCGTCACGCTACCCGTGCCGCCCGGCGACCACACGTTGATGTTTCGCGCGCTGGATCGCTTCGGAACCTTCAACCAGGGAGGCGAGCTGCACCAGACCGTGACCGTGAAACCGCTCACGCCGATTCCGCCGGATGGGCCCAAGACATTGGGTGGCGCACCGACGACTTCATCGGTGACGAGTTGGACACGCCTCGAACCCCAATCGAGCGACGCGGATCTGGGCCTGAGTTCGCAAGCCCGGGTTTTCGATCCGCTGTGGATGCTTTCGCGCCAGTGGCAGATGGGCGAGTTCCAGGCGGAGGACGCAGGCTCCCCGGTACAGGTCCGTGTGCGTGCGACGAATTCGAAGCTCACGCGCTGCCAGATCGGCGCGATCCCCAGCGGTGCAGTGCAAGCCCCTGCCTACGATCCGGCCCGCACTCCGCTCGAAGCCATCGTCGAACGCCGTCGCATGCGTGCCGCCGATGACAAGGATCCGCGCATGCTGGTCTTCGCGATCGATGCGGGACTGCATTTCCTGCGTATGCTCGAACACGAGGCGCTCAGCAAGAGTTATCGGGCGGTCTGTATCAGCCGACTGGCATTCCAGAAACCGATGCCGCCGGCAGACACTACCTTCGACGACGCCACCGATCGCTACATCCGCTCCATGGTGGGACGCGCGCCGGACGGACGAATACTCGCTGCACTGCTTCGCAGTATCGGGCCTGCGCAATTCGTACTGGATCCGACGCTGAAGCTGGCGGCCGGTGATCGACTGGAAGTACAGGACGTCGCGACCCGCTGGCTCGCCTGGTATGACTCCCTGTACAGCGAGCCCGTCAACGCGCGGGACGATGCCTGGGATCCGTCGCGACTCGAATACTCGATGTCAGTGGCCGCACGCTTGTCGGGAAGTCCGGCAGACGATCTGACCTTGTCCGCTACCGAGGTCGATGGCAGTCAGCTGGAGTGGAGCAGCTTCGACCGCAACACGCCGGCCACGCTGGGTACCGCTTCGGATCAGGCCGCGACATCGATCGTCGTCGCCGCCATCCCCTCGCCCCTCAGTTTTCCGGGCGCGCCGGCGCCGCGCTTCTGGGAAATGGAGGATGCCAGTGTCGCTTATGGACTCGTGCCTGTCGGTCCGACAGATATCGCACACTTGCTGATGATCGAGTACGCGAGCACTTACGGGAATGACTGGTTCGTCGTCCCGATGGCGTTGCCGGTTGGCTCGATCACCCGCGTGGACTCACTCGTTGTGACCGACACGTTCGGTGTTCGCAGCCTGCTGCGCCCGATCGGCGATCCGGCCCTGTCCGCGCCGTTCTTTTCGATGTGGCAGACCTTCGATCCCTCCGCGACGACGAACTCGCCGTCCGTCATGACCAATCGCTTCTTTCTCGCACCGACGCTCGGGCGCACGCTCGACAGCGGGCCCACGGAGGAAGTCCATTTCCTGCGTGACGAAATGGCGAACGTCGCCTGGGCGATCGAGCGCAGTATCGAAAGCCCGATCGAGCGGGCAGCTCAGCGCTATGAGGCCGCGGATGCTGCGGTCACAGATCCGGCGACACTCGTAGCGCAGTCCACGCTGCCGCGATACCTGTTGTCCTCGACTGTTCCGCCCAACTGGATTCCCTTGTTGCCCGTGCAGCCGACGGCCTCCAATCCCAAACAATCGCTTCTCCGGCGCGGCGCCGTGCTGCAACCGGATGGCAGCGGCGGCGTCCATCACGCGCAGGGCGAAGTTCTCAATGCCGCAGCGAACCTGCTGATCTACGACGAAGAGGTGCCGCGCGAAGGTGTGCGCATCACGCGTCAGCGCCGCATGGCGCGCTGGACCGACGGCTCGACATGGGTCTGGACCTCGCTGCGCAACCAGGTCGGCAGTGGCGAAGGCTCGAGCGCCCTGCAGTTCGACCAGATCCTGTCACCGTAGTGAACTGACACGTTCTCCAGCGAACGGTGGCCTGTACCGAAGGGCATGCGTATGCATGTCCGCATACGGGCCCGCGACCCGTAGCTATCGACAGGCCCTGTCGCCGACGCGGCAGGCTTGTGCAACCTTCGCTGGAGACCCGACATGTTGCGAACCCATGCGCGGCGCATGCCGCAGAACCGACCGACGCGATGGAGCCGCGGCGCGATTGCGCTGTTCATCCTCACGCTTTACTCCCTGTGCGCCACGTTCTCGCCGGCCCACGCCTACGTGGAGCGAACGTTCCAGGGCTGCACGCCGATCACCTGGGCCACGCAGCCGCGGGTGGTGGTCCACATCAGCGAATTCTCTGGCCCCGATTTCTTTCAGAACCTCACCAACCTGCTGCAGCTCACCGACGCGATAGTGGACGTCCACAGCCGGTTCAACCTCATGGGCGGCACCGGCGCCTGGGTGACGGGGCTCGAAACCTCGGCCGATCCGTTCGTGTTCAAGAGCTGGTTCAACGATGCGACCCCGACGATCCACGTCGGATTCACCAATGACCCGACCGCCTCTGTCGGAGCCACGTACTGGAATCTCGATGCGAGCTGTCACATCATCGAAGCGCACATCCTGTTCCGCGATCCCTACATCTATGGCTGGGCGTTCAGCGACCCGGCCGCGTACAACGACCCGTACTACGACGCCACACTCTTCAATCCGGACAGCGATGTGTACTTCCGCATCTCCTATGTGCACGAACTGCTGCACGCGTTCGGTCTTTCCCATACCGACGGTGCGTATTCGATGCTCAACTACGGCGACCGGCCGTGGGCCAATCGCGATTCGGCGTCGAAGATCCAGCCGCTTCCCGATGACGTGCAGGGCATGCGGGCGCTCTATCCGTCGATCGGCGCACGTGCGGAAGTCGCGGTGCTGAACACCTGGTTCGATCCGCCGGCCAATCCGACCGGCACGTATCCGGTGGCGAACCAGAGACGACTGTGCAAGCCCAGTCTCGGCAGCAGCTGGAATTCCGATCGCTTCGCCACCGTATGCGGCCTGACGAATGGCGCTGCCGGATCGACAGTCATTGCCGCCGGCCAGACGCTGCGCACGCGTTTTGCCGTGGCCAACTACTCGACCGACGACGCCGACGTGGAAGCAAGTCTCTACTTCTCGAGCGACGAAACCTGGGACGCAGGCGATGTCGCCTCGGCGACGACGCATACGTTCGCCGTGAGCGAGGCCGTATCGTCAATCCAGGGCCGCACGTGGACGGTGCCTGCACTTTCTGCCGGCGTGTACCACGTGATCGCGCGTATCGAAGCCACACTCCCCTGGGGCCCGGTCCTCACCGACTGGATTCCCCTGCGCGGCACCGTGACAGTGAACTGAAACGTACGGGGTCAGGCCTTGCAACCGCACATGGCCTGACCCCGTCCATAAGTACGAGTGCGTGAGACCTGGGTATCGGGCATGACAGACAGTGACTGAGGACTGTCGCCGCATCTCCCTGACGATGATGCGCTGCGACGCTCCGGTCCTTCGACTTCGATCACAGGAGACAGCCATGCCATTTCCCCGCCGCTCCCCGGCCATCGCGCTCGCGTCCGGCCTATCTGTCCTCGGACTACTCTGCACAGCAGGTGTAGCGCACGCCGACCCGGTCCCCAACGAAGTCATGCTGGTCAACGCCAAGACAGGCAAATGCGCCACGATTGCCGGAGGCGTGAGCACGGAGAACAACATCGAATCCGTGCAGTTCGACTGCGACAGCGATCCGTCGCGTCGCTGGCGACTGGATGAGATGGGCAGCGGCATCTACCAGGTCCGGAACGTGCAGACGGGCAAGTGCCTCACGATTGCCGGTGGCGTGAGCACTGACAACAACGTCACAGCCCTGCAATACGAGTGTGACAGCCACCCCTCGCGCACCTGGCGGATCACCGATGTGACCGGCTCCGGGGTCTATCAGCTGCGGAACGTGCAGACCAACAAGTGCCTCACGATCGCCGGCGGCGTGAGTACTGCCAACAACGTGACGGTTCTGCAGTACAACTGCGACACCGACGAGTCACGGCGCTGGACGATCCGGCTGAAGCTGTAGCGAGGGTGTCACTGCGGCTCGCGCCCCAGCCAGCGCGAGCCGACCTGCGCATTCATGACATACCACGAGTTCTTCGCTGACTTGCATACCGGATCGATCTGCCAGCTCGCACAGCGGCCGGCTACGGCCAGGTGTGCATTGTCGAGGCGTACGATGAGCACGTGCTTTTCATTCGCGATGGAATGCTGGCTCACCACGGTATTGTTGCGAATCTCGGCACGTCGCGTCGTCGACGGCTCGATCAGCAGCACATTGCCGGACAGCACGAAGCGCCCCTTCTCATCGACATTCAGACCGTCTCGTGTGGCCGTGGACTGAGGGAACGGCAGCGGCTCCGGCATCGGCATCGATCCCAATCCGCTCAGATTCCAGTTCGCCGAATAGTGCAACTCGTAGGTACCATCCTCCGCATTCAACTTCAGGTAGTTGCCGACGATGAGAGTGCCCCTGCCGGTCTCGAGTCGCGCATCGGCAAGCGAATAACCGTATTGCCATGACCCGCTGAGACTCTGCGCGGTCGGCGGAACCTTGCCGGGCAACGTGACCTTTTCATCGAAGGGCTGGGGCGGCTTGCTGCGCCCGGCGACGAACACCGGCGTGGCCGCAGCCGCTGCGACAGCAACCAGTGAAGCTGCAACAAGTACGTTCATCGGAACTGCGCCGCCTCCTCGTTCGATGACCGCGAGATGGAACGCCCCGGAGGATTAACGCGAGCTGAATTGCGCAGCGCCGGGCAACTGCGCTGTGATCGACGGTAAGTGCGCACGCGTCGCCATCGGTTCAACTCTCATGCGTGATCGAACCGCGATCGCTCCTCGGGTCAGTCTTTTTCGGGCGCGTGGAAACACAGCTTGTTCAGCGAATTCTGCAGGCAGTATAAGGTCGCAGGCACTGCGCCATTCCGGGGGACATTCATGGAAATCCTGCGCAAGACCCGACCGGCCGCAGCGCTGTTCAGTCGTCGTGGTTTCCTGACCGGCGCCGGTTGCCTCCTGCTCCACAACGCGCTGATGGCACAACCCATCCCGCGATTCTGGAGATTGAGAGGCCTCCGTGACTATCCGTT
>Ga0126377_10001237_pt1 | contig 16502 bp, 9 predicted proteins | sample PanSoiMetPlot_22_FD_92647 | JGI IMG/M metagenome (GOLD analysis project Ga0126377, IMG submission 92647) | Tropical forest soil microbial communities from Panama - MetaG Plot_22 | ecosystem: Environmental > Terrestrial > Soil > Tropical forest > Bulk soil | place: Panama | collected 2016-02-17 | reverse complement strand
GCGATCCTGTGGCACTTCCTGCACTTCCGTCTCGAGGTCGTCACCAACCGTCTCGAGCACGAGCTCGAGGCGTTGAAGAAGCGGATGCACATACTCGAAGGCTTCGAGAAGGTCTTCGACGCCCTCGACGAGATCATCAAGATCATCCGCAAGTCCGACGGCAAGGCCGATTCGGCGGCGAAGATCATGAAGCGGTTCGATCTCGATGCCGAGCAGACCGATGCGATCCTCGAGCTGAAACTGTATCGGCTCGCCCGCCTCGAGATTCTCGTCATTCAGAACGAGCTCGCCGACAAGCGGAAGCGCGCGCGCCAGATCTCGAGTCTGCTCAAAGACGAAGACGGCCGATGGAAGGTCGTCCGCGACGAGATCGAGTCGATTCAGGCGCAGTATGCCAAGAGCGACAAGCGCCGGACGATCATCGAAGCGGCCGAGGAGGTCGCCTTCACCGAAGACGACTTCATCGTCGAAGAAGACAATGTCGTCATCGTGTCGCGCGATGGGTGGCTGAAGCGCCAGAAGGAAGTGCGCGATCTGTCGACGACGCGCCTGCGTGAGGGCGACTCGGTGCAGGCCGTGCTGCAAGGGAGCACGCGTGCGACGGTCGTGTTCTTCACGAACTTCGGCGCGGCGTATACCGCGCGGATCATCGACGTGCCGGCATCGACCGGCTACGGCGAGCCGGTGCAGAAGCTGTTCAAGCTCCGCGATGGCGAGCGTGTGATCGCGGCGGTCAGCCTCGATCCGCGCGTGTCCGGCGCAATCACGGCGAAGAAGCAGGGCGATGTTCCTCGAGTTCATGCGGTGGCGGTGACGAGCGACGGATACAGCCTGCGTTTCGGACTCGACGCGTTCATCGAGCCCAGCACACGCGCGGGACGCCGCTACGCCCGGCCGTCCAAGGGCGTCGAGGTCATCGGCGTCGCCAAGGTCACGGGCGCGGAGATCATCATCGCGGCGACCGAAAGCGCGCGCGCGATCCTGTGCCGCGCAGACGAGGTGAATTTCCTCTCGGGCCCGGGCAAGGGCGTGATTCTGATCAAGCTGGCCGACGAGGATCGCGTGCTCGGATTCATCGCCTCGTCAGGCGACCGCGACATCATGCGCGTCGAGACGAGCCGTGGCGCCGAGCAGACGATCAGCACGGCGAAGTACGAGGTCACAGGCCGCGGTGGCAAGGGCCGCGAGCTGCTGCAGCGCGGTCAGTTCACGCGCGTGATCCCGCAGGACGTCGAGAATCCGCAGCCATTGAACGGTACGTAGGGGCCGCCTTCAGGCGGCCTCTTCGTCCTGTCTCTACATATACATTCCGCCGTTGACGGCGATCGTCTGGCCGGTCATGTACGCGTTGGACGCGAGCATGACCGCCACCTCCGCGCATTCCTCGACCTGCCCGAAGCGGCCCATTGGAATCATGTCCGGCTTGACGTGCGGGTTGGCCACTACCATCTCGGTGGCGATGAGCGCCGGCGCGATGGCGTTCACGGTGACGCCTTCCTTAGCGAGGAGCCGCGCGTAGCTCTTGGTGGCTGCGATGACGCCCGCTTTGGCTGCCGAGTAATGCACGCCGAGCATGCTGCCGGCTTGCGCGGCGACGGAGGTCAGGTTGATGATGCGTCCCCACTTCCGCTCACGCATCGCTGGCAGGACGGCCTGCGTCATCAGGAACACGGACGTCAGGTTCACCTGGATGATGTCGTTCCAGCTGACTTCCGTCATCTGCTCGATGCGCTCGACCATGACGCGGCCGGCGTTGTTCACCAGGACATCGATCGAGCCGAGATCCGAGCCAGCGGCGTTGACCAGCCTGTTCACGTCGTCGCTTTTCGACACGTCGCCCTGCAGCGCAACCGCGTGTCGGCCCATTCGACGGATGTCTTCCGCAGTGGCCTCGGCGTCAGCCTCCCGGTTGACGTAATTCACCGCGACGTCACAGCCTGCAGTCGCCAGCGCGAGCGCGATAGCTTTCCCTATCCCGCGGCCGCCGCCGGTGACGAGTGCTTTCCTGCCTGAGAGAATCGCGCTCATTCCTTCGTCCCGCGCATCCCACGCCTCCTCATGATCAGCGGATTCTACTCGGGCTTGCTCACGGCACAGGATTGGCTAGGCGACGCGACAACCGCCAGATCTCCCCACGAAAGCGGCACGTCGGCTTCCCCGGCGTTACAGATATGAAAGCGCCAGTACGTTCTTGGCATGGGCAGTTGAAATACACCGGCCACTTTTCCCGCGAAGCGTATGCGGTCTGGGCGGGCTCGCGCGACGGCGCGGCCTCGCTCGACCGGCTCGCCGCTCAGGGAGGCTTCGCACTCTTCGGCAGAAAACGCGCGGCCGATCGCCGTGTCTGGCGCCAGCTCAATGACGTTGCGCGCGCGGACGCCGTGGCCACGGTGCTCCGGCGGGAGGTGTACTCTTACCTCGTCCGCATCGACCCGCTGGTCTACGCGGAGGGTCTGCCCTCGATCATGATCGATCTCCGTCGTCTGATCGTGATACCGCGTGTGATGGTCAGCGGCGAGGCGTGCCGACGGATGGTTCGGGAGCTGCATGTGCAGCCGGCGTTCATCGGTCTGCCCGGCGGAGAATCGCTTCGGCGATGGTTTGTGCTGACGGTGCTCGAGAGTCTCGCGTCCAGCGTGGTGGAGGCGCACCCTTCAGTGCGGCATCCTCTCCCGGCAGGCGACGGATGGATGGTCGTCGGCGTCAACAATGAGTACCAGTGGCAGAAGCCGCTCCATAGCCTGTCATGGCCCGGTCACTACATCGTGCTCGAGGTGGGACGCGCGCCGCTCACGCGATCGATTCGAAGCGCTGTCACCGGCGCCATCGCCGGGCTCGAGGCGTCGCTGCCTTCGCTCTCGTATGTCGATCGAACGGAGATCCTCAAGCGCGCAACCGAGTCGCTCGAACGCCGGTCGACCACCAGGCGTCGACACGTGAGATTTTCCACGCCGTCATAGGGGAATTGGGGTCGGAGGTCATTTTTTTGGAGGACATTCTGATGATTCGTCACTGTCCTCCAAAAATGACCTCCGACCCCAATTCACTCATTCCTGACGACCACGCCGTCTTTCATCACGAAGGTCACTCGTTCGAGCTCGGTGATGTCCGCCAGCGGATCCCCTCTGACGGCGATCAGGTCCGCGTGCTTGCCAGGCTCGATGGAGCCGATGCGATCGCTCCAGCCAAGCAGTTCCGCCGCCGTCATCGTCGCACTGCGAATCGCCTGCGCCGGCGTCATGCCGTACTCGACGTAGTACCGCAATTCGCGCGCCTGGTTGAGCGAGGTCCACGGGAAGCCGCCGACATCGGTGCCGAGCGCGATCTTCACGCGTGCCTGCAGCGCACGCGCGAACGCGCGGCGTTCCGACTCGACCATCTTCGGCCAGTCACCTGCCCGCCCTGGTGCCACATAGATCGTGACGGTAATAGTGGGCACCCAATACACACCACGACGTTCCATCTCCTTCAATGTCTCGTCGGTGAGGCCGTTGCCATGTTCGATCGAGTCGACGCCAGCGCGCAGCGCCGCCGCGATCCCATCCGACCCGATCGCGTGCGCAGCGACGGGATGGCCCAGACGATGCGTTTCGTCGACGATCGCGCGCGCCTCCTCGTCAGTGAAGTTGACACGGCCGTGCAACGTTCCATCAGCGGCGTAGAAGTACCCCCGGTCGGAGTAGTACTTGATCCAGTCGGCGCCGTGAGCGATCTGCTCGCGGACGGCGAGGCGGGCTCCGTCGACACCGTCGACGACCTGCACGCCGTGCGGCAGTGCCAGCTCCCACGAGTACCCGAGCAGCGGATACATGCCAGTCGGCGCCATCGCGCGCGTCGCCACCAGCAGATGGGGGCCGGGAATCTCACCGCGATCGATCGCCGTCTTCACATCGACGTCTGCATACATCGCCCCTTCGGTTTCCAGATCACGCAGCGTCGTGAACCCGTGTTCCAGCGCCAGACGCGCGTTCCGCGCCGCGAGGATGGCACGATACGGAATCGATTGGGCGAGCAGCTGCTTGTCGTAGTCGGCCGCGGTCACATCGCCTTGCAGCAACAGGTGGGTGTGGGCATCGATCAAGCCCGGCAGGACGGTCGCCCGCGAGAGATCCTGCACGCTCGCACCTGGCGGCGGTGCCCCACCCGGGGTCACCGACACGATGCGACCGCCTTCGACCACGATGAGGGCGTTGCTGATGGGCCGATCGGACCGGCCATCGATCAGCCTGCCGGCGCGAATCGCGATGCGGGTGGGTGCCTGTGCCGAGAGCGCCACGACGATCGCCGTCGGCAGCAACTGAACGATCAGCAGTCGGCGGAACACAGCGCCTCCTCCAGAACTGGGTCGGAATTATAGCGATGCGCGTATAATCTCAGAGACGGCTGCCGCTGGGCAGCCGGGTACAACCTTCGACTTCAGGTGCAGGAACTCATCGAAACGCCGCGGAAATCATTAGGATTTCTTGCTTGAGTCCAACCTGGACACGTCGAGTCCACAGCACACGGCAGTACATGACCCTTACAGATCCACGCACGACCCGCATCGCAGTCTTCATCGATTTCGACAACGTCGAGATTGGCGTCAAGTCCACCATCGGCCAGCAGTTCGACATCGGCCTCGTCCTCGAAGCCATCAAGGAACGCGGCGAGATCGTCACCAAGATCGCCTACAGCGACTGGAAACGCGCCGGCGACTACAGCCGGCTGCTCACGCAACATGCCATCCGCATGGTGCAGCGCAACCTGACGCCCGGCGGCGACAAGAACGGCGCCGACATCACCATGGCACTCGATGCGCTCGAGATGGCGTTCACCCACGATCACATCAACGCCTTCGTGATCGTCGGCGGCGACAGCGACTTCATCTCCCTCGTCGAGAAGCTCAAACAGTACGGACGCAAGGTGATCGTCGTGGGCGGACGCCAGTTCACCAGCGTGACGATGCAGCGCAACTGTCATGAGTTCATCGCCTACGAAAACCTCGTGGGCAGCCGCGGCCGCTCCTCCGAGCGCGGCGGTCGTCCGGTCGGCACGAGCGAGATCTCCAAAGCGCTGCCGATCGTCAAGCGCGCGCTGAAGGTGTTGAGCGAGCGCGAAGTCGCGCCCCAGCTCGGTCTCCTCAAGAGCACGCTGCTGCAACTCGACTCGACCTTCTCCGAGCGCGAATACGGCGCCGGCAGCTTCAGGGACTTCATGGAGAAGATCGCGCAGACCGGCGCGGTCACGCTGAAGCACGCAGGCCGAAGCATGATGGTGGAGTCGCGCGAGGACGGTCCGGCCGATATCGAGGTGGTTGCCGACAACAGCGACCGGCCGTCGGCTCCTTCCGAGTCGAAGGCGCCGACCGCGGTCGGTTCCAATGGCGACGACCATGACGAATCGATGCCGGCGTCGTCCCTCAGCATGCAGGACGGCGTCCGCGCCCTGCAGCAGGCGATCAGTCAGGCGCCGACGCCTCCCCGCTGGCCGATGTACGTGCGCCAGGCCAAGCAGTTCCTGCGCAGCGCGATCGAGGGGTTCGACGAGCGCAAGTACGGCTTCGTATCAGTGGTCGACCTGCTGCGTGCGGCAGGCAAGGAAGGGGTGCTGCGCATCGAGCGCGATCGGCAGGGCGCAGTACGGGTGTTCCCCGGCCCGAACCTGAACGCGCGCACCGAGGCCCCGCCGCCGGTCGAACTGGATGAGACCGTCGACGTCGAGGTGCCGGCCGAGTCGATCGTGACACCCCCCGACATCGTCGATGTCATCGAGGAGGCGCCGCCAATTGAAGAAGCGGTGATCATCGACGAGGATCCCGCCGACGCCCAACCTCCGGACGTGTCGAACGAGTCGGCGCCGCTGCACATGCCGCGTGGACGCCGAGGCAGTCGCAGCCGCAAGACGACCGCGACGCGCTCGTCGCGCGAGTCGTCGTCGACGCGCACTCAGAAGGAGACACGAGTGCCGCGCGCGCGCAAGCGCCGGACGCCGCCCCCCGAGTCCGGCGACTAGAGCATCGATACGTGGCCAACTACACCGCAAAAGACATTACCGTCCTCGAGGGTCTCGAGCCGGTTCGCAAGCGTCCTGGCATGTACATCGGCGGTGTCGGCACCGCCGGGCTCCATCATCTCGTCTGGGAGATCCTCGACAACGCCGTCGACGAGGCGATGAACGGCTATGCGTCGAACATCACCCTGACGCTCCACAAAGATGGCAGCTCGATCACCGTCACCGATGACGGCCGCGGCATCCCCGTCGACAAGCACCCGAAGACGAAGAAGAGCGCGCTTGAAGTGATCTTCACGATGCTCCACGCCGGAGGCAAGTTCGAGCAGGGCAACTACAAGACCGCGGGCGGCCTGCACGGCGTCGGCGCGAGCGTCGTCAATGCGTTGTCGACCGGGCTGCGTGCGACGGTGAAGCGGGACGGCGCCAGCTGGGAGATGTCGTTCAAGCGCGGCACGCCGACCGGACCGCTGAAGAAGCTCGGCGCAGCGCGGGGCACGGGGACGACGATCTACTTCCACCCCGACACGACGATCTTTCCGAAGGTGGAATTCGACCCGGCGCTGATACGCGAGCGCCTCGAGGTCATCAGCTACATCCACAAAGGCGTTCGAGTCACCTTCGAGAATGAAGCCGATGGCGCCAAGGAGGTCTTCCAGCATCAGGAAGGCCTCTCGGATTTTCTGAAGACGATCGTGGCGGCGCGCGGTTCGAAACCGGTGCACGAAGCGCCGTTCATACTCGAACGCGAGAGCGGTCCGCGTCTCGACCTCGTGCTCCAGTGGACCGAAGCGACCGACGAGCACATCCGCAGCTACGTCAACGGCATCCCGACCGGATCCGGCGGCACGCACGACAACGGGCTGCGCGCGGGGCTGGGAAAAGCGGTCCGCAATTACATCGACACGCACAATCTCTCGCCGAAAGGGATCACGCTGACCGCGGAAGACATCCGCGAGGGCCTCACCGGCGTCTTGAGTCTGTTCATCGAGGAGCCGCAGTTCCAGGGCCAGACGAAGGATCGTCTCAACAACCCCGAAATGCTGTCGGCGATCGATTCAGCGGTGCGCCCGGCGCTCGAGCACTGGCTCAATCACAATCGCACGGTGGCCGAATCGATCGTCGCGCGCATCATTCTTGCGGCGCGCGCGCGCGAAGCCAGCCGCGCGGCGCAGGCCGAGGTCACGCGGAAGACTGCGACCACCGGCCGGCTCAATCTGCCCGGCAAGCTGAGCGACTGCACCAGCGCCGATCGCGACGACAGCGAGCTCTTCATCGTCGAAGGCGATTCGGCGGGCGGATCCGCCAAGCAGGGACGCGACCGCGCCAAGCAGGCGATCCTGCCGCTGCGCGGCAAGGTGATGAACACCGAGGGGATGGCGCTCGGAAAGGTGCTCGAGAACAAGGAGCTCGCCGATCTCGTCACCGCGCTCGGCTGCGGGATGGGAAAGAACTTCGAGCTCTCGCGTCTGCGCTACGGCCGCGTCATCATCCTCGCCGACGCCGACTCGGACGGCCACCACATCGCCACGCTGCTCCTGACGTTCATCTATCGCCATCTGCCGCAGCTCATCGCGAACGGCAAGGTGTTCCTCGCGCAGCCGCCGCTCTATCGCATCGATATCGGCAAGGACACGTTCTGGGCGCTCGACGATCAGCATCGCGATCGGCTGTTGAAGCAGCACACCAACGGCCGCGGCAACCCCGAGATCACGCGCTTCAAAGGTCTGGGCGAGATGATGCCGAAGGTGCTGTGGGAGACGACGCTCAACCCCAAGAGCCGCCGGCTGCTGCGTGTCGAGATCGCCGATCAGCTCGTGACCGATCGAGTGATCAACGAGCTGATGGGGAAGGATGCCTCGGCGCGATTCCGCTTCATCATGGAGAGAGCCGAGGACGCGCAGGAATTGGATCTCTGATCGAATCAGGCAAGACGCCGGGCCTCGAGAACAGGCCCGGCCGACACTGTCTACTGCGCGGGTTCGACTTTCAGCACCGCTCCGAACGTCTCGTCTGTGAGCGCGTAGAGATAACCATCCGGCCCCGGCTTCACTTCGCGAACCCGCTGCTTCAATTCCGCGAGCATGATCTCGCGGTTCGTCGGCAGTCCTTTGTCGTTGAAGACGACACGTTGAATGTGCTGACCGGTGTTGTTGCGCATCGCGCCGACGAACGCACTGCCTTTCCACTGCGGGAACTTGTCGCCGTCGTAGAACGACAGCCCTGAAATCGCGATCGCCGGAACCCAGAACACGTACGGCTCCTCGAGCCCCGGCGCGGTGAAGCCTTCGCCGACGCGGGTGCCGTCGTAGTTTCTGCCGAGCGAGACGCGGGGCCAGCCGTAGTTCTTCCCGGCTTGAATGATGTTCAGCTCGTCGCCACCCTGCGGCCCTTCTTCCGTCGACCACAACTCGTTGGTCGTCGGGTGGAACGCAAGGCCGAGCGGGTTGCGGTGCCCGAGCGCGTAGATCTCAGGAAGGTAGCCGGGCTTTCCGATGAAGGGATTGTCGGGCGGTACCGAGCCGTCGTCACGGATGCGGAGAATCTTGCCGATGTGCGAGGCGGGATCCTGCGCCATCTTCGGTATGTTGCGATCGCCAAGCGAGACGTACAGGAGCCCGTTCTTGTCCCACGCGAGACGCGATCCGTAACTGCCGCTCGCGGGACCGACGCTTTGATCGGTGCCGGGCCCACCGTGATACGCCTTCGCGACGAGGATGTCTTTGCCGTCAGTCAGCGTCGAGCCGCCGTCCCATTTCGCGCGATACACCGCGGTGGTCGCGTTGCCCTGACCCTCTCCGGGCTTCGAATACGTGAGATAGATCAGCCGGTTCTGCGCGAAGTTCGGATGCAGCGAGACGTCGAGCAGTCCGCCGAGACCGGTCGCCAGCATCTGAGGCAGCGGACCGATCGGTGTCGGATCGAGCGCGCCACTGCGGAATACGCGCAAACGTCCCGGCCGCTCGGTAATCAGCAGGCTGCCGTCGGGCACGAACGCGATGCCCCATGGATGGTCGACGCCTTTCGTGACCACCGAGACATGTACGCGGCCGCGTCCGGCGGAAAGATCCCACGGCCCTGCGCCGAGCGTGTCGGTCGGCGCCGGGCCGCGCCCGCGCGCGCCCCGCCCCGCAGGTGCGCCCGTGCCTCTCGACGGCGCTTGTTGCGCCGAGCTGGCGGCACCGAGTGCCAGGAACAGCACAAGTCCGAGAGTGAGGCAGGCGACGACAGATCCTGAATGCTTCTTCAACGGCGCATCTCCATGACGGAACGGAAGTGACGCGCACAATCATATGCGGTCACGGCCGCGAAAGTCGTTGGCCGCAGAGGTGATGTCTGAAGATGGCGCACATGGGCGCCGTCAGGCGTCCTTCAGGGCGTGACCGCCGGAGCGGCGCTCGCCAGCAGCGCCTCGAACGCCGCCGGGTCGACCGGCTTGGTCAGGTGCGTATCGAAGCCGGCCTCGCGTGCACGCTCTTTGTCGTGGTCCTGCCCCCAGCCGGTCAACGCCACGATCACGATGGCGTGATCGAACGTGTGGCTGCGGATTTGACGGCATGCGCGATAGCCGTCGATGCCCGGCATGTCGATGTCGAGGAAGATGAAGTCGGGCTGGAATTCTCTGACCACGTCGAGCCCGTCGATCGCATTCTTCGCCGTTCGTGCGACGCCTCCGAGCTGCTGGATCACCATCGACAAGGTCTCAGCTGCGTCTTCGTTGTCGTCGATGATGACCGCACGGCATCGGATGCGATGGACCTCGGTGCGCGGGACCGGTGCGACCGGCTTGGCGCGCGACAGGGGCATCTTCATCACGAACGTGCTGCCATGACCGGGTCCCTGGCTGTATGCGTCGATTGTGCCGCCGTGCAATTCCATGAGTCGCCTCGCGAGCGCGAGGCCGATGCCGAGGCCGCCGTGCCCGCTGCCGCGGTCGCCCTGGGCGAAGAGATCGAACACGCGCGGCAACACGTCCTTCGCGATGCCCATGCCGTTGTCGGTCACACTGATGGCCAGCTGCGCGTCCGGCACGCCGCCAACCGCAAGCGTCAACGCTGATACGCGTATCCGCCCATGTGATGGCGTGAACTTCAACGCGTTGTGAATGACGTTCGACAGTACCTGCACGAAGCGCGTCGGGTCGACGTTGACGACGCACGGACGCTGTGGGAGCTCGAGGCTGAGATCGATCCTGTTCGCGTCGATCGCCAGACGCTGCGCATCGATGGCGCCTTGTACGAGTGCGTTGAGTGCGGTGGGGACTCGCTGCAGGACGATCTTGCCTGACGCGATCCGCGAGATGTCGAGCAGGTCGTCGATGAGTCGCACCATGTGCGCGACCTGGCGTTCCATCAGCTCCCGCGTCTTCTTGACCGACTCCTGCGAGTCGCCTGCGAGACGTATCAGCTCCAGCCCGGTTCGGATCGGCGCCAGCGGGTTGCGCAGTTCATGGGCGAGCAGCGCCAGGAACTCGTCCTTTCGCGCGTCGGCTTCCCGCAGTTTGCGTTCAGATTCTTCGAGCTCCTCGCTCCGGCTCCTGAGCGCGGCGTCGGATTCCTTGCGAAGCCTCGCCAGTGCGAGTTGCGACCCGATGCGCGCCAGCAGATCGCGCGCGCTGAACGGCTTGACCAGGTAATCGTCGGCGCTGGCAGTGAGGCCTTCGATACGCGCTTCCTCGCCCGCCCGCGCCGAGAGCATGATCACCGGCAGCGATCGAAGGTGCTCGTCGCCGCGGATCGCGCTCAACAGGCCGAAGCCATCCAGGTTCGGCATCATCACATCGGTCAGGATCAGATCCGGTGGGTTCGCGCGGATGCGGTCGAGTGCCGTCTTCCCGTCGGGGACCGATTCGACGTGGTAGCTGGGCCTGAGGATCCGGCCGAGATACTCACGCATGTCGGCGTTGTCATCGGCCACAAGCACGCGCGCTCGCGGCTCCCGATCGGCGGTAATGGGGCCGCTGTCCGACAGTCCGCCGATGTCGATCGATGCGTGTTCCTCGCCTGTCGCCGGCAGCCATCGAAGGGCCTCCTCGACATACGGATTCGCGCCCACGCTGGTCGACGCGAGTTGTCGTCCGGCCGAGATCCGTTCGGGCGGCAGATGCGCCGTTCCGGTGCGGACGCGCACGGTGAATGTCGTACCGTGGCCTTCCCGACTCGTCACCGCGACGTGACCGCCGTGAAGCCGAGCCAGTTCCTGCACGAGCGCCAGACCAATGCCCGTGCCTTCGAATGTTCGCGCCCTGTCGTTCTTGACGCGGTGGAAGCGTTGAAACACCAGGGGCAGGTCCGACTCGGGAATGCCGACGCCGGTATCGGTCACGGTCAGCTCGACGTGCTCCCCGCGCCAGCGAAGGCGAACCGTGATCGCGCCGTCGAAGGTGAACTTGAAGCCGTTGGACAGAAGATTGAGAACGATCTTCTCCCACATGTCGCGATCGACGTAGACCGACTCGAGGAGCGGATCGCAGTCGACGACGAGCTCGAGGCCGGCCTTCTCGATCGTGGAGCGAAAGACACTTGCGAGCTCTGTCGTGTAGGCAGCCAGATCGGTCGGCTCGTAGCTCGCGTCGATGCGGCCCGCCTCGATGCGCGAGAAGTCGAGCAGCGTGTTGACCAGCTTCAACAGTCTGAGTGCATTGCGATGTGCGACCCGTGCCGCCCCGGTGATCTCCCCCGACACGCCTGTCGTGCTCGTGAGCAGATCCTCGAGCGGTCCGATCATGAGCGTCAGCGGCGTCCGGAATTCATGAGACACGTTCGAGAAGAAGGTGGTCTTCGCGCGGTCGAGCTCGGCGAGCGCTTCCGCTCGTCGACGCTCGGCTTCGCGCGCCTGCGCGTCGGCAAGGCCTGACGCAATCTGAGCGGCGATCAGCCTGAAGAACGTGCGGTAGTCGTCATCGAGCGCCCGCATCGGGCTGATCGCGGCAATCAGGATCGCCCGCGGGTGATGCTGCCCGGGCATCGTTATGGGAATCACCTTCGCGCTGGTCGGTGGAGCCTTCCACGCCCCCGTAGGCAGATCCGTAAAACGTTCCGTGAGATCGGTCAGCGTTTCGATTCGACTTGCGTGCGCGACGGTGCTCACGGTCCAGACGCCGGGACCGTCCTCGTCCAACCTGATCTCTGTGGGAGACGCGGCAGTGCCGCGCGCGATGCCGGCCGCCACTTTCAGGACGGCGACAGGGAGCCGCTCCTCGACCTGATAGATCATCGCAAACGGAATGTCCTGCGGATTCGCCGCGAGGATCGTCGCAGCCGCATCGAGCGTGGCGTCTTCGCTTTCGGCCCCTTTGCATCTGGCGGCCAGATCGCGGAGCGTTCGCAGCCGCCGCTCGCCGATCACTTTTTCAGTCGTTTCGATGACCGGGCAGAAGATTCCTGCGATCTTGCCTTCTTCGTCGTGGATGGGGCTGTAGGAGAACGAGAAATACGCCTCCTCCAGATAGCCGCGATCGATGTGCAACAGCAGGTCGCGTGATCGCGTCGGCTCGGCCTCCGTGAACACCTGCGAGAGCATCGGGCCGATGACATCCCAGATCTCGGCCCAGACGGTCGCACCGGGCTGGCCGAGTGCCGCCGGATGTTTTTCGGGCCCGAGAATCTGACGGTACTCGTCGTTGTACAGAATCGCCAGCTCGGGTCCCCACCAGAGCACGATTGGAAATGCGCAATTCAGACACGTGCTGACGGACGTGCGCAGCGACTGCGACCAGCGCTCGACCGGCCCCAACGTCGTCCTGGACCAATCGAGCTGGCGCATGCGGGTCGCCATCTCGCTGTTTCCGGGAAAAACCGCTTGGAGTAGCTCCTCAGGCGCCGAGGTGGAACGATTCGAACGGACTGAGCGGCTGCGTCGAGACATCACGGACAAGGCTGCCGGGCATTGTGTGTGCGTCGCGCGGCAAGGGGAATACTGGTTTCACCTGAGTCCGAGAATCGAAAGTAGCTGAGCTTGCCGGCTCATCTGTCCGCCTCAATCGGGCAGATGGTCGCCGACACCCGCGGCGAGCCGTTACAACAGGCCGCCCATGAGCGGATCGCTGATGCTGTCCTGCCCGTCCTCCACGTGCCCCGCGAACTGGCGCGCGAACTGCGGATCGCCCTGCACGCTGATCGCCAGGTCGTACCAGCCGCTCGTGCGAATCAGCGACCAGCGCCCCGAGTCGGACTCGCCGGGACCAAGCACGATCTGCGTGCTCCGCGACGAATATCTGTTCATGACGTGGACGATGGCTATCTGTGATCCCCGATTGACGATCGTCAGCTCGATGGTGTTCCCGTCGTACTGCTCGCGGATATCGAGATTCGCTCGGCGAGGGCCCGAGACATCCCCTTTGAAGGCGCGGAAGAATCCATTCGGTCCGTACACCGACAGGTCGTAGTCCGAGGTCCCGATTGACCACGAATCGGCGACCTGCTTGTGGGACTCGACGGTGTAGGTCCGCGGTGCCTGCGCAGCATTGCCCGAACGGACCTGGAAGACAGCCGCCGCCTCCCCGGAGTTGTGGAAGTGGATCTCGAACGAGCGGTCCGCTTCGTCGAGGAGACCGTGCGAGCGCAGCTCATAGGGGAGCGCGCGCGCCGGACGCACCCCTGGTTCCTGCTTCGGCACATGCGGATTGGCCGGCAGCACGGGGACCTCGTCGTCGTGAAACACCAGGTCGATCGGCTTCAGGTCGTCGGTGTTGGGCAGAGTGAAGCGCCGTGAGGAGTTGGGCGTCTTGAAGTCGAACGCACTCGTGAGGTCGCCAACCACAGCGCGCCGCCACGGCGTAATGTTGCTCTCGATCAAATCGGGGCGGTGATGTGCGAACCTGGCCTCGAGGAACCGGATCAGCGACGTGTGGTCGAAAAGCTGTGAGTTCACCCACCCGCCTCTGCTCCAGGGCGACACGATCAGCATCGGCACGCGGATCCCGAGTCCGTACGGGCCGGCGGGATGCACCGCATCTCCCTCGAAGATCTCGTCGGTGATCGCGACCGTCGACAATCCTTCGGCTGGCGTCTGCGGTGGTGTCGGCGGGACGAGGTGGTCGAAGAAACCGCCCTCTTCGTCGTACGTGATGAAGAGGACCATCTTGCTCCACACCTCCGGATTCGACGCCAGGATGTTGACGACCTGCGACACGTACCAGGTGCCGAAGTCCGGCTCCCAGTTCGGGTGCTCGGAGTACGCCTCGGGTGCGACGATCCACGAGACCTGCGGAAGCGTGCCGTTCTTCACATCCTCGCGGAAGATGTCCATCAAGTGGTTCGGGTCGCGACCGAATGACTGGATGTTCGTTCCGGTTTTGGCTCTGTCTGCCAGCGGCGTGTGCGGAAGCGCGTTCTGATACTGGTGGAAGTAGAGGAGCGAGTTGTCGCCGTAATTCCCGATGTACGAGTCGCTGGTCCACCCCCAGAACCCGGGCGCATCGAGGCCGACACCCTGGTCCTGATAGATCTTCCAGGAGATGCCAGCCCGTTCGAGGCGCTCGGGATAGGTCGACCAGTCGTAACCGAGTTCGGCGTTGGTGATGACCGGCCCGCCGTTTTGACCGTCGTTCCCGACCCATCCCGTCCACATGTGATAGCGATTCGGATCGGTCGGTCCCAGGAGCGAGCAGTGGTAGTTGTCGCAGATCGTGAAGGCATCAGCGAGCGCGTATTGCCACGGCAGGTCCTTCCTCGTGTGATAGGTCATGCTCGCGACGAGCTTCTGCGGAATCCACTGGTCGTACCGTCCGCCGTTCCAGGCGCCGTGGGTGTCGTTCCATCCGTGCGGGGGATCGGGAAGGAACGTCTGCCCGAGATCCTGTACGTCGGGACGAAACGGCAGGATCACTTTGCCGGTGCCATCGGGCTGATGCCACACCGGATCTCCCGACGGCAGCGTGACCGCGCGGGGATCGGAGAAGCCACGAACGCCTCGCAGCACGCCGAAGTAATGATCGAAGGACCGGTTCTCCTGCATCAGGAAGATGATGTGCTCGACGTCGGCGATCGATTCCGTCCGGTTGTGCGCGGGAATCGCAAGCGCTCGATTCAGGTCGGCAGGCATCGCAGCGGCGAGCGAGGAAGAGCCGATCAATTTCAGAAATGTGCGGCGGTCGGTGTTGTGCATATGACGGGGGAGGCTAGCAGGGCGATATTGAGAAGGTGTGTCCCCCGTTCGATGTTTTGGTATCGGCCGTTCGATGTTCCGGTAACTTGCAAGAGCGCTGCATGCGCCGAGGCTTGGCGCGGGTGCGGGTGGTAGAGTGTGCCTATGGCAGTCTCACAGATGAATCTTCGGATGCTGTCTGCCGACGACGTGCTTGCCGGCCTGCATGACATCCGCAAACGGCAGCCGGTGAAGTACTCGGCGTTCTATTCGAGTCAGTTGGGCGGCATCGTCACGGATCCGGCGCTGATGGTGATTCCGTTCGACGATCACATCGTGCATCGCGGACACGGGATCTTCGACACGGCCGGCCTGGTGAACGGACGCATCTACGATCTCGAGGCGCACCTCGATCGCTTCCTCGGGTCTGCGGAGCGCTCGAAGCTCACGCTGCCCGGCTCGCGCGACGAGATGCGCAGCATCATCGTCAGCACCACTGCAGCCAGCGGGCTGCGCGATGGTGCCATTCGCTACTGGTTGTCGTCAGGGCCGGGCAGCCTCGAACTGAGTCCTGCCGCGGGCGCGAAGCCCGGCTTCTTCGTGATGATCTTCGGAGGTCTGTCGTATCCGGAGCGGTGGTACACTGAAGGCCTGCGAGTGATGACGACGACCTACCCGATCAAGCCCCCGCTCTATGCGATCACGAAGGCGACCAACTACCTCCCGAACGTGCTGATGCAGATGGAGGCAAAAGAACGCGGCCTCGACAACGGCGTATTCATCGACGAGGCCGGGTACGTGGGCGAGAGCTCGAACATGAACGTGGCGTTCGTCATGAAGGACGGTGTCCTGCGCCACCCCAGATTCGAGCGTGTGCTGGCTGGATGCACGTCGCTGCGGCTGCTGGACCTCGCTCCCTCACTGGTCGGGAAAGGCGTGATCACGGGCGTCGACGTCGGCGACGTCCCCGTGGCCGATGCGCGCGCCGCACGCGAGATGTTCCTCATCGGCAGCTCGGTCAAAATCGCGCCCATTGTCGAATGGGACGGGCAACCGATCGGAGACGGAAAGCCGGGCCCGGTTTCAAAGGCGCTGCTGCAGTTGATCGAAAACGACATGCGCACGGGAGATCGATTGATCGACGTCCCGTACTAGTACGTCGGCGTCCAGCCCGCGATGATGATGAAGACGCGCATCGTCACTTGCAGGTGGACGCGAGCTTCTGCACGAACTCGACGCTCAACGTCGGCGGGTTGCTCGCCGGAGCCTCTGACGTAGGCGGCTTGATCTCACCCGAAATCTCGACCTTCGCGTTCACGAACGGTGAGAACTGGCTCTCGAGCCCTTCGAGTCGATACGTCGGACTCGACGTCGCGGTCGCGAGCTCGGAGCCGCCCGTTCCTGGAGGCAGTCGGTCCACGCGCGTC
>Ga0126377_10001236_pt1 | contig 16508 bp, 16 predicted proteins | sample PanSoiMetPlot_22_FD_92647 | JGI IMG/M metagenome (GOLD analysis project Ga0126377, IMG submission 92647) | Tropical forest soil microbial communities from Panama - MetaG Plot_22 | ecosystem: Environmental > Terrestrial > Soil > Tropical forest > Bulk soil | place: Panama | collected 2016-02-17 | reverse complement strand
TCGCGCGGCTGCGGTCGCGTGACGATCTCCATCAGCAGCCCGCCGACGCCGAGGCCGGTGATGTCGGCGCGCGCCACCGGCAGTCCGCACAACAGGCGCGCGAGGATCCAGTCGAACCCGTTCTCCTTGGGCGAGCGCGCACAGCCCGGGGCGCCTAGGATGGGACGATCGCGCGCGGCGCCGACCAGCATGAGGTTGCCGGGATCGACCGGCATGCCGAAATGCTCGATGCGCCCGCCGACCGCCTCGACCGCGGCGGGAATCACGTCGCGCTTGTCGGCGATGGCGGATGCGCCAAACACCACGACCAGCTCGGCCCCGGCGTTCAACACCTCGTCGAGCGCCTTGGCCAGCGCGCCGGTGTCATGCGGCACGCGTCTCTCGGCGATGATGGCAGCGCCGGCCGGCGCCAGGCGCTCGGCCGTCACCTTCAACGTCTTCTCGATCACCTTGTCGGCGAGACCCGGCAGCAAGGTCGACACCACGCCCACCTTGTGCAGCCTGTAGGGCGCAACGCGCACCAACGGCTTGGCCGCGCGCGCGACCGCGAGCGCCTTGTCGCGTCCCGCTCCCGAGACTGCGAACGGGATGATCTTGACGGTGGCGATCATCTTGCCGGCCACGACTGGCGCAAAAGCGTCGAGCGTCGCAAAGGTGATGTCGGGGTCGATGTCGTTGAGCCGATCGATGGCCGGCTTGTCGACCACGAGAACGCCGGGGGATTCGGCGAACAGGTTGGCGCGCCCAGTAAAGGCGCGATCGATCCGCACGCCTTCGCCGGCCACCGCGGCGGCGATCTCGGCGGCAGCGATGTCCTCCGGCACGTCGCCCGACTCGAGCCGCGCCACGACGACCTCGGCGATGTTCGCGGCCTTGAGCGCCGCGATCTCGCTCTTGCCGATCACGGTCCCCTTCTTGAGTACGAGGCCAGCCTTACGGATCGAGTGCACGGCGGTGGAACCCTCCGCCTCGCCGACGGGGACAGCACCGAACTTCATGCTGCCTTCTCCACGGCCTGGCGCAACCGCGCCGTGATCTCGCCCATGATGGCGACCGCGATCTCGGGCGGCGACACGGCGCCGATATTGAGGCCGATCGGCGCGTGAATGCGCGCGAGCGCGGCGTCGGCGATGCCGTTGCCTTTGAGCCGCTCGATGCGGCGCCCGTGCGTCTTCTTCGAGCCCAAGGCGCCGATGTAGAAGCAGTCGCGTTCGAGCGCATGGCTGAGCGCGGGATCGTCGATCTTCGGGTCATGGGTGAGCGCGACGAACGCCGTGTAGCGGTCGATGCCGAGCGCCGGCAACGCCTTGTCGGGCCATTCGGCGATCACCTTCACGTCCGGGAAGCGTTCGATGCTGGCAAAAGCCGTGCGCGGGTCGACGATGGTCACGTCGTAGCCGAGCAGCCGCGCAATCGGCGCTAGCGCCTGGCTGATATGGACCGCTCCGGTGATAACGAGCCGCGGCGGTGGCACATGGACGGTGAGAAATACCTTGCCCTGCGGCGTCTCCGCCATGCCGCTCTTGCCGCTGCGCAGGCGCGCTTCGAGCACGTCCTTCAACGGATCGCCAGCGACGGCGGCTGCCTTGACGAGGCGCTGCGCCCCGCTCGCTTCCTCGGTGACGAGAATGACGGCGCGCCTCGCGGCGCGTTCGGCATTAAGGGTTTTCAGAATGTCCAGCTTCACAATGACTTTCCCCAGAATTGCAGCGACTTCCCTTCCCTCGCGGCGCGGATCGGCAGGGAGCGCTACTCCACCTTCTCCACATAGACCCGGATCGTCCCACCGCATGAGAGCCCGACCTTCCAGGCGGCCTCGTCGGCGACGCCAAATTCCAGCGTCTTCGGCTTGCCGCTATCAATCACGTCGAGCGCTTCGGTGACCACCGCGCCTTCGACGCAGCCGCCCGACACCGAGCCAAGAAAATTGCCTTTGTCGTCGATCACCAGGTTGGAGCCGACCGGCCGGGGCGCCGAGCCCCAGGTCTCGACCACGGTCGCGACCGCCACGCCGCGCCCTTCCTTCCGCCAATCCTCGGCTGCCTTCAGGATGTCCTCGTCGCGCGCCAGCATTTCAACCTCCGTCGTTTCACGTCCGCCTTGCAGGTGCCCGAGAGATGTCTATTCACGCCACCTTCCGCAACCACGCCTTGGGATCGCCGGCCCGGCTGCCGCCCTCCGACAGCGCACCAACGAGCGCGGCCATCGAGTCGAGATTGTGGATCGGGCGGAATTCGTCGACATGTGGCAGCAACGTCCGGATGCCCTTGGCCTTGGCTTCGAAGCCCTCGAAACGCAGCAGCGGGTTGAGCCACACGAGCCGCCGGCACGAGCGGTGCAGCCGGTCGATCTCGAATTCGAGCCGGTCGTCGGGATCGCGCTCGAGACCGTCGGTGATGAGGAGCACAATGGCGCCCTGGGTCAGCACGCGGCGCGCCCAGTGCTTGTTGAAGGCGTGGAGCGAGGTGGCGATGCGGGTGCCGCCTGACCAGTCGAGCACGCTCGACGAGCAGGCGGTGAGTGCCTCGTCTGGGTCGCGCTCCTTGAGCGCGCGCGTGACATTGGTGAGCCTCGTGCCGAACAGGAACGAGTGCACGCGTTTTCGCGCGTCCGTCACCGCGTGGAGGAAGTGCAGGAAGAGCCGCGTGTAGTCGCTCATCGATCCGGAAATGTCGAGCAGCGCCACGATCGGCGGCGTCCTGGTTTTCGGCCCGAGATACTTGAGGTCGATGACGGCGCCGCCGGCCTTGAGGCTTGCCCGCAACGTGCGGCGGATGTCGACGACGTGGCCGTGGCGGTCCGGCGCCAGCCGGCGCGTCCTCACCTCGTCGAGCGACAGCATCAGGCGCTTGATCGCGCGCCCCGCCGCCGCGATCTCGGCGGCGGTCATCTGCGCAAAGTCTTTCTTTTGCAGCACCTCACGGTCGGACACGGTGAAACGCGCGTCGATCGCGATCTCGCGCTCCTCGTCCCTGAGCGTGTCCAACCCCTCGAACAGCGCCTGCTGCACGCGGGTGGCGGCGGCGCTCGGCGGTTGCGCCGGTGCGCCGGGCGCCTGCGGCGTCATCATCGCCATCAGCTGGTCGAGGTAGCCGCGCCTGCGAAAGAAGATACGGAACGCCTGATCGAAGACGAGCGATTGCTCGTGCCGTTTCACGAACACGGCGTGCAGCGTCCAATAGAAATCCTCCCGCGTACCGACGCCGGCCGCCTCCATCGCTTCAAGGGCGTCGAGCACGCTGCCGGGCCCGAGCGGGATGCCGGCCGCGCGCAGCGCGCGCGCAAAGTAGACGATGTTCTCGGCGAGGCGGCCCTGCTGGTCAGCCATCGAGGCCTCGCTCACTCCGCCGCCCGCAGTTCCGCGCGCACCTGGTCGATCAGCGCCTTGGCCTTCGAGCCCTCGATGCGCGCGATGTCGTCCTGATACTTGAGCAGCACGCCGAGCGTGTCGGACACCGTAGCGGGATCGAGCGCGACTGCATCGAGTTCCGACAGCGCGGTTGCCCAGTCGAGGGTCTCGGCGACGCCGGGCGACTTGAACAGGTCCTCCTTGCGCAGGGCCTGCACGAAATGCACGACCTCCTGCGAGAGACGCGCGCTGATGTTCGGCACCTTGGTGCGCACGATGGAGAGCTCGCGCCCGGCCGTCGGATAGCCGACCCAATGGTAGAGACAGCGGCGCTTCAGGGCGTCGTGGATCTCGCGCGTGCGGTTCGAGGTGATGACGGCGATGGGCGGATGCGCCGCCTTGATCGTTCCCATCTCAGGAATCGTCACCTGGAAATCGGCCAGCACTTCGAGCAGGAACGCCTCGAACGCCTCATCGGTGCGATCGAGCTCGTCGATCAGCAGCACCGGCGCGCCGGCGGTATCCAGTTCGAGCGCCTGCAGCAGCGGCCGCTTGATCAGGAACCGCTCGGAAAAAACGTCGTGCTCGAGCCGTTCGCGATCGGCGTGCCCCTCGGCCTCGGCTAGCCGGATCGTGATCATTTGCGCGGCATAGTTCCACTCATAGACCGCTGCCGCCACGTCAAGGCCCTCGTAGCATTGCAGCCGAATGAGCCGCCGGCCCAGTGTTGCGGCCAGGACTTTGCCGATCTCGGTCTTGCCGACGCCGGCCTCGCCTTCGAGGAAGATCGGCCGCCCCATTTTCAGCGCCAGGAACAGCACGGTCGCGAGCGAGCGGTCGGCGAGGTAGTCGGCTCCCGCAAGCAGGTCGAGGGTGGCGTCGATCGACGCCGGCAGGGGGCGCGGGGCCGGTGTTTTGCTCATGATCCCAATTTATCTGGTGATTGCCGGGCTGTCCCGCTATTCGCCCGACGGCAAGCCATGCTCGGTTGACAAAATGAACCCCGGGACAGGCCCAGAGTTTGCGTGTCGCAGGACCGGCTGCAATCAACGGCCGCGCGATCACCCCGCCGCCGCCACCGCACGGCGCGCCAGGACGCCGATCAGGTGCGCGCGATACTCGGCGCTGCCGTGAATATCGCTACCCATTCCGGCCACCGGAACGGTGAGGCCTTCGAGCGATTTCGGCGAGAAGCGCTTCTTGAGCGCCTCCTCGAACGCGGTGACGCGGAAGACGCCGTTGGCGCCGGCGCCAGTAACGGCGACACGGATGTCCGAACCGCGCTTTGAGGCAAATACGCCGACCAGCGCGAAACGCGACGCCGGGTTGGGGAATTTCACGTAGCCCGCCTTCTTGGGCAGCGGGAACATCACCTTGGTGATGATCTCGTCCGGTTCGAGCGCGGTCTCGAACAGGCCCTTGAAGAACTCGTCGGACACGATGCGGCGCTTGGTCGTGACGATGGTGGCGCCGAGCCCCAGACAGCCGGCGGGATAGTCGGCATTGGGGTCGTTGTAGGCGATCGAGCCGCCGATCGTTCCCATGTGACGCACAGCCGGGTCGCCGATCTCGCCGGCGAGATGGGCAAGCGCGGGAATCGCCTGCTGCACCACCGGTGAACTCGCGACGTCGGCGTGGCGCGTCATCGCACCAATGACGAGCGAGCGGCCACGCAGCTCGATGCCGGCGAGGCCCTCGACGCGATTGAGGTCAACCAGGTTGGCATGCGAGGCGAGCCGCAGCTTCATCGCCGGCAACAACGACTGGCCGCCCGCCAGGAGCTTTGGCTCCTCGAGCTTGCCCAACATGTTCTGCGCCTGCCGCAGCCCGCTCGCGCGGTTATAGGTGAATGCATACATGAAAGGTGACCTCCGTCACGCCGCGTGGCGGCTGTTGTTCGCTTTTTGCAGGGCCGCCCACACCACCTGCGATGTTGCCGGCATGGCCAGATCCTCGCTGCCAATGGCGTCGGTGATGGCGTTGATCACGGCCGCCGGCGCCGCGATCGCGCCGGCCTCGCCGCAACCCTTGATCCCGAGCGGATTGGACGGGCACTTCGTCACCGTCATGTCCACCTTGTAGGACGGCAGGTTGTCAGCGCGCGGCATGCAGTAGTCCATGAACGATCCGCTCACCAGCTGGCCGTCCCGGTCGTAGACGGCGTGTTCGAGCAGCGCCTGGCCGACGCCCTGCGCGATCCCACCGTGCACCTGGCCTTCGACGATCATCGGGTTGATCACGGTGCCGAAATCGTCGACCGCGGTCCAACCGACGACTTCCGTGCCGCCCGTATCGGGATCGACCTCGACCTCGCAGATGTGACAACCGGCCGGGAAGGTGAAATTGATGGGGTCGTAGAACGCCCCCTCCTTAAGCCCGGGCTCGAGCTGCTGGCCGGTGAACTTGTGGGCGATATAGGCATGGAGCGAGACCTCGCCCCACGCGGCCGACTTGTCGGTGCCGGCGACCGTGAACTTGCCATCCTTGAACACGATGTCGTTTTCGGAAGCTTCCAGCAGGTGCGAGGCAACCTTCTTGGCCTTGGCCTCGACCTTGTCGAGAGCTTTGACGATCGCCGACATGCCGACTGCGCCCGAACGCGAGCCGTAGGTGCCCATGCCGAACTGCACCTTGTCGGTGTCGCCGTGCACGATCGATACGCTTTCGATCGGAATGCCGAGCCGTTCGCTGACGAGTTGTGCGAAGGTGGTCTCGTGGCCCTGGCCGTGGCTGTGGCAGCCTGTGAGGACTTCGACCGATCCGGTGGGATTGACGCGCACTTCCGCCGACTCCCATAGACCGACGCCGGCGCCGAGCGAGCCCACGGCCTGGCTCGGCGCGATGCCGCAGGCCTCGATGTAGGTCGAGAAGCCGATGCCGCGCAGCTTGCCGTGACGCGCCGATTCGCGCTTGCGCTTGCCAAATTCCTTGTAGTTGGCGAGCTCGAGCGCCTTCTTGAGCGAGGCGTGGTAGTCGCCGGCATCGTAGTTCATGATCACCGGCGTCTGGTGTGGGAATTTCTTGATGAAGTTGCGCTTGCGCAGGTCGGCCACGTCGATGCCGAGCGCGCGCGCGGCGACCTCCGCCAGCCGCTCGACCACGAACGTTGCCTCCGGCCGCCCGGCGCCGCGATAGGCGTCGACCGGCACCGTATTGGTATAGACCGCGTCGACCTCGCAGTAGATCGCCGGGATCTCATACTGGCCCGACAGCAGCGTGGCATAGAGATAGGTCGGCACCGAGGACGAGAACGTCGACATGTAGGCGCCGAGATTGGCGATGGTCTTGACCTTGAGCGCCGTCATCTTGCCGTCGGCGTCGAGCGCCAATTGCGCATGGGTGACGTGATCGCGGCCATGGGCGTCGGCCAGGAACGCCTCGCTGCGATCAGATACCCATTTCACCGGCCGGCCGACCTTCTTGGAGGCCCACAGGCACACGACTTCTTCCGGATAGATGAAGATCTTCGAGCCGAAGCCACCGCCGACATCGGGCGCGATCACCCGTAGCTTGTTCTCGGGCGCGACGCCGACGAATGCCGAGATCACCAGGCGCGCGACATGCGGGTTCTGCGTCGTGTTCCACAACGAGAAGCTGTCGCTGCCGGTATCGTATTCGCCGATCGCGGCGCGCGGCTCGACCGCGTTAGGCACCAGGCGATTGTTGACGAGATCGATCTTGACGACGCGCGCCGCCGACTTCACGGCGGCGTCGACCGCCTTGGCGTCGCCGAGGTGCCATTGATAGATGGTGTTGTTGGCGGCAACGTCGTGGATTTGCGGCGCATCCTTGGCTTGCGCCTTGGCCGGATCGCTGACCGAGGGCAGCACTTCGTACTGGACAACGACCTTTTCTGCCGCGTCCTTGGCCTGCGCCAGCGTTTCAGCGACGACTACCGCCACCGGATCGCCGACATAGCAGGCCTTGCTGCTGGCGATCGCCGGATGCGGCGCCATCTTCATCGGTGAACCGTCCTTGGAATGAATCATCCAGCCGCAGATCAGGTTGCCGATCTTGTCGCCGGCGAGTTCGGCTCCTGTCAGCACTGCGAGCACGCCGGGCAGGCCGCGTGCCGCCGTGGTGTCGACCGATTTGATGGTGGCGTGGGCGTGCGGCGAGCGCACGAACACTGCACGTGTTTCACCCGGACGGGTGACGTCGGACGTGTATTGACCTTTGCCCGTGATAAATCGGAAGTCTTCCTTGCGGCGCACCGCCGCGCCGATACCGGTCGCGCTCATGGCGGTTTCCTTCCCTGCGATTCTCTTTTGGACGCGCGCTATTCCGCGGCGCGCTGCGCGCCGCCTCCCGAACCCATGGTCTTGGCGCCGGCCGCGATCGCCTTGACGATATTGTGGTAGCCGGTACAGCGGCAGATGTTGCCTTCGAGCTCTTCGCGAATGGTCTTGTCGTCGAGGTCGTTGCCCTTGCGGTTCACCATGTCAACGGCGGTCATGATCATGCCCGGCGTGCAGAACCCGCACTGCAGGCCGTGATGCTCGCGGAACGCCGCCTGCATCGGATGGAGTTCGGTGTTGCTCGGCGCGAGACCTTCGATGGTGGTGACGTTCGCGCCGTCGGCCGTCAGCGTCAGCATGGTGCAGGACTTGATGGCCTTGCCGTTCACGTGGACCACGCAGGCGCCGCATTGCGACGTGTCGCAACCGACATGCGTGCCGGTCAGGCGCAGATGCTCGCGCAGAAATTGAACCAGCAGCGTGCGCGGGTCGACATCGGCGGCGACAGCTTTTCCGTTCACCGTCAGCGAAACGGACGGCATGGGCTCCTCCTCGAATTTGGAACCAAAAGGTCATTTTTTTGGCCCAGCCGCAACGGCCGGGAAAATTCCAAGACGAAATTGAGGCGTTTTTGCCCCGTTTTTCCTCCCTGGAACCAAAATAACTTTGGACCGGGCCAGCAGGCCGGTCAAGTCTGTGGGCCCTTCCTCAGCGCAATGTGACCGCCACGACGGGCGGCCGCGGACGTTCGCGCCCGCTCGGAACCATCTGCACGCGCGGGGCTTGACCGTGGGAGGCGCAGCCACCGCGTGCCGCGACCTCTACCCCCGCAACGCTCGTAAGTGGAGATCAGAAATGCGTTCTACATTCAGTCTATCCATGGCAGCGCTCGTCCTCGCGAGCGCGTCCGTGCTAGCCATCGATCCGGCCGCCGCGCAACGTTCGCCCAATGACGGCGGTCAAGTCACCGTGAAGAGCGAGGGACAAGCCGGCGCCAGCGTTCCGCAATCGGGACCATCGCCGCAAAGCGCTCCGAACACCCAGCGCAACGCCAACATGAATATGAACATGAACGCGGGCATGAACCGCTCGGCGCGGTTCTCGACCAACCGCTCGATCGGCAACCGCTCATACGCGAACCGTTCCTACGGCCGCTCTTATCGCAATGATCGTCGTTGGATCGGACCGGCTGCGGGACTGGCGGCTGGTGCCGTCATCGGCGGTGCGCTGGCAGGCGGCTATCCGGCCTATGGCGATGGCTACGCCTATTACGACGAGGGTTACCCGAGCGTCGGCTATTACGACAGCGCGACGCCGCTGTACGGCAGCGACGACGCGGCAGGATACTGCGCCGCACGCTTCCGCTCGTACGATCCGGCCAGCGGCACGTATCTGGGCTACGACGGATTACGCCATCCCTGCCCGTAATGCTGGTCAGGCTGCTTGGGAACCCGCCTGTGACCGGCGGGTTCCCTGCATCCTTATGCAGTCTGTGGATTCACCGCGGCAGCAAACTTCGCGAAGAAATCGTCCGCCATCTTCTTCGAAGCGCCCACCACCAGTCGCTGGCCGAGCTGGGCAAGCTTGCCGCCGATCTGCGCCTCGACATTGTAGGTGAGCAGCGTACCGCCGTCCTTCGGCGTCAGCGCCACGGTTGCGCCGCCTTTGGCAAAACCCGCGACGCCGCCCTCGCCCTCGCCGCTGATCTTGTAGCCATTCGGAGGATCGAGGTCGGTGAGGTGGACCTTGCCTTTGAACTTCGCCTTGACCGGGCCGATCTTCGCCGTGACGAGCGCCTGGAACTCGGTGTCCGACACTTTCGTCAGCTCTTCGCACCCGGGAATCGAGGCCTTCAGCACTTCGGGATCGTTGAGCTTTGCCCACACCACCTCGCGCGGCGCCGCCAACTGAACCTCACCGGTCATCGTCATCGCCATGGCAACTGGTCTCCTCTGCGGTCGGTCACTCACCGCATACCGCGGCTCGGCCCCGGCTTAAAGGCTCAAAGCGCGTTGTCGAGCGCGCGATGCATTGCCGCCATCGCCGGGTGACACCGCCGGGCGGCCCTCACCCTCGGTTGATGAATTCTGTTTGGGCCGCACACTGGGTCCATTCCACTTCACCTGGAAACGCTTTAAGTGTCTGATATCCCCGTCGTTGCGCGGCGCCGCTCGCCATCCCCCGTGTTTATCATGACCGAAACTCTTGTTCCTTCCTCGCTGCTTATGCCGCTCTTTTCGAGCGCCGCCATGCGCACCGTGATCGACGACCGCGCGCGGCTCCAGCGCATGCTCGATTTCGAGGCGGCGCTCGCCCGCGCCGAGGCGGCCGTCGGCGTCATCCCGGCCGACATGGCGACCCCGATTGCCGAGGCGTGCAAGGCCCAACGTTTCGACATGTCCGCGATCGCCGCCGCGGCGCCGGCGGCCGGCAACGTTCTCATTCCGTTGGTCAAGGCGCTGACCGCCGAAGTCGAGGCGGTCAACCCCGAAGCCGCGAAATGGGTGCATTGGGGCGCGACCAGCCAGGACGTCATCGACACAGCGCTGGTGCTCGAGCTGCGTGCCGGGCTCGATGCGCTGCTCGCGGACGTCGAGCGCGCCATCGCCGGCTTCCTTGCGCTCGCCGGGCGCTACCGCCGCACACCGACAGTTGCCCGCACCTGGCTGCAACACGCTTTGCCGATGCCGTTCGGTCTCAAGGTGGCGGGCTATGCGGCAGCGCTCGCCCGCTCGCGCGATCGCTTGCGGCGGTTGCGCAGGGAGGCGCTGATGCTGCAATTCGGCGGTGCCGCGGGAACGCTTGCGGCGTTTGACGAGCGCGGGCTCGATGTCGCCGAACGGCTCGGCGCGCTGCTCGACCTGCCGGTGCCGGATGCGCCCTGGCACAGCCATCGCGACCGGCTCGGCGAGGTCGCCTCGGCGCTTGCCATCCTCTCCGGCACCTGCGGCAAGATCGCACGCGACGTGTCGCTGCTGATGCAGACCGACGTCGGTGAAGTCTACGAGCCTGCCGCGCCGGGCCGCGGCGGATCGTCCACCATGCCACACAAACGCAATCCGACGGCGTCGGCCGCCGCCGTCGCCGCGGCGACGATCGCGCCGCAGCTCGCCGCTACCATTCTCGGTTGCGAGATCCAGGAACACGAACGCGCGGCCGGCGCCTGGCAGGCCGAGTGGCCGACCCTCCCTGCCCTTCTCCTCGTCGTGTCCGGCGCGCTTGCGGCGATCGTCGATATCGCCGAGGGCCTCGAGATCGACAACCAACGCATGCGCGCCAATCTCGACATGACCCACGGTCAGATCATGGCCGAAGCGGTGTCGATGGCGCTGGCGCGCAAGATCGGCAAGGCCGAAGCGCACGCGCTGCTCGAAGAGGCGGCGCGCAAGGCCCATGCCGAAAAGCGCCACCTCCAGCTCGTTCTCGCCGACGATCCGCGCGTGACCGAGCATCTGGCGCCGGCCGATATCAGTAAGCTGTTCGAACCCCTGACCTACCAGGGCGTGTCGCAATTGCTCATCGAGCGGCAGGTCGCTGCCACGCAAGGAATACCGGTCCGGCGGTGAGCAAGGCCGTCGGAGCGGAAAACGGGGGAGACATCGATGCCGGTGATTGATGCCGATGGTTGTCCGATCAATGTCGAGACCGAAGGTCCAGCCGATGCGCCGGTGCTGATGCTGTGCAACTCGCTCGGCACCGACCTGCACATGTGGGATCCGCAGGTCGCGCCGTTCACGCACGAATTCCGCCTGGTACGCTACGACCGCCGCGGCCACGGCAAATCGGGCGTGACCAAGGGCCCCTACACGATGGAACGACTCGCCCGCGACGCGCTCGCGGTTATGGACGGGCTCGGCGTGAAGAAAGTGAACTGGTGCGGCTTGTCGATGGGCGGCATGGTCGGACAATGGCTCGGTGCCAATGCGCCCGATCGCATCGACCACCTCGTCCTGTCGAATACGTCCTGCTATTACGCCGACAAGGGACCGTGGAACGACCGCATCAAGTTCGTGCGCGACAAAGGACTGAAGGCGATCGTCGGGCCGAACATGGAACGCTGGTTCACCAAAGAGTTCCGCGAACGCGCGCCGCAAACGATCGCGCGCATGACCGACATGCTGTTGGCGACGCCGCTCGACGGCTATGTCGCTTGTGTCGAGGCGGTGCGCGACATGGATCACCGCGAGATCCTGAACAAGATCGCGGCGCCGACGCTGGTCATTGCCGGACGCTACGATCCCGCGACGACCATCGAGAACGCCGAGTTCATCCGTGCCCGCATTCCCGGCGCCGCGCTCACCCTGCTCGACGCCGCGCACATCTCCAATGTTGAGCAGCCCGAGGACTATACCGCCGAGGTGCTCGGCTTCCTGCAACAGAAACGATCGCGACATTGATTCTGCATGAGGTTGCCGCGCGACCGAACAACCGAGGACATTAACCAATGGACGACAAGGAACGCCACGCGCGCGGCATGAGCGTACGCCGCAAGGTCCTGGGCAATGCCTGGGTCGATCGGGCCAACGCCAACAGGACCGCCTTCACCGAGGAATTCCAGGATTTCATCACGCGCTGCGCCTGGAGCGAGATCTGGACGCGGCCGCATTTCGACGAGCGCACGCGGCGCGTTCTCGTCATCGGCACCATGATCGCCATCGACAAATGGGAGGAGTTCCGCATGCACGTCCGCGCCGCCTTGGTCGAAGGCGGTTTTTCCGCCGACGACATCAAGGAGATCATCATGCAGCAGGCGGTCTATTGCGGCGTGCCGGCGGCGAACCACGCCTTCAAGGAGGCGGCGGGGGTGATCGCCGAGGTCGAGAAGCCAAAGTGAGTGGCGCCTGGTGCGGACAGAGGCGCGTATCGGTCGCACGCCCTGACCGCTTCCACGGCGACCTGGAGCGTTTCATACTGAAGCGCCGTCCAAATTCGCGAGGGAGAGCAGCGGATGACGCAGGCGATTGCAAAACGGTCGACCTTGGGCGCGACCGTCGCGCTGGCGGCGATGCTCGGCGGATCGTTTGCCGCGGCGCAGGACTATCCGACGCGGCCCATCACCGTGGTCGTCCCCTTTGCCGGCGGCAGCGCGAGCGACGTGGTCACGCGGATCATGCTCGAGCGGATGAGCAAGTCGCTGGGGCAGCCCATGATCGTCGAAAATCGTCCGGGCGCCGGCGGCAACATGGGCACCGCGATGGCCGCGAAGGCTGTCGCGGACGGCTATACATTGGTGGCAAGCGGGTCGGGACCCGTTGCCGCTAACAAGACACTCTATCGCGATCTCGGCTATGACCCCGAGACGGATCTTGAGGCGATTTCGCCGTTCGCGGGTTTCACCATTGTGGTCGCGGCGAGCGCCAAGCTGCCGGTGAACACGCTGTCTGAACTGGTCGCCTACGCCAAGGAGCGTCCAAACCAGCTCAACTACGGCTCGGTCGGCAACGGTAGCTCGCAGCACCTCGGCGGCGCTTACTTTGAGCAGGTCGCCGGCGTGAAGCTCACCCACGTGCCCTATCGCAATATCGCGCAATACGGACCTGACCTGATTGCCGGCACGGTGCAGCTCGGCTTCCAGTGGCTTCCCAACGTCGCCGGACCGCTCGGCAGCGGCGGCGCCAAGGCGCTCGCGGTCGCCGGCACGAGGCGGCTGGCGGCATTGCCCAACGTCCCGACCGCCGCGGAGGCGGGATTTCCAGATTACCTGGCCTCGGGCTGGTTCGCCCTCCTGGCGCCGCGCGACACACCGAAACCCATCGTTACCAGGATCAATCGCGAGCTCGCCGCTGCCGTGGCGGATCCTCTCGTGCGCGAGCGCTTCCTCCAGCAAGGCGCGGAGCCCATGGCCCTCACGCCGGAGGAAGCGACCAAATTCATCTCCTCCGAAACGGCCAAATGGCGCGAGATCGTTCAGAAGGCCAAAATTCCGATGATCGAATAGGTGTGTTGCGTTCGACAGGCTGGCAATCCACGCGCTCACTGCGCGACGTCAGCCTCCCCGTCCTTCGCGGAAATCATGCGGCGTCGTGCCGGTCTGCTTGCGGAAGAAGCGCGCGAAGTGGGACGGATCGGAGAACGCGAGGTCGTAGGCGATTTCGTGGATCGGCTGACCGGTGAACACGAGCTGGCGCTTTGCTTCGGTCAACACGCGCTGGCGAATGAGGTGGCCGGCGGTGACGCCGGTCGCGCGCTTGACGTGGTCGTTGAGGCGGTCCGGCGTCATTGCGAGCTTCTCGGCATAGAAGCCGAGCAGGCGCTCCTTGCGGAAGTGTTCCTCGACGAGCTGGCGCAGCGCCTCCACCACCTGATCGGCCGGCTTGAGCGTCACGCTGCCCGAGCGCGCCCGGCTCGCTGCGAGCCGCACCACCTCGATCGCGATCAGCGCAAGAAGCCCGCGCATCGCCAGACGAAACCCCTCGCGCGCGAGAAAGCGCTCCTCGTGCAGGTCGCGGCACAGCGCATAGAGGCGTTGCGTTTCGGCCGGCTCGGCAAGCGGCACCACGGGAGACGCGGCGAGCGCCTTGAGGCGCGCGAGCGCCGCGCCCGAATGATCCCTCAGCACCTGCGCGACGTCCTCGGTGAAACTGACCACCCAGCCTTCAGTTTCGCGGGGACGAAAGTGGAAACCATGAGCGACCGTCGCCGGCACCAGGATCGCGGCCGGCGCCTCGAAGGTCAGCGTCGCCGCCTCGTAGTTCATGTCGCCGCCGCCGCGCTCGATCACCAGGATCTGGAACAGGTTGCGGTGACGATGGGCACGGATCGTCCAGTCGTGGATCGACGACCGCGACGAGATCGTCTCGACGTGGATGAAGTCGAACGCCTGGTCGTCCGGCGGATCGCCGTAAAGATGGAACAGCGGCAAAGCGGTCGCGGACGGCATGAGCCACAGTTTATGTGAGCAGCGACGGGAAAGAAACGGAGGCATCCGTCCAACTGTCGTGTGACGCACAAAAAAGACGGCCCCACTGCCGTGGGGCCGTCCTCCGCGAGCAGAACCGTCTTAGCGGTCGTACCCGCTCTGGCTGCCCTGCTGGCCCGGCTTGCTTTGACCGCCACCCTGCTGCTGCTGGCCGGGCTTGCCCTGACCGCCGCCCTGCTGCTGGCCAGGCTTGCCTTGGCCGCCGCCCTGTTGCTGACCCGGCTTGTTCTGCTGCTGGTTTGGATTGCCCTGGTTTGGATTGCCCTGATTGGGATGGTTGGGGTTGGTCATCACCTGCTCCGAGGTTACCCCCGCCCATCGATATAACTCACGGAAAAACCGATCGTTCCGGTACCCGTGCCGTCGACCGAACCGTCACGCCGCACTGGAACCCGCGCCGGAACGTTCACGCTTACCCGCCAGTGAGAAGCGCCCAAGTTCCCAACCCGGCAAGAGCATCATACCTGCTTGTAGGCCCGGTCGTGATAGACGAGCGCGGCGCCGACGGGACCGAGTCGCACCGCCTCGACGGCGCCGAAGATCACGTTGTGGCTCGCCACCGCCTTGATGTCGACGATCCGACAATCGAACGCGACGACCGCACTTGCCAGCACCGGCGATCCGGTCACGAGCGTCGTCCACTCGCCGACGTGAAAACGTTCGACCGCCCGCACGCCGGTGCGCCCGGCGAACACGTCGGCAATCGCTTCCTCGTTCGCTCCGAGCGTATTGACGCATAGCACGCCGTTCTGCTGCAGCAGCGGCGCACTCTGGCTCTTGCGGTTGAGACAGACGAGCAGCGTCGGCGGTTGATCCGAGACCGGGCACACCGCCGTCGCGGTGATTCCGGTCTTCCCGGCGGGGCCCGCCGTGGTGACGACGTGCACCGCCGCACCGAGAAGGCTCATCGCCTCGCGAAAACGCGCCGGCTCGCAGGTCGCGACCGGCAACGGTCCGACCGCCTCGAATGCGCCATCCATCGCGTCGTCGGGGCGTTGATCGATCCAGCTCATGGACCCAATATAATGCTTGTCGCCGCCGAGTGAAGCGAGGGCTTGCGCCCCGCGCGGAACAACACTTGAGACACGAAGTCCACGTGGGACACTGAATGTCGCAATCATTCGGCGGCGCGCGCGGTATCGGGCGGTCCCGGATAGGCGACGTCGTCCGGATCGAGCCACGCCGGATTGCACCAGCCGTTCTCGTCGTAGTCCGCCATGCACTGCTCGGCGAGCCCGATCATATGGTCGAGCGCGCCAGAGCCGCGCGCATTCCACACCGTCTGGATGCGGATGTCCTCGTGATTGCCGGCATAGTTGCGCTCGTAGAGCTCGTGGCGGCCGCCGAACTCGCTGCCGATCGCATCCCACAAGAGCTTCATGATCTTGATGCGCTCCTTGTAGTCGATGCCGTTTGAGCCACGCACGAAGCGTGCAAGATACTTGTCGATCTCAGGATTCCTAAAGTCGCGCGCGGACGACGGCAGGTAGATCAAGGCTGAAGCGACAATCTTCTCCACGATCTCCTTGATGCGGCCGTAGGCCTCGCCGGCGAACACGCGATAGCTTGACCCGGATTGCGCGTTCGGCAGCACCGTGTCGCCGACCCACGACACTGGGTTCATCGCCATCGCGTCGGACAGCGCCCAGAACAGATTACGCCACGCGATGATCTCGCCCAGCATCGCCTGGTTGCCGCGGAACTCGTCGGAACCGGTCGCGCGCAAGGCCTTAGCGATGATCCCGACCAGGAAGTCGAGCTTGACCGCGAGCCGCGTGCAGCCCTGGAACTGATAACCGGCGAGGAACCCCGAGCGCGGATAGAACACCTTGATCTTCTCGATGTCGCGGTGAAGGAGTACGTCCTCCCACGGGATCAGCACGTTGTCGAATACGAAGATCGCGTCGTTCTCATCGAAGCGGGACGACAGCGGATAGTCGAACGGCGAACCCATGACACTCGCCATCATCTCGTAGGAGGTGCGGCAGAGCAGCTTGACGCC
>Ga0126377_10001235_pt1 | contig 16508 bp, 12 predicted proteins | sample PanSoiMetPlot_22_FD_92647 | JGI IMG/M metagenome (GOLD analysis project Ga0126377, IMG submission 92647) | Tropical forest soil microbial communities from Panama - MetaG Plot_22 | ecosystem: Environmental > Terrestrial > Soil > Tropical forest > Bulk soil | place: Panama | collected 2016-02-17 | reverse complement strand
GTTCAACGTCAAGATGATCGGCGCCACCGCCGAGGCGATCGACAAGGCCGAGGACCGCGAGCTGTTTCGCGAGGCGATGAAGAAGATCGGGCTGGAGACGCCGAAGTCGTCGCTCGCCAATGCGTCCGACCTGAAGAAGGCCGACCGCGACCACCACGCCGGCGAGATCGCGCGCATCAAGCAGCTCAAGCTCCCGCCCGACGAGGAGCGGCGCACCGTCGAGGCGTTCGAGGGGGCGTGGGACGCCGAGGAGGCCGACCGCAAGCGCCGCTACGTCGAGAAAGGCCTGATCGAGGCGCTCGAGGCGCTCGCGGAGATCGGCCTGCCGGCGATCATCCGGCCGTCGTTCACGCTCGCCGGCACCGGCGGCGGCGTCGCCTTCAACAAATCGGAGTTCCTCGAGATCGTCGAGCGCGGGCTCGACGCCTCGCCCACCACCGAGGTGCTGATCGAGGAGAGCGTGCTCGGCTGGAAGGAATTCGAGATGGAGGTGGTGCGCGACAAGCGCGACAACTGCATCATCATCTGCTCGATCGAGAACCTCGACCCGATGGGCGTGCACACCGGCGACTCGATCACGATTGCGCCGGCGCTCACGCTCACCGACAAGGAATACCAGATCATGCGCGACGCCTCGATCGCGGTGCTGCGCGAGATCGGCGTCGAGACCGGCGGCTCGAACGTGCAGTTCGCGGTCAATCCGGCGGACGGACGGCTCGTCATCATCGAGATGAATCCGCGCGTGTCGCGCTCCTCCGCGCTCGCCTCCAAGGCGACCGGGTTTCCGATCGCCAAGGTCGCGGCCAAGCTCGCGGTCGGCTACACGCTCGACGAGATCGCCAACGACATCACGGGCGGCGCGACGCCCGCCTCGTTCGAGCCGACCATCGACTACGTGGTCACCAAGGTGCCGCGCTTCGCGTTCGAGAAATTTCCCGGCGCCGAGCCGGTGCTCACCACCTCGATGAAGTCGGTCGGCGAGGTCATGGCGATCGGCCGCACCTTCCAGGAGTCGCTGCAGAAGGCGCTGCGCTCGCTCGAGACCGGCCTCGCCGGCCTCGACGAGATCGCGATCGAGGGGATCGGCCAGGGCGACGACAAGAACGCGATCCGCGCCGCGCTCGGCCGCTCGACGCCGGACGGCATCCTCAAGGTCGCGCAGGCGATGCGGCTCGGCATGAGCGACGAGCAGATCCATGCGAGCTCCCGCATCGATCCCTGGTTCCTGGCGCAGATCCGCGGCATCGTCGACATGGAGGCCGAGATCCGCCAGAAGGGGCTGCCGCAGACGGCGGGCGCGCTGCGCCGGCTCAAGGGCATGGGCTTCTCGGACCCGCGGCTCGCCAAGCTGACCGGGCTTGCCGCCGACGAGGTGACGAAACGCCGGCACGCGCTCGGCGTGCGTCCGGTGTTCAAGCGCATCGACACCTGCGCGGCTGAGTTCGCCTCGCCCACCGCCTACATGTACTCGACCTATGAACCGCCGTTTGCCGGAACGCCGGGCGACGAAGCCGCGCCGTCGGACGCCAGGAAGGTGATCATCCTCGGCGGCGGCCCGAACCGCATCGGCCAGGGCATCGAGTTCGACTATTGCTGCTGCCACGCCGCCTTCGCGCTCAAGGATGCGGGCTACGAGACCATCATGGTCAACTGCAATCCCGAGACCGTGTCGACCGACTACGACACCTCGGACCGGCTCTATTTCGAACCGCTCACCGCCGAGGACGTGCTCGAGATCGTCGCGACCGAGCGGCAGAATGGCAGCCTGCACGGCATCATCGTCCAGTTCGGCGGGCAGACGCCGCTCAAGCTCGCGGGGCCGCTCGAGGAAGCGAAGGTGCCGATCCTCGGGACCTCGCCCGACGCCATCGACCTCGCCGAGGACCGCGACCGCTTCAAGAAGCTGCTCGAAAAGCTCGGCCTGCGCCAGCCCAAGAGCGGCATCGCCACCAGCCCCAGGAAGGCGCGCGCGATCGCCGAAGGGATCGGCTATCCGATCGTGATCCGCCCCTCATATGTGCTGGGCGGGCGCGCGATGGAGATCGTGCACGACGGCACCCATCTCGACCGCTACGTGGCGCGCCTCGCCGCCGACCTCGACCGCCCGTCCGAGCTCGCGGTCTCGGACAAGCGCCCGCTGCTGATCGACCGCTATCTGACGGACGCGATCGAGGTCGATGTCGACTGCCTTGCCGACGGCAAGGAGACCTTCATCGCCGGCATCATGGAGCACATCGAGGAGGCCGGGATCCATTCGGGCGACTCGGCCTGCGCACTGCCGCCCTACTCCCTGTCGGCCGCGACCGTCGCCGAGCTCGAACGGCAGACCCGCGCGCTCGCCCTCGCGCTCAAGGTCGGCGGACTGATGAACGTCCAATATGCCATCAAGGACGGCGACATCTACGTGCTGGAGGTCAATCCGCGCGCCTCCCGGACGGTCCCGTTCGTCGCCAAGGTCATCGGTCTCCCGGTCGCCAAGATCGCGGCGCGGGTGATGGCCGGCGAGCCGCTCAAGAGCTTCGGCCTCAAGCCCCCCGCCCTGCACCACGTCGGCGTCAAGGAAGCGGTGTTCCCGTTCGCACGTTTCCCGGGGGTCGACACCGTGCTCGGTCCGGAAATGCGCTCGACCGGCGAGGTCATCGGCCTCGACCACTCGTTCGAGATCGCCTTCGCGAAAAGCCAGATCGGCGGTGGGTCGCGCCTGCCGCGGGCCGGAACTGTGTTCATCTCGGTCAAGGACGCCGACAAGGGCCGGATCCTGACGGCCGCGCGGCTGTTGAGCGACCTCGGCTTCAAGCTCGTCGCTACCTCCGGCACCCAGCGATACCTGGCCGAGAACGGAGTTCCAGCCGACAAGATCAACAAGGTGGCGGAAGGCCGCCCGCATATCGTCGATGCCATCAAAAACGGTGATATTCAGCTCGTTTTCAACACCACCGAGGGGGCAACCGCCCTGGCCGACAGCCGTTCACTTCGGCGCGCCGCCCTCTTGCATAAAGTCCCGTACTACACCACTCTTTCAGGAGCCGTTGCGGCGGCGCAGGGCATCAGGGCCTACCTCGGGGGCGACCTCGAGGTGCGAGCGTTGCAGAGCTATTTCGCGGGCCTCGCCTGATTGCCGGCCAGCGCGGAGCTGACGGCGGGAGAGTTTGGCAGAGAAATACGCGATCGCGAGGCGGGGTGACCCGATTCGCGGTCGGAACTTTATTCTCTGCGGAGGATTAAGGAGCGATGGACAAGATTCCGATGACAAGTGCCGGCTACACCGTCCTCGAGCAGGAACTCAAGCACTGCCAGACGGTGGAGCGCCCGCGCATTATCCAGCAGATCACCGATGCGCGCTCGCACGGGGACCTGTCCGAGAACGCCGAATACCATGCCGCCAAGGAACAGCAGTCGATCAATGAAGGCCGAATCGCCGAGATCGAAGACAAGCTCGCGCGCGCCGAGGTGATCGACGTGTCCAAGCTGTCCGGCGATACCATCAAGTTTGGCGCGACCGTGACGCTGGTGGACGAGGACACCGACAAGAAATCGGTGTGGCAGATCGTGGGAGAGCCCGAGGCCGACGCCAAGAACGGCAAGATCTCGGTCACCTCCCCGCTCGCCCGCGCCCTCGTCGGCAAGAAGCGCGGCGCCCAGGTCGAGGTGGTGACGCCCGGCGGCGCCAAGGCCTACGAGGTCATGAAGGTCGAGTGGCGCTGACGCGCCCCGCCAGGAATGGATAGCGAGCAGGGCCAGCCCTGTTCGCTATTTTTGCGTTTGCGCCGGCGCCCGCAACCTGCCGCATATTCCGGCGAAGCCTTGCCCCGAATCCGGGGTGGCCACCCGCATATTCTCATCGGGGAACCGCCTCTAGGCGCGCACCAGTTCCAACGGGACGGCGGCGGCATCCTTGGAGTTGCGCAGGGTGAGCGACGTCTTGACGTTGCGGACGTGCGGCGCGGCGGTCAGTTCGGTGACGAAGGTCTGGAACGTCTTGAGGTCGGGTGCAACGCATTTGAGGATGAAGTCGATCTCGCCCGACAGCATCCAGCATTCGCGGACCAGCGGCTGCGTCCGCACGAAGGTCTCGAACTCGATCAGGTCGGCCTCGGCCTGGCTCGACAGGTGGACCATGGCGAACACCGTCACCTCGAAGCCGAGCAGCTTTTCGTCGAGCAGGGCGCGATAGCCCTTGATGTAGCCGGCCTCCTCGAGCGCCCGCACCCGCCGCAGGCAGGGCGGGGCCGAGATGCCGACCCGGCGGGCGAGTTCCACATTGGTGATTCGGCCATTGTCCTGCAGTTCGCGCAGGATCAGCCGGTCGATATCGTCGAGACGGGCAGCCACGGGGGCCTCCGGACCAGGGTTTCGTTGCCCGCGTCGGCCCAGCGCCGCAGCAACGAAGGCGCCGCTATGTAGCCCGATGGCGGCCGGCGCGAAAGATTATTGCGTGCCGGAACTGCAAATTCCCCCCGGCGCGGCCGGCCCGCCCGCCAAACTGTGCAAGTCCAGGGTTGCGTATCTTGCATAGCTGGCGGGAACGCTTAAATTGGGGGCCGCGTCGGCATCCGCCCCCCAACGCTTGGCGGCGACGCGTTTTTCCGGCCGCGGGACTCTCAATGGCAAAGACTACCCATACCAAGGTCGCGATCATCGGATCCGGGCCGGCCGGCTATACGGCCGCGATCTATGCGGCCCGCGCGATGCTCGAGCCGGTGCTGATCCAGGGCATCCAGCCAGGCGGCCAGCTGACCATCACGACTGATGTGGAGAACTATCCGGGGTTTGCCGACGTCATCCAGGGGCCCTGGCTGATGGAGCAGATGCAGCGGCAGGCGGAGCACGTCGGTACCCGCCTGGTGGCCGACCACGTCAACGCGGTCGACCTCGACCGGCGGCCGTTCCGGCTGGTCTGCGATTCCGGCGACGTCTACCTCGCCGACAGCCTGATTCTCGCGACCGGCGCGCAGGCGCGCTGGCTCGACCTGCCGTCCGAGCAGAAGTTCAAGGGCTATGGCGTCTCGGCCTGCGCGACCTGCGACGGCTTCTTCTATCGCGGCAAGAATGTGATCGTGGTCGGCGGCGGCAATACGGCGGTCGAGGAAGCGCTCTTTCTCACCAATTTCGCCGCCAAGGTCACGGTGGTCCACCGGCGCGACCATTTCCGCGCCGAGAAGATCCTGCAGGATCGGTTGTTCAAGAATCCGAAGATCTCGGTGATCTGGGACGCGGTGCTGCACGACGTGCTCGGCGACGAGAACCCGCTCAAGGTCAGGGGCGTCGCGCTGCGTAACGTCAAGACCGACGCGATCACCGAAATGACGGCCGATGGCGTCTTCATCGCGATCGGCCACTCGCCCGCGACCGAGCTCGTCGCCAGCAAGCTCGAACTCAAGCCCTCCGGCTACGTCAAGACGGCGCCCGACTCGACCGCGACCTCGGTGCCCGGCGTGTTCGCGGCGGGCGACGTGACCGACGACATCTATCGGCAGGCGGTGACCGCGGCGGGCATGGGCTGCATGGCGGCACTCGAGGCCGAGCGCTTCCTCGCCGCGCACGGCGAGACCGAGCGGCGCGACGCGGCGGAGTGACCTCGTTTTTCCGTCCCCGGACGGATGAAGGCTTTGAATGATGGACTGGGACAAGCTCAAGGTCTTCCACGCCGCTGCCGAAGCCGGAAGCTTCACGCATGCGGGCGAGCAGCTCGGGCTGTCGCAATCGGCGGTGTCCCGGCAGGTCAGCGCGCTCGAGCAGGAGCTCGCGGTCGCCCTGTTTCATCGCCATGCCCGCGGCCTGATCCTCACCGAGCAGGGCGAGCTGCTCTACCGCACGGCGCACGAAGTGTTCATGAAGCTCGAGGCCGCGCGCGCCAAGCTGACCGACAGCCGCGAGCGGCCGCATGGCGACCTCAAGGTCACCACCACGGTCGGCATCGGCGTGCATTGGCTGACCCCGCGACTGGGCGAGTTCGTCGATCTCTTTCCCGACATCCGCATCCAGCTGATCACCACCGACGAGGAGCTCGACCTTGCCATGCGCGAGGCCGACGTCGCGATCCGGCTGCGCCAGCCGACCCAGCCGGACTTGATCCAGCGCAAGCTGTTCTCGGTGCGCTTCCACGCCTATGCGTCGCCCGAATATCTCAAGCGCTTCGGCACGCCGCGCGCGGTCGAGGATCTCGACAGCCACCGCGTGCTGCTGCTCGGCGGCCAGATCCCGACCTACCTGCAGCCCACGCGCTGGCTGGTCGAGGTCGGACGCGACAGCAAGGGCCCGCGCGTGCCTCACCTCACGATCAACAACGTACTGGGCATCCTGCGCGCCTGCCAGCGCGGGCTCGGGATGGCGATGTTGCCGGACTACCTGGTCGAGGAAAACGGTGGTCTGGTGCAGCTCTTCAGCGAGGCCGATGCGATCATGCTCGACGCGTATTTCGTCTATCCGGAAGAGCTCAAGACGGTGGCGCGCGTGCAGGCGTTCCGCGATTTCCTCGTCAGCAAGGCGCAGCGCTGGAATTACTAGACCACGTTCCGTCCGTACGGAGTCGGAACGTGCTCTGGATTCGCTCATCTGGCGGATATTCTCATCGACGAACCGGTACCCACCCCCGGATCGAGTCCGGGGCAGGCTTTCGCCCGAATGTGCGCGATCACTTGGCGCATATTCTTATCGGCGAACCGGTACCCCACTTCGCCGGAATATGCGCTAAAGGCGCGCAAAAATTGCGAAATTGCCGAATGATGCGCTTGTAATCCGTGCTCGCTTTCCGGAGCGCCTTGATGCAACGCAATCTAGACTTGCCGTCGCCACATGGCTGTCATGCGGGCATCCGCGTTGCGACGCAGCGCGCAGACATACATAGTTGGATCGCGCTGTCGGCGATCGATTGCCACAACCTCCCAGGTGGCACTGGGTTGCTACAGCTGTTCCCCTCTGGAAGGTGATTGTCGGCGTCAGCCGGCAAAACTGAACGCCGGGCCTCGCGCCCGGCGCTTTTTTATTTTGTACGTCATTGCGAGCGCAGCGAAGCAATCCCTCTTCACTTGCGCATACGGTAGAGATTGCTTCGCTTCCGCCTTCGCGCTCCGCCGGACTCAAACCCGTCCGAAGCTCGCGCCGCGAGCGTAGGCGGGGCGCTCGCAATGACTGGCGCAGAGGCTTGCACTCACGCCCACAGGCGCTCGGTCTCGAGGCCCTTGTAGATGCCGGCGACGTAGTCGCCGTAGCCGTTGAACAGCAATGTCGGTCGGCGTTCGCTGGTACCGATCAGCTCCTCGCTCGCCTGGCTCCAGCGCGGATGCGGTACCTCAGGATTGACGTTGGCCCAGAAGCCGTATTCGGCTCCCTGCAGCACTTCCCAAAACCCTTTCGGCCGCTCGTCCGTGAAGCTGAAGCGGGTGATCGACTTGATCGACTTGAACCCGTATTTCCACGGCACCGCGAGGCGCAGCGGCGCACCCTGGGATTTCGACACCGGCTTACCGTAGGCGCCGGTGACCACAAAGGCGAGCTCGTTGGTCGCCTCCGCCATGGTCAGGCCCTCGATATAGGGCCACGGATACCAGGTGGCGCGCTGACCCGACGCGACCGAGGAGTCGAGGAAGGTCTCCATGCGCAGATACCTCGCCGACGCCAGCGGCTTGGCGAGCTCGACCAGCTTGGCCAGCGGAAAGCCCGACCACGGGATCGCCATCGACCAGGCTTCGACGCAGCGGTGACGGTAGAGCCGCTCCTCGAGCGGCATCTTCTTGATGAGGTCGTCGAGGCCGATCTCCTGCGGCTTCTCGACCATGCCGTCGATCGCGACGGTCCACGGGCGCAGCCGCAGCGCTTGCGCGGCGCGCGAAATGGTCTTGGCCGACCCGAATTCATAGAAATTGTTGTAGGTCGTGTTGAGCTTCTCGTCGGTGATCGGGCGGTCGAGGACGTATTTCTCGTTGCGCGGCGCCGGATAGAGCGAGGCGCTCGGATCGGGCAGGTCGGACACGCGCTGGGCCTGCGCGGGCGATGCGGCGAACGCCGCCGCGGTCGCGGTGGCGGCGAGGAATTGACGTCGATCCAGGAACAGCTTCTCAGGCGTTGCCTGGTGCTCGGGCAGCTCCCAACCGCGGCGACGGATCACGTGCATGGTGGGCTCCTGGGATTTCCGCAAGCGCCGGCGCAAATGCCGGCAATCCTGTCCGGACGCCCAGCGGCGATTCCGGAGCATGTTTCCAGATGTCATGCTGTAGGGGCAAGACCCTTCCGCGGCAAGTCACACGTGGTCACACGCGGTCACACTTGACTGACAGTTCGCTCACACTTGGATGACGCGGCCGTGAATTGGCGGCACGAGGCGGCAAAAAAACGACGACCTGGTAAACGAAATCGCAAGATCGCAACCCGCAGCGGCGTCCCTCGCACCGCCTGCTGCGGATGATCCGCTTGCCGCTTGCGACCTCACTCCGCCGCGGTGCGGCGCGCCGCCACGATCTGGTCGGCGTGCTTGCCGGTGAGCTCGGCCATGTGGTCGAACTTGAACGTGAAGCTGCCGACGCCTGCGGTCGCGGAGCGCACCTCGATGATGAGATCGCCGATCTCCGATTCCGGCATCATGGCCCGCACCGCATCCCAACCGGCCCAGCCTTCGCGCGTGTCGAAGCTCAGAATCTGGCCGCGCCGTCCCGACAGGATGGCGTTGATCTTGGCCGTCGCGTCGGTCGGACAGAAGATCTCGACGGTATGGATCGGCTCGAGCAGCACCGGGCTGCATAGCGGCAGCGCCTCGTTGATACCGATGCGGCCGGCGATGCGGAACGCCATGTCGGAGGAATCGACCGCATGGTACGAGCCGTCGACCAGCGACACCGCCACGTCGACCACCTGGAAGCCGAGCGGGCCGTGCTTGAGCGCGTCGATCACGCCCTCCTCGACCGAAGGAATGTAGTTGCGCGGCACCGCGCCGCCGACGATCTTCTCGTCGAACGCGAAGCCGGAGCCGCGCGGCAGCGGCTTGACGTCGAGCACGACGTCGCCGAACTGGCCGTGGCCGCCGGACTGCTTCTTGTGGCGGCCGCGCTGGGCGCTGATCGGCTTGCGGATGGTCTCGCGGTAGCCGACGCTCGGCGGGCGCCGCTCGATGGCGATGCCATAGCGATCGGCGAGCCGCTCGGTCGCGACCCGCAGATGCATCTCGCCCTGGCCCCACACCACCACCTCGTGGGTTTCGGCGTTGTGGTGGACGACCAGCGACGGATCCTCGTCGGCCAGCTTGTTGAGCGCGACGCCGAGCTTGACGTCGTCCTTGCGGTCCTTGGCCGAGATCGCGATGGCGAGCACCGGCGCATAGGGCGCGACCTGCGCGACCGCGGGATGCACCTGCTTGCCGGCCGACAGGGTTTCGCCGGTCTTGGCACCGTCGAGCTTGCCGAACGCGACCGTCTCGCCGGCCACTGCCGGGCCGCGCTTCTCGCTGACCTGGCCGACCAGCTTGAGCACCCCGGAGACGCGGCCGACTTCGGCGTCCGGCGAACTCAGCGTGGTGCCGTCACCGATCTGGCCCGACAGCACGCGCGCGACCGACATCTTGCCGCCATGCGTGGTGTGGAAGGTCTTGAAATCGTAGGCGACCGGATCGTTGCCCTTGATGCCGAGCCGCTGGGCGGTCGCCGTGATGCCCTGGCTCTCGTGGCGCAGCGCCTTGAGCAGGCGCAGCACGCCGTTGGTGCGGGTGGCGACGCCGATCAGCACCGGACAGATCAGGCCGTCGCGCTGCTCCTTGGCGAGATCGTCGAACACCTTGTCGCGCGGCGGCGGGATGTCCTCGAGCAACTGCTCCATCAGCTCGTCGTCATGGTCGGCGAGCGTCTCCAGCATGCTGAAGCGCGCGTCCTTTCCGCGGCTCAGGTCGTCGCCTTCGAGCGGGACCACCTCGGACGGCACGTGCTCCTTGTAGACGAAGGCGCGTTCGAGCGCGAGGTCGACGAACCCGGTGACGATGTCGTTCTTCCAGATCGGAATCTGCCGCAGCAGGAGCGGCACGCGTGAGGCGGGCTGCAGCAGCTTGAGCGTCTCGCGCACGCGGCGATCGGCCTTGTCGATCTTGTTGAGAAACAGGAAGCGCGGGATCTTCAGATCCTCGAGCTCGCGCATGATCAGCTGGAGCTGCGACACCTTGCGCTCGTCCGCCTCGCATACGACGACGGCGGCGTCGATTGCCGGCAGCACGGCGCGCATCTCGTGGACGAATTCGATCGAACCCGGGCAGTCGATGAACGTGTAGTCGTCGCCCATGAAGTTCGCGGTGGCGACCGAGACCTCGACGCTCATCTTGTGATGGCGGGCCTCCTTGCTGGAATCGCCGACGGTGGTTCCGGCGTCGACCGTGCCTTGACGTTGAATCGTGCTGGTGCGTGCGAGGATCGCCTCAAGGAGCGTGGTCTTGCCGCCCTGGAACGGGCCCACCAGTGCGACGCACCGGGGGCCTCTTTGGTTCCCGCCGTTGCCTGCCATTGCCATACCTCCCATTCGCGATCGGGGGTGAGTTGCTTCATCGTTTCAGGGAATTGGGTGGATTGGCAAGAGGCGGCTGCAATCCGCCGCAGTCTCGCGACCGCCGCCGCGATCGGCATGGCCGCCCCACCGACGCTTGCGCCGGACATGGCGCGGCGAACGCCGCGCGAGCCGACAATGTCGAAACATGAAGGGTCGCCTGGCGGCAGCCGGACGGCCCAGTACCGTTAACGTGGCCTTGACGGTGGTTCAGCGCACGGAGTGCAGTTCAAGCCCGGCGACGCCGGCCGCAATGTTGAGCCCGACCTGGCCCTGCACCGAGAAGGGCTGCAGCGCGATCGTGCCATTCGAGCCGCCGATCAGCGCGTTGGCGCCGACGCCGGCAACCACTGACGCTTCCGCGGCACCGCCCGCATAGGTTCCGGCGAGCGCGCCGAGCGGGCGGCTCGTGGGCGCCCAGACGGCCCAGACCATGACGCCGCCGGTGGTGACGCCGATGTCGACGCCGAGCTTGGAGATCGTGCCGGTGTAATATTCGATCGGTCCGGGCGACGACGGCGTGAACGTGCAGCTCACATTGCGCTGCGAGCCGATGATCAGGCCGATTCCCGCGGACACGTCGCACGTGAGCGAGCCCGCCTGCACGCGCTCCTGCGCCTGGGCAGACCCGGTGAGCGCCGCAACCAGCATTGCGGCCGTCAGGACGAACTTGCGGAGCATGGAATCCCCCTCTGCGCCTTCTTGATGATTGAATCTTGCGGTGAATGTGGCCAGCCCTGATGCCATAATATTATGCCGACGCCGCCGTGCTGTCACCAAGGGTTTGGATTTGCACGAAGAAATATCGCCCGGCGGGTCTCGGGCGCAGGGGTCAATGTGGCGAAATCAACAGGAAATCGGCCAAAATTGCGGCCTGCCGGGCGAACATGTCCTCGCCGGTGAAGGTTCGCGCGCCGCGCTGCCGCGCCGCCGCGAGCAGCGGCGTGACGACCGGCCTGGTGACGAGATCGGCCACCACCGCCCCTGCTCCGAGCCTCGCCGCATCGACCGGCAGGGGATCGCCCGGCGTCATGCCGAGCGGCGTCGCGTTGACCACGAGGTCAAAACCCGCGGGATCGGCGGAACCGGCGGCGGCGCCCCAGGCGGCGAGCCGCTGACGCAGGTCGTCGCACCGGCCGCGATCGATGTCGTGCACGGCGACGCGTGCCCCCGCCTCGGCCAGTGCGTGCGCGACCGCCGACCCGGCGCCGCCGGCGCCCACCACCAGGGCGCGCCGCGCCTTGGGCTCGAAGCCGCCGGCGCGCAGCGCTGCGAGCAGCGCGACGCCGTCGGTCATGTCGCCGGTCCAGCGACCGTCCGTCCCGCGCCGCATCGCATTGACGGCCGCCAGCGCACGCGCGCGCGCGGAGAGCGCGTCGCAGTGACGGGTGGCGGCAAACTTGTGCGGCACCGTGACCACGACGCCGTCGACGTTCTGAACGCGCTTGATCGCAGCCATGACGGCGTCGAAGTCCCCCGCCGGCACCTGCATCGGGATGCAGACCGCGTCGACCGCGCGCTCGACGAAGACACGCGTGAGCCCGGCCGGAGATTTCGTCTGGCCGATCGGATCGCCGACGATGATGTGGATGCGCGTCTCGCCGCTCAGCCCAGGCAGCATGTTCTTGCCGTTCACCTTGCAAATGACCCGACAAAGCCACTATCGGAAGATGTCCGCGCTGACCAGCGGTCGGGCCCTGGTGCAGCAATCAGTGCGTTCCGCACGGATTTGCGAACGTCGGGATCGGGACACGAGGGAGAGCAGGCATGGCCGGGTACCCGCTGATCGACATCTACTGCCACATTTTCCCGGAACGCTTCTTCCAGGAGATGATTGCCGTCGCGCCCAACCTGACCAACATCGGCCAGCGCCTGCGCAACGTCAAAAAGCTGTTCGACCTCGACCTGCGCTTCCGCGAGATGGACGAGTACGGCGACTACCGCCAGGTCATCTCGCTGCCCAATCCGCCGATCGAGGATCTCGCCAAGGGCGCGACCGGCCTGGCGCTCGCCCGCATCGGCAACGACGCCATGGCCGAACTGTGCCGGAAGCATCCGGATCGCTTCGCGGGCTTCGTCGCGGCGGTTGCGCTGACCGACGTCGAAGGCTCGCTCGCCGAGATGCGCCGCGCCATCGGCGACCTCGGCGCCTGCGGCATCCAGGTCTTCACCAGCATCGCGGGCCGGCCGCTCGACGATCCGGCATTTCGCCCGATCTTCGCCGAGATGGCCGGGCTCGACCTGCCGATCTGGCTGCATCCCGGCCGCACCGCGGCGCAGACCGATTACGCGGGCGAGCCGAAATCGCGCTACGAGATGTGGTGGTGTTTCGGCTGGCCCTACGACACCTCGGTGGCGATGAGCCGGCTCGTCTTCTCCGGCCTGTTCGACCGGCATCCGGGGATCAAGATCGTCACCCACCACTGCGGCGGCATGATTCCGTATTTCGACGGCCGCATCGGCGCCGGCATGGACGTGCTCGGCAGCCGCACCTCGGACGAGGACTACTCGAAAATCCTGCCATCCCTCAAACGGCCGCATCTCGACTATTTCCGCGAATTCTATGCCGACACCGCCATGTTCGGCGGCCAGTACGGCATCGCCTGCGGGCTCGAGTTCTTCGGCGCCGACAAGGTCGTGTTCGCGACCGACACGCCGCTCGGGCCGATCAAGCCGACCATCGAGGTGATCGACCGGCTCGGGTTGAGCGACGAGGATCGGCGGAAGATTTATGTCGGGAATGCCGAGAGGCTGTTGAATCGCAGCATGGGTTGAGCGCAGCGAAACCCATCGGCTGGAACGAGCAAACGGAAAGTCGGTTGGTGGTTACGGCGCTTCGCGCCTGACCCACCCTACGCGCCAGCCCAACCTACGAGGTCATTGGGCTCATTGACGCATGTAGCGCCGCATCAGGCCGCCCACGATGGCGGCGACGAACAGCAGCACGGCGACCGGAATCCAGATCAGGAAGGCGCCGACCGCAACCACGAAGACCAGCGCCGCGATGGTTCCGATCAAGGCCGCCATCAGCATGATGCCGACCGGGCCGATCCGCCGGACATAGATGCGGCGGGCGCCATGGACATCGAATGACGCCCACGGGTCGCGTCGCTCATGTTTCCAGTCGCGAGGCTCCTGACCAGGCGGGATGATTTCAGGTTCCGTCGGCTGTCTGCGTATGACCATGGATTCCACGCTCCGCCCCGGGGGCCCTCTATTCGAATGTGGGAAGCCGAACGCGCAACCGCAACGCCCGCCGGACGGGCGGACGTTTGCAGAAACTCGGCGGCGTTATGCCGCCTGCCCGATCAGGGTATCGCCCGGCCGCACCCGCGTGAAGGCGACCGGCGCGGTCTCGACTGCGGGCTTGTCGTCAGCGAGACGGGTGATCGTATAGCGTGACGTCGCAAGCTCCGATAAGGCGGGAAAATCCTCACGGAAATGTGCGCCACGGCTGTCGGCGCGGGCCGACGCGGCCGCACAGATCACGCGGCTCACCAGGATCAGATTCTCGAGGTTGAGCCGGTCCATCCAGGTGAGGTTATACCGCCGGTCCGTATCGGCAACGCCGCTCCCGGCGAGGTCGCGCGCGAGCGCGTCGAGCGCCGCGGTGCCGCGCGCGAGGCCCTCGGCGCCGCGCAGGATGCCGACCTCGTTCCACATCACGTCGTAGAGCCGCTCGCGGATCGCACCGAGGTCGCCGGGCTTGCGGCCGAGCGGCGCGAAGGCGCGTCCGCGCGCGCGTTCCACGGCGGCCGCGTCGGGCTCGGGCAGCGACGTCGCCCGGTTCAATTGCGCCGCCATGGCGGCGCCCGCCAGTCCGCCGAACACGGTCGAATTGGCGACGCCGTTGCCGCCGAGGCGATTGGCGCCGTGCACGCCGCCGGTGTCCTCGCCGGCCGCATAGAGCCGCGGCAGCGGCGTGGTGCAGTCGAGCGCGAATACCACGCCGCCCATCATGTAATGCGCGGTCGGGATCACCTCGACGCGTCCGCCGGCAAGGTCGAACCCGCAGTCGGCGCAGCGCTCCACCATGCCCTTGAAGTCGCGCCGCACATTGTCCGGGCCGAGATGACCCATCTCGATGAACACCCCGCCATGCGGGCTCGCGAAGCCCGAGCGGATGCGGTCCATGATGGCGCGGCTGACGATGTCGCGGGTGGCGCGCTCGCCGCGCGGGTCGTACCGGAACATGAACCGCTCGCCGGTGCGGTCGGTGAGAAAGCCGCCGGCGCCGCGCAGACCCTCCTCCAGCACGGTTCCGGTCATGCGGGTGCCCTCGCCGGCGAGCAGGCCGGTCGGGTGGAACTGGACCATCTCCATGTCGCGCAGCGGCAGCCCGGCACGCAGCGCCATTGCCATGCCGTCGCACGACTTGTCGCCGGACGGCGTGTGGTAGCGGTACATGGTCGGTCCGCCGCCGGTCGCGAGCAGGGTTGCGCGGGCGCGCACCAGGACCGGCTCGCCGCTGCGCATGTCGAGCATCAGCACGCCGGCGAGGCCGGAACCGTCGGCGGCCGGGATCAGGTCGAGGGCGCGGTGATCCTCGAGCCGCCGCGCGTCGCGCCGCCACACCTGCTCGGCCAAGCGGTTGATGATCTCGATGCCGGTGAGATCGCCCTTGTGGACGGTGCGGTCGAAGGTCTGCCCGGCGAACGCCTTCTGGTGGACGGTGCCGTCGGGGTTGCGGTCGAAGAAGCAGCCGAGCTCGGTCTCGAGCTCGCGGATGCGCGCCGGCGCCGTGGTCACCAGCGCCCAGGCGAGATCCTGGTCATTGAGCCAGCCGCCGCCCTCGACGGTGTCCATGAAATGGCGCTCGATCGAGTCGTCCTTGGCGAGCGCGACGTTGTAGCCGCCCTGCACCATACGGGTGCAGCCGCATTTGCCGAGCAGGCCCTTCACCGCGATGGTGACATCGAGATCGGGGTCAGCCTTCTTGGCGTGCAGCGCCGCGAACAGGCCGGCGCCGCCGGCGCCGAGGATGAGAATGTCGGTATCGAGGCGGTTCATGCACCCAGCTTCGCCAGGATCGCGTCGCGCCGTGCCAGCGCCGCCGCGTTGACGTCAGCGTGCAGCGAGCCCCCGTGGGAATCCATCGTCACCAGCAGCGGGCCGAAACCCTTGATGCGGAACTTCCACAGGGATTCCGGATGGAGATCGTCCATGTCGACGTCCTCGATCGCCTCGATCCAGGTGGTCTCGAGCGCGGCCGCGCCGCCGACCACCGCCAGATAGGCGCCGCCGAGATCGCGGAACGCGTCGAGCGTCGCCGGCCCCATGCCGCCCTTGCCGATGACGAGGCGCACGCCGTCGCGCGACATCAGCGGCCGGGTGAACCGCTCCATGCGCATCGAGGTCGTGGTGCCGATGCAGAGCGGCTCATATGGACACGCGTTGCCGGGTTGCGGCTCGATCTTGCGCACGTTGGGCGCCGTATGCACCACGGCGTGGCCCTTGAGGTCGAAGCGCGTCGTGCGGCCGCCGTCGAACATTGCGATCAGCGTGGCGTCGCGGATGCCGAACAGGGTCCGCTCCAAGGTTGCGGTGTCGCCGATCCGCAGTGCCCGCACCTGCGCCTCGCTCACCGGCAGGTCGAGAACATGATGCGCCATGGCGGCCCCCAACCGACGATCAGACGAACGCCACGCCGCCGGGCGTGATCAGCGCCGCGGCGCGGCGCGCCGAGTGGCACTGGATGTTGACGGCGACGGGGTTCATCGTGATGTGCGTCGCCGCGACCTCGACATGCACGCGGAAGGCGGTCGCGCGCCCGCCGAGCCCCTGCGGCCCGATGCCGAGCTCGTTCACGGCCTCGCTCAGCTCGGCCTCAATCCTGGCCCCCTCCGGATCGGAACAGGTGGTGCCGAGCGGGCGCGTCGCGGCGATCTTGGCAAGATGCATGCACAGGTCCGAGGTGCCGCCGATGCCGACGCCGACGATGGTCGGCGGGCAGACGCGGCCGCCGCACTCGATCACGCGGTCGATCACAAAGC